>Ga0224559_1001542_pt1 | contig 12544 bp, 7 predicted proteins | sample 714S33034metaG_FD_180676 | JGI IMG/M metagenome (GOLD analysis project Ga0224559, IMG submission 180676) | Peat soil microbial communities from Stordalen Mire, Sweden - 717 S3 30-34 | ecosystem: Environmental > Terrestrial > Soil > Wetlands > Peat | place: Sweden: Norrbotten County, Stordalen... | reverse complement strand
GGCGGTCTTCGCCTTCTCCTTGGCAGTCGCCTCGCCCACTACAACTGCCTTGGCGTCCGGCTGCTTCTGCAGGTTGAGGGCTACTTCATCCAGGCAGGCCTTGGCTTCGTTGTCCACGCGCGCCGGGCGTGCCTTGTCCTTCGAGAAGCTGATCGAGCACAGTGGCTGCGTGTGAGGAACCGGAGCCACATACGGGACCGTGATGGTCACGCTGGTGTCCGCGGATGCCGTCTGTCCCCTGTCGTCACTCACATTGCAGATGATCTTCACCGTACCGGTCGGAGCGCCGATCGAGGAGAAGCCCGTTATGGCGTTACTGCCCCTGATAGAACCGGCGCTTGCCGTGTAGCTGTAAGTCAGCGGCCGGTTCTGCGGGCTCACGCCTCTGGACGTCACTGTGCTCGTTTCACCAGACTTGATGGTGCTGGGATTGGCCGTGCAACTGATCGTCGGCGGTTCATACGCCTTCACCGTAAAGCTCGCGGATGCGTCGGCAGTCTGCCAGGGCTTGAGCCCTTCCTTGCCGGATTTGCCTTCCTTCACTCCGCAATTCACCGTATAACTGCCCGGTGTCAGCGCTGCGGTAGCCACTGTGGCCGTCGTCCCGTTTCCGGTCACGCCTGTTCCGGCCCAGGAATACACCACGTTCAGTTTGGGATCCAGATTGCCCGCATCCGCAGTTACTGTGAGCGGGTCGCCGGGGTAGACCACCGTCGGGTTAGCTGTGCATACAAGAAATACCGGCGTGGGCGGCTCGCCAGAAGCGGGGAACACAATGCCGGCGCTCAGCCGCGCCGCATTGATGCTGACGTCCCCTCCTTTGCCCGTGCCATAGTCAACCTGCATATACTCATAATCGGCCTGGATAAGGCGAAGCGCCAGATGATGATTGAAGAGCGGAGTGTGGTAGTCCAGGCCGCCGCCGGCAGTTATAACGGGACCCCAGGTGAAGGCATTGTGAGCCGGGCCGTCAATCAGCGCCGCGCCCCCAAGCGCATGGACGAACGGCGTGAATGCACCCTTGGGATTGCGGAGAACAAGGCCGCCAGACACTGTCGTAAAGCCGTCGTTGTTCCCTTTCGTCCCATTTTCCCCTGGGGGATTCGAGTTCTGCACGCCATACTCATGAAGGCCCAATTCCGCTTGGATTCCAAGATGCCGGCCGAAGAAATACGAACCACTGATATCCCCGCCAAGAGTGACATGATGGAAAGAGGCAGGCAGCAACGCATCCTTGTTAGGCGACGAATCCACTGATCCATGGGGCGACAGAAAACTGTAGCCCAGGAAGAGATTCCAATTCGGCGGGGTATCAACTGAAGGGGCTCCCTTCACGGCCGAAACAACTTGGGCGCCTAGGACGGCAGGCAATATTGCTGCAAAAGCCAAGGCGAAGAACCGCCTTCTAGCACTCGAAACAGAAGATACCATCGTTCTTCCTCCGTAACCAACGTCGAATCCCAAACACACAAACCTTTTGTAAAAACAAGCACCCACTCACCCAGTCACAGTCCTTCACGAATGAAGAATCGCATAACTGAAGGATCGCAGAATGCCTGAAATTACTGTTTATGAGTCTACCATGAGAAAAGTTTACGGCTAACAGTATTTTCCTTCAATATTTTACTGTCTTGGCTCCCCCAAATCCGGTCTGCTGAAAGCCGGAAAACAATTCCTCGATTCTTTATCTCTCCGGATGAGTTCCAAGCCTGTAATGCGCAATTCATGAGTTACCCGTCAACTGGCATCCGGCTTCCCTCATCCTACCAACTCTTGACCAAACTTCTTTTGAAAACCCGGCTAGTGTCTTGAGTCGTTCAATTTGTTAAACAAGTCCCGTTATCCTGAGCGGAGTTTGGCGCGTTTTTTGCGCCAAACGGAGTCGAAGGATCTGCATTTTTCAATCACTTCATTCTTTAACGAACATTTGACTCATGACACTGGATTGGATTCCATAAGACATTCCGATGACAACCAGCTTCTACGCATATTCGCGTCCTCACCAGATCTAACTCCGCACGCGCATTCTCGATATTTGCCCTCCGCCAAATGGTTCCGACGGGAGATCGATGGCTGGAAGGTTGATAGGGGAGATTCGCGGAGCAGGCCAAATATTCAACTCTGAGATGGCGTGATTATTCAGACTCCATCCATTTTTATGGAGCATGGGCGCAAAAATAGCCTCAGCGGCCAGGCTTCGCCTCTTGCAGTGTCGCTCTAAGTTGTTGATTATATTTGGTGGACGCGGAAGGAATTGAACCTTCAACCTGTCGGTTAAGAGGGGAAAACGGACCATTTGCACAAAATTGCACTGAGTCGCATAATCGTTCATTACAAAAGGTTTATAGGTATTTATCGCTGCACAGACTCGCACAAAAATGCCCTAAAATCCAATCCGAACAGCCACCAAAACAGCCATCAGATTTGATAACATATTAGATGTATTAGATGTAGTGAAAGGGGCTGGCGCATGGCAAAGCAAATGAAGGGTGTCTATGAAAATCCTCCGAAGAGCAAAATCTGGTGGATTGTCTACTATGTCGAAGGCAAGCGGCACCGGGAGAAGGTAGGACGCCGTTCCGACGCGATTGTTGTTTATCAACGCCGGAAGACCGACGCCCGAATGGGGATCAAAATGCCAGAGATCCGCCCTCGCCGCGCCGTGCTCTTCGAGGAGATCGCGGCGGATGCCCTCGTTTACTCGAAGGAGCATAAAGCCTCGTACCGCGGTGACCGCGCAACGGTCGTCAAGCTCCTGCCGGTTTTTGGCAAGACTCCCATAGACGAGATCACGCCACAGACGATCAAAGCCTACCTGGACACGCGGGACGATCTGAAGAAGACGACGATCAACCGCTATCGCGGGACATTATCGATGATCTTTCAGGAGGCTATCCGCAACGGCAAAGCGAAGACCAACCCGGCGAGGCTGGTCCGCCTTTACAAGGAGGAGAACAGCAGAGTCCGGTTTATCTCCTATGAGGAAGAGGCGACCATCCGCGCCATCATTCGCGAGAGGTGCCCAATCCATGAGCCCGAGTTGACCTTGGCTCTCGAAACAGGAATGCGGCTGGGCGAGCTGTACTCGCTCGATTGGGACCGCGTCGATCTGGAGCGCAGGCAGTTGATCCTACTGAGAACCAAGAACGGAACGGCCCGCGTGGTGATTCTCACCGAGTCAGCAGTAAGTGCCCTCAAAGAGCTGTGGGAGCGCCGGAATTCGACTTCGCCCCATGTCTGCCTAACCCGCTATGGCGAACCAATGATCTCCCCCCGTGCCTGGTTTGAGCTGGTCATGCAGGAAGCCGTGAAGAAGAACAGTTCGCTTCGGGACGTTACCTGGCACATTTTCCGGCACACGTATATCTCTCGCCTCGTGATGGCCGGGGTCGATTTGAGAACCGTGCAAGAGCTTGCCGGTCACAAAGACATCAAGATGACCGTTCGCTACGCGCACCTTGCGCCGGCGCATAAGCTGGCGGCGGTAGACAGACTAGCCGAGTATCGCCGAGAACAAGAAAAGTCTAAATCTCCGGTGACAACAATCCTCGCTTCTGCTGCGGCGTAACCCTCATTTCTCCGGGCAATCACCGTCCTCAAGCACTTCTTGAGAGGTAAGGTGATTCGCATCAATTGAGAACTCCAGCGAGGAGTTGTCAACTATGGTGGGCCGCCTGATACGGTATAAGCAGAGGAACGCAGAGGGCATTAGGCTATATAATCCTGGCTTATATTGGAGCCAACGAATATGGATACCAGCCACGAAATCCAGGCGCTTGAATGCGCTACGGACGAATTTGGACCAAGGGCCAGTGTTTCAGCTCCTTCCAATACGGACGGATTGCATCCGACTATCGCGATTCTGGTCGCTCTTTGGTATAGCTTTACGGCAGCCGCAGCGATGTCGAGAGGCTTCGCCTTCCTTTATGAACGTGGCCAGAACGACTACTACTTGGCTCAAAACCTAATGTGGACCGCTGGAATCGGGATCGGAATCGCGCTAGCAGTCAGTCTCGTCAGGAACTCGCATTTCACTATTGGGGCGATCTCGTCAGTCATCATGTCGGGTCTCTTGCTATCGCTTCTTCTCCTGGGTCCAAACAATGAGGTGGCTGATGTATCCCTGTTTGGATTCAGGCCATCTGGAAACCAGTTCCTCATAGGGATCGCGATCCTGACGCTGCTCTCGGGATTACTTGGGACTGTCGCTGGGAGCGCCCTCCGGGCCGACGAATCATTGGCCGGCCCCCTGCTTGGCATTCGGCATCATCACTGGTTTTGGCTTTGGCTAGCACTCTATGCTTGGGTCGTAATTCTCCCCACTGGTGTCTACTACCTCTGGTTGGAGGTCATAAGCACGGGGTACGTGCTCATCCATCCGAGTCTCTGGTTTAATGATGCGTGGACTGAAGGCTGGACCTTGACGTTTGGTTTCGCTGGTTTCGCCGCTGCCTTTTACGGAATCGACTTGTCCATACAGAACGTGTCTGCCAAGTGCAGTTCAAATGTGCGAACCCGGAAGAGGGTGCTCCTGTTCCTCCTGGGGACGCTCATCCTGGCTGGGCCAGTTGCGAATGTTCTCTTCCGTATTGCGATCAGCAGCCTTCAACACCTGCCAGATGGGATTACGGCAAATCCGTGGTGGATCTTGCGATGAATAGCTGTGTTGCGCATCGTTGGAAGGTGCAGCATTGAATGCCAGGAGACGCCAAGAAACTCTCCTAACTGTACTCGGTGCGGCCATGCTGCTTGTGGCGGCATTCGGCAAGTACCCCTACGGCTTTTACATGGTGCTTCGCCTAGTCGTCACGGTTGGCGCCATTTATTGGGCGTGGAAAGTGTATCAGGAAGGACTGCGGGGCTGGACTTGGGCATTTGTTGCCGTGGCGCTGCTCCTGAACCCGTTTTTGCCGATCCGGATGCAGCGCGCGCAGTGGCAGCCAATCGACTTCTGGTTGGCCATCCTGCTGCTCGGATGGTCTGGATATTGGCTTTTCCGCAAGAGAATTTGACGGCCTTGCATTTTCTTGTTGTGCGGTTCGGTGAATTCAGGGTTAACTGAGAATGCAGGCCTAGAAGAGAGTACACCAGCATAGCTGGACCGGAACTCTACAGCCACCGTGAGGATGCTCTCCGTGGTCTTTGTCTTTGATCTGCGTAAGGAAAGGAGTTCTCAGGTGAATCAGCAGATCGCTGAAATCCAGAAGGCTGCACTCAGGAACCTCTATGAACGCATCAAGCAAATCGTCAAGAGCATGAACGGCACTTACACGGAAATGGGGTTATCCAGTTCGCTCTCAGACCAGATGAGCGATGGCCCGAGCAATTCGAGCGTCACGGCTCTGCATGTTGAGTTGCCGACAGGCCTTATCGTCGATTTCAAACCACAGAATCCGCTTGGCATAGGAAATGCGCTCTCTGTGAACGCGAGGCGAATTCTGCGAGAGAGCGGAACCCTTGGCGACATAGGTTTCAGCTTTGTTGTCAATGGCGAGTGGCAGTCTGGCGGGGAGACACTGTCTGATGAAGTGGTTCGGGAGTGTTTGACGCTCAAGGGGCCTGTTCCCATCTACTAGCTGCATATATGAACTGGCCCACTGTCACGACTGAATTCGTTTCTGCCTATCCGAATGCAGTGGCCGTCAATTTACCTCTGCCTCGGACTATTGCCGCTCGGCTGGCGCGGTTATTGGACCTTCCACAGATACAGATAAGCTCTGAGAACGATTTTGTTATCGCAAGCAATTTGGCCGCATTTTGTTGTGGCAAGACTCCTCGGATCGGTTCAGAATCAGATCCAGTCGTCGGAAATGCTAGGCGCGTCTGTTTCAGTGAAGGCTAGCGCGTCTTCAAATTGCGGGGAGATGAACTGACTGCCTGTTGAATCAAGATAACCCCACTTACCTTCGATCCTCACGGCAATTAATCCGCACCGAAACCCATTGATCAGATCGAATTCTGAATAATCGAATCGAGGGGCTATGACGAATCGCCCCGCTCTGTCAATAAAACCCCATTTCTCCCCGAGTTTCACTGAAGTCAAACCGTATCGAAACCCATTTAGAGAATCAACTTCATCGAATTGAGGATCTATAACATATTTTCCGGTGGCGTCTATGTATCCCCACTTCTCGTCGAGCATCGCGCCTGCAATCCCGCGGTTAAATCTCGCTGTTTCCTCAAACCGTGGCGCGATAACAATTTTCCCTGTTTTATCGATGAATCCCCATCTGCCATTGATCTTTACACGGGCCAAGCCGCCCCTGAATATATCTGAGTCCTCACACTCCATTGTGATTAGGAAATCTCCGTTCCGGTCGATATAACCGGAACAGCTCTCGTCGGTGGCATCTGCTAGGCCCTCTGAAAAGTACCCAAAGGAATAAGTAAGTGTAGGCCGGACAGCAAATCGTCCTGATCGGTCGATGAAGCCCCACCTATCTGCTAGTTCGATGCCGCACAGACCTTCGGAGAATTCATTGATTTGATCGAACTGAGCGTCGGCGATAAAGTTTCCTGTTGTGTCAATAAATCCCCACTTACGTCGGTCGGCGGCGAGAATTTCGACTCCCGAAACCCCTCCTGAAAACCCCTTAACCTGGTCAAATAGAGGGCGCACAACCTGTTTTCCTCCTTCGTCGATGAATCCCCACTTCGTTCCGACCTTCACCCCTGCTAGACCTTCGGAAAACGGGGCGCAACCGTCAAAATCGGTGCCGAATGCACGCTGACCTGTCTTGTCGACGAACGTCCATTTTTCGCCACATCTCACGGCGGCAAAACCGCTGGAGAATGGGAAGGCTTCATCAAACCGGGGTTCGACAATGAAATTTCCAATTTGGTCAATGTACCCCCACTTCCCATTCAGCTTGGCGGTAGCGAGGCATAGCGGTTCCTTCTTTCGCAACAAGAGGCTGGAGGCCTCTCTTCGCCCACGAGCGATCAGGCTTGCACCTGCCTCCGAAAGAATGAGGGAAGTGCTGTCAGACTTCGGCAAGCGCAGGAGTTCTGTCTTATCGGCCACGCTGTTTTACCCCCGTAGCCCTGGTCTCATGCTCCCTTTTCGCAACGCCTATCTTCCCGCGTACCGTTGCGGCTATTTCAGCTAATAGATCGCGATTCTCATGCCGTGCGTGCTCAACGTCTTGCTGGAGGAGTGCAATCTCACTGCCTCGCAGAGCAACCAACTCCCGTTCTATGGCGGTTCTACGGTCCCTAACCTGTTTCAACTGACGCAATACGCGGATCAAGTCAGCACCAACACCCGAACCTTGCACCGTATCGGGGCTTGTGTCGAGATCGGCAAGGATGCGCCGCAGTGCATCTTCGTCTCCCGCGACGTATGCGGCATTGACCTGCTTCATCAGACGCTCGCGCCGCGCACGGTCTGTCTCGTCGGTAGCGGTATCCGGGTGAACCCGCTTGGCTGCGTCGCGGTAGAGTTTCCTCAAATCAGCCGTAGGTGAGAAAGGCTGAACCTCCGCTGCCTCGCCGTGGGCCGCTGAATAAGCCTCTTCAGCATGTGCGCGAGCTTCGGATGCTTCTGCCTTTGCTTCTGGGGTTCCCGCTTGTTCGGCGCGTAGCTCGGCAAGAAGCGCATTCCACTCGTCGAGTTCTGCATACAGCACACCAACACGACGAAGGTACAGCCCCTCAAAAGCAGCCAACTCCGCTTTCAGGCTGGCAAGGACAAGCTCTTGATCGGCAAGCTGGGCTTCGAGCCGCGCCAATTCTTCACGCTTGGCTACAAGCTCTTCCTCTTCCGGCGTGAGTCGGCACTCCAGTTCTGTTTTCATAGAGATCAACAAATCTCGCTCGGAACCATTTTACAGGCAAGCACTGCCAGTAAGGCCGATCATGAGGGCTGCTTCATCTCTCGTTGGAATCATAGCCAAGAAGGTATTGTTCTCTCACTTGTCGCCCATAGCAATCAGCGAGAATTGTATCGCTCCTCCCAGGTGCGTTCCGATGTGCGGTCGGCATATCGCACTGTATTCTCCTAAGCCCGCGTCCCGACATCTGACGATTTCTCAGAACGTACTCCCACTCGTGACGACTATCGCTGTGGTGGATGTGGTCAATCCTGCCAGGGGCCTCCCGCTGGCCATGACCGCTTCCAATGCCCTGCGATCATCAACCCGGTTAGGAGCGGTATCAGGAACCGCTCGATGTCGGCCATGACGCGCTTCAGTGGCACAGCCTCAATGTACATCCTCCTTGATGCGCTGCGCTTTGACACTTGCCGGATCGAACCGGAGACCGTCGTCATCGACGGCGAGCGCACAGATCTCCTTGAAGATGGATTCAAAACGGCTCGGATCGTGAGCGCTATGCGAACCCCATCTTGCCATGCATTGCGAGAGGGTGCACCGTTGTTCGGTCAGACCGCGCATTGCCAAGAAACGCGCGAAGTGGCGGATGGTCGGTGGTTTCGGCGTACAATGGGGACGCTCATCGAGCCCTCAAAATCAGGCCGGCTAGTTGCCCCCATGCAATCGATCCGGACGAGTTTGTGCTCAACCTGCGGAGTTGAAAGCCGGCCGACGGAGCGCGTCAGAGGCTTGGATCAAACGGAGGATGTCCATGGATCATCTCTTGTCCTTATATAAGCGGCTTTTTTTCAGCCTTCCAGATTTAGCTCCAAGGGCTTTTCATGGATTGCAGCGGGCCATTCCCTTGGTCGCGATGGGGCTTACCCTTGTCGTGTCAGGATTTCTGTGCCCGGCAGCGAATGCGCAGACGAATGAATGGACATGGATGAGCGGAAGCATCACAGCCGGGAGTTTCGGCGTATACGGGACGCTCGGCAAGCCAGCCCCAGGGAATACTCCCGGTGCTAGAGAGCAGCCTGTAAGCTGGACAGACAGCAAGGGAAACCTCTGGCTCTTTGGTGGAGATGGTGGCGATTCAGCCGGGGATTCTGGTTACTTGAATGACCTTTGGGAATTCAATCCTTCCAGCAATGAGTGGACGTGGATGGGTGGAAGCAGCACTCTGCCCAGCGGACACGTAGGGCCCGGCGCTTACGGCACGCTGGGTACGTCCGCCGCCGGAAATATACCTCCGGGCCGCGCCGGCGCCGTTAGCTGGACCGATGGAAACGGTAATCTTTGGCTTTTTGGAGGCTACTACCAAGATTTCACCGGCACCGGAGGGCTTGCCTCTTTCAATGATCTTTGGAAATTCAATCCTTCCGCGAACCAGTGGACGTGGATGAGCGGCTCGAATACACCGAATCAGTCGGCCGTTTATGGCACATTGGGAACGCCTGCTCCAGGAAATGTCCCTGGGGCACGGAGCGATGCGGTCAGCTGGACAGACAGCAAGGGTAATTTCTGGCTCTTTGGAGGTGAAGGATACGATTCTGCCGGTAACCAAGGAGGTCTGAATGATCTCTGGGAGTTCAGTCCCTCTACCAACTTATGGACGTGGGTAAACGGGCCGAACACAGCCAATCAGCCCAGCGTCTCAGGCACGTTGCTGACGCCCGCTCCCGGCAACCTGCCTCCAGCCAGGAATGGCGCAACGAGTTGGATCGACAGCAGCGGCAATTTGTGGCTTTTTGGCGGCAACGGTGCGCTTAACGACCTCTGGGAGTTCAATCCTTCCACCAACGAATGGGCGTGGATGAGCGGCACTGTTACGGGCCAGGTCTATGCGGCAGGTCCGCCCGGAGTGTACGGGACATTGCAGACCCCCGCAGCGGGAAATACGCCGGGAAGCAGGACTGGGGCAGTCGGTTGGACCGACAGCAAGGGCAATCTCTGGATGTTTGGAGGCGTTGGCTACGATGCCAGCGACACCCAAGGTATGCTCAATGATCTTTGGGAATTCAATACATCCACCAATGAATGGACATGGATGGGTGGAAGCGCCACCGCAGACGGTATATGCGGAATTCTCGCCAACTGGTGCGGACAAGCCGGCGTGTACGGCACATTGCAAATCCCGGCCTTAGCAAACGTTCCTGGTGGTCGCTACAACGGTGTCAGTTGGACCGACAGCAAGGGCAACTTCTGGCTCTTTGGTGGCTGTGGTTACGACGGACTGGGCCGTCCCGGCTGTCTAAACGACCTCTGGGAGTTCCAACCTAACACCGGCGCACAGTCTGTCGTCGCAACTCCCGTCATTTCGCCGGACTCCGGAACCTACACATCGTGGCAGACGGTAACCATCACGGATTCAACGCCTGGTGCGACGATCTCGTACCTGGTCAACGGACTCCCCCCTGCCTCGGAGTACACCGGGCCGATTTCGGTCTCCTCGTCGGAGACGATCGAAGCGATCGCCAGCGCCAGCGGATACGCAAACAGCAACATTGCGACTGCTAACTACGTCGAGGACCTTCCCCAGGTGGCTACGCCAACATTCAGCCCGGCGCCGGGGACATACAGCGCGGCCCAGACGGTCACCATCTCCGATACAACTCCGGGCGCGACCATCTACTACGCAATCGGAACAACGCCCACGGTTCCTTCCACCCTCTATAGCGGACCACTTACTGTCTCTTCGTCAGAGACAATTCAGGCCATTGCCGTAGCCGGCAACTACCTGAACAGCAACATTGCAACCGCTGCTTACAACATCGGATCGAATCCAACCGCCGAATGGACATGGATGGGCGGAAGCAGTACAGTGCCGACTAGTTGTCCCAACGCAAACACCTGCGGCCAGCCCGGATGGTATGGCACGTTACAGACCCCCGCTGCAACGAATGTTCCCGGAGGACGTCGGGAAACGGTAAGTTGGACAGACAGTAAAGGGAATCTTTGGCTGTTTGGAGGAGTGGGCTACGATTCCGTCGATGTTTTAGGTTATCTTAACGACCTCTGGGAGTACAGTCCTTCGACCGGTGAGTGGGCATGGATGGGCGGAAGCAACACGGTTACGTGTCCTCCCTCTAACATTTGCGGTCAGTCCGGCGTCTACGGAACATTGGGTACGCCTGCAGCCGGTAATATACCGGGTGGTCGCTTCAACGCTTCCGGTTGGACCGACAAACAGGGCAATCTGTGGCTCTTTGGTGGTCAAGGATTTGACGCCAATGGCACTCAAGGCGATCTCAACGACCTATGGAAATTTGACCCTTCTACAAATGAATGGACGTGGGTAGGCGGGAGCAGCACACTGCCATGCCTCGATGCCGCGGGACTCGAATGCTATGGCAAGCGCGGAGTATACGGAACTTTCGGCACGCCTGCGGCCGGAAACATTCCTGGAGCCCGCGATAGTGCGACAAGCTGGTCTGATCGCAACGGCAATTTCTGGCTTTATGGAGGCTTTGGCAGGGATGCATCGGGCATCGAGTGTTATCTCAACGACCTGTGGGAGTACGATCCTGCCGCAAACGAATGGACATGGAGAGGCGGCTATAAGTCGTGTCCCAATGTCAATTTAAGCGGCTGGCCTGGACTTTTTGGCACTCTGGGCGTCTTTGCGGCCGCGAACAATCCCTGGAGCCTGGTATTTACTGCCAGTTGGGTCGATAGCAGCAATAATCTCTGGCTCTTTGGTGGCATGGGCGAGGATACGGCCGCGGTTGGCTACTATCTGAACGATATGTGGGAGTTCAATCCATCTGTCGATGAATGGGCATGGACGAGCGCAAGTAGCGTAAACGGCGGCATTGGAGTATATGGCACGATGGGCGACTGGTCGCCCGGAAATATTCCTGGCGGACGCACGGGTCCCGCCAGTTGGACCGATAGTAATGGCAGCTTCTGGCTCTTTGGTGGCCTTGGCCTGGCTTCTAATTCATTTGGAATGCTTAATGACCTGTGGGAGTTCAAGCCCTCGATCAACGAGTGGGCATGGATGGGTGGAAGTAACGCTGTCGTCTGCTTGAGATCGACCTCCGGGATCTGTGTTTCCTGGGGCCCGGCCGGAGCTTATGGCACATTGGGAACTCCCTCATCCGGAAACGCGCCTGGAAGCCGTTATTCCGGGGCCACCTGGACGGATAGCGCCGGAAATTTGTGGCTCTTCGGCGGTTATGGCGACGTCGCCCAAGGCAATGGTGGCTACCTCAACGATATGTGGCAGTATGGGCTCAACAGTTCTCCGTCCGTTCCGCCTCCGATGCCTGCGGCTACGCCATCCTTCAGTTTGGCCGCGGGAACTTATGCCTCTGCGCAGACGTTGACCATCTCTGATCAAACCCCAGGCGCGGTGATCTACTACACGACCAACGGAACGATGCCTAACGTCAGCTCTTCCGTTTATAAGGGGCAGATCGCTACAGCGTCGTCGGAGACTGTCAATGCTATCGCAGTTTCCAGCGGTTCTTCGATCAGCGCCGTGGCGACCGCCTCTTACACGATAAGCACTCCCCAAACCGCCACGCCGACCTTCAATGTGCCGCAGGGAACCTATACCACTGTGCAATCGGTATCGATTTCCGATACGACTCCTGGCGCAACTATTTACTACACTACAAATGGAAATGCGCCAACCACGAGTTCGAGCGTATACAGCGGTCCGATCACCGTGGTGTCTACAGAAACGCTGAACGCGATTGCCTTATCCAGCGGCTATTCCACTAGTG
>Ga0224559_1001541_pt1 | contig 12552 bp, 7 predicted proteins | sample 714S33034metaG_FD_180676 | JGI IMG/M metagenome (GOLD analysis project Ga0224559, IMG submission 180676) | Peat soil microbial communities from Stordalen Mire, Sweden - 717 S3 30-34 | ecosystem: Environmental > Terrestrial > Soil > Wetlands > Peat | place: Sweden: Norrbotten County, Stordalen... | reverse complement strand
GCCGCGGCGACTATGGGGCGAGACGTTGCCGGGGGGGCGGGGGGCGCAGCTTTCGCGCGCGCCTGCGCCAGGCTCCTCTTTGCCTCTTCCTCTTCCTTTAGTTTGGTGGCCAGGATGGCCTTCATCACATCGCCCGGCTTGGAGATGTGGGAGAGATCGATTTTGGGCACGATCGTTTGCGCCGCGCGAGAGGGCGCGGCACTGGCGTGAGCGCCAGACCGCGATCCACGCTCATAGTGCGCGCGAACCTTTGCCGCCTCGTCCTCCTCCAGCGAACTGGAATGGGTCTTGCCGCTGGCCAGGCCGAGTTCCGCCAATATGTCAAGAACCTGCCGGCTCTTGACTTCCATCTCGCGCGCGAGATCGTTGATACGAACCTTACTCATCCGCCTCTTTTCAAAGTGTGCTACCCAAAGCCGTTAGTTGCTCATAGCTACCTCATGGCATTGGCTGCTTTCCAAAATTCCGTTGTGGACTGCACGGTCTTGAAGGACGCGCATGGTACGCGCCGTCCTCCATGGCCGCCCGATCTTACTCATCTTCGCTTGCTGTTTCGCCTGCTTCGGTTTCCAGCTCTGACAGGTCTTCTGAATCTTCCGCCACGGGCACGCTTTCCACGGCGAGTTCTTCAGTGGTGAGACCCTCGGACTCCGCGTCTGCCTCTGCTTCCACTTCGACGCCGCCAAGTTCCGCGTCTTCCGCCTCGGCTGCCTGCACGCTTTCCGCTTCTTCAATCACTTCGGCGGCGTTCTCGGCCTCCGCCTCCGCATCTTCCACAACTGCCGGCGCGTTTTCGATTTCCGCTTCGCCGCCCTCTTCAACGGCCGACTCCACTGAAACGCCTTCGCCGGCTTCCGCGGCTTCTTCTTCGCCGTGCTCGGCGTCTAGCAATTCGCCTTCGGCATCCTCAGGCACGTGGCCTTCTTCGCCCTCCTCAAAGTGGCCGAAGTAGTGGCGAACAGCCACGCTGATGCGCTCGAGTGTTTTTTCGCCGATGCCGGGAATTTCCTCAAGCTGCTCGGGAGTCATGTCGGCCAGAGCCTCGACAGTAGTGATGCCTGCGGCAACCAACTTCTGAATGATGCCGTCGCCGAGTTCCGTGACCTGCTCGATGGGCGTGGAGGGACCGCCGGAGAAGGCCTGCATCTGCTGCTCGACCTCCTGACGCTTCTCCTCTTCGCTCTTGATGTCGATCTTCCAGCCCAGCAGCTTGGCGGCGAGACGCACGTTCTGGCCCTTCTTGCCGATGGCCAGAGACAACTGCGTATCGTCGACAATCACTTCAAGCTGCTTCTCGGTGAGGTCGGAGATGGACACGCGGCTGACTTTGGCGGGCTGCAATGCCTTCTCGGCGAACGTAGTAATTTCGTCGCTGTATTCGATGATGTCGATCTTTTCGCCGCGCAGCTCGCGGATGATCGACTGCACGCGCATGCCCTTCATGCCCACGCAGGCACCGACCGGGTCAACGTCCTTGTCGCGGGACTGAACCGCAATTTTTGTACGCTCGCCGGCCTCGCGGGCGATGGCGCGGATGGTCACGGTGTTGTCGTAAATCTCCGGAACTTCGGACTGGAAGAGATTCTGCACCAGCTCCGGTGCGGCGCGGGAAACGACCACCTGCGGACCCTTGGCGGCGCGGTCCACTTTGAGCAGCACAACACGCACGCGCTCGCCGATCGAGAACTGCTCCAACCGCGACTGCTCGCGCTTGGGGCAGCGGGCTTCCGCCTTGCCCAGGTCGTAGATGATGTCCTGGCCCTCGATGCGCTTTACGGTTGCATTGAGGACTTCCTTCTCGCGATGAGCATACTCGTTGAAGACCGTATCCCGCTCGGCTTCGCGCACCTTTTGGAAGATGACTTGCTTGGCCAGTTGCGCGGCGATGCGGCCCAGCGGACTGGTGTCGCGGTAGAGCCGGATCTCGCTACCCACTTCAACGCCGGGGGCCAGTTCATTAGCCGCCTCAAGCGTGATCTGGTTGAGCGGATCTTCAACCTGCTCAGCGTCCGCTACAACCGTTTTGTAGATGTAGGCGGTGATTTCGCCGGTCTCTTTGTTCAGCTCGCCGCGCATGTTTTCCTGGGTCTTGTAGAACTTGCGCGTGGCCAGGGCAATGGCCTCTTCGACGGCGCCCACAACGATGCCGGGGTCAATGCCCTTTTCCTGGCTGAGGAGCTCGATGCTCTGATACAAAACGCTGCTGCCCATACTTTGCTTGCTCTCTCGATTGCTGCCCGGCGCGAACTCAACTTGCGGCCGGGCCGGTTCAGTTGGGGGTTAGATTTCCGGTACCAGTTGCGCCTTCTCGATGTTGTCGAACGCAATCTCCACCGTGCTGACGCCTGTCTTCTTCGTCTTGCTGTTCTGCTTGACCGCGTTGAGGTCGAGCGCGATGTTCGATCCGTCGCCGGCCGCCAATCGGCCCTGCCAGTGCCGGTTGTTGCGGATCGGCTCAAAGGTCTGGATCTTCACCAGACAGCCTGAGAACCGCTGAAACTCCTCCGCCTTGCTCAGCTTGCGATCCAGGCCGGGAGAGCTTGCTTCCAGCGTGTACTCCGCGCCGGGAATCAAGTCTTCCACGTCCAGCAAGACACCGAAATCGCGGCTGAAACCTACGCAATCCTGGTGCGTGATGCCGGAAAGCTGGTCGACGCTTAGCCTGCCTTCGACCAGCCTCTCGGGGAGGGCTTCGATTCCGTCTCCGGTGGCGCCCGCCTCAATCGCTGCCTTCAGTTGCGCGCGGCCCTCGGCGTTCTTTTCAAGATAAATGCGAAGAACGCGCTCCTTTGCCGGGCCGATGAACTCGATGTCCACTACGTCCAGCCCATGCGAGGCGGCCACCCTTGCCGCTGCCAACCGAATTTCGTCCAGCTTGACTGCCATTCGTTCTCACGCCGCCTATTAGGCGGCTTTTTTCGCCCTGAAAATTGGCCCAAATAAAAAGTGGGCTGTAAGCCCACTCATCTCTCCGCCAGCCGGACTACACACGGAAACCCTGGCGGACAAATTCGTCTGCATGCTTATCATACGGCGAAATGCGGGGAAAATCAATGTGCAAGCCACCAAAAAACACGCATGGATCCCACCTGTTCGCGACCTGACCGAACCAGTTGCCCAACTTGAAGCTCATCTGTAAATTGCGCATTCAAGTAGCGCCGCTCTCTAGAGCGGCTGTACTGGCGGCGTCCACGCCGCCAGGGTTCGTGTGCAAGCCAGGAGGCCCACAAGACAGCCGACCTGGAGGTCGGCGCTACTTATAGCCGTGCTGGGCGGCTCGTTCCTGGGGCTGGGTTGCAGAGATGCCGAATCAGGCCATCCGCCTCGGGGCAACTTCACTGGTCCGCGGGCGCATTCGGCGGAGACTGCGCCGGCGGCGGGTGGGCATTGCCATTTTCGATCTTCTTGTAGAGGTCCTGGTCGGCCGCCTTGTTGAGGGTGCTGGCTTTGTCGAATTCCGCCTTGGCTTCATCCTTCTTGCCCAGCGTCCGGTAAAGCCGCCCCAGCCGCCAATGGACGTCCACATCGTCCGGCGTGAGTTTGGCAGCCAGGATCATCTCCCGCAGCGCATCCTCGTTGCGGCCGGCTTCGGAATAGACAATCCCCAGATCGAGGTGGCCCATGCCGACCGAGGGATCGAGCTTCACTACCTTCTCCAGCAACGGCCCCGCATCCTCAATCCGGTTCAGCTGAATATATGTGTCGGCGAGATAGAGCCGTGCCTGAACGTGATCCGGATCGTTGGCAAGCTCGGCCTGAAATTCGCTCGCAGCCTCCTTGTATTGCTTTTGCGCCCACAGCAGGTAGCCAAGTCCGAAGTGGACATTCGGCTCCTTTGGGTTGGCCTTGACGGCGGCGCGGAACATCTTGGTGGAACCTTCATTGTCCCTCATCTCGTCCAGGGCCTCGCCGGCCACCATGTCGGCTTCGGCGGATTCCGCGTCGAGCGCCAGAATCTCGCGATAGACGTCCAGCACGCATTGGTTTTGTTTGGTCCACAGGCAACTGTGCGCCAAGGCCAGCCGCAGGGGGAGACTTTGCGCATCGTGCGCCACGGCCTCCTTCAGGTAAGGAACTGCCTCACCGTATTCGGCCAAGCCGTAATGAGCCATCCCGATCAGGATGTTTAGCCGATGGACCTCGGGCGAGGAGGGCGGCTCGCTGCCCAGCAGAATGCTGAATTCTTGAATGGCCTGCTTCAATTCGCCGCCTTTGAAGAGCGCGAGGCCAAGGTTGAGGCGCAGGCCCGGAACCGCCGGCCTCATCTCCAGGGCTTTGCGGTAGAGGGGCACGGCTTCCTTATAGTGTTCCTGGCGGGCTTCAAGCAGGCCCAGGTGCGCATAAGGCTCCGGGCTGGACGGATGGGCCTTGATCACTGCGCGCCATGCGGCCTCGGCCTCAGAGTTCTTCCCCTGCTGCTCCAGTGCAAGGGCGGTCTGGCGCTGCCGATCGGAAGCGGCCTCAGTCTGACCTACGCAGTGGGCGGCGGCCATCGCCAGCGTCATCGTCAATGTCAGGCAGATTTGCGATCGCATCGCGCGTCTCACTCTTGCTTCCGGGCCTTTTGCAAAACTGCCTTCAGGCTATCGATTGTGTCAGGTACCCCGGTCGTGCCCTGGCACATTTTGCAGTCTCAATGGAATTCTGCAAGAGGCTCTTCCTATCTATTTTATTTGACGGCATCCATTCGCGGCCGCAGCAAAGAAAAAGGGGCGCGGCAGGGTTTGCCTGCCGCGCCCCGGTTGAGGGTTAGCTTAGAACACGAACTTACCGCCCAGTTCGAGCTTACGGGCATCCCATGTGCTCGTAACTGCGCCGAAGTTGTTGGTGCCCGCCCATTGCGGAGCGCCTGTGGACAGGCCGTTCCACTCGTCGTGGTTGAAGGTGTTAAACGACTCGAAGCGGAGCTCGATGTGAGCGCGCTCGGTGATCGCAAACGACTTGTACAACGAAGTGGTGAAGTTCACGCGTCCGGGGCCGACGATCGCATCCTTGTGGGAGTTGCCGAAGCCCAGGTTGGGTCCGCCCGCCCAAACAGGAATCGGGGCAGAGAACTTCGAGATGTCGAAGAACTTGCCCCACGTCTTCGGGTAGGTCATTTTTCCGCTGACGTTCGGACGTTGGCCGTAGCCGCCGCCGAGGCCGATTGCATCGTAACTCGATCCGCCGCTCGGTGACTGGATCACGCCAGTTTCATCGATGAAGGTTCCGGCAAGCTCCCAACCGCCGATGAGCGTGTGGGCCAGGTCGTTGCCTTTGTTGAAGAACGGAATCTTGTAGACGTAGTTGGCGTTCAGGATCTGGCGCCGATCGAGCGCGCCGGAGCCCTTGTCGTACTTCAGGTTCCAGGGGTTGTTGACATTGCTGAGGTCGTAGCTGGTGACGTCGATTTCGTGCGACCACGTGTAATCGACTTCGCCGCTGAGGCCCCATTTGTTCTGAATACGAACGCCAGTCTGGAAGCCGTTGTAGTTTCCGTTGGTGGTGTTCTCCTGCTGCGTGATGCCGCTGTAGCCCTGGTAGGCGTAGAACTGGCCGGTGCCGCCCGGGAAGACCGGGTTGCCGGCGGCGTTGGTGTGGCCAAAGCCCGGAACGCAAGCGGCGTCAACGCCGTCGCCCTTGCCGTTCGCAGACTCGCCGTAGTGGTTGCCGGTATCGCCGGCAAGGCATGTGATCGCAACATTGCCGGCATCGCTTACGCCGGTCAGAGGATCGATCGAGGTAACCGAAGGCGGAATGTTGTTGATGCGGCGCTCGATGTTCTGATGCCATGCCAGGTTGCCGACGTACTGGATAACCCAGACGACGGAGGGAACGATCTCGCGCTGAACACCGAGACTGAACTGAGCCACGGCTGGCGCGTAATAGGGCGTGCTCAGGCTGGTCACGCCGGTCGAGAACACCGGGAATCCGGTAATCTTCTGGTTGTTGAGCCAGTTGAGGGCAGGGTGGCTCATCGTGTTGTTGCCCATGTTCAGGTTATAGGCGAACGGCGAGTTTGTGGCAGCGTTGTAAATGTCGTTGCCCTGCATGCGCTCGAAGAAGCTTCCGATGCCGCCGCGGAGAACGGTCTTGCCGTTGCCCGTGAGGTCCTCTGAGAAGCCCACGCGCGGTTGGTAGGTCTTGTAGTCGGCGTTAACCAGGCCTCTTGGGAAGGCATTGACGCCGGCTTGGCCCATGCCGTTCAAATAGTACTGGACGGAATTGACCGTGGTGACAGACGGGCTGTTCGGGGCGATGGTGCCGTCGTTCTTCCAGATCGGAGTCTGGGTCTGGACGTAGTTTGCGGGGTTGAAGTTTGCAACCTGGTTGTTGCGCTCCCAGGCGTGCGGCAGCGCGTCGTAACGGAACCCGAGCTGCAAGCTGAGCCGCGGGGTTACGTGCCAGTTGTCCAGGATATAAGCCGAGGGCGTCTGGTTGACGTAGTGACGGATGGGCACGGCCTGGTACTGGCTGTAGCTGGTGGACAGGCCCATCGCCATATCGATGTAGCTGTCGTTGGATAGCTGACCGAAGCCGTAGTCGCCCTGCTCCTCGCCGAACAACTGCTGGTTCTTGGTGTAGCGGTTGTAGCTGAAGCCGTACTTCATGGCGTGCTTGCCCACGGTGTAGGAGATGTCGACCTTGGGCTCATAGTCGCGGGCCGCGTTATGCCAGGGCGCCGAAGCTGTCTGCTCGGCTACGCCATAGGGTCCGATGTATCCGGTTCCGGGAAGGGAATTTCTGGTGATAGCGAAGGAGGCTGCTACCGGATCCTTGGTCCAGCCGGAAGGCAACTGCGAAGTCGCGCTGTTGATGATGTCGATGACGTTGCCGTCATAGTTGATGCTGGCTTCGAGCAGCAGGTTGGGCGAGATGGTGCCGCTTATTTTGATGGCCGCCGAGTCGGCGGGGTTCGACAGGGTGCTCGTGATGGTGTTGAAGACGCACCAGCACCAGCCCAGTTCGGGCTGCGCATAACCCTGTGTCACCTTGTCTTCCATGTAGTGGCCCAGAATCGCCCACTTGTCGTTGAATTTGTGATCGATACGCACCACCGTGTCGACCACGCTGATCGGGTTGGCAACGTTGGTGATGTTGCGATCGATCCCAGCCTGGTTCGGCTTGGGGACGACGCCCGCGTTCAGATACAGTACGCCGTTGTTGTCAAACAGGGAGTGCGGGACCACCGACAGGCCAGCACTATCCTTCGGAAATGCTCCATTGGGAGTCAGGCCCAAAGGCGTCAACACGTGGGTGGCGTAGTACGACGTAGGATCGACGTTCGGGACCTTGACGTCTGACTGCAAGGCGCCGCCAACGGTGAACAGCGGGCGCACATAGTGCAGATCCGATCCGAGCGAAGGAATATCCTTCGGGTCCATGGTGGCGTTGTTTGAGGAGCCGGCCGCCGACAGAATCTTGCGCCACTCTTCGTTCCAGAAGAAGAAGGTCTTCTGCTTGTTGGTGTTGTAAACGCGGGGGATGAAGAGCGGGCCGCCGAAGTTGCCGCCGAAGATGTTGTAGTGGACATTCGCCAGTCCCGTGAGGGGTTCCTTGGCGTTGTAGTCGGGCGTGCGGTTGAACTCAAACAACTCACCGTGGAACTTCTGCGTGCCGCTCTTGAGCGAAAGGCTCATGGTGGCGCCGGAGGAGATACCGTAGTCCGGAGGATAGTTCGAGGTCATCATGGTGAACTCGGCGATTGCGTCCTGCGATGGCATGATGTCCATGCCGCCCGCGCCGCCGCGGTCATCCGCTTCGCCGCCGTCGATCAGCCAGATGTTGTGGCTCTGACGCAGGCCGTTGACGCTGATGGTGAAGTTCGCCGCCACTGAGGTCGGCGTGTTGCTGTCGGGAAGAGCTGAGCTGACGCCCAGGCCCAGAGCCGCCAGAGCCGCAAAGTTGCGGTTCTCGGTGGCGATTTCGCTGATCTGCTCGGAGCTGATCAGGGTGCTGACGACGTTCGAATCGGCTTGAACCGCCAGAGCATCGGCCTCGACGGTAACCGTCGTGGCTTCTGCGCCGACCGTGAGCTTGACGTCGATGCGCGCGGTCGCCGACACGTTGACCGGAATGGCGTTCTGGACGTACGTCTCGAAGCCCTTGGCGGTGATCTTCATGTTGTAGTTGCCAGGGTTCAGACCGTTGATGTCGTACAAACCGGTGGAGCCGGTTGTGATCGTGTGGGATTCATTAATCAACGGATCGGTGAGGACGACTTTCGCTCCGCCTACCACCGCTCCTGTCTGGTCTGTGACGATGCCGGTGACCTCAGAATTGGCCTGCGCCCAAACTCCGACGCATGCCAACATGAGGAACAACGGCAACAGGTAAAACCTGCGTCTCGCTTGTCTCATGTGACCTTCCTTTTCAAGTTTGTTTCTGCTTACGTTGTGGTCAACGATCGCTTCCCCTTCGGTTGGGTATGAAGCCGTTGGATTTGAACCGCATTCCCGGCACGATGACTGGCGTTCATGTTCGCGCCGAATGTCTCTTCCATGCTCAATCGAGTTTCCTGTTCCCAAACAACAAAAAGCCCTCGCGACACCGTCCGCGCGAACGGAGGGCCGTGAAGGCTGCCGGCTATTGAGAACAGAATCGCTCAAATACACCGATTTACCTGAGGGGTCGAAACTGCGACCGAGCCATTTAATGCGCGCAAACTGAGAATTGTCAAGTAGAAAATCAATTTACCTCGCAACCCTTCAATTCGCCTTACCCAACTTCGCGTAGTTCCTTGTTCATTCGATTCACCGCCAGGCGCTCCTCATATTCAGAGCAACCCACCGGTTGCAACCCGTCCGCCGAAGCCTGAAAAAGTCCTGAACAGGCTTCAAAAGGGGCCCGATTTCTCCGTGGTTTGGAAGAAGAAATTTGCATTTCTATGCTTTTTGGTATCTCCATGCTTAAACGTTTGAGTGGAGTGCGCCAAAAAGCCTGCCCACCGAGCCGGGACACATTTAATGCCTCCAGGGGATCAATTGTCAAGATGAGTTTTGCGAGATTTTCATCTTTTCACGGCGAATCCCGGCCATGTTCCTGATACGGCTCCGGAGATACCTGAAAAGAAGACAGTTAAATGAGTTACTCGCATGATGCGTCCGATTCACCCTGCCGACCGGAAATATCGCCGCGCAGCGCCCTTCGGGCAGTTTTCCATGAGAAGGAAAAATGAAGCGGTTTATTTGCCGGCTTCGAGGGCTTGGCCTGAACCAGGTCGAGCTTAAGTTGCAAGCCCGACTTATTTACTTCTCTATTGAAGTAAGTGGCCTATTGCAAACGCGCAAGATCCCTCAATTGCCGCGCCGTTGCCTCCAGAAACGTCTCAATGCTCACTCCCTCGGGAGCCTCCAAACCGGACTTGGCCTGGAGAGCGGCGGCGATCCTGGTTGCCAAAGCCTGGCGAGTTGCCAGGCTCATATCCAGCCGCCGTGAAAAGAACCCTTCCAGAACCTCCAGGTCGGCTGCCGACAGTTTGGCCACATCGGTGGTGGGCAGCGTAAGCGCCGTATGGGGTTCAGGGATCGGCGAACTGGGGACAAACGAAGCTGCCGTAAAGGTGCGCGAGCCCGACTCGCCCCACAACGGAGTGTCCGCCTCGCGATCCCTGACCACCAGGGTGCCGGCAGCCAGGTCGCCCAGCCGCTGGTGCTGCCGGGTGGCGAACACAGCGATCACCCCGACCGCATAAAAAAAGGGAAACTGATCCACGTAGCGGACCAGGTTGCGCGCCATTGACTCGAACAGCCCGATCGCCCGGCCTGTCCGCTGAATGACGCGAATCCTGGCCACACGCTTGCCCGGCGTGCGCCCGTTCCAGAATGCCTCAAACAGAGTGAAATAGCCCCAATTGCAAAGGAAAACCAGGAAGACGACGATCGCCACGGCCCATTGCGCCGACATCTTGGAGAAGGCGTGGATGCTCGGCAATATCAACACGACCAGAAAGAACAGCAGCAGAAAGCCCGCGCCCCAGATCAGATAGTCGACCAGCAGCGCGATAAACCGGCTGCCGATGCCGGCCAGAGGCATCTCGATGTCCACCAGCTCCGGAGTTTCGATGCTAAGCTGGTCAGAACTCAGGTCCCGGCTTACGTCCATGGCGCAAATCCTCTCCAACCAGTGGATTCTCAAGCGGCGGCCCCACTGGGACCGGCTGTCTTCGCTGCTGTCGCAGTCCGACGCGGGCGGCCTCGGCCAGCTTACCCGCGCGGAATTGCGGGAGATGGCGCTGCTCTACCGCCAGGTTGCCGCCGATCTCTCGGTGCTCAGGCGGGACTCGACCGCGCGCAGCTACGCCGTACACGTCAATCAATTGCTGGCTCGCGCTCACCATATCATCTACTCCGGCCGAAAGACGAACCTGCTAACGCTGTTTCGCTTTCTCAAGGATGAGTATCCCGCCATCTTCCAGCGGCAAATCGGCTATGTGCTGGTTTCGCTGCTGGTCACTGTGGGTTGGGGTGTGCTGGGCGCGGCGATTACCAGCGCCCGTCCGGAGTTTATGCGCCACTTCCTGCCGCCGTCGATGATCGCCACCATGGAGCGCCACCAGATGTGGACCGAGTCTCTGGTGACCATGGCCCCTCTGGCAACCAGCGCCATCATGACCAACAACCTCTCGGTGTGTTTTACGAGCTTCGCCGGTGGAATCGTCTTCGGCCTCGGAACCCTCTACGTCCTTGTCGGAAACGGCATGTTGCTGGGAGTTGTCGGCGCCGCCTGCCACCGATATGGAATGTCTGTGCTCTTGTGGAGCTTCGTTGCTCCGCACGGCTCGCTCGAACTGCCCGCGATCATCATCTCCGGCGGCGCCGGATTCCGCATTGGCCACGCCATGCTCTTCCCCGGCGCGCTACGCTGGAAAGACTCAGTGGCTCAGGGCGGCATTGAAGCTACGCGGCTGGTCTCAGGCATCATCCCCATGCTTGTTGTCGCCGGCTGCCTCGAAGGCTTTTTCTCCGGGTCGCACGCGCCCGTCTGGCTCAAGTTCACGGTTGGCGGCCTGCTGTTTACCATGCTTAACTTATGGCTGTTCCGAGCGGTCAAACCATCCGCGGCAAACACGTAAGCTTCTTGGTCCTTTATAACATCGGGACTTACACTCAATATCTTGCATCCTGCCGCTTTACTTGCCTGGAGCCCCTGCCACTAATGGAGGCATCTTCAGGAATTGCCCCACCGGAAGCGCCCGCTTCGTCATCCTTGCCATAAACACCGCTCCCTTGAACCAATAAACTCTATTAATGCGGACGCCAATGGAGCTATGCCCCGCAAGTTGCGGAACTAACATCAACTCGCCCGAACCTTCGAGCTCGTCATCCACATAGTTCCTCAACTCCTTGCCGTCGTAGACCGCGGTAACTCGATACCACTTACCCAGCGGATGGAGAAGCTTGCAATTCAACAGCGTTCTGTTGTTTCCGTTGGAACTTGCGAAGCTATCCAGGCACCATTGCCCGCCGACAATCCGAATCTCGAAAAGCATCCGATTGTCTGTATCCTTGCCCGTCTTCGGATCCTGCTCTTGAAGATGGAAAAAACGCTGCGCCTCCGGGCCATCCGCGTCTGGCCGGAAAATAGCTTCCCACGTGAACGCTGAAACGCCTGCCAGTGGATGAACGCCCACAAACAGCGCATCGTCCACGCCGTTGAACTCAACTGCTTTGCCGTATGGCGAATCAATCACCTGCGGATGGCCAAGCACGGTCGCCGCATGTCCACCCACAGAGTCGATCCGATCGAACCCCCACACCTCTGCCTCGGAGGCGCTTGGCGCCGCGGACATTAGCGAATGTGCAAAGGCTGAGACCATGGCGAAACCCAACAGCATTAGGAATCCGGCTCTCGTTTTGTGCTCCTCTCGAATATTCCCGCCTCGGAGTCCAATCAAAGAGACGGCTCACACCTTCACAAAGATTCTCTTGCGATAGAGCAGCCACACCGGAACAAAGCACACCGCCGTGAACGTCACCGAATAAGTGAACGCGGCCCATCCCGGATTGTGGATATGCGCAAAGATGGGCGCGGAAAGAAACGCACCTAATGTTTTTGTCCGGCCGCCGGGATGAATTGCAATGTTATCGAGCACACCGGGCAGCAGTTCGCTCACCATGTAAGCCACAATCGCGTTCGACCCGAACACCAGCCACGGCCAGATCCACGCTTTGCCGCGGCCCTTAAACCAACCGCGCTGCTGCACAGCCCAAAAAGCCAGCGTCAGCAAGGCCAGCGACCATCCAGCCGACACCAGCACATACGAGCTGGTCCAAAGTTTCTTGTTCAGCGGAAAGCACAGCGACCAAAGATAGCCTGAAGCCAGCAACACAACGCAGCCTGCGGCCAGCCCCCTGGTCTTGGTCGCAACCGCCCTGCTTCCGCGCAGCCACATCCCGGCAAGCAGCCCCAGCAACGCCGTGCCCACAGCGGGAATGTCGCTGAGCAGACCCTCGGGGTCGCGCAGGCTGTGCGTCGTCCAATTCTCGTAAAGGTGGCCGGGCATGAGGTGCCTGTCGAGCCACGCCACCAGGTTCAGGTCCGGATCGAGAAAGGGAATATCGCGCCCAGGCA
>Ga0224559_1001540_pt1 | contig 12562 bp, 13 predicted proteins | sample 714S33034metaG_FD_180676 | JGI IMG/M metagenome (GOLD analysis project Ga0224559, IMG submission 180676) | Peat soil microbial communities from Stordalen Mire, Sweden - 717 S3 30-34 | ecosystem: Environmental > Terrestrial > Soil > Wetlands > Peat | place: Sweden: Norrbotten County, Stordalen... | reverse complement strand
ATGGCCTTGCGGCGATCGCCGAAGCCCGGAGCCTTGACGGCCGCGACCTTGAGGCCGCCGCGCAGCTTGTTGACGACGAGGGTGGCGAGAGCTTCGCCTTCGACGTCCTCGGCGATGATGACGAGCGGCTTGCCGGACTGCACGACGGCTTCGAGAACCGGCAGCAGCGCCTGCAGCGAGGAGAGCTTCTTTTCATGGATGAGGATGTAGGGATCCTCAAGCTCGGCGATCATCTTCTCGGCGTTGGTGATGAAATAGGGCGAGAGATAGCCGCGGTCGAACTGCATGCCTTCGACGACGTCGAGTTCGGTGTCGAGGCTTTTGGCCTCTTCGACCGTGATGACGCCCTCATTGCCGACCTTCTGCATGGCGGTCGAGATCATTTCGCCGACCGACTTGTCGCCATTGGCCGAAATCGTGCCGACCTGGGCGATCTCTTCGTTCGACGTGACTTTCTTGGAGTTGGCCTTGAGGTCGGCGACGACGGCGCTGACGGCGAGGTCGATGCCGCGCTTCAGATCCATCGGGTTGAGGCCGGCGGCGACCGCCTTGGTGCCTTCGCGTACGATCGAGGCGGCGAGAATGGTGGCGGTGGTGGTGCCGTCGCCAGCGGCGTCATTCTGCTTGGAGGCGACTTCGCGAATAAGCTGGGCGCCAAGGTTTTCGAACTTGTCGGCGAGCTCGATTTCCTTGGCGACGGTGACGCCGTCCTTGGTGATGCGGGGGGCGCCGAAAGACTTTTCGATGACGACGTTGCGGCCCTTGGGGCCAAGCGTGACCTTCACCGCATTATTAAGAATCTCAATGCCGCGAAGCAGGCGATCGCGCGCATCCGAGGCGAAGCGGACGTCTTTTGCTGCCATGATTGGTAACTCCTGAAAAAACGATTATGAGAATTGGCCGATCAGGCGACGATGCCGAGAATGTCGCTTTCTTTCATGATCAACAGGTCCTGCCCGTCGATCTTGACCTCGGTGCCCGACCACTTGCCGAACAGAACCTTGTCGCCGGCCTTCACGTCGAGAGGCGTGAGCTTGCCGCTGTCGTCGCGTCCGCCCGGGCCGACAGCGATGATTTCGCCTTCCTGCGGCTTCTCCTTGGCGGTATCGGGGATGATGATCCCGCCCTTGGTCTTTTCCTCACCCTCGAGACGTCTGACCACGACGCGGTCGTGCAAAGGACGAAAGCTCATGACTTATTCCTTCAAAGGCCGTTCGAGACGCTTGTTCCGCGCGGGGACGCCTCTTAAAACGGCGGCAGGTTTGAAAACGGAACTCTGTTAGCACTCTTATCATGTGAGTGCCAAGAGCCGCCTGTACATAGGCAAGACCCCGATAACTGTCAAGGCAGGCTCTTCCAGCGGACGGCTGAATGGCGGCTCGCGGGCGGCAATCTTCCCCAGGGACGGGGAAAGTCTGACCGATCGGACGAGAAAGAGCGCGCGCGGGACGCCTGCGAAGCGGGCCGGGCGGTCGTTGCGGGCGGAGACGGGGCCGCGGATGCGTCACCTTTCGCCGACGCCCCACTGGACTTTCGCCCAGAGCCTTTCGTGTATGAGATACGCGATCGAGGTGTAAATATTGCTGAAGATCATAAATCCCGCCGCAACCTTTATCGCGCCGGTAAAAATGTAAATCGTTGCGAAATCGAGAATCATGATGACGATGCGATAGCTAATCGCCTTTGCAAATGACCTGCGGAAACTGACGGCGCGCATCGGCATGTCCTCGAAAGAGCGGGAAGTCGATAAAGCCTGTTTCGGGGGCGTCGTCGTCTTGAACGCCAAACGAGCCAAGCCCGGAGAGATTTTATCTATGCAGTCGCCATTACGAAGCATCTGTGAAGCATGATCGACCCTTCGCGTTCCCGGATTTCGCCCGTCGCGCTGGTCACAGGCGGCGGACGGCGGATCGGCTTGCGGATCGCCGAGCGCCTCGCAGGCGCTGGCTACGCCGTCGTCGTGCATTGCGGTCCGGCCTCGCTGGAGGAGGCCGAACGCGCCGCCGGGCGCCTGCGGGCCGGCGGGGGCAGGGCCGCAGCTCTCAGCCTCGATCTCGCGGATGCGGCGGCGACAGGCGTCCTCATCGCCAAAGCCGCCGCGTCCTTCGGGCCGCTGACGCTTCTCGTCAATAACGCCTCGATGTTTGATCAAGATTCGGCGCGGGATTTCGATGTCGAGGGTTTCGATCGGCATATCGCCGTGAATTTGCGCGCGCCCGCCATTCTTGCGCGGGACTTCGTCCGGCAGGCGCCGGAGGGCGCCTCGATCGTCAATATCATCGATCAGCGCGTGCTGCGCCTCACCCCGGCGTATTTTACATATACGCTCGCCAAGGCGGCGCTGTGGACGGCGACCCGGACCATGGCGCAGGAATTCGCGCCGCAGGGCGTTCGGGTCAATGCCGTCGGGCCGGGACCCGTGTTTCCCAACGCGAACGAAGGCGAGGCAGGTTTTCTGCGCGAGGTTCAGGGGCTGCCGCTCGGGCGCGCGGTCAGTCCTGACGACATCGCCGACGCCGTGCTTTATCTCGCCGGCGCGCGCAATGTGACGGGACAGATGATCGCGGTGGATGCCGGACAGCATCTGGCGTAGAGAGCGCAGGATGCGGCGACGATGCCTGCGGGGCGGTCAGTGTGCGATGGCGCTGCACAATTCGACAAGAAATCCATGCAGGTCGCGAACATAGGCCACGGTCTGGCCCCATGGCTTTTCATGAGGCGCGACGAAGCCTACGGCTCCGGCTGCGAGGGCCTGTTCGTAAGCCGCCTTCACGTCGTCAGCCACAAAGGCGATCTCGGCGCCGGCCGGTTGTTCCGCCGGCCGGTTCGCCCGAAAGCCGCGGCATGTTTCCAGGACGAGCGCCTCTTCTGCAAAGGCAAGCGCTGTGGCGCCAGTCTCCATCTCGGCATATTGGCCGCTTGCGTGAAGAAAACGCCTGACGAGGCCGAACGCGCGTTCATAGAATTCCACCGTCGCCGGAACGTCCGGCACATAGATGACCACATAGCCCAAGCGCATCGTAAATGTTCCCTATTTGTTCTTTTTAGAACCTAGTGTTTTTGCTTGCGATGTTCAAGCCCTGATTTCAGCATTCGGGATTTGGCGCGACCGGCCCGCATCGTTGTTCAATCCGCATTGGCAGCAGGGGGATAGTGATATCCATGCGGGTCTCATCGGCCAAAGTCGCGCCCCACGGTTGTTCATAAGGAGCGGCGCGGCTCAAAGCTCAGGCCCAGATCGCCTGTTGGTCCGGCGCTGAATTCACATTCCGCCAGCCGCGAAAATCATTTGTCTACGCGGCTTGGCCACCGTCGCGACGCGATTGTTGTCGCCCATGAGATTCTACATTACAAAACAAGGTCGTTTTTGTCACTGAACCAATAAGTTGCAAACATTACACCGGACCTTCGAATGGCTGGGCGCATCGCCCGGACCAATAGGAGGCATCGATGAAGTTCTATTCGCGACGGGCGGCGCGCAAACGAGGCGGGCTCGCTCCGGAAACCAGCGCGCTTGCGCTCCTGGTTCTCACCTCGCTCGGTGCGTGGCAGGCCGGAACGGCGCCCGCGCTGGCGGACTCGACCCAGGAGGAAATCCAGCTCCTCAAGGCCCAGTTGAAACAGCTTGAGGCGAAAGTCGAGGCGCAGGCCAAAAAACAGAAGGAAACGCAGGTCCAGATTCACGCCGTCGCATCGCGGCCGGCGCCGCAACATGCGTCCCTGGGCGGGCTCCCGAGCGGCATCGCCGTCGCCCCTCTCGGCGGCGCCGCGCCGACAGGCCTCACCGGCGTTCAATCGGCGGTCCGCGGCTTGCCCGTCGCCGGCGCGCCGAGCCTCTACATCAATGGCGTCAGCATCACGCCCGGCGGCTTCTTCGCGCTGGAGAGCGTGTTCCGCAGCCGCTTGATCGGCGCGGATGTGTCAACGCCCTGGCAGAACATCCCCTATGGCAACATACGCACCGGAAGCGCCAACGAGTTCCGGTTTTCCGGGCGTTCGAGCCGCGGCATTCTGCTCGTCAAAGGCGACGTGAGCCCGTCGACGCATCTTGCCGGCTATCTTGAGGCCGACTTCCTTGGAGCCGCCCAGACCGCCAATTCGAACGAGAGCAATTCCTTCAATCTGCGCATGCGGCAGCTCTACGCGACGATCGATCAGGATGATTTCGGCGCGCATCTCCTCGCCGGCCAGGCGTGGTCACTCCTGACCATGAACACAAAGGGCATCGTCGCGCGCCAGGAAAACATTCCGCTCGCGATCGATCACCAATACGTGCCGGGCTTCGCCTGGGCGCGCCAGGCTCAACTGCGCCTCGTCAAGGATTTCGGCAACGGATTTTCGGCCGGCATATCGGCGGAAAACCCGCAGACGACATTCGGCGGTTACACCACGGTCGGCACGACCGTGGCGACGCTGCCGAGCACGCTTGTCTACAATGTTATGCCAGTTGGCGGTTCGCTGTTCAATTCGCTGAACGCCACTTCGATAAATCATATGCCTGACATCATAGGAAAACTCGCCTATGACACGAGCCTCGCGGGTCACGACATTCACCTCGAAGGCTTTGGCATCTTCCGGGATTTCTATAGTCAGATCAACAACAGCAATCAGGACGTGGCCGGCGGCGGCGGCGGCGGCTCAGCCCTCGTCTCGCTGATTCCAAAGACGCTGGAAGCCCAATTCTCGGGCTTCACCGGCAGGGGAATCGGCCGCTACGGCACGGCGCAGCTGCCTGACGTGACCTTCAACTGGAACGGTCAGGTCAAGCCTATTCCGGAAACGATGCTTCTCGCGGGCCTGACCTGGCATGCCATGCCGAACCTCGACCTCTATGTTTACGGCGGCGAAGAAATCCAGTCGGCGTCCTATTCTACGACCTGGGCCAACGGAACCGCCAACGCATTCGGCCTCGGCAATCCGCTCTATTCCAACGCTGGATGCTCGATTCCAGGTTCAACCGTCTGCAACGGGAACATCCATCTGGTTCGACAGATCACGGCCGGACTTTGGGACAAGATCTACCAGGGATCGTTCGGACAGCTGCGTGCCGGCGTGCAATATGCCTACACGCAGAAATTTTCGTTCCAGGGCATCGGCGGCGGGGCGAAAGCCGACGACAATATGGCGCTGGCGAGCCTGCGCTGGTATCCGTTCTAGCCAAAAGCTCGCAGGAATCGTCCATCCGGTCCTGACCGGCGAGACTGAGGTTGAAGCTTCAAATTTCGCCGATGGGACCGGATGAACGGCCACGAGAATGCGTACCGAGACCCGTCAAGCTTGGGGGGCTCAATAGATCCCAGAACGTTATTGGCCACGGATGAAAAGACCGAGCGCTGGGTTTTGCTCGACTCAGCAGCGGCAAATGGAAAGCGGCCCGACAAGAGGCGATATTGTGCGACGCCGTGTTAAGTCTCTATCGCGGCCAATGCGATGGGTCAGTTGATTGCCATCGACGCTAGCCAGCGTCGCGCGAACCTCGGGCGACAGCCCGCCCTGACTTGCAGGTGGATGCTTGGCCATCATTTTTGAGATAGGTTATTCAAAACCTTTCTATCTTCCTCTGCTTTGGCAAGGTCACCCTGGAGTTGAAATAATTGGGCCCGCATAAAATAAGCGTCGCTGTAGTTTTTGTTAAACCCGATTGCGATCGTATACTCATTGATAGCTTCTGTTAGTTCCTGACGACGGACATGGACGCTTCCAATACCATAATGAATATGCGCTAACTCATTCGCTGAAAGTAAATGATGATACAACGAGAGCGCGCGCTGGAATGTTTCTAAGGCTTTGTCCGTCTCTCCGTTTGCTAAGTAGTATGTCCCCAGATTCACGACAGGCAGCATCAGCGTTCCGCCCGCTTGAATTGCAGCCAGGTCTTCGGCAACGGCCTCAGCAAACTGCTTTGTTTTACCGAAGCAGATTGCTCGACCAGCATGAGCTTTGGCGTTTTTCGGGTCGAGCTTGATCGCGGCGTCAAAATCATCATCAGCTCGTTTCCAATCAGCAATCTGAAGGTAAGTATTCCCCCTCTCGACAAAGCTTTTTGGATCAGTGGGAACAGTCTTGATTGCCGCATCGAAATCCTCGATCGCGCGGGCCAGTTCTCCCTGTTTTCTCAATGCAATTCCACGGTTGACATAAGGCCAATAGACTGACCGTCCCGCCTTATTCGCCTCGTCTATCATTTCCGTACAACTGCTTATTGTTGCCTCTGCATTGTGGGGCTCAATACATAAGGTAAAAGACGCAGGACTAACCGCATCGCCCCCGCCAACAAATGAAAACCACAGTAAGCAGGCGATCACGCCTAGCCTACGCCAGCCCGGTTGCTTCGAGAGGAGGACCATCAATGCTTCCTCTTTGTCTGGGGATCGAGTGCAGGCAGTGGAACTCAAACGCGATTCTATCCCGGAGTGCTGTTAACCGAGGCCGCCTCAATCCGCGGTCGGCAGGCGGCGCATGGTGAATTCGATGCGGTCGTCTTCGAGTTCGCGCCAGGATTCAATCTCGGTCATATAGGCGGCCTTGGGGAAGCGCGCGAACCATTCGCGCGCCTTGTCGCGGGCTTCCGCGCGGGGCAGGGTGAAGGTCTCGCGCCGCCAGCCGCCCTGGCGCCGGGGATCATCCTCGGCCTGCGAACGCGCGCGCCGCGCGAGCCGCCGCGCGATGTCCGAAGGCTTGTTGTCCCCTGCGCTCACGGCGCATCTCCTGAAGGGCGTCGCGGCATCATAGCGCGTTGAACGATCCGCTAAAGCCTTGAGTTCACTTTTATTCAATTGACGGCGCGCCCGCACGGAAGATTGCCGAAGCGGTTAATGGCGTGGGGCGCCTGGCGCGACCTCGTCGAGCAGCCGCGCCAACGCGCCGGGATCGTCGGGAAAGCCGGCGCCGATCCAGCGCTGCCTGAGGCTTTCCAGCGCTGCGCCGATGGCGCGCCCGGCGGGAACGCCGCGCGCAATGAGATCATCGCCCGAGATGGGCAGTCGCGGCTCCGCCGCCGCGCGCAGGAATGTGAGCGCGTCAGCCCATTGCGCGGGGTGCGGCGCGCGGATCAACGTCAGCAGCAATGCATCCGTCGCGGCTTCGCGGCCATGGAGGAAGAGCAGGCGGCGAAGTTCGTCTGGCGGCGGCGCGTTTTGCGCGCCATGCAGCGCGATCAGCGGGTTCGCCGCCCGGGCAAGGTGCCGGCGCTCGGCGTTGGAGAGGCGCAGGCGCTCGCCGAGGCGCTCGGCATCCTCAGGCAGATCGAGACAGAGCGCGGCGAGGCGCAGCAAGGGATCGCGCGCGGCCGCGTCGTCGATTTTCGCCAGCGCCCGCAGCCGGGCCGGATTGGGGGCCGAGGCGAGGAGGGGGCCGAGCAGGCCGGCGTCGGTCATCGCCTGCGCGGCGTCGGCGGCGCGGCGCGCGACGAGCAGCTTCAAAAGCTCCGCCCGCACCCGCTCGCGCGACAGCTGCGCCAGCCCGCCGCGCTCGCGCATGGCGGCGAGGAGCCCCTCGGCGTCGAGCGGTCCCGCGCCGAAATCGGCGGAAAAGCGGAAGAAGCGCAGGATGCGCAGATAATCCTCGCGGATGCGCCGCGCGGCCTCGCCGATGAAGCGCACGCGTCCCGCCGCAAGATCGTCGCGGCCGCCGACGTAATCGAAGATCTGGCCGTCCTTGCCAAGAAAGAGCGCGTTGATGGTGAAGTCCCGGCGCAGCGCATCGGCGGAAAAATCGCGGCCGAAGCGAACCTGCGCATGGCGCCCGTCGGTGTCCACGTCCTCGCGCAGGCTCGTCGCCTCGAAGGCTTCGCCATCGGCGAGGAGGGTGATGGTGCCATGCGCGATGCCTGTCGGAATCGCCCGGATGCCCGCCGCCTCCGCGCGCGCCAGCACGAGTTCGGGCGTCGCCGTCGTCGCAAGGTCGATTTCCTTGACGGGGCGGCCCGCCAGCGCGTCGCGCACGGCGCCGCCGACGATTCGGGTTTCCTCGCCATCTCGATCGATGGCGGCGATGACGCGCCGCAGCGCCGGATTGTCCAGCAATCGTTTGAGCGCAATCTCATCGCTCACTGGATTCGTCCCGGCACGATCTGGCCGTTCTCGACATGGGCCGGAATATAGGCGCCCCGACCGCGCGGGGCGAAAAGGCCGATGGCGAAGACGCCGAAGACGGCGATGGCGAGGCCCGCCAGCGCCAGCGTCGAGACGGCGCTGTGGCTCCAATGCTCGATCTCGAACGGATATTTGCGGCGCAGCGCGAGATAGATCACATAGGCCGCGAAGGGAGACCCGAAGAGAAGCGCGGGTTCGAGGATTGCGCGCAACATCAGGAAAAGAGCCTTTCGTAGAGCTTGCGCAGAATGCCGGCGGTCGCGCCCCAAATATAGCGATCGCCGTAGGGCATCGCATAAAATCGCCGCAGCTGGCCGTCGAATGTGCGGGAGTCGAAGCTGTGGTTGGAGGCGTCCATCAGAAACGAGAAGGGCGCCTCGAAAGCGTCGGCGACTTCGCCTGGATGCAGGCGGAGCGAAAATGGCGGGTCGATCCGCGCGACGACAGGGATGACGCGAAAGCCGGTGCCGGTGACGTAAGGGTCGAGATAGCCAAGCGGCTCGACATGCGCGGGCGCAAGGCCGATCTCCTCCTGCGCCTCGCGCAGAGCGGCGGCGATAGGCGTCTCGTCATGCGGCTCGATCTTGCCGCCCGGAAAGGCGATCTGGCCGGCGTGAAGGCGAAGGGTCGCGGCCCGTTCGGTGAGGAGAACGCTGACCTGGCGCCGATGCGCAACGAGGCCGACAAGGACGGCGGCGGCGCGGGTTCCCGTGGCGGGCGGAAAAACCGTCGCGCCATCGTCCTCCGAGTCGATGACCGGATCGCTGAGCAGAAGCTCGGCGGGCGCCGGATCGAGCGCGAAGCTGAGCCGGCTGCGGATATGGGCGAAGACGCGCGCGGGCGCAAAACGCGCATCGATGCCCTCCACCTCGCCCTCGTTTTGGCCCTCATCCGGGGAAGCGCTCAAAGGCCTGCCTCTATCGCGGCGAGTTCCTGCGCATCGGCCAGCGGAAAAAATGCGCCGGCCGAGGCGACGCCGAAGCTTTCCGCGCCCTCATGCGCCCTCATTTCGCAAAGCGCAATGAGGTCGATCGCGCGCGCAGGCGTGGCCAGCGCCCAGAGCCCGCCGCGCACGCGCACATAGGGTTTGACCCCGCCGGTGGCGTCCGTCTCGAAGCGCAGCGGGTGCGCGGCGTCGACGCTGACCCAATCATCGACATTGGTGCGAAAACGCAGGACTTGCGAAGCTCCCGCGCCCTCAAGCAGCATCTCGACGGCGACGAAAGGGGCGTCCTCGACGATGATGCCGACGCGCTCGACCGGCGTCACCAGAACGTAGCGCTCGGGGTCTTTGCGCAGGATCGATGCGAACAGCCGCACCATCGCCGGGCGGAGAATCGGCGTTCCCCGATAGAACCAGGCGCCGTCGCGCGCGATGCGCATGTCGATGTCGCCGCAGAAAGCGGGATTCCATTGCTCCGCCGGCGCAGGCCCCGCCGCAGCGCGTTTCGCAAGTGCGGCGCCGTCGCCCGTGATCCCATCCTGCGGCGGAAACGCTTCAGCCATCATTTTTTCGAGAGCGTAAGCTGTTCAAAGGAGCCATGAAAAAGCGCCAAACCGCACTGATTGTGACGGACGCGGGAGCGCGCGACGTGCAAAGACGCATTTCTTGCATATCAACCAAGTTGACTATCGGCCCGGCTCGTTGACTATCGAGCAAGCTAAAATACTGTGTTCGCGCCGCCGCGCGAAGAGTTAAAAGGGATCAGATGGCAGAAGCAGCAGCAGCCTCATTCGAAGCCGCCGTGGAGCGTAGCGCCGAGGCGGCGCTGGAGCGCATCGGCGCGGCGCGGACGGCGATCGAGACGGTCATTTTCGGTCAGACGCGGGTCGTCGAGGAAGCTCTGGTCACGCTGCTGTCTGGCGGCCATGGTCTGCTCGTCGGCGTTCCCGGCCTCGCCAAGACCAAGCTCGTCGAGACTCTCGGCGCCGTGCTCGGCCTCAATGCGCGGCGCGTGCAATTCACGCCCGACCTGATGCCGGCCGATATTCTCGGCTCGGAGGTTCTGGAAGAATCGGGTGGACGCCGCAGCTTCCGTTTCGTGCAGGGGCCGATTTTCGCCCAGCTCCTGATGGCCGACGAGATCAATCGCGCCAGCCCGCGCACCCAGTCCGCGCTGCTTCAGGCGATGCAGGAGCAGCATGTCTCGATCGCCGGCGAGCGCCATGACCTGCCGCAGCCGTTCCATGTGCTGGCGACGCAAAATCCGCTGGAGCAGGAGGGCACCTATCCGCTGCCAGAAGCCCAGCTCGACCGGTTTTTGATGCAGATCGACGTCGGCTATCCCGATCGCGCCGCCGAGCGGCGAATCCTCGTCGAGACGACCGGCGCCGTTCGGGCCGAAGCAAGGCATGTGATGACCGCCGAGGAGTTGATGGCGACGCAGCGCCTCGTGCGCCGGCTGCCGATCGGCGACAGCGTCATCGAGGCGATCCTCGACGTCGTGCGCGCGGCGCGCCCCGGCGAAGGCGATCCCGCCATCACCCAGCATATCGCCTGGGGGCCCGGTCCCCGCGCGGCGCAGGCCCTGATGCTGGCGACGCGGGCGCGCGCCCTTCTTGATGGGCGCCTCTCGCCCTCGAACGCGGATGTCGCGGCGCTCGCCGTGCCGGTGTTGAAGCACCGCATGGCGCTGACTTTCTCCGCCCGCGCCGAAGGCGAGACCGTGACCGACCTCATCGGCAAGCTCACCGCGCGGCTGAACTGACCATGCCCGAGGTCGCGCTACTCGATCGCCGCGAGAGTCGTCTTCAGGGGCCGGGGCAGGATCGGGCGCTTTCGCTGGCGCGGCGTTTCCCCAGCCTCGTCGTCGCCGCGCGGGAAGTCGCGGCGAGCGTCCTTCACGGCGTTCATGGCCGCCGCCGCGCCGGGCTTGGCGAATCCTTTTGGCAGTTTCGTCCCTTCGTCGCCGGCGAATCGCGGAGCCGCATCGACTGGCGCCGCTCCGCGCGTGACGAGCGGCTTTACGTGCGCGAGCGTGAGTGGGAGGCGGCCCACACGGTCATGCTGTGGATCGACCGCTCCGCGTCCATGTATTTTTCCTCGAAGCTGGCGCTGCAGCCGAAGATCGACCGCGCGCTTGTGCTTGGCCTCGCCGCGGCCGATCTGCTGATTCGCGGCGGCGAGCGCGTCGGCCTGCTCGGCCTCACCCGGCCGCTCGCGGCGCGCAACATCGTCGAGCGCTTCGCCGAGGCGCTGCTCGCCGAGGAGCGCGGACAGGGCTATGAGCCGGCGGAACTGGCGCCGGCGGGCAGCCTGCCGCGCAACTCACAGGCCGTCCTGATCGGAGATTTTCTCAGCGACCCGAACGACATCGCGGCGATGATCCATTCGATCAGCCAGTGCGGCGCGCGCGGGCATCTCATCATGATCGCCGATCCGGTCGAGGAGACCTTTCCGTTCGCCGGCCATGTCGAATTCATCGACGTCGATTCGCCGGCTCGTCTTCGCGTCGGCGAGGCGCAATCCTTTCGGGCGGATTACATGCGAAGGCTGGCGGCGCATCGCGATGCGATCCGGACGGCGGCGCGGGCGCGCGGCTGGACCTTGATGCTGCACCGGACCGACCGGCCGGCCTCTGAGGCTCTGCTCGCCCTCAGGATGCAGCTTGAGGCCAATTCCTCCAACGCCTCCGCAGGGCTGGCCATTTGATGTTCGGCATGCCGTTCGCCTTCACCGCGCCGCTCGCGCTCGCCGCCCTGGTCGGCCTGCCGCTGCTCTATTATCTGCTGCGCGTGACGCCGCCGCGGCCGCGTCAGGTGCCGTTTCCGCCGCTGCGCCTATTTTTCGATCTGATCCCGGCCAATCGGACGCCCCGGCGCACGCCGCTTTGGCTCCTGATCCTGCGTCTCGCCATCGCCGCGTGCATCGTCCTCGCCATGGCCGGCCCGGTGCTCAATCCGGCGCCGCTCGCTCTTGGAGCCGGACCCTTGCTGGTCGCGCTCGACGACGGCTGGCCGGCGGCTCCGAGCTTTTCGCGCCGCATCGAGGCGGCGGCGCAGCGCATCGAGGCGGCGGGGCGCCGCGCGCGGCCGGTCGCCGTCGTCGCCGCCTCAGATGGCCCGCGCGAAATCGTTGCGACCGACGCGGCGAGGGCGCTTGAGCGGCTCCGCGCGATCAATCCGGTTCCCTATTCGCCCGATCGCCGCCCGGCGCTGACGGCGATCCAGGGTTTCATCGCGGCGCATCCGCAATCCGCGATCGTCTGGATCGCAGATGGCGTCGAGGCCGGCCACGCGAGCGAGTTTGCGAGCGGCCTCGCAGCGCTCGGCGTAGATCTCAACGTGATCGGCGGCGCCGATCCGGTGCGGGCGCTGGCTGGTCCGCAAAATCTTGCTGGCGGCCTTGAAGTGCGGGTGCTTCGTTCGGCGGCGACCGGCAAGGAGCAGGAGCAGGGCGAGTTGCGCGCGCTCGACATGAAGGGCCTCGCCATCGGCTCGGCGCCTTTCGATTTCGCCGGGCAGATGGA
>Ga0224559_1001539_pt1 | contig 12565 bp, 11 predicted proteins | sample 714S33034metaG_FD_180676 | JGI IMG/M metagenome (GOLD analysis project Ga0224559, IMG submission 180676) | Peat soil microbial communities from Stordalen Mire, Sweden - 717 S3 30-34 | ecosystem: Environmental > Terrestrial > Soil > Wetlands > Peat | place: Sweden: Norrbotten County, Stordalen... | reverse complement strand
TTACTATCTGCGCATCGTCAAGATCATGTATTTCGACGAGCCGGCCAAGGCGTTCGATCGTCCGGGCTCGGCAGCGCGCGTCGTGCTCGCGCTGTCGACCGCGATCGTCATCTTCTACGCCTTCGCGCCGGCGCCGCTGACCGACGCGGCGATGGCCGCGGCGAAGTCGCTGTTTTGAACGCATTCAATTTTAAGGCCGACCCCAAGCCGCTGTTCGCTGGCTGGCGCGTCGCCCGGTTCGCGCGCGTCGGCTCGACCAACGACGAAGCGCGCCGCTTAGCGTTAGGCGGCGACCCGGGCCGGTTGTGGGTCGTCGCCAAGGAGCAGACCCACGGCCGCGGCCGCAAGGGCCGCTTTTGGAGCTCGCCGCCGGGCAATCTCTACGCCAGCGCGCTGGTCGTCGATCCCTGTCCGCCGGCGCTGGCGCCGCAGATCGGCTTCGTCGCCGGCGTCGCGCTCGCCCAGGCGGTCGAAGACCTCGGCGGCGTCGGCTTCGGCCTGAAATGGCCGAACGACCTGATGTGGCGCGGGGCCAAGATCGCCGGCCTGCTCGCCGAGGGCGTGACGACGCCCGACCGCCGGCTGGCCGGCATCGTCGGCATTGGCGTCAACTGCCTCAGCGCGCCCGTCGGCCTCGACTATCCCGCCGCGGCGCTCAGCGACGCGCTCGCGCCGGCGGTTTCGGCTGACGCTTTGTTCGTCCGGCTGGCGACGCGCTTCCACGAGGCGATTGGCCTGTGGGCGCGTGGCGCTGGCTTCCCGGCCATTCGCGCGCTATGGCTGGCCAAAGCGGCGGGGCTCGGCGGGTCGATCCGCGTCGCCGATCCGCGCGGCGCGCGCGAAGGCGCGTTCGAGGGGCTCGACGAGAGCGGCCGGCTGCTGCTGCGCACCCCGGCGGGCGTCGAGACGATCGAAGCGGCCGATCTCTATTTAGCGCCGACGGCCGAACGCATTGGGGCGGGCGGCGAGGAAAGCCCGCGAACATGACTGACGCCAACGAACTGGTTTTCGCCCCGCTTGGCGGTCTCGGCGAGATCGGCATGAATTGCGCGCTTTACGGCTTCGGCCCGCCGCGCCATCGCAAATGGCTGATGGTCGACGTCGGTCTCGCCTTCGCCGGCGACGATCTGCCCGGCGTCGATCTGTTGATGCCCGACATCGCCTTCATCGAGAAGGCGAAGAAGGATCTGGTCGGCATCATCGTCACCCATGCCCATGAAGATCATATTGGAGCGCTGGCCGAGTTGTGGCCGCGACTCGGCGCGCCGGTCTATATGTCGCGCTTCTCCGCCGGGTTGGCCGAGGCGCGTCGCCTGTCCGAGCCGGGCGCGCCGAAGATTCCGATTACCGTCGTCACGCCCGGCAGTCGGGTCGCCATCGGCCCGTTCGACGTCGAGTTCGTTCCCGTCGCCCATTCGATCCCCGAGAGCTGCGCGCTGGCGATCCGCACGCCGGCCGGCGTCGTCGTCCACACCGGCGACTGGAAGATCGACCTGACGCCGCCGATCGGCTTGCCGACCGACGAGCGCCGCCTGCGCGAGATCGGCGAAGAGGGCGTGCTGGCGCTGATCTGCGACTCGACCAACGTGCTGCGCGACGGCGCCAGCCCGTCGGAGGCCGCCGTCGCCGCGACGCTGGCCGAACTGGCGCGCGGGACGCAAGGCCGCGTCTTCGTCACCACCTTCGCTTCCAACGTCGCGCGGCTGCGCGCCGCGGCCGAAGCGGGCTTCGCCGCCGGACGGCAGGTGGTGGCGCTCGGCCGCGCGATGGAGCGCGTCGTCGCGGTGGCGCGCGAATGCGGCTTTTTCGACGGCGTGCCGGCGCTGCTCGGCCCCGATCGCCTCGACCGCCTGCCGCGCGACAAGATTCTCGCGCTCGCCACCGGCAGCCAGGGCGAACCCCGCGCCGCGCTGGCGCGCCTCGCGCTCGACGAGCGCGTCGGCTCGGGCTTGACCGCTGGCGACCGCGTCATCTTCTCCTCGCGCACCATCCCCGGCAATGAGAAGGCGGTCGGCAAGGTCGTCAACGCGCTGGCCAAGCAGGGGATCGAGATCGTCACCGACCGCACCCATCTCGTCCACGTCTCTGGCCATCCGCGCCGCGCTGAACTCGCTCAGCTTTACAGTTGGCTGAAGCCGAAGATCGCCGTGCCGGCGCACGGCGAACCGCTGCATCTGTCCGAACACGCGCGTTTCGCGCGCGCACAGGGAGTCGGCGAGGTCGTGCGGGCCTACAACGGCGACGTGGTGCGGTTGTCGCCCGGCGAAGCGCGCGTCATCGCCCGCGTCGACCACGGGCGGCTGATGAAGGACGGCGAGATCCTGCTGCCGTCCAGCGACGATTGCGTCGCCCAGCGGCGCAAGCTCGCCTTCGCCGGCATCGTGTCGATCGCCTTCGCCCTGACGGCGAAAGGCGAGATGGCGGGCGACCCTGACGTGCTGATCGCCGGCCTGCCCAAGAGCACCCGCGACGGGGCGGGGATCGACGCGGCGGTCGACGCGGCGATCTTCGAGACGTTCGAGAGCCTGCCGCGCGCCAAGCGGCGCGACGCCGACTTTGTCTGCGGCGCGGTCGAGCGGGCGGTGCGCAACACGGTCGACGGGCTGTGGGGCAAGAAGCCGATGGTGCACGTGCTGATCGTCGAGGTGTAAGGGGAAGAGTCCCCTCTCCCCGCAAGCGGGTAGAGGGGAACCGTTGCGCTTGAGGGGGGACTCGTGATCGGACGCCTGAACCATGTCGCCGTCGCCGTTCCTGATCTGGCCGCGGCGGCGGCGCGCTATCGCGACGCGCTCGGCGCGCACGTGTCGCAGCCGCAGGCGTTGCCCGAACACGGCGTGACGGTCGTGTTCGTCGAACTGCCGAATACGAAGATCGAACTGCTCGAGCCGCTCGGCGCGGCCTCGCCGATCGCCAAGTTCATCGACAAGAACCCCGACGGCGGCATGCACCACCTGTGCTTCGAGGTCGACGACATCCTGACGGCGCGCGACGCGCTGAAGGCGTCGGGCGCGCGCGTGCTCGGCGACGGCGAGCCGAAGATCGGCGCGCACGGCAAGCCGGTGCTGTTCCTTCATCCCAAGGATTTCACCGGCACGCTGGTCGAGCTCGAGCAGGCGTAGGCGGGCTCAGCCGCCGGCCAACTGCCGGGCGAAGTTGGCGCGCGCCTGGGCCTCGAACCGCGCCGCCAGGGTCGGCGTGCGGTAGACCCGCGGCGCGGCGGATATCTTGCGCAGGAACCCGAGCCGGCCGGCGTCGTACTGCGCGTCGGTGAGGTGGGGAACCTCGAGGCGCAGCAGTTCGGTGTTGCGGTCGAAGTCGGCGTCGGCCTCGCCGAGCGGCGTCAAATCGAGATCGAGCACCCACACCCGCGCCCGCTCGCGCAACGGCGCGTCCGCAGCGGGATCGGGATAGGCGAGATGATCCGCGGTCGCCCGGATCGTGTCGGCGACCCATTGGCGATCTTCGTCGGACAGCGACGCTCCCGCGCTGGCGCGCAGCCAGACTTCGGCCGACCGCTCCTCGTTGTCGCGCCGGCCGCGTTCGTAGACGCAGTCGTGATAGGCGATCGCGCAGGCGATCAGCGTTTCGATCGCCGGCGCGTCCAGACCTTCCGCCGCCGCGTAGCGGCGGTGACGGCGCCACAGCAGCGCCAGATGGCCGACGCCGTGGTAGTGGCGATCGGTCGTCTCCATCATCGCCGTCACTTCCGCCTTGGCGCGATCGGACAAGGAAACGCGCGCCAGAAGCGCGGAAACGTCGCGCCGGTCCTCTTCACTCGTCATCAGCGCGGGCCTTTGTTGAACGCGATCATGGCTGGGCGAGGCGCTTCGTTAACATCCGAGCTTTGGCGCAGCGCCGGCCTTCCGGACGGTTTTTCTTGGACTGGCAGGCGGTTACCTTAATATTTAGAAGCGCCGTATTGTCATAAATCTATTAAAATTTTAAGGTTGTGTGACAGAGGGGCCAAGGTTCTGTCGACGGGGGCGTCTTCACAATGCGTACCAACCATCAAGCATCTTTGCAAAGCGCTCGGATGAAGCGCGCCGTTGTGATTGTCGGATTGGCGGTCGCGGGGGTCGCGACGACGGCGCAGGCCGAGGAGAGCATTGGCGGCGCGAGGACCGTCGTCAATCTGGTGACCGGCGATCTTCCGACGGGCGCCAACGTCAACGTCTTTCAAGGCGACGACGTGTTCCGCGACGAGGGCGTGCGAACCGACGCCGAAAGTTCGGCCAGACTTGTCCTGCGCGACAACACCAATTTGCTGCTCGGCCCGTCGTCGTCGATCAAGCTCGATCGCTTCGTCTACGCCGGCCCCAGCCAACCCGGCGCGATCGCGGTCAATCTGGTCAAGGGCGCGCTGCGCTTCGCCACCGGCGACGCCGACAAGAAGGCCTATCTCATTTCGACGCCGACAGCGGCGTTGGGCGTGCGCGGAACGGTGCTGAAGATCGTCTCGAATGCGTCCAAGACGTTCGTCGTGCTCGACGAAGGCGGCGCAGTCGTGTGCACCCGCGCTGCGGCGAAGAAGCACTGGCCTGCAGCTCACCGAGCCAGGCCAAGGCGTAGCGGTGACCGCAACGGACGTCAGATGGGATTCGCACGCCAACGCGACCGTCTCTGCGGCGATCGACGCGATTCCCGACGCGCCGGGGCCCGCCGGTCCGACTGGCGGGCACGCCATGCTGACGCCCGCCGTTGTGACGCCGACCATCGTGGCGCCCAAGCCCCCGCCGCCGAGCGGCGGCGACGGCTGTGGCGATCGCGGCGAGGGGGAGGGCGCTGGCAATCGACCCAGCTTTAAGGTTGGCGGCCTTGGCTCCGGCCCCGGCGGTCCGGGCTCCGGCCCCGGCGGCCTTGGCTCTGGTCCTGGCGGCCCTGGCTCCGACGGCGGTCCGGGTTCTGGCCCTGGCCCTGGCGGTCCGGGCTCTGGCCGCCACGGCCGCGGTCGTTGAATGGCGCGGGCGGGCTCGGGACTTGGCGCTTTTGATTGGAGGCGCCTCGCCTGACGGCGAAGCGGACGAACGCGGAATCGACGGCTTGCCGGCTGCGTCGGCAGGCGGCGGGGCGGTGACGCGCCGCGTTCCCCGCCGTCCGGCTGACGCGGCGCAGCGCGCATGAACGGGTCCTGGCGCAAATCCGCGACGAAGGGGATCCAGCGGCACTGGCGCTATCTGCTGGCCGTCGCCGCCGTCTATGCGAGCGTGCTGGCGCTCGACGCGACGCTGACGACGTTGCGCGCCAATTTCCAGAACGTCGTCTTCGACCAGTACCAGCGCTGGCGGCCGCGCGAGCGCGGGGCCGAGCGGCTGGTGCGCGTCGTCGACATCGACGACGAGTCGATCAGGCGGCTGGGCCAGTGGCCGTGGCCGCGCGCTCAGATGGCGCGGCTGGTCGATGCGCTCGCCAGCGCCAACGTCGCGGCGATCGGCTTTGACGTTCTGTTTTCGGAGACGGATCGCGCGCCGGCCGAATCGTCCTCGGCGGGGCAAGCTGTCGGCGCGGGAGCGGACGGCGCAGCGGACAGCGAAGGCGACGCGGCGTTCGCCCGGGCGCTCGCCGGTCGATCGGTCATCCTCAGCGAACTCGTTACCCAGACCAAGCTCGCCGGCGCCGCACCCGCCAAGGGCGCCTTCACCTTCATCGGCCAGGACCCCACGCCCGATTTGCCCCATCTCAACGGCGCGCTCGGGCCGCTGGCGGTTCTGGCCAAGGGCGCCGCGGGAATCGGTTTCGTCAACTGGCAGGCGGACGCGGATCGCGTAGTGCGTCGCGTGCCGCTGCTGATCGTCGTCGACGGCCGGATTCAGCCGAGTTTCGCCATCGAATGTCTGCGGGTCGCGCAGGGCGCCACGACCTACCTGATCAAATCGGCCGATCTCGGCGGTTCCTCGCTGGGGCAGGGGGCCGGCGTCGCGGCGATCAAGGTCGGCGACGTAATCGTGCCGACTGGGCCCGCCGGCGACATCCGCGCCTATTTCGCCGCGTCGGATCCGAGCCTGTCGACGCCCGCGTGGAAACTGTTCCAGCCCGGCCCCGATCTCGCCGATCTTGCCGGCAAGATCGTGGTCGTCGGCGCCAGCGCGTCGCTGTTGTCGGACGTCGTCGCGACGCCGCTCAACCCGTCGACGCCGGGCGTCGAGGCGCAGGCGCAACTGATCGAACAGATCGTCGACGGCGACGCATTGCTGCGGCCCGATTGGGCGCCAGGCGCCGAACTGGCGACGGCGACGTTGCTGTCGCTGGCGCTGGTCGTCGCGACGCCGCTGTTGTCGGCGCTGTGGAGCGCGCTCCTCGGCGGCTTCGCGGTCGCCGCCATGGCGGGCGGGAGTTGGCTGGCGTTCGCCCAGTACGGATGGCTGCTCGATCCGATCACCCCCAGCTATTCGTCCGGCGCGGTCTTTCTTGCCGGCGTCCTGACGCTCTACAGCCAGAAACGACATCAGTTGAACGAGACGCGCTCGCATTTCGGCCGGTTCGTTTCTCCCGCCGTGGTGGCGCGACTGGCGGAGCACCCGGATGCGATCCAACTGGGCGGGCTGCAGCGCACGCTGACCTTGATGTTCTGCGACATCCGCTCCTTCACTACGATCTCGGAGGGTCTGTCGGCGGTCGAGCTGACGGCGTTCCTCAACGAGTATCTGACGCCGATGACGGACGCCGTGCTGCGGCAGATGGGCACCGTCGACAAATACATGGGCGACGCGATCATGGCGTTCTGGAACGCGCCGCTCGACGACCCTGCTCACGCCGGTCATGCGGTCAGCGCGGCGCTCGAAATGCGCGAGACCCTCGCCGCGTTGAATCGCCGTTGGGCGAGCCGGGCGGCCGAAGCCGGCCACACGTTTCACGAGGTGAAGTTCGGCGTCGGCCTCAACACCGGCGAGTGCTGCGTCGGCAATCTCGGCTCGACGCGCCGCTTCGACTATTCGGCGATCGGCGACGAAGTGAACGTCGCCTCGCGTCTGGAAGGGGCGTCGAAAGTCCTCGGCGTCGACATCGTCGCCAGCGACCTGACGCGCGCCGACGCGCCGGAATTCGCCTGGCTCGAGGTCGACCGGCTGGTGCTCAAAGGCAAGAGCCGCCCGACGCCGGTCTACGCCCTGGCGGGCGACGCGGCGACCGCCGCCAGCGAGCCCTTCCGCGAACTGGCGCGGCGGCACGACGAGATCCTGGCCGCCTATCGCGGCCGCGATTTCGTCGCCGCCGGGCGGTTGGCCGCGGCGGCGGCGGCGCTGGCGCCGGCGGAAATCCGCGGCCTTTACGCGAACTACTACCAGGAACGTTTCGCGTTCCTGGCGACGAGCGACCTCGGCCCGTCGTGGGAGCCGCTGTTCAGACTGGAGACCAAATAGGCGCTGCGCCTGGAATCAGATCGCCTTGTTGGCGATGCGCAGGCGACCGGCGAGAACGCGCATCACTTTCAGCGCGAAAAACGGGGTCTGGCTGACCAGGAACAGGAACTGCTTTTCGTTGACCGGAACCAACTCGACGTCGGTCGCTGCGGTGACCGTCGCGCTGCGCGGCGTCTTGTCGATCAGCGCCATTTCGCCGAAAATGCCGTTCTCTTCGAGCGTCGCCAGCAGCCGATTTCCGGTGCTGATGTCGACCCGCCCGCTCTTGATGACATAGAGCTCGGTCGCGGGGTCGCCTTCGCGAAAGATGATTTCGCCCTGTTTGAAGGCGCGGACAGGCGCGCCCGATCCGGCAAGAATGCTGAATTCGACTTCGGCGTTCGACATTTCCGGTTCCCGTCGGGGCGGAACCGAGCCAATTCCGCCGTCAAGCACCACAACTGAATCGCATTGCAGTTTTATGACACGCGGTCGGCTGCGCGCCAAGGCCGCCGCGGGGAGGGCGGCGAACGTCGAAGCGCAGCGCCGTGACGCCGTGGCGACAGGTTGCCGCCAACGATCTCTTTGCGAAAATCAGAAAACGCGCTATCCTTGTAATCGAGGGCGCCGTCCCGCGTTCCGTCTCCCCGCAGGCTGGACGAGAGGATTGCATGAGGGCGGGTCGGCCTGATTCGAATATGCGGTAACGGCGCGCATGCCGCCTTGACGAACGATAAAATACTGATGCGAAAGAATATTCAGACTTGGCGTCAAGCCGATCCCTTGACCGGGCTTGACGAAACTTGACAAGGCTTGACGAGATTTGACGCGAGCCTTGACGTCACGGCCGCTCCGCCGCGCTGGCGCCTCATGACGCCCAGGGGTAGATCGGCTCAGCGGAAACCGCGGCGGCGTGGCCGGGTTGGAGGGCGACGATGCGCGTGAGTTTCGACGGCGGGCGGCTGAACGAGCGCGGCACCGCCGTGGCGTTGTACGACTATGCGTTCTACGCCCACGCGCTGCTCGGCGTCGAACCGGTGATCCTCCACGACGCGAGCGGGACGGTCGACGACGAGCAGCTTTCGCGCTTCTCGAGCGCCTTCGCCGTTCGCCCTTATCGCAGCCCGGAGCAGCGGGCCGAGGCGCTCGAGGAAGAGCGCGTCGACGTCGCCTACTTTCTCAAGACCGGGCGCGCCTTGTACCCGACGTCGCCGGGGCGCCGCACGGCGGTGCACGAGGTGTTCCGATTCTTCCATCCGCACGGCGACGCCTACGCCTACATCTCGTCCTGGCTCGCCGCCGCGGCCGCCGCCTCGCGCTATCCCGCGGTTCCCCTCATTGTCGATCCGCCGAAGCCGCTGGGGAATTTGCGCGCCGAGTTCGGCGTGCCGGCCGCCGCCGTCGTGGCCGGACGACACGGCGCCAGCAGTCAGTTCGACGTTCCCTTCGTCAAGGCCGCCATCGAGGCGGCGCTGGCGGCGCGGCCCGATCTCTGGGTCATGCTGCTCAACACGGATCGCTTCTCCGACCACGAACGGGTCGTCCACGTGCCGCGCGCGCCGGATCGTCAGCGCGTCGCCGATTTCGTCGCCAGTTGCGACGTCGGGCTCAACGCGCGCCGCGGCGGCGAAGCGTTCGGGCTGGCGATCGCCGAGTTTCTCGCCCAGGACAAGCCGGTGCTGGTCTGGCGGGGCGGACGCGACCGCAACCATCTGGCTCTGGTCGACGATCAGCGGATGTGGTTCCGGACCCGCGAGGACCTGACGCGCGCGCTCGTCGCCTTCGAGCCGCGGCCGAGCGGCGGCGCCTGGCGCAAGCGCGTCGAGCCGTTCACGCCCGAAGCGGTCATGCCGGTGTTCGCCAAGGTCTTTCTCGAGCCGGGATCGCGCCCCATGCAGAGGCTTCCGCTCGGGTTTCGCTTCGCCGCGCGCGTCGGCGTACGGCTCGGGCGCATGCGCGACGACCGCTGGATTAGCCGCTGAGCGCTTGATCGCCGCCGCCTCGGGCGACTTTCTCACGCGCTTCCTGCAGCAGCGCGGCGAGGGTTTCGGCGATCGGGTGGATCGGCTTCCATTCCACCGCGGCTTTGAGAAGGTCGTTGCGTCCGACCGCGTTGGGGATTTCGATCGGGCGCAACCGCGTGTGGTCGATGACCACCTCGAAGCGGGCCGAGGACGCCTGCGACAGGATTTCGAGCAGCGAGCGGATGGAGCGCGACGAACCCGACGAGATGTTGAAGACGCTGTGGGCGGGCAGCGCCGGCGCCGCCTTGATCAACGCGACATAGGCGCGGCAGACGTCCCGCACGTCGAGAAAGTCGCGCTCGGCGTCGAGGTTGCCGACGCGGATTTCCGGCGGCTGCCGGTGCGCCTCGATCCGTGCGATCTGGGCGGCGAACGACGGCAGCACGAAGCGTTCGTCCTGGCCCGGCCCGGTGTGGTTGAACGATCGCGCGATGACGAGGCGCGCCTGCGCCGGCAGCACGTCGGCGATCACCTGCTCGGCCGCCGCCTTCGAGCGGGCGTAGACGTTAATCGGCTGGAGCGGCGCGTCTTCGCGCACCGCGCCGCTAAGAAATGTCCGGCCGTAAACCTCGCTGGAGCTGACGAAAAAGAACGTCGCCGACGGCGCGGCGCGCGCGCAGGCGCTCGCCAACGCGAAGGCGCCGTCGAAGTTCACGCGCCACGTCTCCTCCGCCGCGATCTTGGCTTCGCCGACCGAAGTCTGGCCGGCCAGATGCGCCACCAGATCCGGCTTGAAGCGCGCGACGATCGCCGCGACCGCTTCGCGATCGTAGATTTCCGCCTCGGCCAAGTCCCAGCCTTCGGGACAGCCCGTCGTCCCGGGGCGTCGCAGCAGCAGCCTTTCGGCGCCGGGCAGCGCCGCTGTCAGCGCCGGCGCGAGATAGCGGCCGACAAAGCCGTTGCCTCCGGTGAGAAGGACGCGACGGTATGCCGGCGCCTTGGCCGCTGGATCGCTCAAGCGCGATCCCTATGAGTCTTGATTCGCTCGAGATCGGCGTCGACCATTTCGTGAATCATTGGCTCGAGGCCGATCTCGGCTTTCCAGCCGAGCGTCTTTGACGCCTTGGCGGGGTCGCCGAGCAAGACGTCGACGTCCGCCGGACGATAGAAGGCGGGGTCGATGACGACGTGCCTGTCCATTTCGAGCCCGACGTAGTCGAAGGCGATGCGGCACATGTCGCGCACCGACGTCGTGCGTCCGGTGGCGACGACATAGTCGTCCGGCCGGTCCTGCTGCAGCATGAGCCACATCGCCCGCACATAGTCACGCGCGTGCCCCCAGTCGCGCTTGGCGTCGATGTTGCCCAGGCGCAATTCATTAGCGAGTCCGAGCTTGATCCGCGCCACGCCGTCGCTCACCTTGCGGGTGACGAACTCGACCCCGCGCAGCGGGCTTTCGTGGTTGAACAGGATGCCCGAGGAGGCGTGGAAGCCGAAGCTTTCGCGATAATTGACCGTAATCCAATGGCCGAAGAGTTTGGCCACCGCGTATGGCGAGCGCGGATGGAAGGGCGTGCCTTCGTTCTGTTGCGATTGCTGAATGAGGCCGAACATCTCGGACGACGAGGCTTGATAAAACCGGGAGTCCGGCTTTTCCGCGCGCATCGCCTCCAGCACGTTCGTCACGCCGACCGCCGTGATGTTCGCGGTGAGCACAGGCTGCCGCCAGGAAGAGGCGACAAACGACTGGGCCGCAAGGTTGTAGATTTCGTCAGGTCGCGTCTCTTTGACGATGCGCACGAGACTCGAAAGATCGCTGAGATCGCCGTCCAACAAGGTCACGCGATCCGCGATTCCAAGCCACCGCAGCCGGTGATCTTCGACGCCGCGATGCGATGACCGGCGTATCATGCCGAAGACTTCGTAGCCCTTGTCAAGAAGCAGTTGCGACAAATAGGCCCCGTCCTGACCGGTAATCCCGGTAATCAACGCTGTCGTCATACTGAGCACCCTAACGGCTGGTTCCGGCGATCCCGGCTCTTATCGATCGCGTCGGCGATCGGACCTGTCATGACGGTCGTTGCGCGGCCGCGCGCCCAGTCCCATCGCTCAACGCCGCTTCGGCGAGCGTTTCCCTGATTGCGAGGCTGGCCATATAGCGCACCCAATCCGGCCTTTGCCGGCGACCCAACACGTCCCGCCGACGGTTGTCAATTTGTCGCGCCGCTTGGCGCGCCGGCGCGCGACGCTGTGAACGTCACGCGACCATGGAGCCGGCGTCCGTCAGCCGCGCTGGCGCATCAGCCGCGACTTGTCGCGGTTCCAATCGCGCGTCTTTTCCGCCTCGCGCTTGTCGTGCAACTGTTTGCCGCGCGCCAGCGCCAGGGCGACCTTGGCGCGGCCCTTGGCGTTGAAATAGACGCGCAGCGGCACGATCGTCATCCCCTCGCGCTCGACGCCCTTGGCGAGCTTGACGATCTCCTTGGCGTGCAGCAGCAGTTTGCGCGGCCGCCGCGGCTCGTGGTTGTTGCGGTTGGCTTGGAGATATTCGGGAATGTTGGCGTTGTAGAGGAACAGCTCGCCGTTGCGGTCGACGGCGGCGTAGCTCTCGGCGACCGTCGCCTTGCCGGTGCGCAACGACTTCACTTCGGGGCCGGTCAGCATCAGCCCGGCCTCGAACACCTCGCCGATCTCATAGTCGTGGCGCGCGCGCCGGTTGTCGGCGACAATTTTGTAGTTTGGTTTCTCTTTTTCCGCCGCCACGCCGGCTCCTATCCTCGAGGTCTTGTCAGGCGTTGAGCAGGCTGGCGTGAACCATCGCGCGACGGATCGTCGCCTCGGTGTTGGCGCCGATCGGCAACAGCGGCAGACGGACCTCGTTCTGGATGCGGCCGAGCAGGCTCAACGCGTATTTCGCCCCGCCGACGCCCGGCTCGACGAAGATCGCCGCATGCAGCGGCGCTAGGCGGTCCTGCAGCTTCAGCGCCTGGGCGAAGTCGCCGTCGAGCGCGTGCGTCATCAGTTCGGCGCAGAGGGCAGGGGCGACATTGGCGGTGACCGAGATGCAGCCGTGGCCGCCGGCGGCGACGCAGGCCAACGCCGTCATATCCTCGCCTGAAAGTTGGATAAAGTCAGGCCCCATAGCGATGCGCTGCTTGGAAATACGGCCGACGTCGCCGGTCGCGTCCTTGACGCCGACGATGTTCTTCAGCTCGTACAGCCGCTTCATCGTGTCGACGCTCATGTCGATCACACTGCGCGGCGGGA
>Ga0224559_1001538_pt1 | contig 12570 bp, 8 predicted proteins | sample 714S33034metaG_FD_180676 | JGI IMG/M metagenome (GOLD analysis project Ga0224559, IMG submission 180676) | Peat soil microbial communities from Stordalen Mire, Sweden - 717 S3 30-34 | ecosystem: Environmental > Terrestrial > Soil > Wetlands > Peat | place: Sweden: Norrbotten County, Stordalen... | reverse complement strand
TTTGTTGAAGCCGATTCGCCTGCCACGCATCCAAAAAATGGCCGAATAGTGAAATGGCCAGGAGGGTAAAAAGTTGGCTTCTGATTTGAAGGGCAAGAAGATCGCGTTTTTAGCAACCGACGGATTCGAGCAGGTAGAACTGATCGAGCCGCGCAAAGCGCTGGAAGATGCAGGAGCGAGCACCGTCGTGATCGCCCCCAAGGGCGGAAAGATCAGGGGGTGGAAGTTTACTGAGTGGGGCGATGAAGTGAAAGTCGACAAGTCCCTCAGTGACGCAAATCCGCAGGATTATGACGCGCTGGTGCTGCCGGGCGGCGTTATCAGTCCCGACAGCCTCCGCATCGATCCGAAAGCTGTGAATTTTGTTCGTCAGTTCGTATCTTCGGGAAAGACCGTTGCCGCGATCTGTCACGGTCCCTGGACGCTGCTGGAGGCCGGAGTGCTGTCGGGTAAAAAGGTTACTTCATGGCTTTCGTTGAAGACTGATCTGAAGAATGCCGGAGCAACCTGGGTGGATCAGGAAGTCGTGATCGACGGCCAGTTCATTACCAGCCGCAACCCGAACGATATTCCCGCGTTCAACCGGGCCATCATCGACTCCGTCAGCCGGGGTGTGCATCAACACGCTTCGGTTTGAGGAGCCTATGCGGAAACTATGAGCATTGGAGAACGGGCTTCGACACATCCGTTAGATTTGGGTCGTGGGTCAGCTTGAAGGGTACGGATTTTAGCTCGTACGCAAGCCAGCCAATCAAGAGGGCTTAAGCGCCGGAGGGATGTTTCATCCAAACTGACCCACGACCTAGACTACCTAGAATTCATTAGCGGCATCAAGCTGACTCTGCTTCAGCGGTATCGCCAGTTGCTCGATTGTTTCCATTGTGGGGCCCATCTGCCACGCTCGACTAGCGCCGAATGACATTCACTATCAATTTACGGCTCACAGACTAATCGTTGTACACCACCGCCGAGGCCGCGTTTTGGAGGGCAAAAAGCCCCGTAAAACGAAGGCTGGGAATGAGACTTTGTGAACCACCCGATGAATACATTGAATTCTGCCACCGGTCGGAATCATAGACGCGCCTACCAAACATCAGGAACAATGTGAGATTGGAACTGCTGACGAGTCAGACGATCCAAATCGATTGCTTCTCCCCAAAGCTTCGACCTTCCATTTGCTGTCCGGCTCCAAAAGCCCTCTATCCTGCGCTCTGTGGAGAATGCCTCCAGCAGTTGAGGTGTCGTCAGAATACGGATGTAAGCCTCATCGGCAAGGATTTCGCATTGGAGCGCCCGAAACTCGAATGCCTCTTTCTTGTCGATGCCTTTCGGCTTTCTAACCTTAGGCAGGATGTCTTTGGAGTGCTCAACGCTACACCGCCGCCGCTGTGGCGGAGGATAAAGCACCTAGTGGCAGTCGAACCCAGCATCGGACACTTGAAGAACGAACACCGGTTGGAACGCAACCGGCTGAAGGGTGTTGCCGGTGACGCGGTCAATGCCGTCCTGGCCGCCGCCGCCATGAACTTCCAGAAGCTGCTGAGGGCCGCAGAACGAAAACTGCTGGCCAGAATCGTAACTGTTTTGGGCCGACTACTGTCCCTATGGACGCTCGCCGGCCAGAATATCAATATGCAAGCAGCCTGATAGGGGATTTCTCAGCGGCGACTAGTTAGAATTCCAGACGCAATGTGAACTGAATTTGCCGAGGTGTCCCTGTTCCGACCGGCCCTGTGTTTACTGTGCTGATGATCTGACCGAAGGTGGCAGCTGACAGGTCGGCAAGCGGCTGGCCATACTGTGCGCGATTGAATATATTGAAGAACTCGCCGCGAAACTGGAGTTGTGCACTTTCAGTAAGGGGAATGCGTTTGGCGAGGCCGAGATCGGTCTGCCAAAGCTTAGGGCCGCGCCCAATATTCCGTGGGGCGTTGCCGTAGCCAGACCCGGTGACCAGGGCAAAGGCTGCGGGGTTGATCCAGTTCTGAATTTCCTTCCCGCCTATTGGAGTGAGCGAGACTCCGGGCACGCGATTGGGCCGCTGATTGGTGGTGTAGCCTGTTGCGACCGATGTGCTGGAACGGTCTTCGGTGACGTTGATGGGCAAGCCGGAACGCGCCGTACCGATGGCGGTTACACTCCAACGGCCCAGCACCGCGCGAGCGATTCCCGGTTGCGAGAGAAAAGCCCGGCCGGGGCCGAAAGGCAAATCATAGACGGTGTCGGCCGTCAGGACGTGGCGAACGTCGAAGTCTCCCGATGCACGTTCGCAGGCCAGGCAGGCGGGATTTTGGGGAAAGTCGGCGTCGCCGCCTCCGGCCGCGTCCTGGTCGATCTCGTGGGAGTAGGTGTAGTGGGCGGAGAACAGCAACCCCCGAGTGAAGCTGCGTTGCAAGCTGGCGACAAACCCTTCATAGGAGCTATTGTTGATGTTTCCCCGATACTCGACCTGGCTGAATGCGGTGTTGGGGCGCTGGCCGGTAGAAGGATCAATGAGGTTCAGGTAAGAAGTCGTCAACAGGTAAGTGCCTTTGCTTCCAACATAGGAGAGTGTCCCAACCAGGTCATGAAAAAACGCCTGTTGCACTGAGAATCCCCACTGGCTCACATACATATCCTTGCGATTGCGGTCCATATCCCGGGGCGAGACCGTGCCGGGACCTTGAAGGTATGGGGTGATAGGGAAAGCGAGGCCGGGAATTGTCATCGCGCTGAGCGAGTACCGGCCGACCTCATTGCTGATCGGCAGGTTCTGGTCGTCCAACTGACCATCGCCATGGTACAGGCCAAAGCCGCCGCGGAGCACGGTCTTGCCGCTGAAGACCGCTGGCGCCCATGCGACGGAAACCCGTGGGGCGACGTCGTGGGTGTTCGGGTTGCCGAAGCTGGCCCCGGCGCCGCAAAAACCCGCAGTTCCGCAGGTGGCGAAGTCGAAGGGAATGGCCTTGCCGTTGACCTCGTGGAAGATGTTGTAAAAGGTATAGCGAACGCCCAGGTTGAATGTAAGATTGGGCTCCAGCTTCCATTCGTCTTCCGCGTATGAGTAAACCTCCGTCTTGCGCAGGCCATTCACCGGCAGTTCGGCAGCATAAGTGGCGGAACTTACGGAGTTATCCAGGAAGTTCGCCTGAGAGGAGAACGAAACGGTTCCGGAAGGTGTGTTGCCCTGATTGAGCTGGATGCGGCGTACCTCGACGCCGAACTTGAGCGTATGCGCTCCGCGCACCAGGGTGAGATTGTCGATATACGAGTAGGAGTTGCCCACGCCGATCTTGTATTGGTTATTTGCCAGTGTGGTAAAACCGGAGACGGAGACGGCGAAGGGAAGACCGAGCGCACTCTGGTTCGTGGTGTAAACATTGCCACGATTGAAGCCGAACTTCAATTCATTCACCGATCTGGGCGAGAAAATGTGCATTGACTCCAACTCGCCATTCACTGGGCGGGAGACAATCTGCTGCTTGTCGTTGAGGTAACTGCCGCCCGAGGCCAAAGGGGCCTGGCTGACGGCGGCGTCAAAGTTGAAGCGAAGGTACGCAGAGTCGGCTGCGGAGAAATGATGGTCGAGGCGCAGCATGGCGGAGTTTTCGTGGTCCAACTGTCGGCCCGAGCCAACGAATTCGGCGACGTTTGCGCTGCCCGCGACCGGCAACTCCCCTTCAGGGTAGGCGTTGAGGATGGGGATCAGCGCCGGACTGGCCGCGGCTACCTGAGCCTTGAAAGCATCTGTTGGGACAAAGCCGGGCAGCGTCTGGCCGAGGGTCTGGCGGAGACCTTCGAAGGTGAAGTAGAAAAAGCTTCGGTTGTGAAAAATCGGGCCACCCAGGTTGCCGCCAAATTGGTTGAGGCGAAAGGGCGGCTTGTGGGGATTGAGCATGTCGACGGGTTCGCGAGCGTCAAAGATGCTATTACGCAAGAACTCGAATATGCTGCCATGAATCGTATTCGAGCCGGATTTCGAGGCCACAGCCACCTGGCCGCCGGGCGTGCTTCCGTTTTCAGCGGTAAAGAGCATCGTGTCGATGCGGAACTCCTGAATGGCGTCAGCGGGAATGGCGAGCCGCACAAAGGCTTGCTGGGCCTGGTTCACGATGTTGGTGGCGTCGATGCCGTCGTAGGTGAAGTTGTTGTCGTCCAGGCCGCGGCCGGCAAAGCGGATGCTGCGCTGGTTGCTGCCTCCGGTGTCAACGGCGCCAGGGGCGAGCGCTGTAAGCGTGGACCAGTTTCTGCCGTTCAGCGGCAGGTCTTTCACCTGTTCGAGTTCGGCGCGGGCGCCAAGTGTGGCAGTGGTCTGGTCCAACTGCGAGGTCATGCCCGGTACATTGATCTGCTCTGTAACACTGCCGACCACAAGCGTGATGTCAAGGGTCCGCGTATGCCCCACGGTCTGTTCCACGCTGCTAAAGATGGCCTGCTGAAAGCCAGGCGCGGAGCAGGTGACGCGATAGGAACCGATCGGCAACTCAGGAATATCGTAGGTGCCGCTGGAGGAGGATACCGTCTCGCGATAGAGGCTTGTAGCGGTTTGTTCTGCAATGATGTGAGCTCCCGGAAGGCGCCGTCCGGAAATGTCCCGTACCGTTCCGCTTAGACCTGCCCGATCAATCTGCGCCAGGCACGAGGATTGGGCCAGCAGAAGAAGAAAAAAGTATAAGATGTGTGATTTTGTGCCGATTTCCATACTTATCCCGTCGTAATTGTGTGGTCTGTCTCTTCCTGTTAGCAGATGCGTCCTGGTTATATAAGCGGCTTTACACTCATCTCAGCGGCTAAAGCAGTTCTCCAATTGCTGTACACCGAAACCGCAGACTCAAGTGGCTTCTTCCTTAGAAAAAGCCACCTTGCACAGCGTTGGCAGGGGCACATGAATTGGAGAACTGCTCGAACTGACTGGAAGATGGAGCAAGCATAGTTTTGACAAGGCGCTGCGATGGGTGGAGTACGCGGCTGGGGATTTTATTCGGTGAGAAGAAGCCTAGCCGCGCGCGGATGCTTTGTTGTGTTCAGTTCATGACCGGCTTGGGCGCCAGCGCAGTTTTTACCTGCCGGGAGCGCCGGTAACGGGCAAGGAGTTTCTCGCGGTTCTGGCGCAGATCCTTGCCGCTCGGCTTGGCGGGATAAGGCTTGTCGCCCATCAGCCCCTTCCAGAGAATGCGGTTGTACGCCGCAAAATCGAAATCGTCTTCCTTGGTAAAGTTCATACCCCTGGTGACCCGCGCCCAGTACTCCGCAGTGTGCGTTGATTTGGGCACAACCAGGCCGACAGGCGCCGTGAGTGGCAGATTTGCAGAGTAGAGGCCCGCCGGAACAGTGGCCGTAAAATTCCACGTGCTTGGCGCGGTGTTGAAAATGTCGGCCATGGGCGCGGCCACCGCATCGTTCAGATTCATCGGCTTCAGGTCCAGAACCTCTTCGATGGTGCGCACGAAGTTGATGGTGTTGTACTGCGTGGAGACCAGAGTCTGCTGCTTCACATAGGCGCCGGCCACGAAGGCGATGGTGCGGTGCGAATCGACGTGGTCACCGGAATCCTGCGAGTCGTCTTCAATGCTAAAAATCAACGTGTTGTTCGCGTAGATGCTGTTTGCGATCTTTTGAACTAGCAGGCCGAGCGCGTAGTCGTTATCAGATTGCTGCAACTCCGGAGTGTTCAACCCGAATTTACCTGGGTCTTTAAAGTTTCCGGTGTGATCGTGCATCAGGCGAACCAGGCTCAATGCCGGCAATCCGCCGGCCGCGTAGTTGGTATCGAAATCCCGCTCCCACTCCTTGAAGCGGTAGTAATCCGGGAACTGGTTGTCGAAGCCGCGAAAGTATGGATCGGTGAGCAGGGTGAGGGAAACACTGGAGGGAATAGCCACTGTGGCGTCGGTTGAGTATGGATTGGTCAGAAGGGGAATAGGGGTGGCCGTAGTCCCTGCCGGCAGAGTCGCTGGATAGAGTGTTGTGTCGATGAAGAAGCCATAGTTGCGTACCGTCAAACCCTTACGCAACGCGGCGTCCCACAAATAGCCCTTGCCCCGGTCCAGCACGTCGTCCGGCCCATCCGGCGCAGCAGTGTTGGCCTCGCCCGCCAGCAGATTTCCATCGGCCGGGGTAAGGGGATCGGCTGCCACGCGCCCGGCAACCGTGGGGATGGCGACGTTCACATTGCGATTGTCACCCTCGGAATCCAGGCTGAGGCCGCGTGAAGCATAGGTAACAGGAAACTGCCGTTCAATCACATCGGGGGCACGCGCCGAGGTGGTCCACGGCCAGCCGTCATTGCTGGTCTCCGAGCTGGCCATGAAGTTATCCAGAGTGACGAAGGTACGCGCCAGGCTGTGCTGATTGGGCGTGATAGCAGCTCCAAACTCGGTCAGAGCCGGATCCCCATTGCCGATTTCCAGGTCGCCCAGAACCTGGTCGTACCCGCGGTTCTCCTTGATGATGAAGATCACGTGCTGAATGCCCTGATGCACCGCCGCCATGACCGCCTGGTCGCTGGCGCTTTCCGCGTTGGTGAACCGGTTGTTCAGGACTGTCTGCGCGGTCAGCATGGCCAGTTGCACCGCGGTGGGCTGCGGAAAGCTCTGGAAACCGGCTTTGATCAACTGGGGGTTGTACTGCTGCGATGAAAGGCAGTTCTTATGCACGGTGGGGGGCGCGGAGCTGTAGCACTCGCCGGGATTCGGGCCGGTCGGCGACTTCCCATTCACTACGTAAACCCAATTGCCGTTAGGGCTGTTGGCTGTGGGGCCGAAGTTTACCGAGTTTGGGTACCAGCCGGTCGGAATAAGACCAACAACCTGGTCGCCCTTGTCCGCTCCCGTCAATTGCACCACCGCGACAGCGTTCAGATTGCCATTCGTCACGTAGAGTTGGTTCTCATTCGGCGAGAGGGTCACGCTGTTGGGGTTGGCGCCCGTTCGATTCCGAATCTGTCTGTAAGATTGCAATACCGACGCCGGAGCGACGACCGGGATGGTTTCCAGAATCGGACTCGTGCCGTTCTTCGCGCTGGTGCTGGAGATGTCGATTACGTCCACCGTATCCGACATATCTTCGGCGACATAGAGGCGCGTCTGGGCCTTGTTCATCGTCATCTTGATCGGTTCGCCCTTGACGGGAATCCGGCCCGTGACCTTCATCGTCGAACTCAGGCTTACCACGTCGATCTCGCGGTCGCGAATGCTCGAAACATACGCGGTCGCATTCTCTCCCGTACCTTGGATCACCACCCAGAACGGATATTCGCCGCCCGGCGTGCCCATGGTCGTGGAGGTTCCGTTGCCGGGGCGCAGGTCGATGTCCGTCCCGTTGTTTGTGTTGTTGGTGCTGATGGGCCAGTTTTCAAGGCCTCCGGTGAACACGGTGATCGAGTCGTTGTAATAATTTGCCACCACCAGCGTCTTGCCGTCGCTGGAAATCGCCACGCCGGCCGCCATGGGATAAACGGCGATTGAGTTGTTGACCGCAACGATCCCCTGGGTTCCCGTACTGACATTAAGACCCAGGCCCGACTTGTGGTTCATGATCAACTCCGGCTGCTCCACCCAGGTGGTTTTGTCAGAACTCAGCTTAAAGACGTGCACATTGTCGCCACTGCCACCGGTTTTAGTGAAGACGGTGCCGGGAGCTACAGGGGCGGGTTTGCCGTTGACAAACGGGTAATCGCCCATGCCGCCGGAGACGTAGAATGCCTTGCCGGATGGATCGAAGACAATTCCGTTGTAGGAGTTGGGGATGGTCACGACCTGCTTCTTGACCGGCGTGCCGTGGGAAATGTCGTAGATGAACACGTACTCTTCAGAGTTTGCGTAGTCATACGCTGTATTGTCGGGATTCGTGGTGGTGTTGTAGCTGTAGTAATAGGGTGAGCCGCTCGGGTTGTAGATGCGGTTATACCCGCTGGTGAGAACCAGCAGGGTATTGCCATCAGGACTCACGACGGAGCTGACCGCTTGTCCTGCCTGCCAGTCCGGATATTGGCTCAAGCCGGGCACCAACGGCTTGAAGGTGGAATCATACGGCGCCAGAGGGGTAATCTGCTGGCCCACATTGGGCAACTGCTGCGCCGCGGGCGCAGGAGCAATCACTGTGATGCTCAGGAACGCCGTTGTGCTACCACCCGAGTTGGTTGCTGTTACCTTGTAGCTGGCTGCGACGGTCACAACCGTGGGAGTTCCGCTGATGATCCCCGTCGTCGTGTCCAGATCCAGGCCGGCAGGGAGGGCGGGGTTCACACTGTAGGAGACCACTGTACCGCCCCTGCTGGTGGGGCTGTTGGGCGTGATCTGCTCCCCTTCGGTGTAGACCGCCGCCGTCGTTGTGTAGCTGAGCGCCGAGGGCCGCTGATCGTTCACCGTGATAGTCAGGATTGCCGTCGCACTACCGGTGGTGTAAGTTGCCGTTACCGTGTAACTGGCCACGGCAGCCATAGCCGTTGGGATTCCGCTGATGATGCCTGTCGTGGCGCTCAGGTTCAGGCCGGCAGGAAGGGATGGGGCCACACTGTAGGAAATTGCCGCTCCAGCGTTTATCGGGCTATTGGGAAGGATCCGGACCCCTTTGGTGTAGACCGCTGTGCCGGTAGCGTAGCTGAAAGCCGAAGACGGCTTGACACCGCTGTAATCACACCCGCAGAGAAAAACCAGTCCCGCAGTCAGAGTAAGAACCAGTCCTTGCACAAATCGCATCGAAACACCCTTTCTTCGCCGTCGGTAAGCTCAAATTTCTTGTATACACCCCTAACAGTCCGTGGTACAAGTTGCTGAATTCCAGAAGGACCGGCATGGGGCCTGATGGAGCGGTAGGTGTCGGTTGAGTCGAGAACCGCGGACATTCTGGGTTCAACCGCGCGGCTAGGCCGATTCTGGCAGGTGAGCAACTAGAAAAGGCGCGAAACGAGCTTTGCCGTCCTATTCTTCAGCTTCCGCGGCGTGCCCGCGCCCAGCAGTTGGCGCATGACCAGGCTCAGGTTGAAGGCGCTCACATGAGCCAACTGCCGCTTGAGGATGTTCTCTCGCCCGCGCAGGTGGCAGCGCCGCATCCCTTCCGTTTCGTAGCAATGGGCGAAGCTGCGTTCCACCAGTTCATCGCGTCGTTTCAGTAGCCTCTTGCCGTATTCGGCCTGCACGCGCCGCAGGTTACCTTACGTTTTGCCTTCTGCTCTGCTACGCGCCGCGGCGGGTGGAGTGCACTGAGCACTGCGTGGTGGTCGAGCATGTTTCGTGAAGCTAGGGCAAACAGCCGGTGAGCTGCGCGATGATGGGGCTTCTTGCCCGCTGGGCGCAGCGGCTGAGCTGGCGGAAAACGGCGAGGGTCCTTCAGCACAGTTGGGAAGCGATCTATCGCTCAGTGGGGTGGTGTGTGGAGTAGGGCCCGGCCCATCGCCGACTCGGCGGCATCGAATCGATCGGCGTGGACGAGATTCACTGGGGGCACGGCATGAGGCCGTCAACTGTCCCCCTACCGCTGCCAAGTTTGAAATCCACCTGAGCGTGTGTGATTGCGCACGGCCGCGTTCCACCACCCAGCCCCAACCTCCAGAACTGCCTGCGATCGATCGCTCCGCCCTTCAACCAAGAGCCGTGTACAGAGTCTGCCGCGAAATCCGATATTCAGCGGCCAGCCCCGCCTTCTTCTCCCCCGCTGTCCGCGCCAATGCAAGAATCTTCATAACGCTGGTTGAAAAATCCGCCAGCCTAGGGGTGAACAGGCGGCTAAATTCTGGAAGTGTCGTTGGCTACGACACTTCTCAAAGGATAGCCTGGACGGCGACGAGCAAGCGGCCTACGCCGTGGCGGCGTGGCTGCAACGGGCTGACCAGGGCGGTTCTCTGGAAGGCTTTTTCAATCCGCCTCAAGCGCAGCAAGGCGCTCAGGGAAGAGCTGCGGCTGGAGATTCGTGGCAACCGTGGATTTCTGGCGAGCTAAACTATTGTCCGATTTGGCTGCTTATTGTTTTCTGCTTCGCATTTTGATCGCGCTTACTGCTTTAGTCGAGGTATCCAGTCCAGCATAGGCAGATTTTCGATTTCCCTTTGAACCAGCGCCAGAATGCCGGTGCCGCCATTACGCTTAGCCTCACTTTCGGCATAAAAGTGCGAAAGGAGAGGAACGAAGTGAAAGGCAAGGTGATGAAGGATATCCAGCTTCTCAGCGCTAAATCCAGTCCTGCCGCGGCGACATTTTGCGCGAAACCAGGTTGAGGGCTGCGGGAGACCGCCGTTTCCAATCCCCGTAATCATGCGATCTGTCACTCCGTATAGGAACTTGTTCACCTCCAGGGTTCGGTCAAAAGGGTCGCTCCAGGTCGGGTAGACCTCAACGGACATGATGAGAAGACCGTCGAAAACATCAGTTGCCCCGCTCAAGTGGCACTTTCGCTGTTCGCCTGATATGCTTACGTGGCCAAACAAGTCCACTCCGTATTGTGTCCGGTCATTGGGATCTGGACTTGCAGTCCACTGGTATTCTGAACCGATAGCGGTGAAGCGAGCTGCTGCTCTGGATAATTCAAGGGGCTCTGGGAACTTAATCTTCGAGATATCAAATGGCTCCAAGACTGAAGGAGCTTCGGTTGCACGAACTGATCCAGAATGTGTTGAAGTTGGCGTATAACGGTGGACATTGCCTTTTGAAGTAGTTATCTTGCATTCTCCCGAAGAATTGACCTCGTCCTCTCCAGCTATCTTGACATCAAACGCACCGAGGGAATGGACGTTGATAACTGTCTTAGTCACGTCCTTCAGTACATCCCAAAAAAAACCCATGAATTACTCCTTGGAAGCTCTAGAGATTGGTTGGAAAACGCAATAATGCGAGAGCCGAAACACAACGGAATGCTGTCAACGATTTCTAAACTCCGCCATGAAATCAGAAACTGAGCGGTCCAAATCCTCTACAATGCACATCTCGTCATGGGTGTAGTATTTGCCGTTTACAAAATAGCGGATCAGTCTCCAAAGTTGGCTGAACCAACCAAAACGAAATAGCTCCTTTCTTGCACTGCGAACGACTTCCGCCAAATTGTCGTGAGCTTCAACAAACCTCTTTTCTGCCTTCTCCAGAGTTTCAGTCTCGGCATTGAGTCTGCTGAGCATCAGGCCATTCTGCTCGTTTACGGCGCGAACCTCTTTGCAGGCAACTTGCACGCGTTTGAGCTGACGATGGGTCATGAAGGTGGCGGTTGCTACGCCAACGGCCAATCCAATACCGGGGAGTACGAACATGCCCGCCGCCATTCCTCCTCCCCCGGCAGCCAGTGATCCGCCACCAAAGGCCGCCCACCCAGCGTTTGTTGCAGCTGCCCCCGAAAGTCCGCCGATCGCAGCGCCAGTTGATGCAACTCCTACAACCTGAACAGTTCCCCAAGCGGCAATTGCTGCGGCAGTGCCAGTGCCGGCTCCTACGAATACTGCTTTCCCTGCTGAAAATAAAGAAAGAACGGATTGATGGCGATCAGCATTCTTTGTGCTTAGCTCTAGGTTCGCAGAGGACGATAATAGCTGGGGGATCGAATGTCTAGACTTCGTAAGAGGTGGAACAATTATCTTGTGAGCCGAGTTGAGATCTCGTTTTGTCTTTTCGAATTCCAGTCGTAATCGAGCTATGCATCCTGTTAATTTCTCGTTGCAGTTGGAAATTCCAAGGCGTATTTCTTCATAGGCGCGCCGCAACTTCTCAAGCTCAGCTTCGGCATCTTCAAGATCGAAGGACCGTCCCAGGGTGAGCACTCCCTTTACTGTTCTCCAAAATCCCATTGGCCCTCGTGAAGATGTTTTGTTTGTCAGTATAAAGCAAAAAGATTCTCTGCGTCTCATTGGGGTTTGACGTTATTCTAGCCACCTACGGCAGTGCATACCCGGAGCCCTTGCTGGTTCCGTGCCGGGTGTGATGCTGCTTTTCCACCAGGCTGCGGAAATGGTCCTTCAGTGTGTTGCGGCTGGTTCCGGTGACGTGAACCATATCGGCCAAGCCGTCCGCGTCGTTGTCGCCGCCTACACTGTCGCCTTGCCCGCCTGCAGGTAGCTGTACAGGCTTTGACGGGAGATGCAGAACTCCCGCGCAAGCGCGGCCTTGTTCTTCCCGGCACTGGCACGTCTACGCAGTTCGGCGGCTCTTTCATCCGTCAACTTGAACTGACCGCCCCGGTACTTCCCCGCAGCCTTCGCCAGCGCAATTCCTTCCCTCTGGCGCTCTAGGATCAAGGCGCGTTTAAACTCCGCCACCGCCCCCAGCATGGACAGCAGGAGGTTGGCCATGGGGGAATCCTCCCCGGTAAACGTCAGGTGCTCTTTGACAAATTCAACGGCTACAGCCTGATTGGACATTTGGCAGCGGCGCTCTCCGAATTTGGTTAGGCTCCTTACTTATAATGCTTACCGGACATTGTGCGATTTGGTCATAGTGCATGATAAGGTCGCCATCAAGGAGATCATGTAGGCGCGGCCAATCATGAATCAGTCTTTGAGGCGGGGCTGCTGCACGCTCTGCCTTCTAGCGTTGACCTAGCGTGATAATTTGGGTTTTAATCCCCTTTTTGAGCCCTCACGTCCTGGCTTGGAGTAGCCGGTGAACCGTGCTC
>Ga0224559_1001537_pt1 | contig 12571 bp, 10 predicted proteins | sample 714S33034metaG_FD_180676 | JGI IMG/M metagenome (GOLD analysis project Ga0224559, IMG submission 180676) | Peat soil microbial communities from Stordalen Mire, Sweden - 717 S3 30-34 | ecosystem: Environmental > Terrestrial > Soil > Wetlands > Peat | place: Sweden: Norrbotten County, Stordalen... | reverse complement strand
TGGGGGTCCTTCCGGAGTGTGCCTCCCAGCCTCCCACCTGGATGTGGAGATTGGTTTTGAGTCGCTGGAAGAAGTCGGAGCAGTCATTGGTTCTGGGGGCTTATCGATTCTTGATGAAACGATATGCATGGTCGACCTTTCAAGATACTTCATGGAATTCCTTCAGAAAGAAAGCTGCGGTAAGTGTATCCCTTGCAGGGAAGGAACCAGAAGAATGCTTGAAATACTTGAAGGAATTACGAAGCGGCCGCGGGAAGAATCCAGCCACGAGACGCTGGAAAGATTTAAAGGTGTGGTGCAGTTGGAAAATCTTGCTGAAGTACTCCGTGACACTTCCCTTTGCGGACTCGGCCAGAATTCAGCCAATCCCCTCCTGAGTTCCCTGAAATGGTTCAGGGAAGAATTCGAGGAACACATTTTTGATCGTCGTTGTTCAGCCTCGGTTTGCAGCGACATGCGAACATTCTATATCGATGTGGATACTTGTAACGGATGCAATGTTTGTCAAAAGAAATGCCCCGAAAATGCTATCATCGGCGTGCTCAAAGTTCCACATTTCATCGTTGAGAATAAATGCAATGGATGCGGGATCTGCTTCGAAGTTTGCAAGTTTAATGCCATCATCGTAAAATAATACGGCATATGATCTTTACCATCGAAATAAACGGTCAGACTGTTACCACCCGGAGAGGAGAAACCATTCTTTCCATTCTTAACAGGATAGGGATCAGGATCCCGACCTTATGTCACCTCGCCGGCTTTACTCCTACGGGTGCCTGCCGCATGTGCGTTGTCGAAGTTGAGGGCATCCCTGGTCTGGTCACATCCTGCTCTCACCAGGCAGAAGAATGGATGAAAATCCATACGCATTCCCCGCGCGTTATGAAAGCCAGGAAAACAGTGGTCGAGCTGCTCCTTGCAAACCACCCTGATGACTGCCTTTACTGCGATCGTTCAGGTAATTGTGAACTTCATGACCTCGCTTCCGAACTGAACGTAAAAGAACGTCACTACCGTACAAGAAAACCTTCGATAAAAATTGACCGGAACTGTGCTTCCATCGAAAGGGATCCTGCAAAATGTATACTGTGTGGAAGATGTATCCGGGTTTGTGATGAGATTATTGGCATGAGTGCAATAGAGATCGTGGGAAGAGGAAGTAACAGTATGATAGGCACCAGCTATAATAAAGGATTAAATATCAACGCTTGTGTTAAATGCGGACAATGCATTATGGTTTGTCCAACTGCCGCCCTTAAAGAAAAGAATAGTTTCCCTGCTGTCATTGATGCCCTGAACAACAAAGACCTTTTTCCTGTGATTCAAATTTCTCCCGGAGTGCAGGGCTCGATCGCAGAGGACCTTGGGATCAAAGGAGGAAGAGATCTCCAGAATCTTTTGGGCACCGCCTTGCGAATGATGGGATTCCGCCAGATCTTCGATACATCAGCAAGCGCTGACAGGATGATTCTCGAAATTTCCCAGCAACTGAACCAGCGGATAAAAGACAAGGAAAAAATGCCATTGTTTACCAGTTGTTGTCCATCCTGGGTAAAATTCATAGAAGAATACAGACCTGACCTAAAAAAACATCTGGTCACAAGCAAAAGCCCGATGATGATCATGGGATCATGGATTAAACATGAATACGCGAACCAGGTAAACATTCCCGGAGACAAGGTTTATTCTGTTGCCGTTATGCCTTGTACATCTAAAAAACAGGAAGCCATAAACGATATTAATGCTGTTCCTGTGATCAATGCCGTCCTCACTACACGCGAACTCATCCGGATGATCCGGATCTTAGGGATTGATTTCAATTCATTGGAACCTGCAAATACGGAACCGGGACTTGGGGTCAGGGGAACTGCGGGAAGGTTATCCGGGATAGCCGGCGGCGAAACCGAAGCTGTGATCAGGACTCTTTATTACCAGATGACAGGACAGGAATTTTCACAAGTCAAGATCAATGAACTGCGAGGACTAAAAAACCGGAAAGAAGTAAAGATCAGGATCGGAAGGTCGACTTTCAGCTTCGTAGCAGTCAGCGGCCTGGCAGCAGCACGCCAGCTACTCGATGAAATCGAAACCGGGAAAAGCGAATTCAATATGGTGGAAGTAATGGCATGTCCGTTTGGATGCATCAATGGCGGAGGTCAACGGTTAGGTACCGATGAAAAAGCCTTAAAATCAAGGATGAAGGCATTATATGATGCAGATGAAGAAGAAATGATAAAGGCAGCACACTGGAATCCGTCTATTCATGAATTCATTAAAACACCTCCGGAATAAACCTCCCCGCCGCAACCAGCAGGGTATTGAACCCTTTAATCGTAACTCGTCCAATCGTAAATCGTAAATCGTCCAATCGTAAATCGTAAATCGTCCAATCGTAAATCAAAATGAGTCAATCATTCAGAACCCAACTCGTATTCACCATCAAGGACCGCTGCCGGGTATGTTATACCTGTGTGCGTGAATGTCCTGTCAAGGCGATCAGGATTAACAACGGGCAGGCTGAAGTGATGAACGATCGTTGTATCGGTTGTGGAAATTGCGTGAAGGTTTGCAGCCAGGGAGCAAAGGTTCCGCTTCGCTCAGTCGATGAAGTCTATAAATTGTTGAGTTCAGGAAACAAGGTCGCCGCCTGCATAGCCCCAAGTTTCCCTGCTGAATTCAGTGAAATAAAAGATTACCGCTTGCTGGTTGGCATGATCCGTAAGTTGGGGTTTGACTATGTCACCGAAGTTTCATTTGGCGCGGATGTGGTAGCAAAAGAATATGAAAGAAAACTGAAGTCGGGAGATTATACCGGTGACATTACATCGGATTGTCCTGCTGTGACTTACTTTGTCCGTCAATATCATCCTGACCTTGTAAGTTCCCTGGCACCTATTGTTTCACCTATGGTGGCAATGACACGTATCGTCCGGAAAAAATACGGCGCTGATATCAGGGTCGTATTCATCGGGCCCTGTTTTGCCAAGAAGGCAGAAACAGCTGAAACTGACGAAGTGATCACCTTCCTCGAATTGCGGGAAATGTTGCAGCAATCTGGCATAAATTACGAAACCACGGAACCTTCTGATTTTGATCCGCCGGTCGGTGGGAAGGGAGCTATTTTCCCAATCTCAAGGGGACTTTTCATAACAACAAATAGTAAAGAGGACATCCCTGAGGAACGTACTGTTATTGCCGATGGCCGGGTGAATTTCAAGGAGGCAATAAAAGAATTTGAAGACGGATTTATCCGTAACAAACATCTTGAATTACTCTGTTGCGAAGGTTGTATAATGGGGCCGGGCACTTCTCCCGGTGCAAAGAAATATTCAAGAAGTGCCGCTGTTGGCGAATATGTCAGGAAGAAACTCGACGCTCTTGATTATGAACAATGGGAAAAAAACATCGAGGAATTTTCAACAATTCCCTTAGTGCAGCATTTTGAACCGGAAGACCGTAGATTTGAGATCCCGTCAGGAGATGAAATCCAGGATGTGCTTGAGTCCATGGGGAAATTCACTGCCAAAGATCACCTGAATTGTGGCGCCTGTGGATATGATACCTGTGTAGAGCATGCCATTGCCATCGTTAAGGGACTGGCAGAGACCGAGATGTGCCTCCCCTATTCCATCGAGAAACTGCATGAATCCATAAAAAACCTGAATATTTCGAACGACAAGCTTGCAACGGCAAAAGCAGCACTGAAACAATCGGAGAAACTGGCTCATATGGGACAACTATCAGCAGGGATCGCCCATGAGCTTAACAACCCCCTGGGAGTCATCACAATGTATTCAAACATTCTCATGGATGAAGCCCCCGAAGGTGAATCCATCAGGGAGGACCTCCGTTTGATCGTTGAACAGGCAGAAAGGTGCAAAAAAATCGTTAGCGGACTGCTTAATTTTGCACGGAAAAACCAGGTAAATCTTTCGGAAACTGATGTCGTGCAGTTCACTCAGCACAGCCTGAATTCTATCGTCAAACCGGATAATATCACAGCAACATTCGAGCCCCGCATCGAAAACCCCATCGCCAAACTTGACATTGACCAGATGATGCAGGTACTCACAAACCTTGAAAAGAATGCCATTGAAGCAATGCCCAATGGCGGAAAATTGCATGTTGGCCTTGAAGACAGTAAAAATGAAATAGTATTTACCGTTTCCGATAGTGGAACCGGGATATCAAAAGAAAACCTTAAAAAGATTTTTACCCCGTTTTTTACCACAAAGGAAATAGGAAAGGGAACCGGGCTCGGGTTACCACTGATTTACGGAATCGTGAAGATGCACAAAGGAAAAATTGATATAACGACAAATACTGACCCATTAAAAGGACAAACAGGAACAACTTTCAGGATCTCAATCCCAAGAAACATGGATTGAAGGAAACTGGGTATTGGGTATTGGGTTTTAGGAATTAGGAAAGATGAGATTGGTATAAAAAGTTTTTTTTACAGCAAAGACGCTAAAAAGCGCAAAGAAGTATATGGTTGAAATTGAACTTTTTGCGTCTTGCCGTCTTAGCGGTGAAATTTTAAATAACTTACGAATTAATATACAACTAATATGAAACCTGTGAATAAAACCATTCTGATTGTAGATGACGACATGGATTATCTGTATCAGACAAAAATGAAGCTGGAACAAATGGGTTTTAACACGATCACTGCCGACAGCCAGAGAGAGGCGGAGTTGATCCTGGAAAAGACAAGACCCGATCTTGCCATTCTTGACCTGATGATGGAAAATGAGGATAGCGGATTCATCCTTAGTTACAAAATCAAAAAGAAGTACCCGGATGTACCCATTATAATTTCAACCGGAGTTGCAGCCGAAACCGGTATCACTTTCGATATCCAGGATGAAAATAATAGAAAATGGATCAAGGCAGACCTTTTCCTGGACAAGGGTATTCGTTCTGATATACTGAATAATGAAATCAACCGGTTATTGCAGAAAAACTAAACAAATAGGATTAGAATTCGATTTTCACTTAAATTTGAACTCAGAATCTGACTATGTCAACACTAAAAATACTCGTCATAGATGATGAACCCGGCATCCGCAGCGGGATAAGCCGGATCTTGCGAAACTTCCGTGTAGATTATCCTTTCATGGAAGAGGCTTATGATTTCACGGTTTTTGAAGCCGCAACAGGAGAAGCAGGGATTGAGATCATCGAAAACAACCTGCCGGATATCCTCTTGCTCGACAATAAACTACCGGGAATACAGGGAATAGAAGTACTGGAATATGTCCGTAAAAAGCAGTATAACATCATCGTGGTGATGATCACATCTTATGCATCGCTGGAACTGGCTGTAAAAGCCACAAGTGATGGCGCTTTCGATTTTATCCCCAAACCTTTCACGCCACAGGAATTAAGATCATCCATTGAGAATATAACAAAAAAGATCTTTCTGAAAAGGATGACTGCAACCCTTAAGGATACGGGGAAGCAGATTCGCTTTCAATTCCTGTCGGTGTTGTCACACGAGCTAAAAGCACCGCTGAATGCAATTGAAGGTTACCTGAAAATGGTGATGGATCATCAACTCGGAGATAAAATAGAGGATTATTATACGATCATGGACCGTTCAATTGAACGCGTTCATGGAATGCGTACACTTATCCTCGACCTGCTTGACCTCACAAAGGTAGAAAGTGGGAAATCCCAGAGAAACATCGTTAATATTGATCTTATCAAGGCAATCCGGGGAGCCATCGATGCTATTCAACCCTATTCCATCCAGCGCGATATCAGAATTAACCTGCATGGACCAGACCAATTGGTAATTAACGCGGATGCCAATGAAATGGATATCATCTTCAATAATCTGATATCCAATGCAATAAAATATAATAAAGAAGGTGGATCTGTAGATGTCTTTATTGAAGAGAATAATGGAATGATCAAGATCAGCTTTGTTGATACCGGTATCGGTATGACTGATACAGAAATGGCTAAACTTTTCCAGGATTTTGTGAGAATAAAAAATGAAAAAACTAAAAATATAATGGGGAGCGGACTGGGTTTATCGATTGTCAAAAAATTCATCGAGACCTATGGGGGAACCATTGAAGTCAGCAGTATTCCCGACAAGGGTAGTACCTTTATTGTTTCACTTCCAAATGAAAAATCATGTTCATAAAACATCTTCCTCATAAAACCGTTGAACGGTTGAGTCAATACAGAAGAGCGTTATTACTAATCCTGTCAAAAGAAAAAACGCATGTATTCTCTCACGAGATTGCCCAGATGCAGCATATTACGCCCGTGCAGGTAAGACGTGATTTAATGTTGATTGGTTATTCAGGTAACCTCAGAAAGGGATATGATATAAAAGAGCTGATTGATATGATCGGGAATATCATAGATACCGAAAAAGGACAAAAAGTTGTGATGATCGGACTAGGGAATCTGGGAAAAGCCATTATCAGCTACTTTAAAGGAAAACGTACCAAATTAACAATTGTCGCAGCGTTCGATATCAACCCGGATAAAATTGACCGGATCTATGACGGTGTACCCTGTTACAATATAAGCCGGATAGCAGATATCATGAAAAAAGAATCAGTAACAATAGGAATTATTACCGTACCTGCCGACCAGGCACCAGCGATTGCTGAAACTCTGGTACATGCAGGTGTAAAAGGTATCCTGAACTATTCTCCAAAGCCGTTGAATGTCTCTCCTTACGTCTATCTTGAAGAATATGACATGATCACCTCTCTTGAGAAGGTGGCATTTTTTGCCAAGAAAAACGACGAACGATTTAAATAGAAGAAAAATTGAAAATCTTCACGAATTTTGACGAGGCCGATTCCATACCTAATGCAGTCGTCACTACCGGATCTTTTGATGGGGTCCATATCGGGCATAAAGTGATCCTGCAGCGTTTGAGAAAACTTGCTGATGAAACCAGAGGTGAAACTGTCCTGATCACATTTCACCCTCACCCAAGAAAAGTGTTATATCCCGATACAGCAGGAAAGGATCTCTACCTGATCAATTCACAAAGGGAAAAGATTGAACTATTGCGAAAAGCCGGACTTGATAACCTGATAATCGTTGATTTCACTGTTGAATTCTCTAAAATCACCTCAGTTGATTTTGTAAAGAATATTTTGCTAAACAAGATACACGCCCGCAAGATCGTAATCGGCTTTAATCACCACTTTGGCCATAACAGGGAAGGCGACTATGAAGCCCTGCGTAATTTGGGATTGAAATACGGCTTTGATGTAGAGGAAATCCCTGAGCAGGATATCCACAATGAATTAGTCAGTTCGACCAAGATCAGGCAGGCTTTGCTGGATGGAAATATTCAGAAAGCCAATGCCTACCTTGACCATCATTATATCATTATCGGATTAATCCATGAGGTCAACCCCAAATTAAGGGCAATCGGATTCCCCAGCTTCAGCATCAAGATAGAAGAAGAAAGTAAATTACTTCCACCAAACGGAGTCTATGCAGTTACTGTGACTGATGAAATGAGGACTTATCGCGGGATGTGTTTTATCAAGAAACGTGGAGAATCTTCCATCGAAGCTGTTGTGGTCTTTTTTTTATTTGACACGCCGGAGACATTGTCCGGATCAAGTGCAACAGTTTCTTTCCATAAATTCATCCGGGAAGAAAAACCATTCAACACACCTGAAGAATTGCAGAAGCAGTTGCAAATAGACCGTAAACAAGTCGATGAACTGATCTTTTGAAGTTGATAATTGATAATCCGAACAATCGTGAAAGATAACAGAAAAAGTGAGATAAGGGTGACCTTCTTAGGAACGGGAACATCCATCGGTGTGCCGGTTATCACCTGTGATTGCCCGGTATGTTCATCTACAGATCAACATGATAAAAGGCTGCGGACCTCAATCATGATTGAAGTAAACAACCGTACTTTTGTTATTGATTGCGGACCTGATTTCCGGATTCAGATGTTGCGAGAAAACGTGATGAACCTTGACGCTGTAATCTTTACGCATGAGCACAGGGATCATATAGCAGGCCTTGATGACGTTCGTGCATTTAATTATGTCTTGAACAAGAAAATAGATATATACGGAACCAAACAGGTAATGGAAGCTATTCGCGTTGAGTTTCCTTATATATTTTCCGAGTCCCGCTATTTCGGGGCGCCACAATTAACCGTACACTTCATCGACCAGAATTCTTTCCGGATCCATGATATTGAGTTTACCCCTATCCAGGTTTATCATGAAAAGCTGCCTGTATTTGGTTACAGAATTGGCGATTTTACATATATAACCGATGCAAGTTCAATCACTGAGAAAGAAAAAGAAAAGATCCGTGGTTCGAGAGTAATCGTGTTGAATGCCCTGAGAAATTCCAGGCATGTTTCTCATTTTTCGGTTTCCGAAGCCGTTGAACTCTTGCAGGAACTCAAACCGGAGGCTGCTTATTTAACCCATCTCAGTCATTTTGTGGGACTTCATGAAGAAGTTAATAATCTACTGCCGGATAATATTCGTCTTGCTTATGATGGTCTTACAGTAATCGTCTGAAAATGCAAATCGATATTCTGACATTGTTTCCCGGGATGTTTGAAGGACCTTTCAGCCAATCAATACTAAAACGTGCGAAAGAGAAGGGCATTGTCACTATCAGCCTACACGACATCAGGGATTATTCCACAAATAAACATAAAACAGTTGACGATTATCCTTTTGGCGGAGGAGCAGGAATGGTTATGATGATAGAACCAGTCTCACGATGTATTGAATACCTGAAAGAGAAAACAACGTACGATGAAATAATTTATATGAGTCCTGATGGTGAACTGCTCACACAGAAAGTCGCAAACATCCTATCTGGTCTGAAAAACATCATTCTTCTTTGTGGTCATTATAAAGGTATCGATGAACGAATAAGAGAACATTTAATAACCCGGGAAATCTCTGTTGGTAATTATGTCCTTTCGGGGGGCGAACTGGCAGCTGCAGTGCTTACAGACGCTGTAGTAAGGTTAATACCCGGTGTGTTGAATGATGAAACCTCTGCATTATCTGATTCTTTCCAGGATGATCTGATTTCTCCTCCAGTTTATACGAGACCTTCTGATTTCAGGGGATGGCAGGTTCCCGAGGTTCTACTTTCCGGTAATGACAAAGAGATTGCAAAATGGAAACACGAGCAGTCCGTTGAACGGACCCGTCAACGCAGACCTGATCTGCTGAATGATGCAGGATTCTAAGTAATCCGCTTGTCCCTTCTGATAAAAACCTATCCTAAGATCCAGCGGGATCGTACTTCTTAAAAATCTTTTTCGGCTCATGTATTTGTGGATTAATAAATTTACTATATTTGCACTCTTTTTAGTGAGAATTTCCAGATAATAAATGTTGAAGTCATGAATCGTGCTGAGACCATTAAATTCGTAGAAGAATCGTTCATTCCAAAGAAAGAAAACCCTGTTTTCAAAGCCGGTGATACCATTACCGTTCAATATAAGATCAAGGAAGGAAACAAGGAACGTATCCAGAACTTCCAGGGTGTTGTTTTGCAGCGTTCAGGAAAAGGGGCAAATGAAACATTTACAGTACGGAAGATCTCCGGAAATGTTGGTGTCGAAAGAATTTTCCCAATCTCATCCCCATTCATTGAGAAGATTGAAGTTAATAAAAAAGGTGTCGTAAGAAGAGCCCGGATTTTTTACCTTCGAGGATTACGTGGGAAAAAAGCCCGTATCCGGGAAGAAAGAGTATAAAGAGTATAAAGAGTATAAAGAGTATAAAGAAAAACCCGCTTTTGGCGGGTTTTTCTTTAATTCATCACCAGGTTTACAAAACCTGTTTCCCTTGTCTTTAAAACAGATAATGCTTTTGAATAGTTCAGGATGTTCCTGATAACCTGTTCGCTGGGGGAAACACCGTTTCTTTCCATTTTTTTTCTAAGTAAATGTTTCCGGGTTCTCGCTCCGGATTTGGTATTGGAAGAATACGATGGGATTGGATAGAGGGTTAAGGTTTTCTTCATAGGCAAATAATAGTTTTTGTCAATTCGTTAAATTAATAACGGACAAAAAACCGTCATATTTTACCTTTAATAAAAAATATTTCAGGAAAGTAAAAACACTCGCAAGTGCAGTGAGTGGGAATCAGATTATGGTTAAAAGAAAGATCGGAAAAGTGAATGAAGAGTGCTTTAAACGAGAATATCCTAGACTGAAAGAATAATGTTTTTTTCGTCCACTAGTTTCCTCAGATTGATCAGCGCATAACGCATACGCCCGAGTGCCGTATTGATACTAACATTCGTCACTTCTGCAATGTCCTTAAAACTCATATCTCCGTAATGCCTCATGATTAACACTTCACGTTGTTCTTTAGGAAGGTAATCGATGAGTTTTTTCACATCCTTATGAATTTGTTCAGTGACAATTTTCTCCTCAATTGATTCAACCGGGATACGAACTTTCTCGAAGATGTCAAAATCATCCCGGTTTTCGATAATGGGAATCCGTTTTGATTTCCGGAAATGGTCGATTATAAGGTTATGTGCGATACGCATCGCCCACTGTATGAATTTCCCTTCTTCCTTATAGGAACCGGATCGGATCGTGTTGATTACTTTGATGAAAGTATCCTGAAAAAGATCTTCTGCAAGCTCTTTTTCTTTAACGATCATAAGTATATACGCAAAGATGCGGTTCTTATGACGATGGATTAGCGTCTCCAAGCTGGATTGATTTCCGGCTAGGTATCTACCAATCAGTTCCTGGTCGGTGACTGCTTGGGCGTTCATGGTGCCTCCTTTTTTTAATCAAAAAAGGGTAGATTTTTCTCGATAGCCGGTCTCCTATTTTAAAATGCGAAGATAAGGTAGTTTCGCGCTGATTTTACATTTATACAACGCAAAAGTAAACAAAAAAAAGTCAAAAGCAAATATTCTGCCTAATTTTACAAACTTTCTTTCCATGATTAACTAAAAATGACTGAAAATATCGACTTATTTGACCCGAAGGATTTTATTATAATAAAAGGCGCAAGAGTAAATAATTTAAAGAATATTCAGCTTGCAATTCCCCGAAATAAATTCATTGTTATTACGGGTCTGTCTGGATCCGGGAAATCCTCGTTGGCTTTTGATACGCTCTTTGCTGATGGTCAACGCCGTTATGTTGAAAGCCTTTCTGCCTATGCACGCCAGTTTTTAGGACGAATGAGCAAACCGGATGTAGATTATATCAAAGGCATCTCACCTGCTATTGCTATTGAACAGAGAGTCAATACGTCAAACCCCAGATCAACAGTTGGCACATCAACAGAAGTTTATGAATATCTTAAATTGTTGTTTGCACGTATCGGGAAAACTTATTCTCCGGTATCCGGGAACCTTGTAAAACGTGATACTGTTACTGATGTCGTTGATCATATCCTTGGATTACCCGATGAATCAAGAGTCAGCATCTTCTCTCCCATTCCACTTACAGATCACAATGGCGATCTGAAAGCAAAGTGCAAGATCCTTCTTCAGCAGGGTTTTACCAGAATAATGGTGAATAATGAGATCTACCGTATTGATGAAATTGATCCCAAAATAAAATGCACTCATGAGGAGATTTATTTGTTGGTGGATCGTTTTCCTGTTCAAAAAGCTGACAATGACCTGGCAGGAAGAATAGCCGATTCTGTTCAAACTGCTTATTATGAAAGCCACGGTTATTGCATGGTGGAGGTTGCAGGTGAAAAAACCAAACGCAATTCTTTTTCGAACCGGTTTGAAGCTGATGGTATTGACTTTGAAGATCCTTCTGCAAACTTGTTCACCTTTAACAATCCTTACGGGGCCTGTAAAACATGCGAGGGTTTTGGCACTGTGATTGGGATTGATGAAGATCTTGTGATCCCCAACAAAAATTTATCCATCTATGAGGAAGCTATTGCCTGTTGGCGAGGAGAAAAAATGAGCGAATGGAAGAATGAACTTGTTATGAATGCCTATAAATTCGACTTCCCAATCCATAGGCCTGTTTATGAACTGACATCAACAGAGCGCGAATTATTATGGACAGGGAATAAATATTTTCATGGCTTGAAGGATTTTTTCGGTTTCGTTGAAAGCCAGAACTATAAGGTCCAATACCGTGTAATGATGTCACGGTATCGGGGGAAAACCCTTTGTCCCGAATGCAAAGGTACCCGGTTACGTAAAGATGCCGGGTATGTAAAGATTGGCAAAAAATCGATCAATGAACTTGTATTAGAACCGATCAGTGATCTGAAGGACTTTTTCTCTTCCCTGAAATTAACAGAATTTGAGAAGACTGTTTCAAAACGTCTTTTAAAGGAGATCAATAAAAGGCTGGAAGTTTTAACAGATGTGGGTCTCGGTTATCTTACGATAAACCGTCTCTCGTCTTCCCTCTCCGGGGGTGAATCACAACGAATCAATCTCTCCACAGCGCTGGGGAGTAATCTTACCGGTTCGATGTATATTCTTGACGAACCCAGTATCGGTCTTCATCCAAGGGATACTCAACGACTTATAAAGGTCTTGCTGGGTCTCAGGGATCTGGGGAATACCGTGATTGTCG
>Ga0224559_1001536_pt1 | contig 12577 bp, 5 predicted proteins | sample 714S33034metaG_FD_180676 | JGI IMG/M metagenome (GOLD analysis project Ga0224559, IMG submission 180676) | Peat soil microbial communities from Stordalen Mire, Sweden - 717 S3 30-34 | ecosystem: Environmental > Terrestrial > Soil > Wetlands > Peat | place: Sweden: Norrbotten County, Stordalen... | reverse complement strand
CGACCACGACCGCGACCACGACCCCGACCGCGACCCCGACCACGACCACGACCACGACCACGACCACGACCACGACCGCGACCCCGACCGCGACCCCGACCGCGACCCCGACGGAGACTGATCGTATCCTTCGCGCAAAAATGATGCGTTCATTTCTGTGAGGTTGGAACGGTTGTAATTTCGACGGCGTCGATGATGCTTCCGCGGCCGATGATGACGTGAGTACCAGCCGGGAACATTTCGACCTCGTTGAACGTGCCGGTCTTTAGCGCGTCCGTCAGGCGCCCGTCGTCGGCAATCCAGGCTGCATTCTCCAGCACCAGTTCTGTCGCTGTCGCATCAACGAGCTTCCCGGTGTGATGATGCGTCACCGTCCTGACAAAATAGTTCTTTCCGAGTCTGAACGGGTACGACACTGGAGGTTCCGGTGCCGCTGACTCCGATGGTTGCGGTTGCTGAAATAGCGCGGCAAGTTGCCGGGCTTCTCGGATGGTTAGGTCTTCGATGTTTATTGTGCTCATTGTGCTTTTGGTTTTCGGAATTCAGATAACGAGGACATGGTGCCACATGTGGCACAAGCAGTCAAGAGCATTTCACGAAAAAGATGACCGCCGATGGCTGGGTCGCAACGAGGATAGCGTTCGGACGTGCTGGAGCCTCCGAGTGGCCCCCTGTTTGTGAAGTCGGGGTGTTGACACCCTCCGATGAGGAATCGTTGCCGGGGCGGCCTGTTGGGCTCGCGGGCGCGCGGTTGTGGTGGGCGATGTCTGCCGGGCTGTTCTCCCCGGCTTCGCCACGGGCAGAAGTCCCAAACTCATCGCCGTCTCGGCGTCCGCCTTCGATGCCAGTGCCCCGACGGATCGTTTGACATCCGGCGCGGGCGAAGAGTTCAACGTGGAAACTTCGTTGAGTAGTTGGGCTTTGATCGCGGCACCCCGCTGCATGGCGAACTGCTCGTACTGGTCATCCGTCAGGGGTCCGTATTTGTCCTCAAGGATGGTGCGCTTGAGATCCGGAGGAGCCACACCCTTGTCCAGCATCATCTGGTACAACGCCCGGTTCTGCTGGTTGTCTTCCACCTTGAAGGCCACGGGCAGGCCAAGCATCGACATTTTCCCATACCATGTGTTGTCGCCAAGCGGATCACCCAGGCTGTTTACCTGCGGATGTTTCCACGGCATACCGATGATTGGGAAGTTAGCGGCAATCGCGGCCTCGATGGAGGATCTGTCAGGATTCCCCCAGATCATCTGACTCACCCCGGAAAGCAACTGTTTGCCTGGAATCAGTATTGCCGCCGCAGTGCCGGAAATGGATGACGCCAGCACTTTAGCCATTCCGCCACCGCCCTCGGATACCTGGTTCATGTGGGAAATACCCTGAAATATGCCCTGGGCTCCAACCACCTCGTAATAGGTTCCAGCCATCTGTGCGAGTTCGGCCTGTGGGGTTCGGTTGGGCTGGCGGCCTGACGCCTCTCCGGATTTGCTTGCCCACGCCACATCATCCATGGCTGCTGACAAGCCCAAAGGCCACGCCAGCACACCACCGACACGGGTGATGGGAAGATTGGCGGCCACTTTCCCGTTGAGCCCGATGATGAGGGAGTACGGTTTGTACCCGGCCTTGAGCCAGGCATCACGCAATGTCTTGTTTTTGGGTCCGTTCCCGGTGGCGTTGATGAAGAACGCCTTTTTGCTCTGGTCGTCCGCTGTCGAGTTGTTGTAGGCCCAACCCATGAATCCAAATCCAATTGCGGTGCCGACCAATGCCTCGGTGAGCCGTTGTTTGGCCATGGCGTCGTTGGCGTAGGTCTGTTTCCATGGGGTGTCCATGCCGCCACCATAGCGGCGGCCGCCAATGCTGACGCCGTTGGTTCGGTAGTGGTGAATTCCCCAGCGCAGAACCCCGTAGCCGAAAAAGTTGGCGTTGAACAGCGCCATTCGCAACGGCACGTTGACGAAACCGAAACCCGCGATTCCAACCATTGACTGGACGCCCCCCTCCTGCCGCATACTCTGCATCAATCGCATCAGCTTGGTGACGCCAAGCATGTTTCGCAGAAATCCCTCATCTTCCTCTTTGATCCCCTTTCCAACGCCCAAGTCCTTGATTTCGGGCCGGCGAAATCCGGTGGTGGAGTAGGCCTCGTTCAATGCCGCGACGTAAATTTCCTTGGCCTTGGTGTCCGAGTTCAGTTTGTTGGCGAAAAAGGCGTTCAGTTGATCCGCTGCCACGTAATCAGCGCGGACGCGCGCCGTATTCTCATCCAGACCCAAGCGCATGATGCCATCCATGTAGGCGCCTTCCTTGATGGCGGGAACAAAGGTGGTTAATTCAGCGATCTGTTTGGTGTTGAAGCCGGCCTCGCGCATAATCCGGCTGCCGTAGAGCGACATCGCAAATTCACGCTTCATCACCATGCCAGCCTGGTTCGCGGTCTGCAAAAACCTGAAAACATACTGGCCCCACCCGTAGGCGAACCTTAAAGCGCCCAAATAATTTCCAGATTTTATCTCCTGTTCCCCGATTTCGCATTGGCGTTTCAGTTCCGAGTAGTAGCCGCCCATCCTTGTCTCCGAGAATCCAAAGGCGTCGTGCTGCCAGGCGTATTTGAACTCCGGCAGGTAGCTTTTGGCGGCGGTGAGGAACATTTTCGCCATCGTTGGAAGGTCTTGGGGATGGCTGGCAATGATGGTTGGAAAATCCTTGAAGATCATCGAGAACGCGGGCTGGAAAATGTGCAACGTCATCGTGCGCGGGCCGGAGAGCAACGAGGCGGCCATGCTTTCAGCCAGGGCGTTGATCCATGCGTTGTCGTGACTCCCCATGTTGCGCAGTATGGAGTTGATTTGTTCCATCACCGCGTTTTTCTCCGGCAGGGAGAGCCGGTCACGATCTTCAGGCAGTCCGGAGCCCTCCCATTTCTGCTGCAACTCGATCAGTTTTCGATATTCCTCCGCCGTGGGCTTTCGCCACCCAGTTTTCGCCGCAATCTGGTCAATCCACGGACTGTTTGGGTCCATGGCTCCGGTCTTCATCAGCTTTATCAGGTCTTCATGACCGATGACTCCGTTTTTATTCAGAACCCCCTCTACAATGCGAGCTCTGGCGTCTCCCAGCGCCTTCTGGAACTGTGCGTCGAACAGCCGGGTGGCGGCCTCAGCCTGATCCCGGCTTAATCCCGAGGACTCAAACCATCGGACGGCCATGTTGTGGACCCAGTTTGGGTCGGATTGCGCGCGCAATGGGTCGGCGAGTATGGATTCGATCAATGATCGCAGAGATTTCGAGTTGGATGCGCGCTCCATGGCCTTCACGCGCTCGTTGGCCCACGTCGTCTGCCGTTCCGCCTCCAGCGCGTTCGCCAACGGACGCGCGGTTCCCTCATCCACTCCGGCCGCGATCAATTTCTGGGTCAATTCCTCGACGTTGGCGGCGTGGCTGGCATCAACAGGGTGCGGATTGTCCGGCGACATCCAGTCAGCGATGACATCGCGCACCTTTTTTCTGGAGGTCTCGGGTTTCAACCACTCGGCACCCTGCTGCTTCATCTCCAACTGCTTTAGTTTGGCCTCGGCGAAGGCCTGCGCTGCTGATTTCTCGACCTTTTTTTCATCGACAGGCTCTTTGGCGCGCTTGCTGAGCATGTCTTCGAGTTTGGTTCCGTCGGGGAGCGAACCCTTGTTGATCGCCGACTCCACATCCTCGGGTTTCAGACCGAGATCTTTCAAACCATCGACGATTTTCATGAAGATCTCATGATTCAGACCCGAGTTTTTCTCCGCCGTCTTCTCAAGGTTTTCGTCGAACAGCTTCCTCATGAACTTGATGACAGGCTCGTCCATCAATTCCAATGCACCGCGCAGGTTGGAACCCGACGAGGAGAACCCCATGCCGGGATTCGTCGCCAGATCCTCGGTGTGGTTCAGAATTTGACGGAACAGCGAGGAGTCACCGCTGGCGGCCATCTTCAGTGCGTAACGCATGAGTTCGATGGCGTGCAGGGCTCCTCCAATCCGACTGCCATCCAGCGTGTCCTTGATCTCTGAAGCCGTGTCGAAGCGTGACCTTTCGTCTCCGTAGGCCAATCGGCCAAACCAGTGCCAGGCATTCTCGGTGTTCTCGGGGGTCACGGGAGCATTGCTATTAAACACGCGCTCACGAACCTTCTGGCGGACCCCCTCGATGTTCTCGGATTCGCGCTCCTCGCCAATCTCCGGAACACCCGCGACTTGCGCCCGCTTGACCGCAAACATCGGCATACCCTCCATGGCGGCTGACTCTATGGCTGGTGTGAGCTCCAATGAATGAACCTGTTCTCCGGTTGAAAGTTGAGAGTCGCCCACTTTCCCACCCCACTTCTTGACGATCTTGTTGACCTCGCTAGGAAGCATCTTGTCGTAAAATCCCTTCATGCCTTCGCCGCCGACTTTGAGATCTACTCCGGTGTAATCTTTGGTCTGCCCAGGACTCAAATCTTGAGCCTTGTCCGCCAAATCTTTTCCCACCGTATCCGCCAGTTCTTGAGGCGTGATTAAATCTTTTTCCAAGACCGTGTTTCCATCTTTGTAAACATAAAGGTTCAATTTATCCACCTGACCACTTCCAATCGGTGGCCTTCCTATCACCACCTTATCCACCTGCTGACTAAGGTCATACCTATCCGCCTGCTGCTCTCCAGTGGTCCATGTGATCTTGTCGAAACCGTTTTCCGCCGCATAGCGGATCATGCGCTTCATGACGAGCGACGGCCATGTGGTTTTGAATGGCGCGTCCGGAACCCTGATCTTTCTTCTTTCTTCACCAATGTTGATGAAATCTAATTCATTTTTTACGCGTCGAGCTTCCACAACTAACGGTACAAGAGATTCAGGTATAATTCCCGCACTATTCTGCCTTTCCAGAACAGCAGGAAGATCGTATGGATCAACAGTCCTGTAATCTGTTCCAGATTTATCGCTTATTTCGTTAGCGATTTCTTTAAGCCTATCAAGATGTTTTTGCTTGAGTGGATTTCCAACCCGATCACCTTCTCGGTATCCTTCCTTCCTACCTTTCTGGTGCCAATCACTCTGCACCTCCTCGATGTGGAGTACCCGGTTACCTTGATCGTCCGTGCGCTCATTGAACCGGACGTGGGCGAGGATGTTAGGTTCATCGAAGTGGGAGGATTTGAATACCTCGTTTGATGGGTGCTGGCGATAGTATGATTCAATCGCCTGCTCTGGTGTGTCCCCCGAACCATAACGCCCTTCTCCTGGACCATGAACCGAGTAACGCCGCCTTCCGTTAAGGTATCCATCCCGAATCTCGTACCCTTCCGGAAGCTTTGTTAAATCAGCATCGCCTGGCAACGTCAGCAGCAACTCACGGTAGTTCTGACCACCGGGGGTTTGGTAGTTCTCGTACTTAGTTTCCTGCGTTGAATCTATTTTTGAGGACTTTAATTTTTCCTCAGTGGCCCGCTTTGCCTCCTCAAGTGTTTTATATCTTCCAACACTATCTTCGCCATCTCCGGTATTGTATGAAGCGTCGAAGTAACCGTTCACGGTTTGAAATATCCTGCCGAGAGAAAATTCATTTCCATGTGTGGTTGCTCTTGAATTCCACACTTTACGATTGGGATAATGAGGATTAACTCCCTCTTTCCATTCGATGGACGAGGTGTCCAGTTGTTCTGGATTCCCCTTCATCACCTCCTGAATATCCACCCGATTTGCGCGCACGAAGTCCTGCACCTCTTGCTTGGTGACACTCTTCTTGTCCTTCAAGAAATCGTTCAACCCAATCCACTCAGCCTCATCGCTGGCTCCCTTCATCTTGGCGATCTGCGCCCGCAACTGCTCGGGAGTTCCCTTAGCCTGCCAATTTTCCAAAGCGTCAAGGATGTTGTCTCGCCAGACAGGCTTGTCACGCTTGACTGCGAACCTGATGTCTGGATTCTTCGCGTCGAAGGTGCCCACGTTTCCGGTGGCGGATTTGATTTGCTCGGGATTGAATGCGGCATAAGACTTCTGGGTGTTACCCGCCTTGTCCGTCTCGTTTATGATCGCACCATCATATCCGGATTTCTTTGCGGCAGCCACTACGGCATCGCCATCGGAACCATCGAACAATTCCCACTGGTCACGCACATTGTTCAGCCAACTCCGGCTGACGCCTTGTTTTTCCAACTCATCGAAAGCGTCATCCCTTCCAGCGTCGGTGGTTAAATCCATCGGAGCTTTCAGGTTCATGTAAACAGGCTTGATATTTTTAGACGCTCCGGGTTCAATTCCATCAATGAAGTCGTGTGCAAATTCTGGATTGTCAGCCGCAAAGAATGCCGCTCGTTTTGTTGGGTAACTACCCAGCCAACCAAAATTAGTCACACCTTCTTTGTTGTGATCGAACACATTAAAGTCAGCGCTTGTGGAGTGATAAAGCACTAGTGGTTTTTTGTCTGGACCAATAGTAACCGAGACGGGTGATTTACTCTGGTCGCGTCTTGAAGAGAAGGCTAGCGGGTCTTGCCAGTCTCCAAACCAATTCTTGAACTCCGGCGTCTCGGTCTGGTCACGTTTGGCGGAGAATCTAATGTCGGGTGTGTTAGAGTTGAACCGTTGTGAAAGTGGGATTGGACTTCCGTTATCATCAACCATCAATGGTTCTGCTGATTTCGCGTTTCGTGAGTCAAAAACGACGTAAGACAGGCTTCCCTTATCCTCAACCTTGTTGAAGTATTTAAAACCGTCAACGCCTTTGGATTGCAGAATCGACGTGAGAGTTTTCAGGTCGTCACCGTCTTTTCCAGATCGCGTCATCTCACCAACCCGCTCACGCTCGGTTGGAGTTAGTTTATACCTGTCAGGCAGGTTGCGTATCACATCCCAGATTCCCCACGTTCCAAGGTCTGGCATCTGAATGTAATTACCTTTAAGGTGAACCTTTGTGAATGAAGCTTCTGGAGGTTCAGCGTTGTCCGCCATGTTTATGGCTTCTTGCTCCCCCGCCTCTTGTGCCTTTGCCTTGCTTTCGTAAGGAGTTTCATCGTCAACTCCTTCCACTGAGTAAAACCACTCACCAGTGTCATTGTCATGATATGTCTCGACTGACTTGATTAGGTTGTCAACAACACCGCTTCCGCCAACCCGCTCCTCGGCGGCGGCTTTAGTTCCGAAATGGGTCCAATCTGAAAACTTCGTGTCTCCCTGGTCGATGTCGAATGATCCACCATGGTACAGCGGACCAATGTTGTAACCAGATCGCCGGGCAGCATCGTCAACTTCTAACTGACTGGGTTCTGGATTTGATGTTGAGAATTGGGGTTGGTTGGATCTACCCACTCCAACCTGTGTTGGAACCTCATACTTCCCGCCAGTCAGTTTTTGAACCACTCTGGTCCCTGCCGGAGCCGTCGGTTTCAAGTTGAAAATGCCGCGCACAAAGTCGTAGGCGCGGCGCAACCACGGGGTCTGCGGCAACTGCTCACCCTTGCCGGACAGTTTGTTCTCATGCCAGTCCTGCAACTTGTTCGCCAGAATCTCCTCTTTCAACAGGTCGTCGGTGATCGGCGGCATACCCACTGATGCGTGCGTCTGGTCGTACACCGTTCGCAAGTCCCGGTAGTAGTGGGAGTCCGGCGGGGCGAACTGGTTGACGAAATCGTTCAGATCGGTGTCGGTTATTACTCCCAGCTTCCGCATGAGGTGGACGGTCTCATGGGTGAAGATCGGGTTACCCTCATTCTCGGTGTACGTCTTTGGCAGGTAGATTGTGGGCCTGCCCGTCTGCGGGTCGTCCGCGTAGAACAAACCGTTTACGCCCGAGTACTGAGCGCCGGTCTTCGATGGCACCTGCGACAGATCATCCACCTGCACCACGCGGCCAACGGGTTGCCCTTTAACCATGATGTCATGCACGCCATCGCCGAGGTGTTGGGTGGTGATGCCGGAGATCAATGAGGTGCCGGGAGACGGCTCCGCCGATGGAGCCTCGGCGGGAGCCGTTGAAGTCGGTAACGGTGAAGGACTGGCAGGTTGCTCCGAAGCTAAAGCATTGACCTCGTTCGGCGGTTGCTCACCCGGTAATGGATGACTCGTTGGGGGAGTTTCCCCTTGTTGTTGAAGTGGTGTTCCTTCACCCACTTCTTGCCGAACTTCTGGAACAGGTAGGCTCGCTGGGCTTGTGATTTGGCTGGCATTTTGTTCTCCTTCCTTTTCTGGTTTTAAATGCGGGCTTTCAGAGTGAATCCACGGCTGATTGAAAAGTGAACCCTCAGCGGCCGATTTAATCAAATCCGGAACGCTGTAATTTCCACTCTTGATTTGGTCATAGGCGTTGAACGCGGCATTGATTGCCCCACCCTGCGCGACGTTTATAACGTTACCCACCTGAGACGCCATCTCGGGATTATCAGCGAGTGATTTAACTCCTTTCGTGGCGAGTCTGGCAAGGGCGTTTCGACCCTCGGAACTCGCAAGTGTTTGGGCCGCCCTGACGACGTTCATTGGGTTTGGTTTTCCAATGGTTGCAAACGCACCAAGTTCGGAAGCGATTGGATGTTCAGATTCCTGCTGTTGTTCCATTTGTGACCCGAACACGGATTTTGGTGCGATGGTGTCCGCTATCGCTGACTGGGCTTTATGGGCTCCCCATGCTGCCAGCGCGCCAGCAACCAAAGCACCCACACCACCACCCACCAATTCCGCGATTCCAGTTTCCCCGACACCTGGAATCAGGGAGGCTCCAACTACGCCAGCTTTTGCACCGGTTGGAGCCGCCGCCATGAATGCCGCCGTGGGTCCAACATTCCTGATAGCACCACCGGCGAATGCGCCAGCGCCTTGAGGAAAATCATCCGGCGTAAAACCACCTTGAAGGAATGCTCCGGATTTTCCACCCGAGATTGTATCCACCATGTTGGCGTCAGGATTCACATTCACCGGCTGCAACATGGACGCCTGTTGATTATGGAGTTGCTGAGCGAATGCGTCGGCGTTCTCCGTCGGGACCATTCCCGACGGACCCACCTTGGGATTGTACGAAGACAAATCAGCGGGCGGTGCGGTCTGTGGGTTGAACTCGAAACGCGACGGTGTTGTGGCTGGTTTGGCGTCCAAGAACGCGTCGGCGTCGGGGGCGTCTAGAAACGCGTCGGCACCCGGAGAGGGTGCCGCCGGCATGTCCAGAAATTCGTCAGCGGTTGTCACATTCCAAATTGCTGTTGCAAAATCTGCTTGGCGGTATTCCGGTCAATCTTTCCGGATTGAAAAGCTGACTTAACGTCGGCGGGTGTCCGGTAGGAACCCGCTTGCGAAAGTTGCGGAGCGACCTGCGGTTGGGGGGTCGGAGCGGGGGCCGCATTCGTTGATGGTCGCCAACCTGAAGGAACGTTCAATGAGTAGCCTCCGGAAATGGATGGAGCAACAAGCGGGCGTCCAGTCAACTGGGATGGCTCCTTCATTGCGGTTGCCAATTCCTGCTGTTGTTGGGTAATTTTTGCCTGTGTGTCGGGATTTAGTTGCACGGTGTTGTCCGGACTACCCGCCGGGTTGAAGGCGGCCTGCACAGCGGTTATCGGATGCAACAACGCATTGGCTCCAGTGTACCATGGGATCGATGTTGGAAGCTGATTCTCGGGACCGGTGTCAGATTTGATCCTGTCGATCTGCGAGCCCTGGGTGGAAAGTTTAGATGCCTTGTTGTACTCGGACTCATAGGGTGCCCGCAACGCTGAGACGATGGATTTTGCCCGGTCCTTCAGGGGGCCATCGGGCACATTGAAGGTGTCCGGGAGGCTGGAGTCCGGTGGATTTCCGTTCTTCAACGCGTTGGCGGCGGCCTGCTGGACCTGACCCACTTTCGCGTTTCCGGACAACACGGAAAGGTTTTGGATCTGAGCGTCAGTGAAGTGGGGGTAGATCGTCTTCAGATCTTCAACATCGGCGGATAACGCGCCTAGATTCGCGTTATTGATAGCCTCCCTGTACTCCTGATCGTTCTGGGTGATTGAGCGGTCACGGGCGGCTCCCTGGTACTGCATGGCCACATCCTGGGCGTGCGAGTTTCGTTCGAGGGCGTTCTGGTACGCTTGAAAGTTTTGCTGCGACTGGGACGCCGCCGCCTGCTGCTGGTCCTGCTGGGAGCGCAACGCCATCTGGGCGGCACTCATCTTTGCCTGGCTGGCGGCCGACGCGTTGGCTTGGTTGGCCTGAGTGTAAAGCTGGTCGTAAAACCTCTGGCCTGCGGCCAGAGCGTCTGGAGTTGAACCCATCAGGATCATAATTTTTAGCTGGAACCGTAGGCCACTTGGACGAACTGGTTGTTTTCATGAATGTACTGGTTCCCCGATGGGTCCGTGTAAACGCCGGTCTGCGCGTCGTACGTCATATTGCCGTTTGGACCGTAAACAGCCTGATTACCACCAACATTCTGGCCCGTCTGCGTGTTCGCATTATTCGCGTACGCGCCATAGTTGTTCGCGGTTGAGGTTTGGTTTGCCACCTGCGGATTCGAGTAGGCTGATGCTCCGTAGTTTGGAACCGAAGGATAGGTTGCCACCGATGGAGTGGAAGATCGGGGGGCGGACATTCCCGGACTGGACGCCGGCGCCGCGTTGCCTTGATACGGGGTGACCAGATTGTAGGCGTTGGCGGTCTGATCCAAGTTTGTGAGCCCGGACAGGTTTGATGTGTTTCCGGAGATTATCTGCTGTCCGGTTTGAATGGGTGAACTCGCGGCCTGCAAATACTGGTTGGCAAGCTGCGGCCGGAGTGAAGCCACCGTCTGCTGCAAGCCCTGATTGTACTGGGCCGTGCCTTGATCCAATCCGGTGGCGTAGGTGGTGTTCTGGTTGGCCTGTCCGGCGAGCGATTGATTCAACGCTCCCTGCCCGGCGTACTGGGACTGTAAGTTGGTTCGGTACTGGTTCTCCAGGTTTGATCCGGTGCTATACAATTGGTTGGTGGTGGCAATTTGACGGTTCGCCAGATCTTGCTGGAGGGGAATGTTGACATTCTCATAGGCGGCCAGATAGCGATTGCTAAGGTTTCCGCTCCCGCTGGTAGGAGTGCCCGATGTGAGTTGGTACAAGCCAATCTTCTTCATCGCATTCGAGTAGGCCTGATTGGCAACATTCTGGGAAGCCGTCTCGTAATTCTGGTTCTCAGTGTTGAGGGTGTTGCCCAGGTTTGTTAATGCGGTTTGCTGGTTGGTCTGGTAGTTTTGGTTCGCGGCGGCGATGTTCGCCTGGTTGGCCTGCTGCTCGGCGGTTAAATTGGAAAGCGTTGAGTCCAACTTGCTGGCGGCGTTGGAGGAATCCGTGTTCATCCGGTTGATTGTGCCCGTGGCGTCAATCGATGACTCCGCCTGCGGGAGTTGCTTGGCTAATGAGGCTGAGGATTTGTTCGCCTCATCGAGATAATCCTGAAAACTCTTGTTCAATGTTTTACTGTCCTCGCTGTTCTGGGTGACTGCCGAGGCAACCTGGGAACTGACTTCCGGATTCTTCTGGATCTGTTGGGATTCGATCTGCGGTTTCTGAACCCCCACCTGACCGATGTCCGAAACCTGCTGGCCGTTCGAGTAGTACTGCGTGGTGCCGTTTGGATTTTTGTACGAACCGTGCCAAGGATTTCCAGTCGCCGAGGAGACGTACTCTCCATTCGCGGATTTGATCGGATGGTCGTCAGTGTAGCTGCTTAAATTTCCACCCGTGTACGGATCTGATTTTGTCGAGATCCCAGAAAGATTGATGTCGCCACTCAAAATTGAGGGCGATCCATTCACCCCGTAATTATTCGAGCCCGATATTCCGGACAGGTTCAAATTGTCACTCCCGATTTGGTTAAGGCTCGCACTCATGGCTTTTTCACAAGGTTTAAAAGTGTGTTCGACTGGGCCTGCTGGGCGACGTTCATTTTCTTCACCCAGTCCTGCAATGACTGGTTGAAAGCACGCACCCACTGATCGTGCCCGGTGGGATCGATCCGGCGCAACTTGTCTGGCATCGCGGGAACCTCGATCTGCGGAATCGGGTTGTAGGCAACCCTTTGGAGGTTGCCCAACTTCTGGACATTGTTTGAACTACCCATAGCTATCCCTGTTTCTAGGCCAGACCCGTAAAGATGTCAACACCTTTCACGATTTCAAATCTGCCAGGTTCCATGTTCGGCGCCGGTCCACTCCACGAACGATAAATCGTCACGGTGCAGGAACTGGTTGGTGTGCTGCTCGCACCACCAGGCATAGTGCATCATGTGGGCCACCATTTTTCGGGTGAGTTGGGCGCACTCCTTGAGTGATAATTTTCGAGAGTCGGCGTTGATTGGGGAGACCTGAACGATTTCGATTGTGGTTTCGGACTCCGATATTTTTGCCAGGCCGGCATACGCGGGCAACAGGGGATAAACTTTTTCCACCAAACGCCTGGGAACCAGATAATAGAACTGGCGCGGCTGTTCACGAATCGAATAGTTCCTGAATTCTGGCATTCGATGTTTTTTGTTTGCATCGGCCCGGAAGTCCGACAATGACCTTTTAATCTCGATCTCGATCATGTGGCGGGAATGCGTTACTCCGAGCACATCGGGCA
>Ga0224559_1001535_pt1 | contig 12581 bp, 10 predicted proteins | sample 714S33034metaG_FD_180676 | JGI IMG/M metagenome (GOLD analysis project Ga0224559, IMG submission 180676) | Peat soil microbial communities from Stordalen Mire, Sweden - 717 S3 30-34 | ecosystem: Environmental > Terrestrial > Soil > Wetlands > Peat | place: Sweden: Norrbotten County, Stordalen... | reverse complement strand
TCTACCCCATCCACCCTTCAGACGTTCGCGGTCAAAGCGCTCGACGAGCAACACATCCTTGCCAAGCGCTGTTTCCATGCGCACCCGCGCAACGTTGAGCCCCGCCATACTCGCCAGTCGCATCGCAACATACTCCGCTTTCACAACGTTGTAGAGGTCGGTGCTCATCGAGAACTTGGCGATGAACTTCTTGTCGTCGGATGTAAGGAGTGCTTTGGGTTTTGCCCCTCCCAGAGACGTGCCGTGCTGAAGAGCTTTGTCCAATTCTGGTGAGAGAGGAACTCCTTTCTCTACTTGCTCTGCTGCGCGCAGCAAGTCGTCCAGGGATGCTTGGCCCAATCCTCTCGGCACATACTTGGAGGCCGAGGTTTGGAAGTCCAAAGCGCCAGCCCTGTCCGATCCGGATTCCAGCAGGTAGGTCAGTTCTCCGAGATCATGGCTCCCGGCCTCTTCACCCTTGACGCTGAGCTTGCGATGGATCAGGACGCGCCGCCCCCAGGCATCAGGAGATGCATCTCGAATCGATCCCGGCATCGATAGGTCATCCGCGAGCGGAATTTCGCCCGGCTGGAGAGGAAGTTCTGGCTCGTAGATGGAGATTGCGTTTTTACGCGCCAGATAGCTCCGTCCATAATTGAACAGCAGCCGAGTTCCCACGCGCTGCAGGATGCCTGCGACGACGGGTTTCGTCTCACCGGGGAGCCAAATCCAGACGTATGCCTCTTTGTAGTCTTCCTCAGAAGTCATCACGGATGATCCTCCTCGGTTTGCGAGCTCTCTGGGGCAGGAGGCTGAGTTTCTCCGTTAACGCGGAACGTTGTGTCTGTATCCGATCTGGTTCGCCACCAAAAAGAGGAACCCCCGCGAGAACGGCAACCTCGAAGACGGAGCCGATCCCGCAACGCGGATCCGCGTTTTCGATCCGGCGCAGGAGTGGTCGAGAGATGCCCGCACGGTTGGACATCTCCTGTGCGCTCATTTTGCGGTCGATCCTGCCGACGCGAATCATCTGGGCCAGCATTTCGAGAGCTTCGAGATTCTGGCGGGAAAAGGCGCGATTTGCTGGTTTTGCCATTGCGTTACCTGGGACATAAATGTTCCATAAAGTTACTTAACGGAACATCCATGTCTTAATATTGCCTTGAAATTGCATACATGTCAATGTTTAACTTGCACATAAAAAATACATTAAACCATTCAGTGGAATTTTTATATCTCATATGTGGTGTTCTTGAAGCTAAGGACTAGAAAAGAACCAGCCCCACCGGGATCGCGCAGGTTTCAACGACCACCCTGATTTGAGTCTCGCCGTGAACCTACGGATGCAAGTTGAATCCGGACGGCAAAGCTGCCTCAAGATGGATTTCTTCTCCTGTGATGGGGTGGTGGAATTTCAGAAATTGTGCGTGCAGGAAGTATCCTCCGTCGCCGGGCAGGCCGGGAAGATTTTCAAGAGGCTGGCCGGTTAAACCGTACAGAGGATCGCCAACCAGGGGATGCCCAATGGATGCCAGATGGATTCGAATTTGATGAGGGCGCCCAGAATACAGGCTTACCTCGAAGGTCGTGGTGCTTGCGCTGCGGGCGATCACCTTTGCCAAGGTCTTGGACGGCTTGCCATTTGGGCTGGCGGCCCACACGGAACCGAGGCGCGGGTGTGGCACGAGGCCAATGGGTGTGCGAATTTCGTAGGCGTCGTGCTCGGCAATGTTTTGCGCCAGCGCCCGGTAGATTTTTTGAATTTTAGGTGTGTTCCAGTTTGCCTCCAGATTCGAGGCCGCCTTCGGTGTTTTGGCGAAGAGCACAATGCCAGAGGTGCCTCGGCCCAACCGGTGGACAGGATTTGCGTTGGGGGTATGCTTCTGCACCAGGCGCAGAAGGGTGTTTTCCAGGAAGCCGCCGCCGGGCAGTGTGGGCAGCCCGCTGGGTTTGTTGACGGCCAACAGATGGGGATCATCATACAGAACTTCGAAGTGCTGAGGGGAGTCCGGTTCAATCCACGGCGGACGGTTCCAGACAAGGGTTTGTCCTGCAGTGACCGACTCGCTACCGGTGGCGGGGACGCCGTTGAGGGTGACTTCGCCGTTGCGAAGATTTTGTTGCCAGGCTTGTAGGGTTGAGTGGGGGTAAAGGCTTGCCAAGTGGGAGAGCAGAGTCTGTCCATGGTGACTGCAGCCGATGATTGTGGTGTAGGCATAGCCGCGGTTGAGCATATAGTTCGAGTGTAAGCGATGGCATCCGCAGGCTACCGTCAGCGTAAGAACATCTGTTCCGTATGAATCTTCCACGGATTTCAGATCTTTGAGAAGGAATGGTGTGACGACCTCCAGCGGCGTACTCGGCAGCAAGGCAAAGCGTTTGCCAAAAAGTGAGATTTCTATCACTAAATTCTTGCAATATCATCTTAAGTGATGTATATATCACTCATGCAGACTCTGGCGGAACTCGGCGAGGCGGTCGCGGCAAAACGCAAGGCTCTCAAGTTGAGCCAGAGCGAGGTTGCCAGCCGCACCGCGCTCACGCGGGAGACACTCGTGCGCTTTGAGCGAGGGCAGCTATCAGAGTTCGGCTCTCGCAAGCTGCTGGCCGTCCTTGCTGTTCTAGGACTGGAGATAGGCTTCAACGAAGTAGGGGCGGCTGGCACCCTTGATGAATTGCGGCGTGAGCGGAGTGGCGCATGAAGCTGAATGTCCACGTCCTCGACAAGCACGTCGGCGTGTTGGAGCAGGTCGGCGACTTCCGCAGCGTCATGGCCTATACGCCGGATGCAGCGCCAGAGAACCTCGTCTCGTTGACGATGCCCGTTCGCACCGAGTCCTATCCGTGGGACGATGAACTCCACCCCATCTTCCGCATGAACCTGCCCGAGGGCTACCTGCTGCAAGTTTTGCAGGAGGAGTTCGGGCCGCACATCGGAGCCAGCCCGGTCGCCCTGCTCTCGGTCATCGGGCGAAACATGGTGGGAAGGCTGAAAGTCGCTCCACCGGGCGCGATGCTGGATGAACCGGCCAAGCCGGTGGAAGTCGCCGAACTGCTCAAAGGCGACAACTCCGAGGAGGCGTTCTCGCAGCTAGTGCGGGAACACGCGAGGAGCGGCGTCTCGGGCGTGCTGCCGAAATTCCTTGACGAGGAGAAAGAGGAGAAGGCAGGGCTGGGAAAGCATCCCAAGGCGACCCTGCTGACCCACCGGCACATCGTCAAGGGTTCGTCTTCGCGGCTCCCGTTTGCGACGGCCAACGAGCACCTGTGTATGCAGGTTGTGGCAAGGGTGCTGCCCACGGCGAAGACGGAACTCTCCGAGGATGGCAATGTCCTCGTGGTGCATCGTTTTGACGTGGATGAGAGCGGCAAGCCCTTCCGTGGTCTGGAGGATTTCTGTTCGCTGCTGGGGTTGCGCCCTGCTCAGAAGTACGATACCACGTGGGAGAGAATCGCCAAGGCTGTACGGGCGCACGTACCGGGGCGAGACCACTACGAGACCTTCCAGAAGATGACTGCGATGCTGCTGCTGACCTACGCTCTACGGAACGCTGACTGCCACGCCAAGAACATCGCTCTGCTCTACACGACGCGGGAGGACGCCAGTCTCGCTCCCGCCTACGATTTCTTCACGACCTCAGTCTATGCCGGGTACCAGCACAATCCACCCGGCATTGGCCTGATGGGCAAGAAGACGTGGCTTCCCGGCAAGACCCTCGCCCGGTTCATCACCGCCAACCTCGGCATCCCGGAGAAAGAGCAGCGGGTGATGGTCGAGCGCATCAGCGATGCCGTCGCCGACACCGCCCCGGCAGTCCGCGAGATGATGGACGGCTTGGCTGGTTTCAGGGACACGGGCAAGCGGATGCTGGCGGCATGGAGCGAGGGCGTGAACTCACTGCGGGATTCACGGATGTACAGCCTGAGTCCATGGAAGTCGAACCCGGCCTTCGAGGGTGTCTCCGACCCGCCGAAGCTGGATACCCCGCGAAGGGTCGTCGGCAGGTCTGAGCTACTGGCTGGACGAGGGAGGCAAAAGGCGAAGCGAAGCAGAAGGCCGGGGTGCCAGCCCCTCTTCTGCCCCGAACATGACTCGGCTAGGTGGTCAATCTCCGCGCCCATTTTTGTGCGAGTTTTGTGCTACTCGATTGCAACATGTGCAGAATGAATAGAATATGTAGTGTGCAGAATCAGTAAGTTATTTATTCCATTAGAAAGCCGCAGGTTCGACTCCCGCCGCCTCCACCATAATCAAAAGTTGAATTTACTTCAATTAGACGATTAGCCGCGCTGCCGGTTGGCGGCACGAACTGCCGAGGTATGCCAATCGATGGTTGAGTTTTCTGAGGCAGGAGCAAGCATCGCTCTGCGAAAATAGAAGCAGATGCTCTCTCTGCAAAATGCCGGCAAGCGGTTTGGACCGCGGGTTCTCTTCCTGGAAGCCAATTGGCTGATCCGGGCGCGGGAGAAGACGGCGCTGGTGGGTGCCAACGGCACCGGAAAATCGACGCTGATGAAGGTGCTGTGCGGCCAGGAGTCGCTGGACTACGGCCAGTTGCAGCAGACGCGCGGCATGAGCATCGGCTACTTGCCGCAGGAGGGGCTGGCGCTGACCGGGCGCACGGTCTTTGAGGAGTGCCTGACCGTCTTCGACGAACTGCGCGAGATGGCGCGGGAGGTCGAGCATTTGGGCGGGCAACTGTCCGTGCTGGACCACGAAGGCGCGGAGTACGAGGTCGCCGCCGAGCGCTACTCGATGCTCCAGGAGCGCTTTCACGCGCTGGACGGCTACGCGCTGGACGCGCAGGTGGGCGGCGTGCTGACTGGCCTGGGCTTTGGCAAAGAGGATTGGGCGCGGCAGACCGACGAGTTCAGCGGCGGCTGGCAGATGCGCATCGCGCTGGCCAAGCTGCTGCTGGCCAAGCCTAACTTGCTACTACTGGACGAGCCGACCAATCACCTTGACCTAGAGACGCGCAACTGGCTCGAAGATTACTTGAAGAGTTATCCTTTCGGCTATATTCTGATCTCCCACGACCGTTATTTTCTGGATGTAACCATTGATCGGACCGTGGAAATCTGGAATAAGCGGCTGAATATCTATCAGGGAAACTATACAAAATATCTCAGTCAAAAAGACGAGCGGCGCACGCAGCTACAGGCGGCTTACAGCAATCAACGGCAGCAGATCGAGCATCTGGAGGCCTTCATCAACCGCTTCCGAGCCCAGGCCACCAAGGCCAAGCAGGTGCAGAGCCGCATCAAGGAACTGGAAAAGATCGAGCGTATCGAGATTCCCGAAGAGGAGCCGGCGATTCACTTCCGGTTTCCTCAGCCGCCGCCTTCGGGACGGATGGTTGCCGAAGCCGAGGAGTTATCCAAGAGTTATGGGACGAAGTTAGTGCTCGATAAAATCCGCTTCGGCATCGAACGCGGCGACCGCGTGGCGCTGGTGGGGGTGAATGGCGCGGGCAAGTCCACGCTGATCAAACTTCTCACCGGCGAGGAAGCGCCCACCTCCGGCCAGGTAAAGCTGGGCCACAACGTCATCAGCGAGTACTTTGCGCAGGATCAGTACAAGGTGCTGGACCCGGAGGCGCGGATGCTGGACGACATCAGCCGCGCGGCGCTGAAGGTGCCGGAGAATGAGCTTCGCTCCTTGCTGGGCTGCTTTCTCTTTCGCGGCGACGATGTCTTCAAGCCGCTGGGCGTGCTTTCCGGCGGCGAACGCAACCGCTTTGCGCTGGCGCGGATTCTGGTTTCGCCGTCGAATTTCCTGCTGCTCGACGAGCCGACCAACCACCTGGATATGCGCGCCAAGGATGTGCTTCTCGATGCAATTGCGGCATTCAGCGGGACGGTGGTTTTTGTCTCGCATGACCGCTACTTCATTGACCGGCTGGCGACGCGCGTCTTGGAGGTGGAAGGCGGCACGGTCACCAGCCACGAGGGCAATTACGAGGATTATCTGCGCTGGAAGTCGGCGCAAACTGCCGCTTCTCAAGCCTCCGCCTCCCAACAGGACTGTCATCTCCCACAAAGCTGTCATCCTGAGCGAGCGAAGCGAGTCGAAGGACCCGCGGTTCGAGCGGCGCAAGCAGCTTCGCGTCAAGGCGCGACTCGTATTTCTGAAGGAGCTTTGTATCAGGGCACGACTTCAGTCGTGCCGAATGGCGATCAAAACATGGACGGGGCTTTAGCCCCTGACGGCCAACAGGCAAACAATCGCCCCCGCCGCCTGAATCCCATCAAGCAAAAGCAGATGGAGGAGCGCAGCGCCTTTCTGGAAGAAGAAGTTCCGCGCATCGAAGCTGCAATCGCCCTCACCGAAGAGCAGTTAGGGGTCTACGTCAGCGCCGCCGAGACCCAGCGGCTGACCACGCTGGCCGAAGAGTTGCGCACGCAGTTGGAGGCCTTCACCACCGAGTGGGAAGAGCTGATGATGCAGTTGGATGGCGGCTGATATTGTTATAACAAACGCCGTGCAGCGGAGGATGGAGCGGCTGTCGGCGCTTGAATGAAAACCGCCGCGTGGATTTGTGGCTTCCTACGCTTTCTTATAAGCCTGGAGATAGACCTCTGAACCGAGCGAGGGAAACAAACCTCCCCAGAATAGGTTGAATTGCGCCCATAGCTTTTGATTCTCTATGGCTGACCCGGAAAGCCTCATCAGGTGCGAACCACTCATATAACCAAGTTGCAAGCCTGCATCGGCAACCAATTTTTTCCAATCGCCCGGACTGAATGAATTGATATGTCCATTGGACCCCGTGGTTCCGTTTTTCATCTTGTGGCGGAGCCAGCGATGCAAAATATGAGATATAGGAGGGGGAGCCGTCGGGGAACCACCATAAAAAATGCCTCCGGGAGCCAATACCCGCGCAATTTCCGACATTGAAAACTCTGGCCGGGGAAGATGTTCCATGACATGAATGCAGATCAGAGCATCCACCGAGCCGCTGGCCAAAGGCAGAGGCTTGTCAAAGTTGCATTCAATCGCCTGCAGATAACCAGCCGAGGAGAAATCCTCCTGGAATTTCATGTCCAGGCCGATCCATTGCTGAGAATTGAAATCGCACTGTGACGATGCAATCGATTTTGACCCGGCGCAGTATCTGCGCATCTGCCCATTGCACGCTCCCATGTCGACAATGGTGGCGTGGGGCCGATGAGCCAACTCCCGAGAGATGGCTTGTCCAACCCACCAATATCGTATCGCGCGAAGGGGATAAGCTGTCTTCTTGGCGTTCGAAGACATTTGAAATTCCGGCTTTGTGATCTGAGTATTCCGCGCAAGATCGTCCAGATCATATTTTAGAAATTGGAAGTTCATTCAGCTCCGGCACTGGGAATTTCTGCAAGTTTTGAGATTCCATACGGCAATATGGATGCGAGCTTCAGTCTAACCCCGCGATAGTATGGAGAGCAACAGACAGCCTATCGCGCTCAGTGAGCGGATACGGCGGTGGCGGACGCAATGCGGCTGTCTGTTCGCGCGCTTTGCCGGGATCGCGAAAGTCTTCGACTTGAAATCGGCGGAATGGCCGAGAGATTTTGATTTCTTCTCATGCCGGACCCATAGAATAAGAGTTGAGAGTTGCCATGACCGTCGCGCGCGCATCCCGCAAAGCACCTAGGCAGCCCCGCCGCCCAACACCCTCGCGGAAGCGCCGCTGGGGCTGGCGCGGCAAGCTGATCCTCTCCGGTTTTCTGTTGATCGCGGCGCTGCTGGCCTGCGGAGTTGTCGCCCGGATGCTGGCACCCTCCTCGAACACCGCTCAGCCCCGCTTTGACGCGATCATTGTGCTGGGCAATCCGGCGGACAACGACGGCAATCCCACGCCGGAGCAACTCGCGCCGGTGACCGAGGGTGTGCATGAGTATGAGCGGGGCGTTGCGCCACGGTTGATTCTGACCGGAGGAGCGGCGCGCAACCAGTTCGTGGAGGCGCGGGTGATGGCGCGGACCGCCGAGGCGCAGGGGATTCCGGCGGCGGCGATTTTTATCGAGCCGGAGGCGCGGGACACGCTGCAGAATGCCTGCTACTCCGCGCGGATCATGAAGGCGCACGGCTGGCGGTCGGCGGAGGTGGTCTCGCGCGCCAGCCGTCTGCCGCGCGCCGCGATGATTTTTGGCGAGTTGCCGCTGGAGTGGCGCATGCACGCCGCGCCGCCGCTGGAGCCGGAGTCTGCCGCTTACCAATGGGCCGCCTCCGCCGTCGAAGACGTAAAGGCTGTACGCTACCTGATTTGGGCGCGATGGACAGAGCGCTGTGAGCCGTGATTCAGTCCGGCGCGCATTGTCCCGCCTCGGTATCGTCCTGTAAGCTGAAAATGATGCGTCTATTTGTAAGAACTTTCGCCGCTCCTGCCGCCCTAGCTGTTCTGGCTCTGTACCTTGCCCCGCGCGCTCAGGCGCAAAGCACCGCCGCGACCACAGCCGCCAATGGCACGTACATCGTCGTCGATCCGCTGGCCAAAGTGCGCTACGACAACCGTTACGATTTTTCGCTGGGCATGGCCTACGGCCACATCCACGCCGGTCCGGCCGCGCTGCAAGGCGCCAATCTGGGTGGGCTCGATCTCTCTGCCTCTTATTGGTTCAGCAAGCACTGGGCCGTCGAGGGCTCTGGTCGTTACTACCTGGGAACGAGCGGTGTAGCGACCGCAAGCACGCTCAAAGGCCCTTTCGTCAGTGAACAATTCTTCGTAGCTGGCCCGGAATGGCTGGGTCCGCACAACAAGCACGGAGATATCATCTTTCATGTGCTGGGGGGCGGAGCGCATTTTCTTTCGCACGATTGGCCGCTAACACCCACCAAGGTGGGCTTCTTCGACAATCAGATCGCCCCGGCCGTGGTCTTCGGCGGGCACATCGACCTGAATCGCTCCGAGCACTGGGTCTTCCGCATGACGCCGGACGCGCTGTATACGCGCTACGGCTACAGCGGTTTTACTACCACACCTCCGACAACCAACCCGCACAACAACTGGAACGCCGCATTCTCGGTTGGCATCGAGTACAAGTTCAGCAAGAAGCGGTAAGCGGCTAGAAATCCCACCCTAGCCGCAAAAACAAAAACGCGGCGAGGGTGGGGCACCCGCGGTAGGCGGCGAAGGTGGGGCACCCAATCTCCACACCCAATCTCCGTACCCAATCTCTGCCCCTAAACGGCAATTTTCCCATTCCAGAGCATCCCTCGATGAAGATTTATCGGCGGCGGCTCCGGTCTTCTTTTTTTGGGCGCTCCTCTTCGGTAAAGTGAATAGGGCAGCAACACTTCGCGGCTTGTGGTATTCTCCACATTCAGCGATTTCATGGCCGCTGCGCCGTTGGAATATGCTGGAGTGAGAGTGGCGCTTGTCTGCTTCAGGCAGGCAGGTTCCGAGCCAGATTACGCACCAAGGCAGGGTTCAATCGCTATGAAAGACACACTGGGAGTCTTGCTTGCGGGCGGGGCGGGAGAACGGCTCTTCCCCCTTACGCGAGATCGCGCCAAGCCGGCCGTGCCCTTTGGCGGGCACTATCGCATCATCGACATCACCCTCTCCAACTGCATCAACTCCGGCCTGCGCAAGGTTTTCATTCTGACGCAGTACAAGGCTCTCTCGCTGAACCGGCACATCCGCGAAGGCTGGACGGGCATTGTGGCGCAGGAGTTGGGCGAGTTCTTCGAACTGCTGCCGCCCATGCAGCGCACCGGCGCCAACTGGTACATGGGCACCGCCGACGCGGTCTACCAGAATATCTACTCGATCGGCAGCGAGCAGCCCAAGTACATGATGATCCTCCAGGGTGACGCCATCTACAAGATGAACTACAACCGGATGCTGGAGTATCACAAGGAGACCAAGGCCGATGTCTCGCTGGCCACGCTGCCTGTTTCGCCAGACCAAACAAAGAGCTTCGGCATCGTCGAGGTGGCGCGGAACGGAGAGGTGCGCGGCTTCCAGGAAAAGCCCGTGACCACCAGCGTCCGCTCGCCCTTCAATCCCGGCTCGGTGGATGCCTCAATGGGCATTTATATCTTCAATACCGAGATTTTGCTGAAGGCGCTGATCGCCGACGCCGAGGATCCCCACTCAAGGCACGACTTCGGCCACGACATTCTGCCCAGTATGCTGGGCAAGAAGAAGATGATGGCCTATAACTTCGTCGATGAGAACAAGCAGCAGGCGCTCTACTGGCGCGACGTGGGCACGCTGGACGCGTACTACGACGCCAACATGGACCTCTGCTCGGTTTCGCCGACCTTCAACCTCTACGACAAGAACTGGCCGATCCGCACCCGCGTGCGCCAGTATCCGCCGGCCAAGTTCGTCTTTGGCGAGCCGGGCCGCTCTGGCATGGCGGTCAACTCGGTGATCACGGCCGGCGTCATCATCTCCGGCGCGTCGGTGGCCAACTGCGTCGTCTCGCAGGATGTGCGCGTCAACTCCTATTCCACGGTGGACGCCAGCATCATCTTCTCGCACGTGAATATCGGCCGCCATTGCCGCATTCGCCGGGCGATCATTGATCGCCACGTCCATATTCCCGAGGGAACCATCATCGGCTACGATCCGGTCGAGGACAAGCGCCGCTACTTCGTCACGCCTTCGGGACTGACGATCGTCACACGCGACGCCTCGCTCTTCGAGAACCCCGTCGAGCCGGAGTTCTCGCAACCGTATTGATACCTTTTTCGATCATCAAAATCTGGGTACACCACCCTCGCCGCGTCTTTTTTTTTGCGGCTAGGGTGGGATCGATCTACTCCATCTGGAATTGAAATGACCACACTCATTCATAATCTCGATGCGAAGATGATTTCCATACTGGCGTGCATCCGCGAGTTTGCCGCGGCTTCGAACTCGCTCGATGAATTGCAGGACGGTGTCGTCAATATTATCGCCGCCGATCTGCCCCATTACAACTGGACCGGCTTTTACTGGCTTGATCCTCACGATCCACAGACGCTGGCTTTAGGCGCTTTTGTCGGCGAGTCCACCACCCACACGCGCATTCCCGTTACGCAAGGGATCTGCGGCGCGGCGGTTGCCTTCGGCGAGACGGTGGTGGTGGACGACGTACACGCCGACCCGCGCTATCTCTCCTGCTCGATCAAGACAAAATCCGAGATCGTCGTTCCCATTTCCGCGAGCGGCAAAGTCGTCGGCGAGATCGACATCGACAGCCACTCGCCCGCTGCATTCTCGCAGAGCGACCGCGCATTTCTGGAAGAGGTGGCGCGCATCGTCGGGAGGTTTGTCGAAGAGCGCGCTGCTACAGAGCAACCCGCCCCTGCCGCACGGCGCGATTGACCGCGCTCAGAATAGCGTCCAGCGAAGCGATGACGATGTTTGCATTCGTTCCCACGCCAAAGACCGCCTCCGATTCGCCAAACTGAATCTCGACAAAGGCCATCGCTTTGGCGGAAGCGCCTTTGCTGATCGATTGCTCCTGATAATCCGCAATCCCCATCAATAGACCAAAGCGCGCGTTCATCGCGCCAACAAAAGCATCGATGGGACCGTTTCCACTGCCGGTAATCAGTTCTCCTGCGCCATCCTTCTTGACGTTTGCATAGATAGTCACGGTCCCATCGCCGGAACTCTCGGAGTATTGCAGACAGGAGAACGGTGTCTTCTGCTGGAGATACTCCGCCTCGAAGGCGCTCCAAATCTCCGCCGGACGCACCTCGCGGCCCGTCTCGTCGCTGATCTTCTGAATCACCCGGCTGAATTCGACTTGCAGCTTGCGCGGCAGCCGGACGCTGTAATCGCGCTCCAGCAGATACGCCACCCCGCCCTTGCCCGACTGGCTGTTGACCCGGATAATCTCCTGATAGCTGCGGCCAATGTCGTTGGGGTCCAGGGGCAGATAAGGAACGGCCCATAGAGCTTTTCCGCCTTGCAGCGCGAATCCCTTCTTGATGGCGTCCTGATGCGAGCCGGAAAATGCAGTAAACACCAGCTCCCCAGCGTAGGGATGCCGCTGATGCACCGGCAGTTGGTTGCAGAACTCGGCACTCTCGATCACCTCTGGAATGTCGGCAAAATCCAGCTTCGGATCGACGCCCTGGGTGAACATATTCAGCGCCAGCGTCACCAGGTCCACGTTGCCTGTCCGCTCGCCGTTGCCGAAGAGCGTCCCCTCGACGCGATCCGCCCCGGCCAGCAACGCCAGCTCCGCCGAAGCCACCGCCGTCCCGCGGTCGTTGTGCGGATGCACGCTCAGCAGGATCGAATCCCGGCGCTTGAAGTTGCGCCCCATCCATTCAATCTGATCCGCATAGACATTGGGCGTGGAGTTCTCCACCGTTGAAGGCAGATTGACGATCGCCTTGTGCTCTGGCGTCGGCTCCCAGACATTGAGCACGGCCTCGCAGACCTCCAGCGCGTAATCCAGCTCGGTCCCGGTAAAGCTCTCTGGCGAATACTCGAAGACCCACTCGGGGCCTGGAAACTTGGCCGCGCAATCCCGCAGCATCCGCGCGCCCTCGACGGCAATCTGCCGGATGCCCGCCCGGTCCATCTTGAAGACCACTTCGCGTTGCAGCGTGGAGGTCGAGTTGTAAACGTGAACAATCGCCCGCCGCGCGCCCCGTAGCGCCTCGAAGG
>Ga0224559_1001532_pt1 | contig 12595 bp, 14 predicted proteins | sample 714S33034metaG_FD_180676 | JGI IMG/M metagenome (GOLD analysis project Ga0224559, IMG submission 180676) | Peat soil microbial communities from Stordalen Mire, Sweden - 717 S3 30-34 | ecosystem: Environmental > Terrestrial > Soil > Wetlands > Peat | place: Sweden: Norrbotten County, Stordalen... | reverse complement strand
GGGAATACGACTGATCTGATTACCGGTACCTATTCCAGTGTTCGAGGCCAATAAATTCCTGTTACCGGTTTTTCAGCCATTGAGAAGGGATTGTTAGTATTTTCCCAGATATCAGGAAAACAAGAATAAAGTTAATCGTATCATACAAATTATTCAGGATATGGAAAATTTCATTTATTGCAACCCAACTGCCCTGCATTTTGGGAAAAATTGTCTCTATGGGTTGAACAATGTACTTCAACACTATGGAAAGAAAGTGCTGTTGGTTTATGGTAAAGAATCGATAAAAAAAACCGGACTTTACGACATTGTGACAGATTATCTGAAAGAAATACATGCTAAAGTTTTTGAATATCCAGGAATCAGGTCAAACCCTGTAATTGAAGATGTCGAGGCAGCAGCAGCGCTTGGACGTAAACACAATGTTGATGTCATACTCGCAGTTGGCGGAGGCAGTGTGATCGATTCAGCAAAATTTATTTCAATAACTATTCCTGTTGATCATCCCGCATGGGATTTTATTATCCGGAAGGCAAAGCCTGAAAAAGCTGTTCCGCTGATCTGTATTCTGACGCTTGCCGCTACGGGAAGCGAGATGAATCCTTTTGCAGTGATTTCAAATCCTGATGCCAAATTCAAAGATGGATACGGATCACCGCTGATGTACCCTGTTCATTCTTTCCTCGATCCACAATTAACAGAAACTGTGCCCCGCAATTATACTGCTTATGGGATCGCCGATTTGATCGCTCATAGTTTTGAGGCATGGTTCGGTCCCGGAGAAGCAACACTCAGCGACCGGTTTATTATTTCGATTGTGCAGGAAGCAATGCAATATGGGCCTCCCTTGTTGAAGGATCTGCACAACTATGAACTCCGTGAAAAAATCATGTTTGCTGCCACTATGGCGTTGAATGGACTTACACTTCTGGGTAAAAAATCGGGCGACTGGGGTGTTCATAGCATCGGCCATATTCTTTCATTGCTTTATGACATTCCACATGGCGCTTCGCTTTCCATTGTTTACCCTGCTTGGCTAAAATATATTGAGAAAAAGCTTCCAGAACGAATCGGACTTCTGGGTTCAGGAATTTTCAATCAGCAGCTCACTTCCTATGAAAGCATCTGGCGGATCGAAGAACTGTTCCGTTCTCTAGAATGTCCGGTACGGCTGTCTGAGACAGGGATTGCAGTCAGTAAACAAAAGATCCTGGAAACGTTGGTACTGAATAAGGTTAGCGGGGAAAATTACAGCCTAAATCAAGAGGATTTGCGAAAGATTGTTGAGTTATTTTTGTAAAACATTTGTTCACCTGATGTGACTTGCTAAATAGCCTAAATCTTATTTTGAGGTGCTAAACCCCACCCCCTGACCCCCTCCCCCAAGAGGGAGGGGGAAGTGATCGTATTGTGTAAAAATTTTATGTTATAAATAAAGTTATCATAAAGGTACTTATATTTGTACTTTATTAATTACTTAAGAAAAGTCGAAAATGAAAGCAGCAAATTTCACAGAGTTCAGGACAAAGCTCAAACAATATCTTGATGATGTCGAGAATAATAATGAAACGCTAATTATTAAGAGAGGTACCGGCCATGGGGCAGTTCTGATTTCATTGGATGAATTTAATTCAATTCTTGAAACTGTTCATCTTCTAAGTTCAAAGAAGAATGCTGACCGGCTGTATAAATCAATTCAACAAATGAAATCGGGTAAAATTGTCATTAAAAAATTGATAGAAGAGTGATGAGGATAGTTTTTTCAAAGAATTCATGGGAAGATTATAAATCCTGGCAATCTGAAGATAAAAAAATGCTGAGGAAAATCAATGATCTTATAACAGATATTCAGAGATCCCCGCATGAAGGAGCAGGCAAACCAGAGCCTTTAAAATATGATTTAGCAGGATTCTGGTCACGACGAATTGACAGGGAGCACCGGTTAGTTTATCAGGTTATTGGTGAGGACATTTTAATATATAGCTGTCGTTATCACTATGACAAATAAAAGGCGATAAGCGGATGACGTCAACTGTTAATCATCAGTACCCCACCCCCAGCCCCCTGCCTACCGGCAGGCAGGCTCCCCCAAGAGGGAGGGGAGTTGAGGTAATATAACTTAAATTACCAGAAGAGTTATATAGTAGGCGCTAAGTTCGCTAAGAAGTATATCGTTGAAATTGAACTTTTTGCGTCTTTAGGAGGAGGTTTTATGAAGAAACTTAATAATCAAATTCGTTTTTTAAGGATTGTCAATCTTTTGCTCATTCTTTTCTTTTTACCGGTATGGGGATTTTCTCAGACACTTTTATTAAAAGGAATTGTGAAAGATGAACTTACATCAAAACCAATTCCTGAGGTAAACATCAAAATATATGGAACAACCAGGGGAAATTCAACCGACAGAATGGGAGGCTTTTCTTTGCAGTTAAGCAAATTGCCAGTCACCCTTGTTATCTCATGCATTGGGTATGAGGAAGCCTATTTTGATGTCAGTAATGTTCCTAACACCCAGCTTGCGTTTCTATTAAGGCCTAAGTCTTATACTCTCCCGGAGGTTGATATTTCTTCTGCGAAATATTCCTTTCTTTATAAGGATAAGGATTATTCTGTTCTCGATTATGAATTGATGGGAGACAATGTGCTTATAATGATCTACCGGTATCAGTTGAAACAATCTGAACTTGTTTTACTTAACAGAAGTGGTGATACACTTGCACTATCAAAATTACCGGAACTGCCACCTGCTTCCCTTTACAAGGACTTTCTGTCAAATGTTCATTATTTCTCAAAAAACGGTAATGCCTATCAATGCTTTTTTAATGAACATCATGACAGAATTGAGTTTTTTAAAAAAACTACTGTTGATTCATTGTTTTCTCATGTAAAACCATTTTTATTTCAACTATCAGACAGGTTATATTTTCAGGAAAAGCTAGTGAAAGGTTTTGGAACAGCCATTGGATATTATCAGAAGGGAACCGGTAAAAAATATATCAGGAAATGTTTGTACGATAATAAAATTTCCGAATACTTTGATGATCAAACATTTTATAATAAATGGAACACTTTTATAGGCAATAGTAATGCATTAGCAGCGGATGATATTGAAAGTGATCAGGCTTTTGATTTTTCAAGATCAGGAATCGAGGGAGGCGCATACGGAAAAAACGAAGCCAGGGCACATGAAATAGAATATTTCAACATGATCTTTCCTGTTGTCAAAACAAAAGATAACACCATATCCTTCTTCAATTTTGAAAGTGATAAAATTGAATTTATGGATGAAAACGGTAAAACTTTTCAAACTGTTCCGATAGACTTTCACAAGGAAATAAAATCAAACACAGATTCCGTAAACTCAGTTAAATTATCAAACTCTGGTTGGAGGTGGGGGACGAAGATGCTGGTGGATGATTACTCCCATAACGTTTATACAATTTTCATCAGAAAAGGAATGGTAAAGATTCATAACGTCAATACGGAAACGGGGAAATTAAATGAAGGAACCATATTACCGTACCCATTTCCTGAAAAGATTGAAATATACAGAGGCGATGCTTATTTTCTTGTTAAAAATATTGCTACAGATGATAAATGGGACCTGGTCAAATGCAGAGTTGACTGAGGGGCTTCGAGATAGTATAAAAGAATATGAAACTTAGGGCTATTTTGATTTTTGTCTTTCTTCTTAAATGTTCTCTGAATTGGGGACAAGTTGATAGTAACCTGTCATCCTTGCTTGACTCGCTTAAAAATGAAGATCAAAAATGGAGACATTTAATTCATCAGGTTACTAGTAAAGAAACCGATTCCATAAGTATTGTCAGTAAAAGATGCAGAGAAATTGATAGCTTGAATTTTCTTGTAATAAAACCATTGTTTGACAAGTATGGCTATTTAGGATATAACAAAGTAGGGCTCCAGAGTTCACATAATTTTTGGTTGCTTGTTCAGCATGCAGATAAGCATCCTGACTTTCAGGACAGTGTTTTGGTCAGGATGAAAATTGAAGCCGATAAAGGAAATTCTTCAATTACGGACTATGCATATCTTTTAGACAGAGTATTGATCAATACTGGTCAAAAACAAGTTTACGGAACACAAATGACCCTGAATTCTTCAAAGACATCCTATGAGTGTAAACCCGTAATTGGACCGGAAAAATTAAATGAAAGACGGCGGCAAGTTGGATTATCGACCATTGAAGTTTATATCCAGATAATGAATGATAATTATCTGGAAAAGAAAAGATAAACAAGCCGTTGGCCCGGTTTTTTATGAATGATTTGTCACAATGATCATTTGAAAAGCAAAATTTTGTTTATCTCAAATAGTAGGCTACCTTTGTTTTATGATCAATAAAGAAAATATAACAAATATACTAAAGGCGAATAAGTCTGATTTGGCAGCAAGGTATCATTTGAAATCAATCGGAATCTTTGGTTCATTCACAAGAGATGATTTTAACGAAGATAGCGACATTGATATTCTTATTGATTATGACCAACCACTCGGTATTGAATTTATAGATTTAGCTGAAGAGCTTGAGAATATTCTTGACCGAAAAGTTGATCTTGTATCCAAAAATGGGGTCAAACCAAAATATTTTGAAGAAATAAAAAAAGATCTCATCTATGTCTAAACGAACTCCTGAATTATTACTTGGAGATATTCTGGAATCATCTGAAAAGATTCTTGAATACACAAAAGATATTTCATTTGAAGAGTTCTGTAAAGACAATAAAACCATAGATGCTGTAATTCGGAATTTTGAAATTATTGGAGAAGCCACATATCTCTTACCGGATGAAATTAAAGATAAATCTTCAGAGATTGATTGGCATAGAATACGTGGTTTCCGTAACAGGATAGTTCATGATTATTTCGGTGTAGATCTTCAAATTATCTGGAAGATTACTTTTGATCAAATACCCATTCTCATTTCAGGGATCAGAAAGATTATACAAGCCTTCTGACCTTTAATTTTTATCTTACCCAACGAGACTGCAGGCAACCAAGCATTATCTGCAATACGGGCATTTATTTGAGCAAATAGTTTTTTATTTTTTGCATTGTGACTTACATTTACGCCGGCCACGCGGGTGGTATTGCTCATAAAATGACAATTAAAACGAGCATGTTCGTTAAACTCAAATCAGGATGAAAACCCATATGCGAGTGTCATCTGGAAACAATTTAAAATCAATTTAAGATGAATAAACAGCTCTTTTTTGTTGGATTTGTTGTTTTAGTTTTAATTATAAGCTCTTGCAAAAAAACCAGTACAAGTACAACTAATAATTCAATCGGTACGAATTGGGTTAACTACACTACGACTAAGGGTCTGGTAAACAACAGTGTCAATGCACTTGCCATAGATGCCAAAGGGAATAAATGGATCGGTACTGAATCCGGAATATCAAAGTTTAATGATACAACCTGGACCAATTATAATGCAGCAAATACAAATAATGGCCTGGCTGATGATAACGTAACTGCAATTGCAATCGATGGGAAGGGAAATAAATGGTTTGGAGGATTCCTGGGTGTATCAAAATTTGATGGTACCCATTGGACTACGTACCTGTCGATTACCAGTGTACAAGCCATTGCCGTGGATGCGCAGAATAATGAATGGGTTGGAACTCAAGGTAACGGAGTGTCGAAATTTGATGGTACCACCTGGACAAATTATACTACAACAAATGGTTTGCTTAATAATAATGTTTGGACCATTGCAATCGATGCCCAGGGAAATAAATGGTTTGGGACTACCGGCGGGGTATCGAAATTTGATGGTACTAACTGGACTTCCTTTACCAAGACCAATGGTTTGGTTGACAGTACCGTTCTACGTATTGTAATAGATTCCCAGGGAAATAAATGGTTTGGAACAGATTTCGGGGTAACGAAATTTGATGGCACCAATTGGACCACTTATACAACAACCAATACAAACCATGGTTTGAATGGTAATTCTATCACTTCACTTGCGGCCGATACCCAAGATAAATGGTTTGGAACATGGCAAGGCGGGGTTTCAAAATTCGATGGTACAACATGGACAAACTATATACCCGTAAATGCATTCAATGGTACAGCCTCAGTTCCGGTTTATGCCATTGCCATCGATGCCAAGGGAAATATATGGTTTGGACTTGCCCAAGGGGGTGGAGTTTCTGAATTGAAGAAATGAACCAACTGTTATTCTAAGTTTCCCTATAACCTGTTCCCAGTTTATTCAGGTTTAACTTTCTCAACTTAGGGGCCCATTTGGCTGTGGCACCGACAATTGCCAGGGTCATCATTCCTCCGAAAATGACAGAAGGGATCAAGCCCATGAGTTTTGCTGCTACGCCTGATTCGAATGAACCAATTTCATTGGATGATCCAATGAAAATACTATTTACAGAAGCAACTCTTCCGCGCATTTCATCGGGTGCAACGAGCTGCATTGTTGAAGCACGTATCACCACGCTGATATTATCGAACATTCCGCTCAGTGCTAATAATCCCATGGAAAGGAAGAAGTTTTTCGAGAGGGCAAAACAAATGATGCTCACACCGAAACCAGCTACGCCAATCATCAATAATCGTCCGGCTTTGACCATTGGTGGCTTATAAGCAAGGATGACTGACATTAGGACTGCCCCAGCCATGGGAGAAGCGCGTAACATCCCTAATCCCTCAGGCCCTACTTTTAAAACTTCCGCAGCAAATACAGGCAACATGGCGACTGCACCTCCAAACAGCACTGCAAACATATCGAGTGCCATAGCGCCCAATAACAACTGGCTGCTGAAGACAAACTTTATCCCGTTAGAAAGTCTCTGTATTATACTCTCTGTCTCATCACGTGGCGGAACTGTCCTGCTGCGGATACTGGATGATAAAATGAAAGATATGATCATAGAGACAATCACAGCTATGTAGGCCACTTTTACACCGAAAAACCCATACAATAATCCACCGACAGCCGGACCGGTTATTGCAGCGATCTGCCAGATTGTACTGTTCCAGGTGGCGGAATTGGTATACAATGACCGGGGAACGATCTGTGCCATGAATGCCATCGTTGCCGGATAAATAAAAGACCTTGCGAGGCCTGATATTGCTACACATAAGTAAATGGGCAGAACACCATATTTCCCAATAATGCCCGTTTTGTGATAAGTAATCAGTAATAGCAATGAACTTGCTACAAGAAAAACCAGGTCGAATCCTAAAATGACTCTTTTACGGTTGAACCGGTCGGCTACATGGCCTGAATAAAGCGCAACCGAGATGAAAGGAATGGCTTCAGCCAACCCGATAAGCCCGAGTGACAGGGGGTCGTGGGTAAGTTCGTAGACCTGCCAACCGACAATAATGCTCTGCATCTGTGCAGCGATGGTCATAAAAAAGCGGAAAGACAGGAACAGGCGAAAGTCTTTTATTCGCAGACCCGCATAAGCATCATACTTGTCTGTCAAATTGCCGGGTTTGATATATTCAATGAGATAGAAGTTATTCTTCTTCTTTTTCCTGTTCTTCGTAAGCCTTAAGCAGTTTATCCTGAACATCGCCCGGAACCTGGGTATATTCGCCAAATTTCATGTTGTAGGTTGCACGCCCACTGGTAAGTGAACTCAATGCGGTTGAATAGCGATTCAGTTCGGCCAGTGGCACTTTGGCAAGAATCTTCTGGTAGGTTCCTTCACTGTCCATCCCCATGATAATGGCACGGCGGCCCTGGAGGTCGGTCATGACATCACCCATTTTTTCTTCAGGAACTATGACTTCGATATCGTAGATAGGTTCGAGGATTTTCGGGCCTGCATTCTTGAAAGCTTCCTTGAAAGCATTTCTTCCAGCAAGTTTAAAGGAGATTTCATTGGAGTCGACCGGGTGCATTTTACCATCGTAAATACTTACAACAATATCACGTGCATAGGACCCAGTAAGTGGACCTTCCTCGATCTTTTCCATGAGACCTTTCAGGATGGCGGGCATGAAACGTGCATCAATGGCTCCACCAACAATACAGTTCTGCATAACCAGTTTCCCTCCCCATTCAAGTTCAATCGCATCTTTCCCACGGATCGGGAATTCATTCTGGTCTTTCATTCCTTCCCGGTAAGGTTCGATCATCATATGGACTTCACCAAATTGTCCGGCACCTCCTGATTGTTTTTTGTGGCGGTACATGGATTTAGCAGCCTTGGTAATGGTTTCACGATACGGGATCTTTGGCGGCAGGAATTCGATGCCTATTTTTTCAAGATTTTCCAATTGCCATTTTGCAATGTTGAGGTGAAGTTCTCCCTGTCCCATCAGGATCACCTGTTTAAGTTCTTTCGAATACAAAAGAACCAGGGTTGGATCCATTTTGTTCAATTCGCTTAGCAAGCTGCCCAGCTTTTCATCATCACTTTGGTTTTTTGCTTTCACAGCTGTTCTGAATTTGGGTTCAGGATAAACCATAGGTTCAATGATAAGATCCGCATTCTTTGGAGAATTCAGGGTATTGTTTGTCCAGGTGTTTTTCAGCTTGATGGTAGCGCCGATATCACCGGCAACCAGTTTTTCCACTTTGTCACGGTTTTTCCCGTTTATGACAAAAAGCTGGGAAAGCCTTTCCTTTGTACTATTACGGCTGGGGTTGATCATGTCCATGGCTTCGGTGATCTCACCGGCATAGATCTTGAAGAACGAAACTTCCCCGAGGTGCTGTTCAATACTGGTTTTAAATACAAAAGCAGAGGCAGGCCCGGCAGGATTGCATTTCAATTCTTTACCTTCTCTTGGCTTGATGGCTGGCATGGCATCAGGTGAAGGCACGCTGTTAACGATAAATTCCAGAAGTCTTCCCACGCCCATATTCTGTTTTGAGCAAACACACATAACAGGGAAAATAAACCGGTGAATGATGCCTGTACGAAGCGCTTTTGCTATTTCTTCTTCGGTCAGTGTTCCTTTTTCGAAGTAGATCTCCATCAGTGATTCGTCTTTGGATGCGAGTTCTTCGATCAAGGCATTGTGCATCTCTTCCATCTTTGCTTTTTCACTGTCAGGCACTTCAAGAATCTCAGGTTTTCCACCACCCTGGGGGTATTTGTACATTTTCTTTTTCAGAAGATCGATGATGCTGTTGAAACCGGTTCCCGGATTAACGGGGTACTGCATCAAAGTAACATTTTTCCCGAATTGCTGGTGCAATTGGCGTATTGTCTCGTCAAAATTGGCATGTTCCTGGTCGAGGTGATTGACCACGAATATCACCGGTGTCTGGTTTTTAGTTGTATATCTCCAGGTAATTTCTGTTCCTACTTCTACGCCATTCTGGGCATTTACAATCATCAGCGCGGTATCGGCGACTTTAAGTGCAGCAACAACTTCCCCAATGAAATCATCAAATCCGGGAGTATCAATGATGTTAATTTTCCGGTTGTCATACAACGTGCAAAGAACGGATGCAACGACTGAATTCTGGCGTTCAAGCTCAATCGGACGGTAGTCGGAAACAGTGTTTTTATCCTCTACGCTGCCCCGGCGGTTGATCATACCGCCTTCAAAGAGCATCGCTTCGCCTAAAGTGGTTTTTCCTGACTTAGCACCTCCAATGAGGGCGATGTTCCTGATATCACTCGTTTGAAATACTTTCATTTTTTAGGTGTTTCTGATTTTGATTGGAAGTAGGATTGTTTGAAAAGGGCTGCAAAGGTAAAAAATGCCAGTTAATTAACAAAATGTTTTAAGGTACCAGACCCCACCCCCTGACCCCCTCCCCCAAGAGGGAGGGGGAAATGACCCCACCCCCTGACCCCCTCCCCCAAGAGGGAGGGGGAAAAATCGTTATTAAGTCAGTCTGGGATCAGAGTCCTGATTTCTATCCATTTGTTTGGTTCCATTTTTGATCCTAGTACCTCTATTACATGTCCAGCCAGCAATGCACCTGCTTCTCCGCATTTCAGCAGTGACCAGCCCTTTGATTGACCGTAAAGAAAACCGGAGGCATAAAGATCGCCTGCTCCTGTGGTATCAACCGGCGTTACATCAATAACTCCAATTTCAACCATTTCATTTCCACTCTTGATCAACGACCCTTTTGAACCTGTTTTCACAATAGCGATCCGGGTCATCCCGGCAATCTTATCCAATGCTTCCCTTGGTTCTTTACCTGTAAATGCTTTTGCTTCTTCTTCATTGGCAAAAACGATATCCACATACTTCGTAACAATCTCCCTCAGAAAATCAAGGTTTGCTTCCACTACATTGTAACTCGCAAGGTCAAGTGAGACGGTCAGCCCATTTTCTTTTGCCAGGGATACCGCAGTTCTGATGAGATCGTGATTCTGAACCAGGTAACCTTCGATATGTAGATAATCGTATTTCTTAAAATTAAATGTCGTCAGATGATTTGCTTCGAGCTCAATGGCAGCACCGAGAAAAGTGGCAAATGTCCTTTCTGAATCAGGGGTAATAAGTGCAATGGCGCGGCCTGTTTCCTGCTTGCTATGAATCATAAAAGGTTCAACACCTGCATTGATCATATCCTTTACAAATGAACCGCCCAGTTCATCCTCTCCTATAACGCCTATGTATCCCACAGGAACGCCCAGCATGGCCAATCCATGAATCGTATTTGCAGCGGAACCTCCGGCAGAAAAACTTTTCGATAGGTTCTCAAGCTTATCCAGAACGGACTGGCTCCTTATCGCATCAACCAATTGCATGCTCCCTTTGGGAAGTCCAAGCTGGTCAAGAAGTTGATCGTCATTCAACCGGATCATTATATCTACCAGGGCATTCCCCATTCCAAGGATCTTTTTCATATCTGTCGTTAAATAATGGGGGCAAAGGTATTAAAATAAAAAAGGGGAAACAGTTGAAAGAAAATGGACAAATGTCTTGACAACACGGACAAAATACAGTACCTTTGTGAAAATTTAGCCCATGACTGTAAAGACGAAACCAAAATCCATGCTTCATTCCTATGAAAAGCACCTGGATGACCGGTATTGGATGGTAGAAGAAGCAGCAGCCGGAGTTCCGGCATCAGTTCTTTTTGACCTGATCAATCTGACCCACCTGAATAAAGATTTTATTGCCAACATGCTTAACCTATCAACCAAAACTATTGACCGGTACAGGCACGGCGAAAAACGCCTTAATCCTGCATCCGGCGAGTTGATGCTAAAACTTTTTTCCCTATTTAAAAAAGGAGAAATAGTTTTCGGTAATTCAGACGAATTTCAAAAATGGATCGAAAAACCTGCATATGGCCTTGGTTATAAGATCCCTAAAGAACTAATGCAGACACCGGCCGGCATTGACCTCATCATGGATGAATTGATCCGGATCGAATATGGTGACCTTGCTTAATTATGATTGTTTACAGGATCTCTTCGAACAATTATGCCGGGAAACTCCAGTCTTCAGGGATTGGTGCACGCTGGAACTTTGCAAGGCAAAATGTAATTTATACATCGGAATCAAGAGCACTTGCCTGCCTGGAAAATGTCGTCCACCGGTCAGTGATAAATTTATCAGGATTATTTAAAACCCAGGTAATAGAGATTCCAGATCATCTGCAGATTGAAGTTATAAATGCGCAGAATCTTCCTACCGGATGGTCGACGCCTGAAAAGAATTTAGTTTGTAAGGAACTGGGATCTGCCTGGTTTGTATCCGGGATATCTACTGTACTTAAAGTACCTTCTGCTCTTATCCCAAAGGAGAATAATTATATCATTCATGCGAGCCATCTGGATTTTGATCATATAAGACTTCTTGGTATTGAAGAATTTTCTTTTGATCCCCGGATAAAAATTAAATGATATTTTAATCTTTCCTGTAATAATTTGTTCTTTTTTCCGTATTTATTAAGATTAATTCTAATTTAAAGGGACATGAAAAGTGTCGTTGTTAATATTCTTTTTTTATTTTCGCTCCTTTCAACGGGATGCACACAAAACACACAAAATACCACAAAGAAAATGGAATTCAAGAAACTTACTCCTGAAGAAGAACAGGTTATTGTTTACAAAGGAACTGAGGCTCCATTTACCGGGAAATATGATAATTTCAATGGCAAAGGAGTTTATGTTTGTAAAAGATGCGGAAACCCCTTGTACCGGTCGGAGGATAAATTTGATGCCAAATGTGGCTGGCCGAGTTTTGATGATGAGATACCCGGAGCTATCAAGCGGGTTCCGGATGCCGATGGCATGCGTACCGAAATAGAATGTGCAAAATGTGGTGCTCACCTCGGTCACGTTTTCAAGGGAGAAGGATTTACGCCAAAAAACACACGTCATTGTGTGAATTCCATATCACTGGACTTTATTGCTTCTGCCCAGCCTGTCACTAAAAGTGTGGCACTAAAAACTGATACCGCCATATTTGCAGGAGGTTGTTTCTGGGGGGTTGATTATTATATGAAAAAAATAAAGGGCGTAAAATCGGTGACAGCAGGATATACCGGGGGGCATAAAGATCATCCTACGTATGAGGAAGTATGTTCAGGCAAAACAGGGCATTATGAAGCTGTTGAGGTTGTTTTTGATCCTTTACAAACAAACTATGAGACTGTTGCCCGTATGTTTTTTGA
>Ga0224559_1001531_pt1 | contig 12601 bp, 4 predicted proteins | sample 714S33034metaG_FD_180676 | JGI IMG/M metagenome (GOLD analysis project Ga0224559, IMG submission 180676) | Peat soil microbial communities from Stordalen Mire, Sweden - 717 S3 30-34 | ecosystem: Environmental > Terrestrial > Soil > Wetlands > Peat | place: Sweden: Norrbotten County, Stordalen... | reverse complement strand
CTTGAGAGCAGCCGGTTGGCGGGCCAAGCCTTGCGTTACGTGGCCGAAGTGGAGGGGCAATGGGTCGCCGGCTGGGCAGCCCAAACCATCGCCAGCCCGGCCAGCAAGAAACAATGCTGATAAAGTAATCGCAGGTGTGAATTGGAGGGTTTCATTTTGATGAGCCTTCTACGGTTACATGATCGAAAACCGTGGTGTTGAATGCGTCTTGCTTCTGAACGGTGACCGCCAAGCCAACCAGACAATGATTCGCGAAAGATGCCGTGCTCGAACCGACCTTGAACCAATGGGTGCCATCAATGGATTGAAATCCAGTGAAAGTGTTCCCGGCCCGCTGAATTTTGAACCACACCGGCGCCCAGGTGTAGTCGTCGCCCTGCTGCCAGGTCATGGCGGCCGAAGCGTCAGCTCGTGTGCCCAACCGGCATTGGCGGGCTCCGACTTCACCCAGCGTCAATGCGATCGCCCTGGCTTCGGGCGCAAGCGATTCCCGCACCATCAGCCCCACTTTTCCCTTCCCGGTCTCGTCCACATTTAACAGCCGGCCGGTGATGACAAAATCTCCCGTCACTTCCTGATGGGTGAAACCCAGCGCGTCGGCAACCCCGCCAATGTTTCCGCCCGCGGCTTTCACAATAAAAGTGTTCCCGCTGACTTCGGAATAATCCGCACTTCCCGGCATCCCCGTTGAGCCAATGCCGCGATGGAGCCAACCGGCAGGCAGAGCGCCCGCCGCAGCGGGCGTTGCGCTGGCCGGAGCGGAGTCGCCGCTCGTGCCTGCCTGATTGATGGCCGCTATCACATAATAATACGTCACGCCATTCGCAACTGATTTATCCGCATATTGCGGTACCGTGTGATTTGACCATGAAGCGATGTCCCTAAATGACCCGTTGCGGTTGGTGGAACGACGAACCACATACCCTTGCGCGGCATCACCGGCGGAACGCACCCAGTTCAGAAACACCTGCCCCACTCCCGGGGTGGCCGTCAAACCGGACGGAACCGGGGGAATCGGTAGCGGCGGATATGGCGAGGTCGCCGCTTTCAAGGTGAACGTCAGCGTGCCATAGCCAAAATGATCGCCGTTGCCACGCTCGGGTCTCATCAATTGCGCCATGGCTTTGGCGTAAGACGCCGGCAGACCGCGCCGGACCGTGTAATGATTGTAGATCAACTCCCAAACCGGGCGATCCAATCGTCCGAGACCATTGATGGATAGGTAGCATTCCGGGCATCGGAGCAATTATCATAAAACGTGTAAGGGATGGCTGAAATCGGGTAGGACAGGTTGCACATTGCCACATATTCTGCGCCGGCCAAAAGACGGTTGTCCGCGTATCCAAAAAGGTCTTCGCCCTGGTTCCAGGCCACCTGACAGGCACTCCCCAGGAGACCGACACCAAGCTGGGCATGTTCCTGATCCCGTCCACTCTCCTGCCACTGGCCAAGATTGCCGGCATACAAATACGGCACGGCATTGGAGATGGCCCCCATGCCCGCCCCGTGCTTATAGTATTCAATCCCCTCGCGGTAGTATTTGGAGTTGTCGCACAAAACCCCCATCGCAATCAAGGCGCCGAGGTTGCAGGCATCCCAGTTAGCCCAATAAACACTGTTGCATCGTCCGTTGTGGTTCTCCAGAAAACCATGACAAACCGGGTAAAAATACTGAACCATCATGTGGGTGAACCGGTTAAACTCCGTTGGTTTCCAGTCGGGATAGATGCGCAGCAGTTCTCCCGCGAGGGCAAAATCAAAAATGGGTATGCCGATCAATCCGGGCATGTCCTGGCCGGTGGGAACCTGATTCACGGATGCAGACCACGCGTTGCAGATTCGCACCGCGCATTCCGCGCAATTGGTGTCGCCCGAAATATACCAGCGCAGCGCGTTGAGATAGGCGGCGTGCGCATCGGCGTCGGCGCGCTGCCGGCTCACGCCCATGTTGGCTCGCGGAGCCGGCACATAATTGCTCTGCGCCTGCCGGTCTGCCAGCAACCGGTTCCAGTCATCAATCCACGGGCTCTCGCCCGCAGCCACCTTGGCTTTCATCCGGTCGAGATCGGCCTGGGTGTGCAAGCCGCCGGGATGCACGAATGGTTCTGCCGAAGCAGACGCTGCCAGCGTGCCGGTGCTGGCATTAATGGGCGAGCAGGCAACCAGTTCATTTGCCGCACTGTATCCAACCTTTGGCGTGGCCGTGACCGCCGCCGAATCGGGACTTTCACTGTCTCCATAAATCATGGAAAGGACATAGTGATAGGTCCCATTGTTGGTCACGTTTGAATCCGTGAAACTTGTCCCGGCGACATTGGCTGTGAGCGCATAAGGGCCGCCGTTGGCGAGCGAGCGTTTCACGTTGTAGGACGCAGCACCATTGAAAGAATTCCATTTCAAGTTCACGGTCGAATTGCCCGGGGTCGCGGTCAATCCCGTCGGCGGAAGATTGAAAGCACCGTCCCGGATAACCGTTCCGTGCTTGTAGGTTTTTTCCGGCAGCGCGATGTTTTCCTGCTCCGGCAGATAGACCAGCGCCGACCAGTTCGTCAAATCCGCGCTGGTCATGTATTGGAACTTGTCATGCATTGGATCCACACACATCATCCACGAGCCGTTGGTCAATTGAACCGCGCAAGGCCCTTCCAAACCGACCCAGTCGGCGCGATTCGGCAGCCAAGTCCACGGCCCGGTGATGCTCGGGGCGGTCGCATGCTGCAACAAGTTGCTTTTGGTAAAGCAATGCCAGGTATCGCCCACTTTGAGAACTTGAGTGTCGAGATACATCGAACCGATACCAATGTCCACCGGTCCGCTCCAACTGGTCAAATCACTGCTGGTGGCCGTATAAAGGTAAGGCCGCAAGTCACTGCTCGCGGATGAACAATTGACGGTGAACTCGGGCAAGTCGCTGCTGCCCGCCACCCATTCCGGCGCCCAACTCAACTTCACTCCCGGAATGTTGGTCGTGTATATCGGGGGCATGGTGTTCCACGTCTGCAAATTGGTGCTCCAGGCCAGGCCGACAAATTTCTGGTTGGCGTAAGGTTTGTTGTAAGGCGGCGCGGTAAACACGACGTAATACCTCCCGTCCGAATATTTCATGATGCTGGGATCACGCAACGAGCAACCGGGCGGGCCGCTATAACCCGTGTCCGCATAGAGTGTAAAGTTGGTCCCATCGGCGGAAGTGTAAATCCGCAACGTCATTTCATTGGCATGATCTCCGGCAAACGTGGAAAAAACATACGTGGGAGGCGCGGCGGCAGATGCTGATTGCGCGGAGTTAAACGCCAATAATGTGATTGCCACACTCTGGAACACGAATCGAATGCGTTTACCAAACCACATAAAATTATTTTTCACCGCGCGGCTTCTGCTTTGTAAGCGCGCAACAGAACCGCTCCGTGCGAAGGAACGCGCATCGTATATCGTTCCTTCATGATACCCGCATCTTTGCGCAACCACAGGTCGCGCAACTTCTGTTTGCCGGTCAGCCCCACATCATTCCAGACAAGTTCAACATCCTGCGCGGCGTCACTGCGATTGAACAGGCCGATGGCCTTGCTGCCGTCCTTCAACTCTTTCATCCAGATTTCCGCACCATTAGTTTGCACCACGCGGCGCGCCGGACTGCCCAGCGGATCCTGATTCACCGCGAGCACTTCGTCATTGGTCAACAACGACAAGGTCCATTCATCCGTATCCGGCAAATTGTTACCCAGCATGAGCGGCGACGGTGCAAGCGCCCAAAGCGACATCAGCGTGCGTTGCTCGTCCTTGGTGAAACGCGTCTGCCGATCCGGTCCGGCGATGGTGCATTGGATGCCGATGTGGCCAAGGGGAATCATGTCCACATCGGGCCAATGCCCCGGCCCGCCAACGCCCTGCCATTTGGCGAGCAAATCAAACTGGTGATTCAAGCCGGAGCGATGCGAATCGCCCCATTGATCCCAGAAGTCCCCGGAAATGCGCCACATGTTGGCGTTGACGCTGACGTGGTTTGCGTGCGAAGGATCGGTCGGCCCGGGCGACGTGCTGAAAACAATCGGGCGGCCGCATTTGTCAATCGCCTTGCGAATCATCTCGATTTCCGCGGCGTGATACGGATTGGAAAGGTCGTCCACTTTGAGGAAATCAATCCCCCACGACGCCCACAACCGGGCGCACGAGTCATACCAAGCCTGGCCCGCCTCATTGCTGCGCACGCCAAACATGTCGGGACACCATCCGCACTTGTTATTCGTATCGCCCGCGTCGGCAGCCGTAAAGTTGCAGCCTTCAATCGGCGTCGCGGACTTCACCGCCTGCCGCGGGATGCCGCGCATCATGTGAAAGCCGAACTTCAATCCCAGCGCATGGATTTGGTCGGCGAGCGGCTTGAAACCTTTGCCGTCCACCGCGAATGGAAAGCGATTCGTGGCCGGAAGCATTCGGCCAAATTCATCCGCGAAAAGTTTCGCGTTCACCCGATCCTTGTTGAAGTCGCGGTCGTCATACGATGAAACCGAGTCATACCAGCGCGCATCAATAATGATATATTTCCAGCCGTGCGCCAGCAGGTGTTCCTGCATGTAGCGCGCGTTGGCCAGCACCTCTTTCTCGTCCACGCTCGTGCCCCAGGCGTCGTAACTGTTCCAGCCCATCGGTGGCGTTTCCGCCCATTTCCAATACGTCGGCTCGGGGCTTGGCGCAACCGTTTGGGCAGCCGCTGCGAGGGAGATGCTGAGGAACAATAATATAATGGGCTTTCTGGAAAAAATGTTTCGCATGATTGAGTTGGTGGTTCGTTCGAATGTCCGGCAGAGTGCGGTTCACCGGCGCTTGGGTCACGGATAAACCAACCGGAAAAATGCGTTGCCATTGGTGAGCGGAATCGAAACAGCGTTGGCTTCTTCCGTTCCGGGGACATCCTGCCAGTTGGTCGTGCTCAAGCTGGTGTTCATCTGGAGCCGCCAGCCGGTGTGATCCCCCGGCCAACTGAACTGAAGCCCGCCGCCGCTGATCGTGAATGACAGGTTTGGTGGCACCAACGACACGGGCTGCGCACTAACCGGCAACGAATCGGGACTTTCGCCCGTCAGATTCGCGGCGCGGACGACGTAGTAATAGGTTCCGCCGTTGGTCACGTTCACATCCGTGAAGTTCGTGCCGCTGAGTTGCGCGATGGCCGCGTAAGGTCCGCCGCCATTGCCGGCGCGGCTGACTGTGTAGCTGGCCGCGTTCGCCACGGCGTTCCACGTGAGTTGGACCTGGCTGTCGCCCGGCGTGGCTGCGAGACCATTCGGAGCGCTGAGTTGGATCTGAAACATTGAGATTTCCCCGGCGGTCAGGGCGCGATTGTAAATGCGGAAATCATCAAACGAACCATTGAAATAGGAATCCCCGCTGAATTGCGATTTGCCGAGATAGTTCTGGGTCGTGGCCCCAAGGCTGGAGGGGTTCAGGGTCATTGCGTTGTTGCTGCCGCTCAGGACGCCGTTGACGTAAAGTTTGGCCGAAGTGCCGGTGAGCGTGACGGCTACATGCGTCCAAATGCCGGTATTGAGAGCGGTGACATTGATTCCCTGCTCGTTGTTATACCCGTTTGTAGTAATTGCAAAACGCATGACGCTGCCATTGTAAGGCGTCAGGAACATATAAGCCCCGGTCCCTGCGCCTGGCGCGATGCTCGTGCCGAAATCAAACATACGCCCATTCGCCAACCGGCTGTTCAGCTTCACCCATCCCATGATGGTGAAGTTCGTCATTCCGTTCACGACACCCGTCGGCAGTGCCGCGTATTGCGACAAGGTGTTGCTGACCGTGAGCGCGTTGTTGATTTTGCCGGCGGTGAAGGTCGGGGCGTTGACGAGCGTGGCGTTGAAGCCACGAACACTGGAGTCCGCGGCAACATTGCCCGAACTTTCGTCGAACTTCAGTTGCAGGCGCAGGTCGCTCGGAATGACGGAAACTTCGGCGGAGTCGGGGCCGGAGCCGCCGGCGTTGGCGCCGCTGACGACGTAGTAGTAAGTGACGCCATTGGTGAGGCCGGTGTCAGTGTAAATGAGGTTCGTCAGTCCGGTGGTAATCGTGGTGTAAGGGCCGCCGCTCGTGATGGCGCGTTTGACGGTGTAGTTCGTCGTGGCGTTGGGGAGCCAGGTGAGAGTGGCCTGACCGTCGCCGGAAACGGCGGCGAGCTGCATCGGGGCGCCGGCGGCGGGATTGGCAAGCGCGGCGATCTCTCCGGCGGTCATCGCCTGGCTGTAGAGACGGAAGTCGTCGAGGTTGCCGTCGAGATAGGGATCGGGCCATTGCGATTTGCCGAGGTAGTTTTGGGTGGTGACGCCGAGGTCGGCGGGGTTGAGCGTAATGGTGCCGGAGCCAGCGAAGGCACCGTTGACATAGAGCGAAACGGTGTTGCCGGAACGGGTGACGGCGACGTGGGTCCAAGCGTTGGTGGGGAGGGCGATGGTGCCGTTCACATATTGCTCGGCGGCGATGGTTGTGCGGATGGCGAAGCGGAGTTTGGCGTTGTTGGGCGACGTGGCCGTGTATTGCGGCGTGAGGAACATGTAGTTCGCCGTGCCCGTGCCGAAATCGAAGATGCGCGAGAACGAGCTGAACGCGTTGATCCAGACCCAGGTGGAGACGGTGAAGTTGGTGATGCCACTGGTGACACCGTTGGGGAGCCAGGCATACTTGGCGGAGGAATTCGTGACGAGGACGAGGGCGTTGCCGAACGTTCCGGGGGCGAAGGTCGGGCCGTTGACGAGCGTGGCATTGTAGGCGCGGCCGCTGGAGTCAGCGGCAATCGTGCCGCTAGTCTCGTCGAACTTGAGCTGGACCACCAGGGTGCTAGGCGTGACGGAGATTTCGGCAGAGTCTGGGCCGGTGCCAATGGTGTTGGAGGCACTGACAACGTAGTAGTAGGTGACGCCGTTGGTGAGGCCGGTGTTCGTGTAGTTGGTGCTCGTCACGCCCGAGGCCACGGTGGTGTAAGGCCCACCGCTGACAGTCGCCCGCTCCACGTTGTAACTCGTCGCGGCGGCGGAAGGCATCCAACTCAGGGAAACTTGGTTCGCGCCCAGTATCGCGGTCAGACCCGTCGGTGCGGGGGGCGGAGCCGCCAGAGTCGTGGCGCTGGCCTGCGCGGAGTTGCTGCTCTCACCGCTGCCGTTCACCGCCGACACAACGTAGTAATAAGTCCTGGCGCTAAGCAGACCGGTGCTTGCGTAGTTCGTGGTGTTCACGCTCTCGGCAATGTTCGTGTAAGGCCCGCCGCTGACGGTCGCCTGCTTGATGTTGTAACTGATCGCACCGGGGCTGGCGGTCCAGGACAAATTGATCTGGCTGAAGGAAGCCGCGGTGGCCCCCAAGCCGGTTGGAGTGGGAGGTATGGGCTGGGGAGCACTGGCGATGCCGGGCATCCAGAGCTGGCTGTCACCGCCGTTGTAGGTGCCTTGAATGATGTTTGCGCCATTGGCTGTCGAGCCGCCGCTGACATCGGCAACCAGGCCGCTGTTCGCGGACGTGATGCGGAAGAAGCCATCGCTGTCGGGCAAAATGCTCCAGAGCTGGCTGTTGCCTCCGCTCGAAGGTTGGATGACCAGATTGTCGCCCGCGTTTACGCTGCCACCGTTGTCAATCACCTTGGCACTGGCAACGTTGGTGGCGCGATACTGGCCATTGCCCTGCCAGGCAATGTTCCACAGCTGGCTGTTGCCCCCGTCAAAGGTCTGCTGCACGACCGGTGCGCCGTTGGTGCCGCCGGTCACATTCATGACCTTGTTGCTCTTCTTATTGACGATGCTGTAGGTCCCGTCTTGGATGGTGCGTCCGCTGTCGCCCCACAGTCCCAGTTCGGAGATTGCCAGCGTGCTGGCGCCGTTGTTGGCGGTGACATTGATCTGGTAGTAGCGGTAGGCGGTCGTGTTGCCAATGTCGTAGGTGTTTTGCCGATACAGATCGGCGAAGGACTGGTTGCTCTGCGTGTCGAGCGTCGTCCAGGTCGAACCGTCGTTCGAGCCTTGGAATTGCCAGTCCTTCGGGTCGCGGTTTGCCACGTCGGCGCTGTTTACCGTGTAGTGCTTGACGACCTGCGCGTTGTTTGCGCCGAAGTCGTAGCGGAGCCAGCCGGTGGGGCTGGGGTTGGAGGCGTTGCCGTTATACCATTTTGAGCCGGGGTTGCTGTCGAAGGCTTGGTCGGGTGTCTCATACCAGGGGGCGCCAATCACGCTGGAGCTGGCCGTGCCTCCGAAGGCAAGGTTGACCATCGGCGCAGGCAGCAGGGTGGCGTAGAACTCGGGCGAATTGCCACTGGTGCCGGCGGAATTTGCCGCTTGAACAACATAGTAGTAGGTCGTGCCTGCGACCGCCGTCGTATCCACATAGCTCGTCGTGGCGGTGCCGAGGTTGCTGGCGATGGCGGCATAGCCGCTGCCGGAGGTGGTGGAGCGCAGCAAGACGTAGCTGGTGGCGTCAAAGGAAGGCACCCAGCGCACGGTAATGACTTTGCTAGAGCCGGAGGCAAATACAGCAGCTGGAGCCGCCGGAGTTGTCACCAGGCCACCACTTCCTCCGGTGAACGCCAGATTGGAATAGGTGCCTGTTGCGTTCATAGTGCCTCCAGTGCAGAGAAATAAGCCGATATAAACGGTGGATGGCAGACCATTGCCGTAGTAGGAGCTGGTATTGGGAGCCCAATTGGCGCCATCCGGCGAAGTGTAAGTGTTAAGCTGGTTGCCAATGCGCTCAATTTTGAGCCAGTAAGGCACGGGCAGAGGAAGAGTTTCCGAACGGTGCGCCCAGTTGCTCCCTCCCCAGTTGTCCGTCCAGCCAGTCTGATAGGACTCTACATAATAGCCACCTCCTGTTGATTGAGGCGATAAGGAGACAATGGCAGTCTGCGATTTGGCGCTGACGAGATTGTCACGAATCATCAATCCCATCCTGCCGGCAGTATTTCCGGTATAGGGGAATGGGTTGACCTTGGCAACAAGGGCACAATCGCCCGTCATCGCTTGATAAGCAAACTGACAGCTGTCAGAGGTGCCGCCCCAGACCCCCCACCCAGATCCGCTCAGTGTCCAGACTCCACTCGTGTAAGAAAGGCTGCTTCCACTGTTCGTAGCGCCTAATGATATTAAGGTCAACCCACTTGACGCCACCGAAACCGCCGGACGAACAATGGCCGCCAGTGGAGTGGCGGTGGTGAAGTCCGCAGTCTTGGCATACATCCAGTTGCCACCGTCCACCGGCTGGGATTGGAGTTTAAGGTCTATCCAGGGAGTGGGGAGGCCTTTGCGATTTTTATACGCGTTTTGGATGAGGTAAAGAGCGTTGCGATTGGCGGTGTAAGTTCCCGCATCAACAGTGTTGCTATAATAGGTCCAATCAACGGCACCAAAAGGAACAAAAGGATTATCGGTGGCGAGGGTGTTGCGGGCGTAGTATTCGCCGCAGGCCAGCAGCCGGCTGTCCAATTCGGAATAGAGGTCTATACCTTGTTTCCAAGCGACTTCGGAAATGAAGGCCATGGCCCAGAGTCCATTGTAAGTATGGCCTTGGTCACGGCCCGTCTCGCCCGTCTCGCCAGTGGGCAGAGTATTGACCAAGCCTGCGCCCGGGTAGGTGCGGTAGAGGTCAATGACATGGTTGAACTTGGCCGTGTCGTCGCAGAAAGCCGCAATTGCGATACCTGCTTCCATGTTCAGCACGCCTTTGTTGGCGGGGCCAGGCGCATTGCCGGGGGCGCTGGTCCCGGGCCAGTAAACATTAAGGAAAAGGTTTTCAACCGCCGTCGTATCGGCGGCCGTCCAGCCGGGCCAGGTGCCGCGCAAAATATCAGCGCCGCCAGCGTAAGAAACGGCATAATCGCCGAGGTCGAGGCCCGATTCCTGGCCGCCGAAGCTCGTCTGCGTGTTCGCCCAAGCAATGAGGATATCGTGCGCTTTCTGGGCGTAGGCAGTGTTGCCGGTGAAATACCACATGCGCGCGAGACTATACACGGCACTCATGTCACCCTCCCATTGGCCGAGGTTTAAGTTGGGGTTGCGCGTGACCGTCGCGAACGGGCCTTGCATGGTGTAATTCGTCGATATGCCGCCCGCGAGCAAGGAGTAGCCGTCCTTCCAAGGGTTCTGATTGGTGCTGGCCTTCAGGGTGTTCAGTTCTTCGATGGTGAGCGGAATGCAGGGATGGTTGAATGCGTGTGCGGATTGAATCAATCCCAAAATCGGGATCAATGAGACCAGCACGCTTAACAAACTACGAAACGAATTAAACATAATTTTGCGATCTGCTTATTTAATTTACCGCGCATCACTCGACGCGACAACCGAGTCATTTGCAACTGCCATTAACTGAAGTCCGCCGCAGGAACCCATCCCTGCGGCGGCCTCACGCCTAACCCCAAATTACCGGTTACGGATAAACCATGCGGTAGAACACCGAACCGTTGGCCGCATTGATCACATTCGTGTAGGAATTGACCGTGCTGGTGTTCGGCACATCCACCCAGTTGGTGCCCAGACCGGTGCTCAAGGAATTGGTCTGCGCCTGCAAGCGCCAGCCAATGTGATCTGCCGGCCAGCTCAAAACCAACTGGTTGCCGTTGATGACGGAGGTCATGTTCGTCGGATTGGTGTTCACGTTGTTGCCGACGCTCACATTCAGGGCGATCCACAGGTTGCTGGTGTCGTTGGTCAGCGTCGCCGTCACGCCGCTGGGCACGGAGGACAGAACGAAACTACCCGCACCGGCAAGGCTGCCATACTTGATGAGCGGATAAACGCCGGTGTTCACCACGCTATTGCTGATGGCGATGTTGCATGTGCCGTTCTGCGTCACTGTGGATGCGACGGTGATCACCGGGATGGTCGTGCTGGCCACATTGGTGAAGAACAGCGTCGTCGGACCGGCGGTGTCACCCAAGGTCAGGCTGTTGAGCATGGCCGTCTGGCTGCCGCCGTTGTTGACCACGCCCAGCGTCTTGTTGTCATTCACCACAAAATCACCGTTGCCGGCATGCGCCGTGGTGATGACCAGGGTGCCGTTGCTAACCGTAGTGAGGCCGGTGTAAGTATTCGCCCCGCTCAACGTCAAGGTGCCCGTGCCAACCTTCGTCAGGGCAATAACACCTGTTCCGGATATCATGGTGCCGCTGAAGGTCGTACTGGTATTCAGCGCGCCCACATTCATGGTGACGGTTCCGGCGGTGTTATTGATCAGACCAATGCCGTTGCCGGAGAGCGCACCAATGTCAATGGAGCCACTCCAACCGCCGAACCGCATGCGCCCGCCCGAGGCAAACGTGTTGCTCAACACCCATGTCGCGTTGGCGCTGCCGGCGGAGGCGCTGCCCCACTGGAATGCCGCATTGGCTCCAGTAATGGTGAACGTGCCGGAATAACCGCTGTTGTCGCCAACGAGGGCGAGCGTGTTGGCGGCGCCGCCCGGACTGTAGGTGATATTTCCGCTGCCGGTGAAATTGCCATTGAGATTCCAATTGCCGCCGGAGATCAACAGGGCCGAAGCTGCCGTCACATTGATGTTATTGGCCAGTACAAGGCCGTTAATGGTGTTATTGAGCGTGCCCCCGGCCAGAGTGATGGTCCCGATGCCCGCGGCGCTGTTGTTTCCGAGCAACGCCGTTCCGTTACTGACGGTCAAGCCGCCGCTAAAGGTGTTGGCAGAAGAGATGGTCAAATTGCCGGAGCCGACTTTGACCAGCGAGAGGTTGGTGCCGCCCGTGTTTTGAATGGCCACCCCGGTCAAATTGATGACGTCGTTGTTCATGCCCAAGGTCAATGTTGACGCATCGGTGGGGGAAGTGTTGTCCACCACGCCAGCCCCGCCGATCAGGTTGTTGATGAAAGCGTTGGTGCCGTTAAGATCCAACGTGCCGGCGAGCATCACATTGCCCTTGCCGCTGCCGCTGGGAATCGCGGCGCTGTTGCCAACCTTCAAAGTGCCGTTGACCGTGGTGTCGGCGGCGTAGCTGTTTGATCCCGCCAGCGTCACGTAGCCGCCGTTCACCGTCACCGCGCCCGCGCCGGATACCGGGCTGGCCAGGGTGATACCGGCATAGCCTGCATCGTTGATGATTTGGGGCACGCTCAAAATGATCGGCGTGGTCAAGGTCTGCGGACTGCCGGAATCATTTTCCAGCGTGCCATTGAGAGTCAAGGCCGTGCCCGCCGGATTAGTGATGGTGAAGCTGCTGGCACCACCATCGAAGGTCAGCGCCGTCACGGCGTAATTGCCATTCATGTCCGCCGTGGTCTGGGTGCCGCCGGTGAAGATGACGCTGTCGCCACTGAAGCCTGGCGGATTGTTGCCCATCCAGTTGGTGCCGTTGCCCCATAGATTGTCAGCCCCAAATCCGCTCCATGTCACGGCTACGGCGGTGACGGTCAAGGTGGCTGAATTTGCACCCGAGTTCGACAGGCTGTCGTTGGCTGTGACCGTGATGACATCGCTGCCCACTTGTGCGCCGGCACCAACCGTGGCGGTATAGGAGTAATTATTGCCTCCCAAATTATTCATCACTTGGGCGGCAGAACCACCAATGGAGGTTAGATTGGCGGTGACGCTGGTAATGGTTCCCGCGCCGGGCGAC
>Ga0224559_1001530_pt1 | contig 12601 bp, 11 predicted proteins | sample 714S33034metaG_FD_180676 | JGI IMG/M metagenome (GOLD analysis project Ga0224559, IMG submission 180676) | Peat soil microbial communities from Stordalen Mire, Sweden - 717 S3 30-34 | ecosystem: Environmental > Terrestrial > Soil > Wetlands > Peat | place: Sweden: Norrbotten County, Stordalen... | reverse complement strand
TTTATTTCACAAAATAATATTATAGTAATATATTTATTTTGTGAAATAAAGTAGAATGGATTTCCAAAATGAAAATTTTCACAATCAAACAATTGTAAAGCAAATAAAGGAAAGTTTGCACTGATTAATATAATAAGCAACTTAATATACATGATTTACACTAATATTTTAGATCACCTTGTCAGAGCAAAGAAGTGTACCTCTAAAAGAGCATCTATTAACCCTGAAGTCCTGCAGGCATGGAGGACTAATTCAGGAAACTTCTGAGACTTACGGGATTCCTGAAAGCGAAATTCTTGACTTCAGTACAAACTTAAATCCCCTGGGAAATCCCTTTGAGAATAAGGAAAGCGGATTAAACTTTGATAGCATTCTCAAAAAGAGTGTCGGAAAACTTAAGGAGTATCCAGATAATAGGTATCTGGAGTTTAGGGGTGCTGCTGCAGGGTTTATAGGGCTCGGAGTAACTCCACAGAATATTATTCCAGGTAATGGTTCTACGGAAATCATCAGGCTTGTAGTTGAATGTGTAGTTGAAAAAGGGGATAAGGTCCTTATCCCATGGCCCACTTTCGGGGAATATGAAGTGCAATGCAAAATCATGGGAGCAAGACCCGAATATCCCAAACAGGAAGACGTAGAGACACTTTCTAATGAGGTTCTTGAGAGAGCAAAAATCCTTTTTATTTGCAATCCGAATAACCCAACAGGAAAGCTCCGTACCAAAGAAGAAATTAAAGCTCTTGCAGAGCGCTGCAGGAATCATAAAACTCTTCTTTTCGTGGACGAGGCCTTTATAGAACTCTCGGTCCCTTCTCAGAGTGTTGCAGATCTAGCAGCAATAAATAACTATGTTTTTGTTCTTCGCTCCCTTACGAAGGATTTTGCAATGCCCGGAATAAGAATGGGCTTCGGAATAGCTTCCCCTGAAATGGCTGAAATCCTAAATGCCTCCAGGCTCTCCTGGAACCTTGGTACCGTGGCAAATACTATCGGAACTGCACTTCTTAACATCGAAGACGGTATAAACAATCCATATCTTGAAAAAGCAAGAGCTTTAATCAGAGAAGAAGGAGACAAGCTCAAAGCTAAACTCGACAAAATTAGGGGATTCAAAGCAGGGGAAGTAAATGTAAATTTTATTTTTGTTGATATCAGCAAATTCATTCTTGATTCCAGCAAATTGAGTGCATGCCTTGAAGCTCGTGGGGTTCTTATTCGGGACTGTGCCTCTTTTCGGGGCCTCGGGAAAGAATACATAAGAGTTGCAGTCCGAACCACAGACGAAAGTGACAAGCTCGTTGCTGCAATAGGGGATGTTATTTCCCAGTGGGGCAAAGTACAGGCAAAGAATGAACTACAGAATGTAATTGAAAAAGCTTCTGAAATCGAAATCGAAGGTAGGAATACCTGCGAATACTATCCCTGTCATTTTGAAGGCCAAAACTGTACCTTCTGCTTCTGCCCTTTTTATCCATGTGAGAACGAATTCACAAGGGGGAAATGGATAACGGGCTCCGGAGGCAGCAAAGTATGGAGTTGTATCGACTGCCATATTGTTCACAATAAGGAAATAGCCCAAAAAATCCTTGACAGCCTCATGCAGAAAGGAGATTCTGATGAACTTGTGAAAATAGCCTGGAAAAAAGTGGTGGAGCCGAGTTTATGATCCTGCAAGATAGCGGTCACCTGGCTCTGGTGCTTTTGCTGGCAACAACTATAGACATCATTTTTGGGGAGCCTCCAGCTGCGGTGCACCCGGTTGTATGGATGGGAAAATTAATTAATTTTCTGAAAAATATAGCTCCAAAAATCCACAGAAAATTTTATGGCCTTATAATGGTTCTATGCTGTGTTTTTTTCGCAGCTTCACTTGGTTATTTCGTTCTATACATTGCAGCTCTTCCTGGAATTCCACGGATTCTTGCACTCCTTTTAGAAGCTTATTTCCTGAAGGCTACATTTGCTATTAAATGTCTCCTGAGTCCGGCAAGGGAGATTTACCAGCACCTTGAAGAAAACAGGCTTGAAAAAGTCAGGGCATTGCTCCCTATATATGTAAGCCGGAACACTTCCAAACTGACCAAGACCCATATGTCTTCTGCAGTTATTGAATCCGTATCCGAGAATTACGTAGACTGCATCTTGAGCCCCATTTTTTATTATACTCTTTTCGGGGAATTCGGGCTTGTCGCTGCATATACATTCAAAGCTACAAGTACCCTAGATTCCATGGTTGGATATACTACCGAACAGTATAAAGAACTAGGATACTTCTCGGCAAAATCCGATGATGTATTGAACTGGATCCCCGCTCGAATATCTGTCATATTTATTCTTGCAGCAGCTGTTATAGTAGCTATGATCTCGAAAAAACAAGGAAAAATAAACCCCTTTAATAGTATCAGGAGTGCCCTGGAAGATGGCATGAAGACTCCATCTCCTAATTCCGGTTATCCTATGGCTGCGACTGCAGGAGCTCTCGGAGTCAAACTCGAAAAGCCCGATTATTACGTTTTGGGAGCATTATACCCTCCCGCTGAAATAAAGGATATTAAAAGAGTATCACAATTAATAGCAATTGCTTCAGGATTCTCACTCGCTGCCTTTATGGCAGTAATCCAGATAGCAGGAATTCATTTGTGCCTATGATCCCTTCCTTATTTGTAGAACCGTGTATTTTCACAATAGGATTTTGTGTTGAAATAAAACTTTGAGAAAAGCGGAATAAGCCGAAGAATACTACTCTACCAGAAGCATTAAAATCCATCTATAAACAATAAATTCACTTATCATAGATATACACAAGAGTGCCATCCATTTTCTCAATATTATAATTAGCTTAAAAATCAATCTAACTTTCAATGAATATATGGTAGACAAACAAATCCTACATCTGTGTACGTATGCAGAATGTAGGATAAATCGTATGAAGTTAAACTCGATTTATATAATTAATAACTCACTAAAGTTGACCTAGCCAGGATAAAAATCTACAGTGATCTTATGAAGTTATCAGATATTGATGAAAGGAACCTGAAAAAAGGAAAGCCTGACAAAATAGAGGGTAGAGCTACCATTGACATACTCGATATCCTTTCTGAAGAGGGCATCAGTATTCAGGATCTTGTAGACACGGCTCTCGAAATGTATATCCCACATCCTGGGCTTGAGACAAGGAAAAAAGCCGAATATTTGTTTAAAAGAGAACTTAAGTATGCTCTTTCGGACCCAAACCTATGCATTTTAATTTATTCCGGGATTCTGCTTGAGAGGGAAGGCAGGGTAGGAAATCTTCCGAACATTAGCAAAAGTTCCTATGAAAAAGACATGAGTTTCATAATTGCAGACGAGGTTCTTGGCACAAGTATTGCAACCTATATCAGTGGCTCCAAAGGAGCATTCGAGTTTGTAAGGTATGACAAACAAAAGCCAGGAATCCTTTCAAACCTGGGACCATTTATTGATGATGTGATAGGGGGGCTTATAGGGGGGGTATCCTCCAGTATGTATTCAAGAGGTATGGTGGAATTAGGAAAAAAAGATTGGGAAACAGGCGAGATCCTATGAATTCATTTTTACTTGCTTTTAAATCCAGTTTGGGGTTTCTGTCCACTATTCCTGTGGGAATCAGCATGGAAGGGATCAATGAGCTTATGGGAAAAATATATTTATACCCAATTGCAGGAGCAGTGCTAGGTTTTCTCATAGGGACAATAGCATACATAGGACAGATTATTATTCCGGAAGCAGTTCTTGCAGCCTTTATCATGGGATTCATATATTCTATAACGGGTTTTAATCATCTTGACGGAGTCACTGATATAGGGGATGGTTTTATGGCTCATGGATCACTTGAAAAAAAAATACAGGCTATGAAGGACACGAACCTCGGAACAGGAGGAGTGTCTTTCTGCATTCTGCTGTTACTTACTTTGTACGGTTCGATAAGAGCAGTCCAAGAAGAAGGCTCAGTTGTCGGATATAACCTTCCAATGTTGATGTTCGCATCAATGTTTATCGCAGAGGTTAGTGCAAAGCAATCCATGCTTACAATCGCTGCTTTTGGAAAGCCTATACCTCTCCAGGGAAATCAGGCTTATCCGAGCCTTGGAACAATGACTATAAACGGAGCAACCAAACAGAATTTCCTTATAGGACTTGTGTTCGGAGCTATTTTCTGCTCTCTGCCTTTTGGGTGGATAGGGCTATTACCTTATCTGGGAGCATGCATCTCTGCTCTGGTAATTCTTAACAGAAGCTATGCACATTTTGGCGGTTTGAATGGAGATGGAATAGGTGTTGCTAACGAAATAGGAAGGGTAACTGCCCTGAGTATTATCGCAGTTATTCTAAAATTTCATTAAATGGATACATGAGAGATTTGGAATGGATGCTATTGTAATGGCAGGGGGATTGGGACAACGGCTTGGAATGGGGGAAAAGCCGTGTGTTGAATTACTTGGGAAACCACTCATAAGCTATGTAATAGATACCCTCATGGCCACAAAGAATATAGATCATGTCTTTGTAGCAGTATCTACTGCAACCCCTAAGACCGAAATTATGATTCAGGAATATTATAAAGGAGAGATTCAGGTAATCAGGACCTTTGGGGGAAACTACGTAGGGGATATGATTTATGCAGTAGAAATATCACAAACAACTGGTTCAGTAATGATTATTATGTCAGATCTCCCTCTAATACATTCAGAGCTTATAGATTCGATAATTGAGAAATACTGGGAAGCAGAAAAACCGGCACTTTCAGTATATGTCCCAATAAATATCTGCAAGGGAGTCGGAATCACGCCTGGGACGGTTTTCAACAAGGATGGCAAACTAATTGTACCTACTGGGATTAATATTCTGGACAGTTCTCAAATCAAAAACGAACAGGAAGACTTTAATCTTATACTTGAGAATCCAAAGTTAGCAATAAACGTGAATACTGTACAGGACCTCCAACGCTGCAAAAATCTACTGCAGTGTAAAAACTAAAATTTGCTACACATATCATGTATTCTATCTTTTAAAAACCTAAAATTGAGTTATGATGGGAAGTAATTCTTATGAAGTTAACTTTGAGGTAGTAAGTAGGAAGTCCAAAGCGTGATCTGTACAAGAGGTGTAGGAACAAGTAAACTTGCTTACATCATGATGGAGATTCAAGGATATGGACATGAAGGAAGAGCTGCAATGTATAGAACGGAGATATTACAAATTACCAAGCTTCCTATAACCCAAATCGTTAGAAAAGCATTACCATTGCCTGGAATTGATCTTTCCACCTTGAGAAGCTGAAGGTAAGCATTTACTGAAAATCGGGATAAAAGGCAATTGATGCATCAGTTAAGAGGAATTATAGTCAAGGTAATTTAGATAAACCTCCGATTTCAACAAATTGCTTACACATACTTTTATAAACAGCCAGCAAAAAATTGAAGTTTATCGAAATCTTCTAAACTCAAAGATCAATAAAAGTTAAAAAAAGATTATTCTAAACGTAATTATTTAATTTAAGTCACTCTGAATATTATAATCTTGGAAAGCGCGATAAATATGGAATTAAGAGAGAAGGGGCACTTGGAATCAAAGCACCAGTGTCGCGTCAACAAATAAATAACATCTGAAATCGATTACAATCCTTCATAATTATTCAATACTTGACGACTGACGAAACAATATTATTGAGCAGCTTGTATATTCAATGATGGTTTCACAAACCGCAGTCACTAGTTCAGAATCCATATATAATAGTTAAGCAACATTGCAAAGCTGACCCAGATGATATAAGGAAGCAACAGGTAAGAAGCTGATTTTGGGATTTTTCTAAACTTAACTATTGTCAGAAAGATAGCAAGCCAGAGAAAAATCCTCTCAACAAAAGCATAGTAAGAGGACCTTAGCCCGAAAAACAAAAAGGACCAGAGAGAGTTAAGGCCTAACTGTATTCCAAAAATAAGCAATCCTATTTTTACTTCCCGCTGTTGCAGTCTCTTTTCCCAAACAATGTAGAAGGAGATTCCCATAAGCGTATAGAGAGTGACCCCTATCGGGAAAAAGATCCATGATGGAGGGCTGAAAGCCGGCTTTTCAAACAAAATAAACCAGTTTTCAAGAGATGAGGCTGTAAATGCTGAGCCTATCGCTCCAGCAAGCTGGCAAAGCAACACTGAGGCAAGAAGCTTAAAGGAATTTACTTTCTGAAACATATAATATGTCTAAAATATTTTGTCCTCTAATAATATTAATTTTGAGGTTAAAAAGGTACTATTCACGTCCCATTGTAAAGATTACAATTTTTCCTCATTCTGAGGAAAGGTCTTCCATTTTTATCCAGTTGATATATTGAAACACCTAAATATCAGTAGATCCCTGAATGTCCACTTTGACTCTGTAATTTTTGCCTCTCTTATAGGTATATACGTCTTCAGGATAGAGGTACTGCGCCAGCCTTCCACATAACCCAGAAGCCTGATCCTTATGTGCTGACACAGTGACTACAGTATTTATTTTACTCTTTTTAATTGCGTTGTGGAGCCAACCTTCTTCAGATGTCTTCAAGAAAATAATATTTTTCTGGCTATTGTTTTTGGATATTCGCTCAATAATTTGCAATTATTATCTCAACTGAAGCTGCCGGAAATAGGGGTTAGAAGCTTTCAATGAATGCGCAAAATTGAAAGGAAATCTGTGAAAAGTGGAATAAATTTCTTTTGAGACTATTTTTTAGAGCCATCAATCATTCTTTTTAGGTAATCATGAGTAAATACCTAAAAAAGCTTCTTCAGATCGGCTTGGGCTGTGTGATACAAAAGTTTCATCAGGGTTCACTACATATTTTAACATATAAATGCCCTCTACAAACTATTTTTGTAGTTAAAGTAACCTTCTGCAAAATAAGATAGCTTGCAAATCTGCAAAAGAATAAGAATCTTGATTTTTTTAGAGGTGTATAGTAGTGTCTCAGGAAACTAAAAAGCAAATTGAAGACTTGATTTCCGAATACGATATCTTGATGGAGTCTTTACGTAAATTTTTTTATTTAGTCCCCATTCAGTACGACCCTTTCCTTAGCATTGGGCCCTTTAGCATATCTGATCTGCCTAAAATGTGGAATTATGACCTTGAAATCAATACCAACTCCTATGAGGGAGAGCCAGTTCCTCTCCATTATAGGTGGTTCAAATTGACTAACGACCAGTTTCTTGAACAAGATGAACTATTTAGAAGATACATAACCTGGGCTGCATCTGCCAGAAACCTGATTGAGAAATTTTTGCCTGAAAAATTGGCTTTTTTTGATGAAAAGTCCGAAATCGTCAGAAAATGGATCGAAATGAGCGAACTGTTACCCTCGGATGACAGTGCAGAGATGTTTTTGAGATTTAGAAAACACTTTGTAAGCCAGCAAAATATTGTTTCCGCTTTATTGGAGCAGATAAAATAATAAATTTTTTTCAAACTAAAATAAAGAATGAGCACCTTGCAGAGAATGTCAGTTTTGCTTTATCGATAGATTTCCCTCTATGCTATTTCCAAGAGTTATCAATATTTTATTTAATTGAGACGGCTATTTTCTAATTAATGTAAAAACCTGTCAAAAGAGTTATGTTTTCATTTGAGCTGTCCAAAACTGGACCACTGAATACAAAATGAAAGTTTTTCTTTCTCCGTTCAATTCAACCCAAATTTGACAGAAGCATACATCTTAGAATGTATATGTAGCTTCATGCTTTTGTTTTGGTATTCTATTCTCGAACTGAGTCGATATTTATAATTGTTTGTAATTATAATTAATGTTAGGTTAGAATATGTTAATATAGTATCTCGTTTTACTACTGTCTTCATAGAATTGTATTAAAATATATATTTAAGATCAAAATTTTATAGTTTTAAAATATTGATCTAAAAGTTGGGGTCTAAAAGTCCGAATTTATGAAAAAAAAGTAACAGATAATTAATTCTAAAATTTTTATATAGGAGTGAACAATTTATGGTCGAAGATCGTTCTTTTGATATAAAGCAAAACTCAAGTGATAGATATAGAGTACTTGAAGAATTCAATAAGTTGTTCGAGGATTTCATAGAAAAAAGTAGTAATGTTCAGGATTTAGAGCATTTTGAGATCCCTGGAAATGATAAAATTGCTTTCAACAACATAGTTACTGCAGAAAGTAGTATCTTCATCGTGAAGCCACAAGGACAGTATACGTATAACAAACTTACTCAAATAGTTAAAACTGTCTCTCAGCTGAAGGGACCAGGAAAAGAAAAATTTATAGAAAAAGCCCTTGACTTTGCTTGCAATATTCAATATGGAGATTTAAGGGCCCAGACTCTTACACTACTTGTTCCGATTCTGGAGGGGCCAAAAAAAGTAGAATTTATAGAAAATGTCATTTATTCTTGCTCCAATATTCAAGATGAAAACGAAAGAGCCCTTGTTCTTTCTTCACTTGTCTGTCATCTCGGAGGACACGACAAAGAAGAACTTATTGAACATATTTTAGATTTTTCTTCCCACATACAATACGGAGATGCAAAATTTCAGATTCTTTCTTTGCTTGTTCCGAATCTTTCCGGATCAAAAAATGAAGCAATTATGGAAAAAGCCCTTGAGCTAGTATCCGGGCTTATATCTGAATATAAAAAAATAGAATCTTTTTCTATCCTTCTTCCATATATGGATGAGCAAAGAAAAGAAGAAATTCTAGAACAAGCACTTGAGTTAGCTTTCAGTCTTAAAGACAACGGCATGAAGGCACAGGCCTTCTCAGTTATTATTCCATATCTGGATGAATCCAGGCAAAAAGAAATTAGTAAGAGAGCCATTTGTTTTAAACACGAGGTTCAATCCGAATATCTTCGTAGGGGAGCAGCTGCTCTTCTGCGAAGAGTAGAGACTCTTTCATCTCTGGCTCCATATTTTGGTTTCTCTTGCCCTATAGCTAGATAAACCAAGAAAAAAACCATTAACGGCTTAGTTTATTGATTAACCAGTTAACTATCCCATAAATGGTTTTTACTGATTTCACTTACACGATTTTCCATTTCGGTTTTTAAGTCGGATCTAGTCATGTACGAATCTTGGCTTTTTATATTTTTCTAGTATATACCATCCAGCTGATAAATGCGATGTTTCCCACAAAATAAAATAATTTTCTCAAATTAATTTAAATTAAAAACCGAATAAAGAGAATTGATGAAATTTAGCTATATGTTTCTGATACTTTTTTTGCATTTACTGGCTAATCGTTCAATACTCTATATTCCTATAAACTATGGAACATCCGAGTTTTCAAACATATAGGCAGAAAAAAATAGAAATTTTTAAAAATATTGGACTTATGCATTTGAGGTATAAAATCAAGGCTAAAGGGATTAAATGAAATAGTGTGTCACCATAATGAGTGGCTTCCAAAATCAACTGCAATCATGTCATTTTCATCTCTATTTTATTCACAAAATTGATGTGCCCAAATCCTTCAAAACCGAGGTTATTAGTATCTTCTTTTGTTTTTGACTATTCAATAAATCATATTTTCTGATGTCATATTCCTAAAGGGTCACATTAATTCATCTCCAGTAAAGTTGGATAACCTTATCTCATATATTAACTGAAGATATCTGCTAAATTAATCTTTTTCAAAAATAGGTTTGTGATTAAATCAATGAATTTGATTTTGATATTAATCCATAAATGCAATGGTTTCTTGCAATTCGTATGAATAAAAAGGAAAAATGTTGTAAAGAATTAATTCGTTTGAATTAACTTAAATTTCAACTAATTTATAATCTCGGCTTCCAAGCCCTATTTTTTCCCTATACCTAAGCTGGTGAGTCCCATCTACCATAGGCCAAACGACCCTGAACTTATCTGCCCCTTTTTCATGGTTCGAATGTAGAGAGGAATTAACAAGCCCTTTCTGCTTGTTCACAAGATCGTAGCTTGCCTGATCGAGGGCAACTGGGTCGTTTGAGGCAAGGATCCCTACATCTGGAACAATAGGGGCATCCCTCCAGGGAACACAGTCACAGTCAGAAGTAATTCTAAGAAGGAAGTTGATATAACCTACTCTGTCTTTTTTCCCTTTTACATCACCATATACATACTCAGTAAGGCATTCAAGGAATTTCGGGATATCGTGTTCCCAGTCTATATCAATGGCATTTGCTGGGCAGGATTCCATGCACTGTCCGCAGCTGATACATATATTCGGTTCGATCCTCGAAACATCCCCTAAAAGGAAAGCAGCTCCTACAGGACATACCTCGATACATTTGCCACACGCTATACATTTTTCTTCATTAACATATGGGCTTGTACTGTAGTGCTGGTCCTTCTTGCCGGCGGCAGGGGCACAGAGCCATTGCCAGATTCTTGATAACCCCTCCAAAGCCAGCTACAATGTGACCTTTGAAGTGGGACATTACAATCATGGAATCTGCTGCAGCAATGTCTGCCCCAATCTTTACTGACTTAAATTTTTTTTCCCGATCTCAATTTAGGATATATTCTGGCTCTTCCAACCATCCGAGATAATAAGCGGAGCCCTAACAACGGAATAATCAAAACCATGTTCTGTCACTATTGTCAGGTGATCAACTGCATTATGCTGGCTTCCGGAGTACAAGATATTCATATCTGTGATAAATGGCTTTGATCAGGCTGCCCTAATCATTTCTACTATCTGCCTGACAAAAACAGGGTTAATGTATCCATCATTTCCATACTCCCCAAAATGGATTTTGATCCCAGTTAAGTCATCTACTCCCAGAAGCTCGACAAAACCTGCTTTCTCAAAGAGTTTTTGAATTTTGCTTATTGTATTTTCCTGAGGACTTTTTGCCCTAAAATCTGTGAAATAGACTTTACTTGTCGTTTAAGTTCCTCCTTGTGCGATCTAATTGGGTTAATGCTATTATCCATAAAAACTACATAGTTGAGAAAGTATTTTTTATTTTTTTGTATTGCGCTGTAGACAGTAATTCTCAGAGGAAGACTGATATCTCAGGCTAGCCAGATAGTTATTCCAAGAACGATAAATAAAAATTATATTCTAATAATAATATCATCATCTTTTAATATGCTCTAAAGTTTTAAACTGGCCAATTAAGTTGATCAGAAAGTTAATATGGTTATAACTATATCCGATATTATATACTCACAATGTTATTAATATACTAATTCAGATTATCTTGATTTATAAATTTTATTTTATGAATCTATAGGGGATATATAATTAATAGGGAAATATAATCATCCCTTATTATTAAAACCATGTTTTAATAATTATCTTGAAAACCGTTCTGAAATAAATATTTGATTTTGTGCAAAAAATTTGTTTCCATATTCAATTCAGGAGGAAAGTGTAGATAGATATAGAAGGTAATGATTCATAGATCTGGAATAACGATGTAACCTACGTTTGATAGATTATACGAATCGATATAAAATTTTATTACAAAAGACGCATTTTATCGGTACAATTTTTAGAAAAAATAACAAATTAGAAAAAATAAACAAAGATCAGGAATACAAAATTCAAGATATAACTTTAAATTATAAGGAGAAAACAGAAGCTTGGAGCTTATTTTATATTAAGCTTTATATGCTTATTTCAAATTCGGGATAAATGAATTTTCGGTTTGGAAAGATCTTTATTTAGCAATGTTTACTGACCTTTACTTTTCTGTATAGTATAGGTGTTTTGGAAATACACTTTCAAAATAATAATATCGGAATTATAATTTTCAAGTTACAAGTTATGATTTGTAATTTATATAATCAACACATGTAAATGACATTATTTGATTGTTGTTAACATCACACATAGGTATATGGAGTAACTAATATGCGGATAGGAGTATATATTTGCCACTGCGGACTAAATGTTGCGGGAGTTATAGATGTTGTGGCCTTGCAGGAAATGGCAACTAAACTGGAAGATGTGGTGATTGCTCGGAAAATTCAATTTTTATGTTCCGATTCTGGACAGGAAGGTATCATCAACGATATAAAGGAAAACAAAATAGATAGGGTGGTGATAGCTGCTTGTTCTCCCAGGCTACACGAAAATACCTTCAGGCATGTAATGGAAAAGGCAGGTATGAACCCTTACCTTCTGGAAATGGTAAACATAAGAGAACAGTGTTCCTGGGTGCACGCTGGAGATCCACAGATGGCAACTCAAAAAGCTCTTGATCTAATTAGAATGGGAGTTGCAAAGGCCAGGTTCCTGAAGGAACTGAGCGCGACAAGCTCTAAAGTTAGTAGAAATGTCCTCATTATAGGTGGAGGTGTTGCCGGAATTGAGGCCGCTCTTAACCTCGCAGAAGCTGGTTTTCCTGTAACCATGGTGGAAAAGGATTCTACAATTGGGGGTAAAATGGCCCTTATGAATGAAGTATTCCCCACGAACGATTGTTCAATTTGTGTACTTGCTCCAAAAATGACTGAAGTCCTAAACCATCCGAACATTACTCTATATACCTATTCCGAAATAACCGACATTTCAGGGTCTGTTGGGAAATTCCACGTAAAAATTAAACGCAAACCTAGGTTCGTGCTCGAAAAAAAATGTAAAGCCTTTAC
>Ga0224559_1001528_pt1 | contig 12607 bp, 18 predicted proteins | sample 714S33034metaG_FD_180676 | JGI IMG/M metagenome (GOLD analysis project Ga0224559, IMG submission 180676) | Peat soil microbial communities from Stordalen Mire, Sweden - 717 S3 30-34 | ecosystem: Environmental > Terrestrial > Soil > Wetlands > Peat | place: Sweden: Norrbotten County, Stordalen... | reverse complement strand
TGCCTTCTATCAGTACACTATCCTTTAGGCGTTCCCGAATAGTTCTAGGGTCATAGTGGATACGCGCAGCCAATGCATCTGTGGTTAAGTAAGTTCCATTCATGTTTGCAAATCTCCATGTGGTTAGTATAAAGCACATACGGTTCTATAAATGCCCGAATGTGCGGATATATTAACACACAACAAAATAATTGCAACAACTAATGCACAAGTGTTAACATTTATGCACAATGATTAGATTTCGAATAACTGAATTACTGGCTGAGAAACAGTTTAAGGATGGTAGAAGAGTGACCATATCTGAACTGTCCGAAGCCACGGGCATCAACCGTGGATCGCTGTCCAAGATGGTCAATCAAAAGGGGTACAGCACTGTCACGAACAACATTGACATGCTGTGCGCATTTTTTGATTGTAAGGTTGAAGACTTGATGGAATATATCAATGAGAAAACTGGCGACTCATGATTTGAGCGTCAATGGAATTTGTGGATAGTCACCTAGACCAATACTCAAAATTTCGCATTTGCCAACAATCCCGATTTTGCAAAGTCACCAAACAGTCACCATTTAGTCACCAATTAGTCACCAAGATTTTGTAGTAGATTTTGATGACCCTTGGTCACATGACCGTAAGTCTGAATTTGGTGCGCTCGGCGGGATTCGAACCCACCACCTCTGGCTTCGGAAACCAGCACTCTATCCTAATGAGCTACGAGCGCGTACTTGAAAAAGTCACAGAAAATGCAAAGTGAACTTACGGTCATTTTACCTCAAACTGCCCGAATGACCTTAAGCTTCGGAAACCGATACTCTATCCAAATGAGCTACGAGCGCGTATCTGAAAAAGTCACAGAAACTACAAAGTGAACTTATGGTCATTTTACAGCACTGCGCCCGAGCTTCGGAAACCGATACTCTATCCAAATGAGCTCTACGGGCACTTTAGGCCGCGCAGTATAACGTTTTTTTGTTTGGGCCGCCTCCTCCAACCCCTGAATTGGCGAAAAATGCTATCGTATGCACTATGACTTACATTAACCCCGTCGTTTCCAGTATCTGCCAGCTATTGCGTGAGGTTCACACAATTGCGATAGTCGGTTTGTCACCCAATTCCGCTCGGCCTTCATTTCGTGTCGGGCATTTTTTGCAACAAACTGGATATCGAATTGTACCGGTACATCCGCAGATTGATACCGTGCTGGGCGAGCAGGCTTACGCCGATTTGGAAAGCATTCCTTTTCCTGTCGATATTGTGGAAGTGTTTCGTACACCTGAGCATGTTCCCGCCATAGTCGAAAGCTGCATCACTCTGGAAATAAAGAACCTGTGGTTGCAAGATGGCGTGATTCACGAAAAATCTGCGTTACGGGCGGTTCAAGCCGGAATGACCGTGGTAATGGATCGATGTATGGCTCGGGATACTCAGATGTGCAACGCCCGGTCACAGCACGTATAATCACGCTCTATCAACCTTACGGTTTATAAACATGCTTCTGAAATTTACCAAAATGCATGGTGCCGGTAATGACTTCGTCGTTCTCGACGGTGTTCGTCAACAACTTCATCTCACGCCCGAGCAACTGCGCTTTCTGGCCGATCGTCATTTCGGCGTGGGGTGCGATCAGATATTGCTGGTGGAAAAGTCCCAAAATCCGGACGTTGATTTTCGATATCGCATTTTCAATGCGGACGGCGGTGAAGTTGAACAGTGCGGCAACGGTGCGCGATGTTTCGTTCGCTACGTGCATGATCACAAACTTACTTCCAAACGTCAGATCGTGGTCGAGACCAAGAGCGGTTTGATTTCGCCCAGTCTGACTGAAGACGGGCGCGTTACGGTAAATATGGGGGCACCCATTTTTGAGCCGGCGCGCATACCTTTTGTGAGCGATAGCAATGAATTCATTCAAGCGATCAATATTGATACATCGATTGTTGAGGTCAGCGTTGTATCAATGGGCAACCCCCACGCAGTACAAGTTGTCAGCGATGTTGAAACGGCCCCGGTTAATATTCACGGCCCGTTAATCGAGCGTCATGCGCGTTTCCCCAAGAAGGTAAATGTAGGCTTTATGCAAATTTTGGACCGCAGCCATATCAAGCTGCGTGTGTTTGAACGCGGGGCCGGTGAAACCTTGTCCTGCGGCACCGGAGCTTGTGCTGCTGTTGTTGCCGGCATCCGGCGCGGCTTGTTGGATTCAACAGTGCATGTCGCCACGCGCGGCGGCACCCTTAGCATCAGTTGGTCGGGTGAAAATGAACCGGTGTTGATGACCGGTCCCGCGATCAGTGTATTTGAAGGTGAAATTATTATATAGAAGGCAGCCATGAAAGCAGAAGACGTCGCAGAATATTTACAAAACACACCCGCCTTTTTTGAAACCTACGCCCAGATGTTGTCTGAGATTGTGATTCCGCATCCTTATGGCGGGCGCACTATTTCTTTAAGCGAGCGTCAAATGCTGACACTTCGCGAGCGTGTGAAAGATCTGGAAAAAAAATTACAGGAATTATTGGAGTTTGCAAAAGAGAATGATGAGCTTCAACGCAAATTGCATTTGTTTACCGTGGCTTTGTTCAATGCGCATGATTTGCTTAGTTTGCAAAATACCACCGTGAAAAATTTGCGGGCCATTTTTTCAGTCCCGCACGCCACTATTCATTTGTGGAAGGAAGATCCGCCAAGTGTTGAAGTGCTGGCTTTCGCCGATCAGCACGCTCAGCCGGTTTGCCTGCATAAGGCTATATTTGATACCGCCAAATGGTTCGGTGAAACGGCCGAACATTTGCGCTCTTTTGCATACATGCCATTGCGTGCCAATAATCAAACCATCGGAATACTTATTATTGCCAGCGAAGATGCAAAGCGTTTTTATCCCGAAATGGGTACGATATTTTTACAACGTATTGCTGAAATCGTCAGCGCGGCATTGTGTCAACACCTGTAATGGGAGAGTCTGTCGCACAAGACCCTGTCACTCTTCAAGGCTATCTCGCCTACCTGAACAACGAGCGTCATTATTCGCCGCTTACCGCCGAAAATTACGCCCGCGATATACGCCGTTTATTCGCACTCGCTGCGACGACACCTTTGCCCGACCTGAAAAGTCATCAAATTCGCCGTTACATCGCTCAGTTGCACGGCAGTGGCTTGAGCGGACGTTCTTTGGCGCGTGTCCTTTCGGCATGGCGCGGCTTTTTTTCCTACCTGATGCGCGACCACCATTGTCAAAGCAATCCCTGCATAGGCTTGCGCGCGCCAAAGTCACCCAAAACGCTACCGCATGCACTATCGCCTGATGAAGCGGTGAGACTGGTTGAGATGAAGATCGAAACCCCCTTGGACGCCCGCGACAAAGCCATGTTCGAATTGCTCTACTCTTCCGGATTGCGTTTGGCGGAATTGGTAAACCTTGACCCCGTCGACATGGATTTCGCCGATGCTTCGGTGCGCGTTACAGGTAAGGGCAATAAGACACGCATTGTGCCTTTGGGTAGCCATGCAATTACTGCACTACAAGCCTGGTTGTCGGTGCGCAATACGCTTGCCAAGCCTGATGAAACCGCTCTCTTTGTGGGCCACAATGGCGCCCGCATATCGCCGCGTACCGTTCAATTGCAGTTACGCAAATGGGGTATCAAGCAGGGCATTGCCAGTGGCGTGCATCCGCATTTGCTGCGCCACTCTTTCGCCACGCATGTGCTGCAATCTTCCGGCGACTTGCGTGCGGTACAGGAAATGCTTGGACACGCCAGCATTTCGACCACGCAGGTTTATACTCATCTCGATTTTCAATACCTTGCCAAAATTTACGACGGTGCGCATCCGCGTGCCAAGAGAAAGTAATGACCATTTCCAAAAGCAAACCTCATTCGACACCGCACCGCCATTCACAGGGTAGCAAAGACTTTCGCAACAGAGTGAAGAATAACAAACAAAATACCACCCCTGCTGTGCAACACAGCGCACCACGCATCGGCACAGCCTCCGCGACACCCGCCATCATTCTTAAACCGGGTCGAGAAAAATCTTTGCAACGTAGTCACCCGTGGATATTCTCCGGTGCGATTGAGTTTATTGATGGCGCGCCCGCCAGTGGGCAGACTGTCCCGGTGCGCGATTCTGAGAGGAACTTCCTCGCATGGGCTGCTTACAGTGCCGAGTCTCAGATTACTGCACGCGTCTGGTCGTGGAATGAAAAAGACATTATTGATGCTGATTTTTTCCGTGACCGGATTGCCAATGCGCTCGCCATGCGCGCTGCTATTTTGCCTCCGCTCCCGCTAGGCGCGGCTTGGGGTGAAGGTCAACTGTGCGATGGTGCCCGTCTGATCCATGCTGAATCCGATGGCCTTCCCGGTTTGATCGTCGACCAATATGGCGATGTGCTGGTCATGCAACTGGGCAGTGCCGGACCGGAATACTGGCGCGATACGCTGGCGGACATTTTGCAGGAATTGTGTAACCCCGTTTGTATCTATGAGCGTTCTGACTCGGACGGGCGAGAGCACGAGGGCTTGCCTGCACGTAGCGGTGTGTTGCGCGGTGTATTACCTGCCACCGTTGAGGTGTTGGAACACGGACTGCGCTTTTCGGTTGATGTAGCGGACGGACAGAAAACCGGTTTCTATCTCGACCAGCGTGACAACCGCGCCCTGACTGGAACGCTCTCGCTAAACAAAGATGTACTCAATTGCTTCTGTTACACGGGCGGCTTTTCACTTTATGCGCTGCGCGGCGGCGCAAAGTCTGTTCTGTCTATCGACTCTTCACAGGAAGCGTTACAGCTTGCTCAGCTAAATGTGGAATTAAACGGGCTGGAAAGCAGTCGCGCCGAGTGGCAGTGTGCGGATGTTTTTGAAGCACTGCGCAAACTACGCGATCAAAACCGCCAATTCGATCTCATCGTCCTCGACCCGCCCAAGTTTGCCCCTACTGCCGCTTTCGCGGAAAAGGCCGCGCGGGCATATAAGGACATCAACCTGCTCGGCTTTAAACTTTTGCGACCCGGCGGGTTACTGTTTACCTATTCTTGCTCTGGCGGTATCAGCGATGATTTGTTTCAGAAGATTGTCGCGGGTGCAGCGCTCGATGCCGGAGTTGATACGCAAATCGTCAAGAAACTGCACGCGGCTTCCGATCACCCCGTGTTATTGAGTTTTCCCGAGGGGGCTTATTTGAAGGGGTTGGTGTTGAGGGTGAGTTAGCCCTAATCAGTTTGCGTGACTTGCAGCTTTTCCAGAGCGGCAACAATAAGGCTATTCAAACTTACGCCGCGCCTTACAGCCTTGAGTGTAATTCCAAATCCATTTCAAAAGTGAAATTGAATTTTTACCGGATCGTCCTTTAAAACAAAACACCCTGTAGGAGCACGATTTATCGAGCGATTCGTTGAGAGCCATCGCTCGATAAATCGTGCTTCTACAGACAAATTAATTTTTCGGGTTTATCGTGCAGGGGATGCACCCGCGAAAGAATCGGGGACAGACCACGGTTTAGTATGTCGATATTCAGCAGCGACCTCTGGCATTCTTCTTATCTGCATTGAAATTGTGTTCCCCTATTGTTATTGGGTGTCTCATAACAAGGGTGAGCGGTCATTAGAAATTCTAAGATGAGAAAGCTTGTATTGGACAGCAAATAACATTTCGGCCATAGCTCAATACGAATTCATAGCAGCGAAGGAGTCATTCAACACAAATTCGAGAGTTATTTGCAAACGCATCCAATGATACTTTTTTTAACGGTGCTGATATTTATCCAAGATCAAACATTGAAATAGGAAATTTCATGTTGTAACTTGCTCGCTAACGAATTTAAGTAATCATCTGCATTACTTTTTGTCGCGGCATTTGTTTCTTCTGTCATGACAGCTATTTGTTCGACGTGCCCCGAGATTTCATTGGCTGCTTTGGCTTGCGCTTTGGTGGCACTAGATACCCCTCTAGCCTTGGTTAACGAATCATTGGCTTGTAACTGAATATCATCCAAAACAATGGTTGCTTGAATTGTTAGTTCCTGTCCTTCTTTTACCAAAGGTTTTGCACGCTCCATAGCAAGCACAGTCTGTTTGGTAACGCGAAGAAGAGTTGCCAACAAACCAAGTGGTATGGATAAGACAAGACCAATTGACAGTAAAACTTGACAGTCTAGCTGTCAATAAGGCATAGTATATTCATGTCATCACCCAAACACATCGAAACGGCCGTCACCGAACTGACGCTTGCCTTTGGTTCGCTTATCAGGCGTATTCGGGCGGCAGCACCTTCGGAGGTTAATGAACTGTCATGGACGCAAAAATCCGTCATTGTTCGGCTTGATAAAGACGGTTCGGCAACCGCAGCAGACCTTGCGCGCGCCGAGGGCGTAAAGTCGCAATCCATGGGAACGGCTATTGCAACGCTTGAGAAGATGGGGCTGGTTGAACGCAAGGCACACCCTTCTGACGGTCGCCAGATGAACATCATTTTGACCGCCAAAGGCAAGACCATGCGCAATAATACTCGAGAGGCCAAACATACCTGGTTGGCCAACGCCATAGAAAAACTCGACAAGAAAGAGCAGGAAAAGCTGTTTGCGGCGGCTGAAGTCATAAAAAAACTCGTAGACCTATGAAAGTCTCTTTTTCTCGTGCGTGGCGCGCATTAATGAACCGGAATTTCAGGCTATTTTATAGGGCAAGGTATCTCGGTTATTGGCACATGGATGCGTGAATGAAGACCAATTGGCTGATTACCAATTGACCGTCTTGACACCTTTTCCCGGTATTTTCGGCTTTGCAAGTCAAAGGAGCAATGGAATGAAGCTTGAACCGTCCAAAACTGCCGTACTAACGCTTGACCTTCAACAAGGAATACTGGCGATGGGGAAGCGCTATGAAAGCATTATTTCCAACGCATCCCAAATCGTGGGTTTGGCCCGAAAGAAAAATTATCAACTTATCCATGTGGGGCTGGGGTTTTCCGAAGGCTATCCCGAAGTCGCCGATTTGGAAACTCCATTTCTAAAAGCAAAACAAAATAATCTCTTTGTCAAAGGAAGTGCTTCAGCGGAATTTCATAGCGCGATTGCGCAACCCGATGACCTAATTATCTATAAACAACGCATCAGCGCGTTCTCAGAGAACCATCTGAACCTTACGCTTCGCGTGCGCGGCATCGTCCTTGCGACTGTCACCAGAGCATTCGATCTGGATTTTAGGCTTGCCCCTCTTCGTCCGGATCGCCCATGTGCCAGACAAGATCGCAGCGCTTCAGCTCGTCGCTAATCACGGCAAGACGCCGCGCCTTTTGTTCCTTCGGCATAATTTCCCACTTCACCGGCACGATAGGCAAGTCCTCAATGCGCCAGCGTTTCGCACCGCTGGCAGTCTTTGGCACGTCGTCCGGTAGATAGTGGTCGGGCATGGCCTGCTCAAAGGCGTGGCCATCCAGCCACATGAATTTGACGTTATCCACGACGTTGTACTGGCGGGATTTTGGCTTCCCAGGACAATTCAGGTGCAACGCCGCGCAAGCTGGCCAGCACGTTCCCTGCGGCTTCGGCGAGGGACAGTTTTTCAGCGATGCAAAGTATTTTTTCAGACATTGAAAACCTTTCGAGGCGGAAAAAAAGCGAAAAAAAAGCACCGGCATGGCCGGTGCTATAGGTCAATGTGAGTTATGGACAAGTAGATATTAAAGTCAAAGTAGCGGTTGATGTACCATAAGGTGCGGTTGTTGTTGCCCCAATGGACTACTCGATGACTATTTTGCGTCATACCTTCCTGGTAAGATGAGTCCATAAAGTAACATATCCTCGTAGCATCCATTCTTGTTTATATGTTGAACCAAGCACCCTTCACGTTTTAGCCCTGCTTTCTCCATGACTCGAGATGAAGCGACATTGCGAGCGAGGCATGTGGCAATAATGCGATTGGTTTTTAGCTCTTGTTGTGCGAATTCAATCAAGCGAACGACAGCTTCAGTACAAAATCCTTTTGACCAATACTCTACACCTGTCCAGTAGCCTAGTGCCGCTCGTGCATGTAGTTTCGATATGTCGAGAAGTGTCACGCAACCAATAAGGCTGCCGCCATCAGTTTTGACGACCGCAAATGTTATTTCCTTTGCAGCATCATACGCAGCTGCATGAGAAGAAATCCATGCTTTGGCGGCACCTTCCGGATATGGATGCGGCATCGCAATTGTGGTATCGGCGATGCGAGGGTCTCCTGCCATGCGGTGAACGTCAGGAACGTCATCAAATCGGAATGGACGGAGAGTTAACCTTTGTGTATGAAGTATTGGTTGCATTTATTTTGAATAACCTTGCTGTTGTAGATAAAGCGTTTGGTAAACTGATTCCTGCTGCCGGAAGAAATGAACATCATTCGTGGATGATTTCTTGCCATCTACATGCGCACATCACCTCACTACACATTCTGAATATCAAGCTTGTCCGTCAGAAAACTGCCAGCTACCAACCAAAATCGTATCGACATGCCTCACGTTATTTTGAGAAGCCTAACGTTGGAGACACCAATAAACCAACAATGCAGAATAAGCTTAACGTGAAATGTATTTCAACTAGTAATAATAATTTTTCTACTTGGTTTATACGCAAATATCCCACTCAAACCAAATGCCAATCCCACACTAACGCCCGCAATCCACGAATAGTTATTGCTAACGACAAAAGAAACAATGGGAACCCCAAGCAACTTCGCAACAGATTCCATCGTCTGTAGCACACCGTTCGCTGCTCCTAGAGTTTCAATTGGGCACTCAGCCTGTAGCCACATCGTTCTTGCGTAAAGAAGTACGCTGATGCACATTCCAAGAAAAAACTCTAAAATTGCAAAAGTGAATATATTCGAGCATAGCCCAATCATAGCCATAGTAAGCATGCTCGCAAATGATGCGGTGCTAAATATTTTGTCGTAGCCAATAGTGGCGCTGTGTTTTTTTAGATATTTTGATGCGACCATCCTTCCGATGAACATGGAAATAATCGGCAAAGCAAACATCAATTCGTCTCCCTGTGACATTTTTTTGTTATATAAGGATAGCGTGAAAAACAAACTTGAAAACGCGAATATGTGTGGTGCGAACGCTATAAAAAACAACTTTAATTGTGGTTTTGCTGTTATGGATACCCCCAGCGTGACTTTTGATTCTGTCGTCCCATTGAAAGTTTTCACAAGACTTTTTTTCGTGTCCGTGTGTAACCTTATATTGTTAAAAAAGACATAATATACTAATGAGGTTCCCAGAAAACTGATGGCGTCTATCGCGTACAATACGGAAAGAGGCGCATGGATTACCATAAAGACAGGTGCTACCAGCGGACCAAACACGGCTCCTACGGCAGCAATCTCGGTCATTATCACGGTAGCACGCTTTAGTTTTTCTCCCACGAAAACAACAGGCAGTAGCTTACGAAGCATAATTTGATTGGCGATAGAAAGTGCAGTGGTTGTCACAATTACTATCACCACTATTGGAAACGAAGGCATCAGTGCAAGCAAGCCAGAGCAAATTGCATTTAGAATATTTACAAAAAACAATGGCCCAGCATAGGTGGATAGCCGATCAACTCCTGCGCCAATCACGCTAGATAGTAAGATTCCGGTAGCCCAGTCAGGCGATCCGACGTGAACCGCACGTTACTTATTTGCATATTTCATGCCAGTTTATGTTGGCATGAAATAAATGCTAAGGTTAATGCTTGTTCTCGGCGAGAAAGGCGGTGCCGCAGCTACGCAGAGTCAATAGCAATGGCTGTAATCTTGGGTTGCTTCTGCTTGTTAAGTAACAATTACTGATGTCAAGGTGCTAAAATATCGACATATTAGGGGCGTCTCTCCATATCGGAAAGTTGTATTTTTTGGAAACGTGGGTGATCGCCGAACTGCTGAAGAGCTACTGGTACAACGGAAAAACACCATTTTTTTACTTCTACCGCGACAAAGATCAAAAAGAAATTGATCTCGTCATTGAGCAAGACAACACCCTCTAACTTTGCCCTTGTAGCCGTAGAACTGCAAGCACTCGTCAACCAGCACTTGCCATCATTCACGATGCCTGCTTCGATGCAGACGCCGAAGTTCATCGCGTTCTGACGGAAAAGATATTTCCAAAACGCGGAACGGTTACCACTACTGACGCATTTATTTCTGAACAGGAATAGCCAATTTAGGATGAACTCAACATGAACTTGGCAAACTACATTGCTTATTTTTTTGGCGGCGCTTTGTTCGCCAACGCCATTCCGCATATTGTCAGCGGAATGATGGGGCGTCCTTTTCAAAGCCCTTTTGCAAAGCCCTCCGGTGAAGGTCTTTCGTCATCTACTGTTAATGTCATTTGGGGATTCTTTAACGTGATGGCGGCGTATTTTCTTATTTTCCACGTTGGGACTTTCGACCTCCATTCAACCTTGGATATTTTTGCTATGGGGATAGGAGCCTTTCTGATTGCTCTTTATTCTGCGCGTCATTTTGGAAAATTCCATGGCGGCAATTTCCCCGCTCCTTAACCGGGCACAATCTGTATGACAATCCAGTTTTTACCTTTGTCAAAATTCCCTTATCCTGCGCGATGGGGAATGTTGGTAATCTTATCCGCTCTGTTTGCCGCACTCCTGACAGACGTGCATCTACCAGCGGCACTTTTGCTAGGCGCAATCATTGCGGGTATTCTAGTCGAAACTGGGCAGGCCGAAATTCATGTGCCGAAGCTTCCCTTCAATATTGCGCAAGGCATCATCGGTTGTATGGTAGCTAAAGCCCTTACTTTAGATATTCTTCATACCTTCATGCATAGATGGCCCGTTTTTTTGGCCATTGTCCTGATTATTATTGCTTCCTGTTGCATGCTCGGATGGGCGATAAGCAAACTGGGTATTTTGCCGGGGACGACAGCCATTTGGGGGCTGCTACCCGGTGCGGCAAGCGCCATGATGCTCATGTCCGAATCCTTCGGCGCGGATAGCCGACTCGTCGCCTTCATGCAATATCTTCGCGTTGTATTGGTAGCCGCCATCGCTTCACTCATCGCCCATTTTTGGGTACACGCATCAGTAACAGTGGCACCCGTTGCCTGGTTTCCAGTCATTCATTGGCTGCCATTTGTTGAAACGCTGGCAATTATTCTAGGTGGCTCCGCAATTGGTTACGTATCGAAATTTCCTGCCGGAATGCTGCTGATACCGCTATTTGCGGGAAGTGTCTTGCAGCTTTACGGGCTTGTCGAAATCGAACTGCCTAGATGGTTATTGGCGGGAGGCTATTTATGCATAGGCTGGCAAATTGGTTTGCGTTTTACCCAAAAAGTTCTGCTGAATGCGGCGAAGGTGCTGCCGCAAATCTTTGCTTCGATCCTTGCGGTAATTATGTTCTGTGGCGGCCTCGGCTATGTGCTTACAAAGTTTCTCGGGATAGACCCGCTAACCGCCTATCTTGCAACCAGTCCGGGCGGCGTAGATGTAGTTGCTATCATTGCCGCTTCTGCCAATGTTAACGTCGGCTTTGTCATGACACTGCAATTGTCCCGTGCTTTGCTGGTGATTTTCGTCGGACCTGTCTTATCCCGGTTTTTCTCTAATATGATGACAATAAAAAAACAGGTTGATGGGCAACCTTAGGCAAAATAAGTTCATTGCGATTTGATCGTACAACGAATAACAAGACCATGCGCAAAATTACTCTCCAGTAAACGGTCGTTAGTAAATAACGCAAATTGGCCGGCAGTGCTCTGTCAGCCACCGCAGTTTCCTATGGCAGTTATGTATTCTATCTCCTGCCGTGATATTTCAGCATCCTCTTTCGGCAGCAGAAAATTCTTAGCAGCGATAAATGTTTCTGGACACATTACTATCAAAACTATAGGACGTTTGGACTATTTACATTTCTAAAATATTACATAGAATCGTGAGCAACCCAAACTACCTTGTGGTGAAAATAATGAGGTCGCAAGAAATAATCGAATTGAAAGCAAAAATCAACAGTACTTCAGCCCATATAGCCTTGGCTGAAAAGAAAGGAGTTGATGTTAGCCTACTGTCAAAAAAACTTACCCAATATAATTCTGAGTTGTCCGATTTGCTAAGAAAAGAAGGCGATGGCATTCTAGATGAAATACAACAGCCCAGAGGTTAGTCATAGAGTTCATCATCATCATTCTTCCCATTCTCTCTTTATAAATGAATCTCTATTAATTAAAACTTGAGGACACATTTAAAGGTACGGTTTGGCCGCTCCGCAACTTTCATACCAGCATATTTCCACATCCTTTGAGCGACTGCAAACGGATAGATTGTATTGAAAAACTATTTTTCGCACCCCCGGAAAAATTTCACGATTTAAAAGTACGCCCACAAATCGCACTTGATTGTCGAATGTGGCTGGGTATATTGACTTACATGCGAGTTTATCAATACCAAAGGTACCCGCCCATATCGAAAAATTAATAATCGCTTTATGAGGCTAGAATATTTGGCGGATTCTAGTATGAAGCGCAATTTTGAATAATGCAGGTCAGGTGGGTGAGATGCGGTAGCATCAATGCCCTTTGACCAGCCAGTCGAAATTGCACAAATGAACTATACACATATCACCCGAGAA
>Ga0224559_1001526_pt1 | contig 12637 bp, 11 predicted proteins | sample 714S33034metaG_FD_180676 | JGI IMG/M metagenome (GOLD analysis project Ga0224559, IMG submission 180676) | Peat soil microbial communities from Stordalen Mire, Sweden - 717 S3 30-34 | ecosystem: Environmental > Terrestrial > Soil > Wetlands > Peat | place: Sweden: Norrbotten County, Stordalen... | reverse complement strand
TGCAACCGTGAGGTGAGCCGCGAGGAGCTGTCCAAGCTGGAGAAACTGATTGCGGAACGAAAGCGGGGCCGATGACAAGCGCATCCCTGGCGATGGCATGGCTGCAACTGCTGGCGCTGCTGGCAGCCGAGGTGGGTCTGATTGCGCTCGGGGTGGAGTTGCTGCGGCACTGGAGCCTGGCGGCGGCGTGGCGAAGGACTTTTTGTCAGGCCGGCATCACGGCGGTGCTCGTGGTGACAGTCTGCGAGCTGTCGGGCTCAGCCCGTGCGCTGGGCGGCTGGGCGGCGAGCACACTGGCGTGGCGAAAGAGCGATAACCTCAGAACCCCTGAGGCATACGCTGTGATTAAAGTGGGTCAAGGAATTAACACGCGTCGTCCCACCCCATCCATCCCGATGAATCGCCCGGTAGTGGGGCGGGCGTCTCGCCTGCCACCAGGGCGTCTCGCCCTCGAACTTCCCACCGCGGGCGAGACGCCCGGTGAGGCAGGCGAGACGCCCGCCCCACTATTTCGCTCGCCCGGTTCAGGCGCACGAACCCAGCCCGATTGCTTTTGGGCTCATCTGGCCCATGGTGGGACTGCCGCCAGATTTTGCCATGCGATTCGATCCCGCCAAACAGGAGGCGATGCTCGCACATGAACTGGCCCATTTGGCAGCCCATGATCCCTTCTGGTGCCTGCTGGCAGATGTGGCGACGGTGGTGCTTTGGTGTCATCCAGGCGTGTGGTGGCTGCGGCGGCAGTTGCACCTGGCCAGCGAGATGGCGGCCGATGAAGCGAGCCTGCTCGTGGCCGATGGTCCCCGAGTGCTGGCGGAATGCCTGGTGGAACTGGGCGCGCGCCTGACCGGCCCGGTGCTCGGGCAATTGCGGGTATCCGGGTTCCGCTCGCATTTGGGTCGGCGCGTGCAGCAGTTGGTGCATCTGGAAGGGCACGCGTGGTCGCCGCTGCCGCGACTTGGCGCCGCGCTGACGACGATTTTTGGGCCGATGGCCATGACGGTCATCGTGGCGCTATGCACAGCCTGGGCCGCCCCCCACGCATTAACGACAGGAGACAGTATGAAAATGATGCAACTTAATTGGAAACGGTCGCTGGCCACCTTGGCGCTGCTGGGTGCGTTCAATGGGCCGGACGCCAGCGTCGCCGTGGCCCAGTCCGACCAGCCTGCGCTCCCTCCGCCACCCGCGCCCGAAGCCGCTCCCGCACCGCGGCCCGCGGCTGAACTGGCTGATGCAAAGCCGCAGACATTCAACATCGACTTCGGCCCGGCCTCCCCATCCGAGCAAGTCGGCCCGGCGGCGGTTGGTGGCGCGGACGATTTTTGGAATAGCGTGGCCGTGCCTTCCAACCACCATCATGCCACATCAGACCTCAAGTTCGCCGGAGGCGACCCAAGCCCAATCGAGGTGGAGCTCGACAATCTGGGCGGCTGCTGGGGCAGTGGAGGCGTCCTGGGTGTCGAGTCTCCAATGTATGACACCTATAATTATCCCACGGGCAACCGGGGCGGGAATTCCATGGTGATCCTACGCCACGTGCCTCCCGCCAAATATACAATCTATATCTACGGCCATGGCCCCATTCCAACTTACTACGGAGATTACACCCTCACCGTTGCGACGCATAATTACGGTCGGAAGCAGACCTCCCATAAGATTGATGCCATTCGGAACACTAAATGGGTCGAAGGCAGCCAGTTTGTTTAGTTCTCGAACGTTAAGGTGGTCGAAGGGGAAGACGTTGAGATTCTGATTCGGCCAGGTGCGCAGGTTACCGACCCGGCCGGCCGCACTTTTGCCGATGCGATGATCTGCGGCCTGCAGCTTATTCCGGTGGAATAGTCGAGTCATTGTGCCGGACTTCCCGGCTCACGCGCCAACCAACTCACTCACTATCGAGGGCTGGCTGTGTGTCTAAGCGCTGGCGTCCGCGCCGGCGCAGCGCATGGGAACATCAGGACGGTGCGGTTCCTGGCAGGCAAACCCGCGGTTGAAGCCGGCGTGGACGCCAGCGCTCCGCGACTTTGCCGACGGCCCTGCGTCCAAGTAGGCATCCCCCAAACATGGTATTTGACGACCCTTACATGACAACTTATTGTGGTGAGACACTTTGCGCGGCAGGGATATAGATTCGTGCCTATGCCAGAGCGCTCGGACAATACAAGACGCAACCGAACGACCAAACTATGAGACCTCGCCTCACAAACATCATTAACCGTTATCTGTGGGCCTTCATTCTCGGCGCGCTCGCGCTGGGTGTCGCAGTGCTGCCCGCTCGAGCCGACTACAAATCTGCGGTGCTCGCCGACGGCCCGGCTGGCTACTGGCGATTCAGCGAAGCGCCGGTAATAACGCCTGCGCCCTTAATGTCCACCAACCTGGGTACCGTAGGCACCGCCAACAACGGGGCTTACGTCGGGACCTTCAACCGCGGGGTCGTCGGAGTTCTGGCGGGTTCCACTGGCACTTATTTCACCGGCGGAGCTTGGGTGCAGGTGCCCAATGCGGCGGCCTTGAATCCGAATCCGCCATTCTCGGTTGAGTTCTGGATCAAGCCCAACCCCGCAGTCGGTGCGCTGACGTGTCCCCTTTCTTCAACTGATTTTGCCCCGACTCCCCGTCTGGGTTGGCTGTTCTATACGGATGACGGCTATAGCGGCGGTTACGTGAATGGCGGCTACTACTTCCGAGTTTACAGCTCCGCCGGCACACTAGCGGCTGTCAGCCCCGCCGGGCTGCTGACGGCAAACTGGACCCATGTGGTCGGCGTTGTAGATGGCGTCCATGTCCTCCTTTACGTTAATGGTCAACAGGCGGGCAGTTCTCCTTGGAGCGGCACCTTCACCCCCAATGTCGCCCAGTCTATTGGCATCGGCACGCGATACGACGCCGGCTTTCCCCAGGATGGCACTATGAACGAAGTCGCCATTTACGCTTCGGCCCTGTCCCCCAACGATGTCCAAGCACATTATCAGGCTGCGACCACCAATGCCTCGGGCTACGCCTCGCAGATCCTCGCGGCCAGTCCCGTCGGTTATTGGCGCTTGAACGAGCCGCCTGACATCTATCCCGTTGCGGCCAACAGTGGCACTCTTGGCACGGCTGTAAACGGCGGCTACAAGTATTGGAGCACAACCACCGTCGATCTCGACAGCCCAGCATTTCCGGGATTTGAGGCCGCCAACACCGTCTTCGAACCCAGCGGGACCAACGGGGCGGTGGCCATTCCGCCCCTGAATCTCAACACAAATACAGTCACTTTCGAGTGCTGGCTCAAGCGCAATGGGGCCCAAGTGAGTTATGCCGGCGTCATCTTCCACCGGGGCGGCACCGGGACCGCCACCGGCCTTGATTTTCACGATGTTTCCAACGATCTCGGGTACCACTGGAGCGATCAGGCCAATACTTACGGCTGGGATTCCCTTCTCTCGCCGCCGGATGGCGTGTGGACTTACGCCGCGCTGGCCGTGGCTCCGTCCCAGGCCACTATTTATATGTATGACGGCACCACCTGGAGTTCGGCGGTCAACGTCGTCGATCACCCGGTTCAGGCGTTTGCGGCCACCACACTAGTGGGTGCCGACAATGGCCCCGGCCGCGCTTACAATGGCTTGGTGGATGAGGTGGCTATTTACGGCCAAACCCTCACGGAAGGACAAGCCCGCACCCATGCTCTTGGCGGCTTTGGCGACCCCGCCCACAACCCGCCCACCCTGCTGATCGACCCGCCGGTCGTGACGCCGGCTGGCATCACCTACTCGACAATTCCATTTGCGGTGATGTCCGATGCATACGGCCAACCTCCACTCTCGTTCCAGTGGATCAAGGATGGGACCAACATCCCGGGGGCCACGACGTTTACTTTTGCCAGAGCTGCCGCTTCCACTAGCAATTCCGGGAGCTATAACCTCATCGTCACTAATACCTACGGCGCCGTGACCAGCCAGGTTGCGGTTGTGACGATCAATCCTGCTGTCCCGCCGACCATTACCAATCCGCCGCTCTCGCGCCTCGTATATAATGGCGGCACGGCGTCATTCAACGTAGGGGCTAGCGGCACCACACCCTTCAGCTACCAATGGAAACACGCCACCACCAACTTGCCGGGTGCCACCAACGCCACGCTTTTCATCGCTAATTGCACTGCTGCCCAGACAGGCGCTTACACGGTCGGCATCACCAATGTGGCCGGCGGGGTGCTCAGTTCTCCCGCCACCCTCACGCTGGTCGTTCCGCCAGCCGGCAGTTACCAGGAGCGGATCGTAACCAACGGCCCAATCGCCTATTGGCAACTGAACGAAACCAGCGGCACCGTCGCTTTTGACTACGTGGGGGGCTATGATTCCACCCATGTAGAGGGTGTAACGGTCGGCCAACCGGGACCTCGCCCCCCCGAGTTTCCTGGCTTCACCGCCAACAATGATGCCGTCCAGTTCGACGGCACGACCTCTTCCTCCAGCAGCCCGGGCGTCAGCTTGCTGAACAATCGGACCAATTTCACCCTGTGCGGATGGATCAGTCCTTTGGTAATCGCCCAAGGCGGATTGTTCGGCCAGAATGATGTGGTCGAGTTCCGGTTTCTGAACACGACCACGATTGAGCTGTGGACCCCTTATGGCTCAATAGATTATGCTGTCGGTCCTGAACTTACAGTCGGCGATTGGAACTTCATTGTCGCCTCCGGCAGCAGCAATGCCCTAAAGCTGTATGTCAATGGCCAAGTCGTAGCCACGGCGACCGCGACTGCGACCAGCGGCTATGGCACCTCCACTTCACCGTTCCTCCTGTCGGGAAATACTTCGGGCAATGGCGATCCGTCCCTCAATGGGCTGATGGATGAAGTAGCGGTCTATCCCCGCACCTTGTCGGACCTGGAGATAGCCGGTATCTATGCCACGGGAGCTTACGGCACCACCACGCCGCCATTCGTCACGCTCAACCCGCTTGGCCAGACGGTCGCCGTCAGAAGCACGGTTTCTCTGTCTGCCGCAGTCCAAGGCAGCCTGCCGCTCAGCTACCAGTGGAAGAACAACGGCGTGAACGTTGCAGGAGCAACTTCGCCGACGCTCTCGTTGGCCAACGTTTACTTCACCGACGCGGGCAATTACGTGCTGTGGGCCACCAACAGCGCAGGGTATACCAACACTGCCGCAGCCACCCTTACCGTCCTGGCGACGCCCACGTTTGCCAACCTGACGAACGACCTGGTGTTGCACTTAACATTCGACGGGAATTACACCGATAGCTCCGGAAGCGGCAATGATGCTTATGCCCAGGGCTCGGTTCCTTTCCTGCCGGGCAAGATCGGCCAGGCGGTCCACATCAATACCACGTCAGGCATCAATTACCTGGCGCTCTCAGACACACCAAGTCTGGCCTTCGACGAGGCGGCCAGTTTCACGGTCTCCTTCTGGATCAGGTACACGACCGGATTCAATGACGATCCGATCATAGGCAATTCTCTCGGTTCAACCTACCAATTGGGCTGGGTGTTCACCGACAGTTCGAGTACGGGCAAGCTCGAATGGTCGCTCGTGAGCACCGCCAATAGCGGCGCCTACCTGCGCGATCCGGTGGGCAGCGCGGTCATCGGAGACGGCGCCTGGCATAATGTGGTTGGGGTGGTTGACCGCGATCAGCAAATGGCGTTCGCGTACGTGGATGGCGCGCTGGACGGCAGTTGGTCAATTGCCGGCTTGGGCACTCTGGAATACCTCAATGCCATCACCATCGGCCAGGACCCGAGCGGTGGCTACGGCTCTGCTGTCTTTGATCTGGATGACGTTGGCATCTGGCGTCGGGCCTTGACCGCTTACGAGACCGCGAGCGTGTACGCAGCGGCCCAGAGCTCCGGCGAGAGCTTCGATGTCTATGGACCGGTGAAAGCCTACGTGAACCATGTCGGCAACAATGTTGACGTGAGCTGGCAGGCAGGAACACTGTTCCAGTCCACCAACGTGACCGGCCCATATAGAGCCGTGGTGCCTGCGACCACCCCTCCGCTCTACCGGACAACGGCCACCGGCTCGGCCATGTTCTTCCGCGTGCAGCAGTAGCTTTTCGAACGCACGTGGAGGGTGAGAGCAGGGATTGAGCGCGTGGCGGGGAGACGAATTCTCCACGCCACGCCATGCTGGTTCTTCGCCGTCACCAATGGAATTGTGACACCGCTCGAAAGCTCCCTTCGGAAAGCGAGCTCTGTCGCATAACCAGGCTGGAAGCCGTTTCGAGTCGCGTAAGGCGCACCAAACCGGATTTGGCGGGAAAGAGTCGAATCAATTGGGCTAAGCGCACAGGCCCCAGCGAAACGAGGGATCCGGTCACGAACGCCTCAACGCAGCCCGGATGCTTCTGACAATACGGATCATCCTGAGTCTGTTAATCGCCGGTGAAAGGCGATGGAGCACACGCACTGCCGCGGGCGGCTATAGGTGGTGGGTTCTATGGCATTGCCTGGCATGCGGTTCTGCGCCATTGTTGATGCATGGGCAAACGACGTGAGGCGCGCGAGCGCGCCGTTCAGTTTCTATTCCAGCACGATTTGAACCCGCCGGCGGACCTGTCGGCGGCGCTGGAGCATTTTTGGGAGTCGCAGCGGGCAGCGGCTATCGCCGAGGACAAGGGGGCGGCTACCTGGGGCCAGCCAGTGGAATTGCCGCCGCCCACACCAGAGGAGGCAGCCATACGCGAGTTTGCTGATCCGCTCATCCGCGGCACGCTGGAGCACCGGGACGAAGCGGATACCGTAATCAAGCAACACGCGAAGAACTGGGAGCTGCATCGCATCGCGGCGGTGGATCGCAATGTCCTGCGGCTGGCCATTTATGAGATGCTGCATCGTGATGACATCCCGCCGGTGGTCAGCATCAACGAGGCGGTAGATATCGCCAAGAAGTTCTCCACGCAGGACAGCGGCAAGTTCGTGAACGGCATCCTCGACAAGGTGAAGGGGGAACTGATGCGGCCGGCGCGGATCGTCAAATGAGGGCCGAATTGGGGGACACCAGGCTGCATGGCATTTGCTGATCTACATCTGCACAGCCGTTTTTCCGACGGCACGTATGGGCCGGAGGAACTGGCCGAGCAAGCCCGGCGGTATGGGCTTGCGGCCATTGCGTTGACGGACCACGATTCGGTGGAGGGCTGCCCCGGAACGGCGCAGGCGTGCGAGGCGGCGGCCATCGAGTTCATCCCGGGCATAGAGCTGACCGCGGAGCAGGAGGGAAACGAACTGCACATCCTGGGCTACTGTATGGACACGCAGAATCCCAGGCTGTTGACGGAGATCGCCCGATTCCAGGCGGTGCGGCAAAACCGGATTCGCGAGATGGTGGAAAGGCTCAATCGGATGAGCGTGCCGCTCTCAGCCGATGCGGTATTCGCACTGGCGAATTGCCGCGCGCCGGGCCGGCCGCACGTGGCGCGGGCGCTGGTGGCGGCGGGTCTCTGCCAGAGCCTGGATGAGGCATTCGAGCGGTTCCTGAAAAAGAACCGGCCGGCCTGGGTGCCGAAGTTCAAGATGAGCGGGGAGAAGGCAATCGAGTTGATCCACCAAGCGGGTGGGGTGGCGGTCCTGGCGCACCCGGGGTTGAATCGCACGGACGAGGTTATTCCAAGCATGGTCGAGGCCGGCATGGACGGCATCGAGTGTTTCCACACCAAGCATTCCACAGTGACGACGGAGCGTTACCTGGAGCTGGCCAACCGTTTTCACCTGCTGGTGACGGGCGGCTCGGATTGCCACGGGAAGAACAAAGGCAAACCGCTGATTGGCACGGTGAAGGTGCCTTATCAGTACGTCGAGAAGCTTAAAGCGCGAGCGGCGGAGATCAAAACCGCGACCCTGTCGCACGCGAGCCAATGAAGGTCCCGGCAGCCGACGCAGAGAGTTGACCTCCCTCACGGATCACGCATCAAATCATATGGGATTATTCAGCAGATTTAAGGCCGGCCTGCAGAAGACGCATAGCAAGTTGGTGCATGAAATCAAGCGCATCGTCACCCGGTCACCTAAGCTGGACGCCGCGGGGCTCGAGGAGCTGGAGGCTGCGCTGATTGCCGCCGACCTCGGCATGGCCATGACCAGCCAGATCGTCGGCGCCGTCAAGCAAGCCTACGAAACACAGGGTAGCGCGGGGCTGGAGGTGTTTGCCGTCGCGCGTCGGGAGGTGGAAAAGAGCTTGGCGTCGAACCAACCCGAACTGCGCCGAGCACCGGAAGGATTGACGGTGGTGTCGATTGTAGGGGTGAACGGGACGGGCAAGACCACGACGGCAGCGAAGCTGGCGCACCTGGTACAGTCGCGCGGGGATACCGCATTGCTGGCGGCCTGCGACACGTTCCGCGCGGCGGCCATCGAGCAGATCAAACATTGGGGCCAGCGGCTGAAAGTAGAGGTGATCGCAGGGGCCTATGGGGCGGACGCGGCGTCGGTGGCCCACGACGCCGTGGCCGCCGCGCAGGCGCGCAAGGCGGATTACCTGATCGTGGACACGGCGGGCCGGCTGCATACGAAGCACAACCTGATGCAGGAATTGCAGAAACTGCATCGGGTGATGGGCAAGCAACTGCCGGGTGCGCCGCACGAGGTGTTGCTGGTGCTCGATGCGACGACCGGGATGAACGCATTGAACCAGGCGCGCGAATTCAACAAGGCGGCGCCGCTCTCGGGGCTGATCGTGACGAAGCTCGACGGCACCAGCAAAGGGGGAATGGTGGTGGCGATTCAGAAGGAACTGGGGTTGCCCATCAAGTTCATCGGCCTGGGAGAGCACGCGGATGATCTGCAGCCGTTCGACGCGCAGCAATTCGCCGGAGCACTGTTTGGGGAGTAATGGCGCTGAACCAGCGACGGACACAGATGAGGGCATCCTGGTGACAACGAAAACGGCGCCAACCCGCTTGGACAACCATTACATGCGTGTCGCTGTTCGGCTGGCGCAACGGGGGTGCGGCGCGACTTCGCCCAATCCTATGGTGGGCGCGGTTTTGGTGAAAAGAGACAAGATTATCGGGCGAGGCTGGCATCGCCGCGCAGGGGAACCCCATGCGGAAATCGAGGCGCTCCGCGACGCGAAGCGGCGGGGCCACGACCCTAAAGGCGCGAAGCTTTACGTAACGCTGGAGCCGTGCTGCACTCACGGCCGCACGCCGCCTTGCACCGAGGCCATCCGGGCGGCCGGGATCAGACGAGTTGTGGCCGGCGCGATTGATCCGAACCCGCAGCATAGCGGCAGGGGATTCCAGATCCTGCGCCAGGCAGGAATTACGATTGCTCACGGCGTGATGGCCGCAGAATGCGAGCGGCTCAATGAGGCATTCAATCACTGGATTGTCCGGCGCACGCCCTTGGTCACCGTAAAGGCGGCCATGACGCTCGATGGCAAGATTGCCACCGCTTCCGGTGAGTCGCGATGGGTTACGGGCGAAAAGGCGCGGGCTTATGGGATGAAGCTGCGGCAAAGCGCGGATGCGATCCTGGTGGGCATCAACACGGTGTTGGCGGATAATCCAAGCTTGACGGTGAGAAATCCGAAAGACGACGGCCGAAGGCCGAAGGCCGCAGCCCATGGGACGAAACCCGCAGGACTGAGTCATCAGTTGCGCCGCGTCGTGCTGGATGCGCGGGGCCGCACGCCGCTGGAGGCGAAGGTTGCGTGCGATGAATGCGCGGCCCTCACGACGATTGTGGTGAGCAGACTGGCCCCGAAAAGGCGCGTGGCCGCGTTGGCGAAACGGGTAAGGGTGTTGGTCGCACCGAGTTCCGATGGCAACATCAACCTGCACTGGCTGCTGAAAAAGCTCGGGGCGGAACATATCACCAACCTGCTGGTCGAAGGCGGCGGAGAAGTGAACGCTTCATTCCTGCTGCAAGGGATGGCGCAGCGCGTCACGTTCCTTTATGCGCCGAAGATTCTGGGCGGGCGTGACTCGCGCCGAGCGGTCGCCGGCGAAGGGGCGAAGACGCTCGCGGAGAGCCTGAGTCTGACCGATTTGGGGTGGCGGCGGCTCGGGCCCGATTGGTTGCTGAGCGCGCGGCTTGTGGCCCGTTGATTCGGGTTTCGGATTTTGGGCTTCTTTCGAGTTTCGGCCTTCGGCTTTCGGATTTACTATGCCGCCATGTTTACCGGAATTGTTGAAGAAACGGGCACGGTCGAGCGGATCAGGCCGACAGCGAACTCTATTGAGCTAACAGTGCGCGCGAATCGCTGCGGGCAAGGGCTAAAGGTGGGCGCGAGCCTCGCCATCAACGGCTGCTGCCTCACGGCGGTGAAGCTGGCTTCACGCGCCAAGTCCAGGCTGGTGCAATTTGATCTGCTAAAGGAAACCTGGCAGCGCACAAACCTGCAGTTTGCCAGCGCCGGAGCGCTGGTCAACCTCGAGCGACCGTTGCGCACGGATGGCAATTTGGGCGGACATTTCGTGACCGGCCACATTGACGGCCTGGGCACAATCACGCGGTGGGAACGTATGGGGCAGGACCACGTGTTGGACATTGCCGCTCCACCAGAGGTCATGCGCTACGTGGTGTTCAAAGGTTCGGTGGCCATCGATGGCATCAGCCTCACGGTCGCCGCCGTCCAGAAGAAGACCTTTCGCATCTGGATCATCCCGCATACCTATGAGATTACGGCTCTGCGCGAGCGCAAAGTGGGAGATGCCGTCAACCTGGAAGCCGATTTGCTCGGCAAGTACGTCGAGAAGTTTGTGACCGCTCGGGCGCACCGTTGAACTGCCGCCTTGGCTTCTCTGCCAGTCAGGCGTGGCCTTGGCAAAGCGTCACCACAACCACAACAGGTACCACTTCCTCTTCTTCGGTGGCGACTGCACCTTTAGCGGCTGTGGCCTGTCCTCCTTTTGAGCCATTGAGGCGGGCGCGACCTCGCGGACGCGTGTTAACGGCACGAAATGCTCCTCGCCCTTGGCGTCCTTAAACTGGTAAACGCCCTCTCTGAGCTGCGGTTTGCTGGCGGTGGTGATCTCCGTGCCATTGCTGAGTCTGATCACATAATGATGCGCGCACCCGGTCAGGGCGATCATGCCGATGAGAATGGGCAGCGTTGTCTTCTTCATTGTATGGCAAGCGGAATATGAGACTTCGGGATAGATTCTCTCAAGAGCGTTCTGAGTTATGATCAGTCCTCCGACTTTTCCTCTGCGCGGGCCAGGAATTCCATCTTCCCTCGCTTAGCCACTTCATGCAAACAGGCTTGGATCGAACCGGAGGTGCCTAGATACGGTGGGTCAAAGAGAGCCAACAGGACGGCTGCACGGCTGCTTCTCTGCTTGAGCCACAGGTCAATCCAGCTCTTGACCTCGTCGGGCAATGCCTCGGCATGGTGGACGGAAATGATAACCAGGTCTGCCGAGGCCGCTTCCCTGGCCGCAATCGCTCGCAACTGAACCGTGCGCAGCTCAGTCAAGAGCCACATCTCCTTGGTGAACTCACAATTCCGCCCGAGGCATCGGATCAGAGTCTGGTAAAAGTCGTCCGCGCGGGCACCCGTGGCAGAATCTTCATACACCACTGAAACGGTGAGGCGCTTCGACTTCTGCCAAAGTGGCCATACCTGCAGTCTTGATAGTGTTGTGTCCATGAAAACAGACGGTGCTTTTGTGCGGAATCGTCTGCCCCAAATGAGAGTTCGGCAAGCGGAATCAATCGGAATGAGTCGGCAATAGGCAAAGAGCCATTGTCGCGGTGGCCGAGCATGGGCTACGCCCAGGCACAACTGCCGCGTCAACAAATCGATCCAGCCGCCCGTACAAATGAAGAAGGCGCCTGACTCTAAATGGGCGTGTGCCTTGTTGAAAGCAAACCGGCTACCGCAATTTCATTCCGGCGGCGTCCACGGTCCTCTAACGCGCCTCAACGGTCGCCAGACCAGCCTGGCAGCAGCAATCATCGGAAAATCAATTGGTGGAGGGACCTTTCACCAGGCGTGCCTCGTTGGTTTCCAGGTAATTGGCCATGGCTTCGATGCCGCTGATTTGGGCGCTGACGCGCTTCAGGCCAAACTGTTTGGTTATCCTGTAGTGGATCAACTTCTTGCCCAGCGCTACAATCTCAATATCTGCAGCCTGCGTCTTCCAAATCTGGCCCTTGGCCAATGGCCGCCGATTATGAGATTTTATTTTCATCCCGGTATTAGACAGTGAAATGCCTCTATTTGTTCATTTCGGCGCTCTTTTGCGTTTATTTCCGGCCTTGCCTCCCACTGGCAGGCACTTGGCCTCTCCTCACGCCAACCCAGCCATCAGGAGGCCGCCTAAGCGCTTTTTCGCATTTCCGATAGTGGCAGCCTGCCTGCTTTCCCAAAGGCAAGAATGTCCGAATTCAGGCAAGAGCACAACAGACCCCGGCAATCGGGGTAGGATGAAAACCTACCACATCCTCATCGGCAATTGTGAGGAGTTGCTTAGCGACTTCTTCGAGGCCCTCTTTCGCGAGGTTTGCGAAGGCAACGCTGTCCTCCAATCCACCCGAACGCGGCGGGTTAGCGAGTTTGTCCGACAGGGCTGCGAGACCGATTTTGATCTTGTCATCCAGGTCCCCCATAACCTGTTTCCTGCGGCGACCGCTCCCACGCCCATGGACTTCATCGGCGAGGGAATCCGCGCTATCCGCACCATC
>Ga0224559_1001525_pt1 | contig 12637 bp, 11 predicted proteins | sample 714S33034metaG_FD_180676 | JGI IMG/M metagenome (GOLD analysis project Ga0224559, IMG submission 180676) | Peat soil microbial communities from Stordalen Mire, Sweden - 717 S3 30-34 | ecosystem: Environmental > Terrestrial > Soil > Wetlands > Peat | place: Sweden: Norrbotten County, Stordalen... | reverse complement strand
AGCGGTCGAGGCCGTTTTTAGAAATGCCGCGGCAGCGTCAAGCGTTTGCTAAAATGAGCGGATGGAACAATTGCGCGCGTTCGAGAGCCGCCAGTGGAAATGCGCCCCTCCTGCCCGGTTGGGAAGCTCGGCTAAAAGTAGGTTGCGATGAAGATTCTTATGCTGTTTTCGCACCCCTGGCGAGGCGGCAGGGCCGGCGGCGCTGAAACCCACGTTATTCAACTGATGCAGGAGCTTTCGCTACGAGGCCACACGATTGTCTTTGTAGCCTGTGCAAGCAAAACCGAAGTGGAAGGAATGCCCCCCGGCGTGACCGCAGAGTACCGGCTGCCATTCCGGAGCTTGAATCCCTTCGATCAGATCAAGGTGTACCGCGAGTTGAAAGAAATCGTTCGCCAGCATGGCATCGAGATCATTCATGCTCATCATCGAACCGCGGGGAACTTTGCGGAGTTCATCTTTCGCGGCACACAGGTTCCCTATGTCATTACGGTTCACGACATCTGGCATCGCGCTCCACTCAAAAGCCTGCATGGCAGATTTCTCCGCCGGATAATCGCGGTCAGCGGCTTCATCCAGCGAGGTCTGACGGAAAAGTTTGGCTTTGCCGAGGAGCAGGTGCGGGTGATCCACAACGGAGTCGATCCGGCGCGGATCGAGAAGGCGAGTGACGAAGAGGCAGCGCGCATCCGTGATAACTTTGGCGTGGCAGGCGAGGTTGTCTTCAGCCTGGTTGCGCGCATCACAGAATCGAAGGGACACTATGACCTGATCGAGGCGCTGCGGCTGCTTCCGCGCGAGTTGAATTACAAGTGCCTCATCGCCGGAGAAGGCAAAGACAAAAAGAAGCTGCAAGCGCTGGTCGCGCGCTACGGCCTGAGCGGAAAAGTTGTCTTCTGCGGCTTTCAAGCCAATATCCCCGCCCTGATGAAAGCCTCCGACGTGATTCTCCTTCCCTCGCACCGGGAGCCCTTCGCTGTCACTATTGTTGAGGGGATGTTCTCGCGCAGGCCGCTACTGGTATCGGCCTCCGGCGGAACACCCGAAGCGATTACCAATGACCGCGAAGGGATTGTCTTCCCGGTGAGGGATGTGGCCGCGCTCGCCAAGGGAATCGAACTGCTGGTGAGCGATCCCGCGCTCCGCCGCCGCTTGGGCGAAGAGGCTTACCGTACCGCTCATCGCAGATTTCTATTAAGCAGGATGGTGGATGACACGGAAGCCTACTATGCGGAAATTGTGCGCGCCGCCGCCAAAGCGCATCAGCCGCGCTGACCGGCCCTGATGATTGAGCCGAAATTCTGTATAGTAGAAAGGGAAGATCACAAATGAGCTTTGAGATTTTGACCGCGAAATCAATCCAAAGACGGCAGCACTGGATTGATGAGATCGCAAAGATCAGCGGAAAATTCGGCGATGACAGTTCCAAGATCGACCGTGAGTTGATCTCTGAAATCCAGCGGGACGGACTGGCCGCCTTGCTGGATCATCTTCGTTTATGCGGTTCAATCCCCGAACATTATAGGCATGATTCCAGTGAGGAAAAGCTCTATTCGAAATACACGGATTCCTTGCTCGCCGAGGTGTTCAGGCAGATTGGTCTAACGAGTCTTGTTTTGAACGAGCGAGGCGATGCGGCAGACGTGGAAGTTGTAGGGCCGGATTATTCTCTAGTCGCCGACGCGAAAGCATTTCGCTTAAGCAGGACTGCGAAGAACCAGAAAGATTTCAAGATTGATGCGCTCCACGGGTGGAAACGCGGAAAGCTCCACGCCATGGTTGTTTGCCCCTTGTACCAACTGCCCGCCAGAACAAGCCAGATTTACCAGCAGGCAATTGTCAGGAATGTCTGCGTATTTTCTTATTCTCACCTCGCAGTACTGGTTGAATATTCAAATGTTATCGGAAAACTTGAAGCACAGAACCTTTTACTGAAAATCCTTCATTGTACCGAAGAATTGAATCCGACGAAGGATTCTGTCAGTTATTGGGCGGCCATCAACGGGACAATGCTCGATTCAAACCCCGCCATTCCGCCATTATGGCAAGAAGAGAAATTGGCAACGGTGGAATCCATAGCTGCCGCCAAGGAAGAAGCCCTTTTGATGCTTGCCAGCGAGCGAGAGCAGGTGATGCGCATGAGCCGGGAAGAGGCGATCAAGGTCCTGATACTGGACCGCAATATCAACGGACGGGAAAAGAAGGTCAGGTCAGTATTGGACAATGGGATATTCGCTATTTCATAAACGAAAGCATCCCGTTGTCACTTAGCCTGCTGTTGCAAATATCTACGTATTTCGGATCAATTTCATAGCCAATATATTGCCGCCCCAGATTTCTGGCAGCCACGAGAGTCGAACCGCTCCCAGCAAAAGGGTCCAGGACTATTTGATCCGGCTTTGTCGTTAGTTCAATAAGTGCCTGCATCAGCCGGACAGGCTTCTGAGTTGGGTGCAAACCCCCTTCGCCTTGAGAAAGTCCGCAGTAAATCATGTTGTCGGGAGTTGTTACATAGCGAAGAAAGGACTCCTCGTTATAGGGGCCAACCCCGTGATCCAGGGCATTATCCGCAATGGTAGTGCCGATCTTATAGGGTTTCGTGAGCCAAAGAATAGGCTCGAAGGACGGACGAAGATTTCCCACGCGCCACCCTGCCCATTCTTGAGAAGAAGCGGTATCCTGACGCCTATCAAAAACGATACTTACACGCTGTGCCCGATGCGGCGCATGGTCACGCACCCAAGCTAACATATCCTTGAAAGAAAATCCGGCATCCTCAAGCGCGCAGATGCACCGGTGCGAGTAGCGTCGTCCCGCGAAAATAAAGGCAGTACCACCCGGTTTCAAAACTCGCAACCATTCAGATGCCCAAGTAGAACACCATTCGTAGTACTGCCTGGGTATATTTCGGTCTGCCTCCGACCACCCATTGATAGGTTTTCCACGCTTTTTGAAGATAGCTCCTGCTCTTCCTTGGGCCGGACTCGTTCCCATGTAAGCGGAATTGGTATTGTCATGCAGCACATCCCAATCCTCAACCCCGATTCCGTAAGGAATATCGCTCAGGATCAAATGCACAGAAGATGAAGGCATTTCCTTGATTAGGTTGACGGAGTCGCCCTGCATGACTCTGTTCCATTCAAAGGTCTCCGATGAGTCGAGAGAGTTCTGAGAACCTGGAAAAGCCTCGATAATCTGTGCTGCATTGACTGTTGCCATAGATCAATCCCTACCACTTTCGGGCAGTTCATACAACTCTGGTAAAAAAGAGAAAATTAATTCACATTATTGTGGCGCGGGCAGATTGGCGCTCAGATCACTGGGTTTCACGGCTACCAGCAACTCGGTCTCAGGGGGCAACGCCGTGGGCAGCGGGCCTTCGAGGGCGATCTTCAGCACTTCGTCCATGTTCTCGACAAAGTGCAGCTTCATCGATTTTTTGATGTTGTCTGGCAACTCCGCGATGTCCTTGTCGTTGGCGCGGGGTAGAATCACTTCAAAGATGCCCGCGCGCAAGGCGGCCAGCAGTTTCTCCTTCAATCCGCCGATGGCCAGCACCTTGCCGCGCAGCGTGATTTCGCCGGTCATGGCAATGTCGCGGCGCACGGGAATCTTGGCCAATGCGCTGGCGAGCGCCGTGGCCATGGTGATGCCCGCCGATGGTCCGTCCTTGGGAATCGCGCCTTCGGGTACGTGCAAGTGCAGATCGACGTTGCGATAAAACTCACGGCTGAGGCCGAGAGCCTGCGCGCGCCCGCGAATGTAGCTGAGCGCGGCCTGCGCCGACTCCTGCATCACGTCGCCAAGCTGGCCGGTGATGGTGAGCTTTCCCTTGCCGTCGAGCACCTGCACTTCGGTGGTCAGAATGCAGCCGCCGACTTCGGTCCATGCCAGGCCCGTGACCAAGCCGATTTCGCTCTTCTCATGCACCTCGGAGTCGCGGAAGCGGGCCACGCCGAGAAACTCGCTGATGTTCGCGGCGGTCACTTCTTCCATGTGCTTGGCGCCGGCTTTGACCACTTTGCGCGCCACTTTGCGGCAGACGTTGCCGATCTCGCGCTCCAGATTGCGCACGCCTGCCTCGCGCGTGTATTTGCGGATGATTTCGGTGATGGCATCGTCCTTGAAGACGATGTTTTTCTCACTCAATCCGGTCTGTTCACGCTGTTTTTTTACCAGGTATTGGCGCGCAATCTCCAGCTTTTCCAGCTCGGTGTACCCTTGCAGGCGCAGCACCTCCATGCGGTCTTGCAGCGCGGCGGGAACGGTGTGCAGCACGTTGGCCGTGGCGACGAACAAGACCTGCGAAAGATCGTAATCAACGTCGAGATAATGATCCTGAAAGGTGGTGTTCTGCTCGGGGTCCAGCACTTCAAGCAGCGCCGACGCGGGATCGCCGCGGAAGTCGGAGGCCATCTTGTCCACTTCATCCAGCAGGAAGACGGGGTTCTTTGTGCCGGCGCGCTTCATGTGCTGAATGATCTGCCCCGGCAGCGCGCCAATGTAAGTCCGGCGATGGCCGCGAATCTCGGCTTCGTCGCGCACGCCGCCCAGCGAGAGCCGCACAAACTTGCGGCCGGTGGCTTTGGCAATCGACATTCCCAGTGAAGTTTTGCCCACGCCCGGAGGCCCGACGAAGCAGAGGATCGAGCCTTTTGGATTTTTCACAAGCTGGCGCACGGCGAGAAATTCCAGAATGCGTTCCTTGATTTTTTCCAATCCATAATGGTCCGCGTTCAGCACTTTTTCCGCGTAATCAATCGAGCGCGTCTCCTTGGACCGCTTCTTCCACGGCACGGCGAGCAGCCAGTCGATGTAGTTGCGGCTCACGGTGGATTCGGCCGACATGGGCGGCATGGCTTCCAGCTTTTTCAGCTCCTGAATCGCTTTGTCCAGCGTTTCCTTGGGCATTCCGGCGGCTTCAATCTTTTTGCGCAGCTCGTCGAACTCGCTCTTCTCGCCGCGGCCAAGTTCCTTCTGAATGGCCTTGATCTTTTCGTTCAGGTAATACTCTTTTTGCGCGCGCTCCATTTGCCGCTTGACGCGCGATTGTATGTTGCGGTCGAGGTCGAGCTTTTCAATTTCGATGTCCAGCACATCGGCCAGGCGCGCCAGGCGAATCGCGGGATCGAAGAGCGCCAGCAAGTCCTGCTTTTCCTCGATGCCCAGTTGCAGATTGGCGGCGATGGTGTCGGAGAACTTGGCCGGCTCATCCATGCGCACGCTGGCGATGATGGTCTCGTAGTTGAGCGATTGCTGCAGCTTGACGTACTGCTCGAAGAGCGTGGTCACGCGCTGCATCAACTGCTCGACGGCGGGGGTCATCTCGAAGCTGGATTTGCCCACGCGCACGGTGGCCACAAAGAAGCCGTCTTTATCGCTCACCTCAGAGGACTTGGCGCGCTCGATGCCCTCGACCAGCACCTTGATGTTGCCGTCGGGCATCTTGACGCTCTGTACAATGTTGCAGATCGACCCGACCTGATAAATCTCCTTGGGCCGTGGTTCGTCCACCGTGGCGTCGTGCTGCGTGGCGAGGAAGATCTTGCGGTCGCCGCTGAGGGCCTCTTCCAGAGCGCGCACGCTGGACTCGCGGCCCACCACGAAGGGCGTCATCATATAGGGAAAGATCACCATGTCCCGAATGGGCATCATGGGCAGCTTGCGGGACTCGGTCTTTGCGGTCATTGTACCCTCAGCGGTGTTGGATGCGCGGCGGCAGCTTCCGTCGCATAGCTTGAGTCAGCAAGCCTGTAGGAATTGTACAGCGGATTCCAGTTTGGGCGGTGTGCAAAGCGGGTACGTTTCCGGGCCGGTTCCGTCAGGATATCTCCTTCATTTGCTCAGTAAATTTTAATTCATTTGCCTCCGATCAGGACGCGCCCGTACGATCGGCGTTATCATTCATGGATAGGAAGGGGAGAACGGAATGAACCTTGCGATGCGTTTTGCAGTTGCCGCCCTATGCGCCTTGGCGGCAGGTGGGTGTGCGCAGACAACCGAACCCGCTCAAACGGCTACGCCGGCTCAGGCGGTCGCGCCAACTCAGGCGGTTGCGCCGGCCTCGATGTTTGATGATCTGAAGGTCAAGGAAGTGGGTCTGGCGGAGATCGACACCTCGCACATCAAACTGTCCGTGGACCTCAATCTGACCGCCACGCAGACGGTGACCATGGAGAGCCTGCGCATCGGCTCGCTGCACATCAATGGCCTGCCGGTCTTTGCCGCTCCGCTCAATCAGGAGATTGTGCTGAAAAAGGGCGTGCCCACTGCTCTTCCGCCGCTTTACGTTACGGTTCTCTTTCGCGATCTGCATACCGTCGATCCGCTGAAGCGGATGATCGAGAACCAGAGCGTCAAGATCGAAGGCGAGGTGGTGGCCAATGTGCGGCTCGCCATGATCGAAAAGCTGGCCTTGCACACGCAGCATCCTACCGTCGATATCGCGCTCAACCAGGAGGTTCCGGCGGCCTTGGGCCTCTCGGTGCTGGAGCGCACGGTGGCGCTCACCACGCTGGGATTGATCGATTCGGGCCTGCAAGCCTCTTCCTTGGCAGGGCAGCTCGCTCCCAACCGGCCGGCGTGGATTCGCGCCCTGGAGGCCAGTGCGCCGGCCAATCTCTATGCCGTCGAATCCAGCTACGCGCTGACCCAGGCTGGAGCGGATTTCCCGGTGGTTTCCCTCTCGTTGGGCTTTCGCGTCGCCTCTGGAAAAGTGGTGACCAGCGCCGAATCCCAGGTGCCGTGGAAGTACGATGCGGAGTTTCTCACCGCGGTGCAATCCGGCACGGCCAAACTGGTGAAGAACAGCCAGGAGATTCAGCTTCGGTCGCTTCTGCCCGGCGATCCTCTGCGCCTCAGCGCCAAGGATTTCACCGTGGAGACACGTGGAAGCACCCAGGGAGACAATCTGATCGCGGTCTCTGGCGAAAAGCACGGCAAGATTCAGGTTCTGCGCCGCGCTACGCCCGGCTCGCTGGCCCTGCTGACTCTGGTCGCGCCGTCTGCGGCAACGGCTGTGGCAGCGCCTGGAGCTTCGGGGCTGGCTGTGGCGACGGCCACCGTGGTCGCGCAGGAGAACTGGCCGCAGGTGGCCGTCTTCCGCCTGCGCGAGGATAAGGCGACCAAAAAGCCCACGGTCGAGCTGCTGACGATGGCCGCAAGCCGCGACGGTAAGGCTATTCATCTCAGCGAACCGGTGGATGCGGCGGTCTTCGGCTCGCCCATCATTACGCCGGATGGAGTGATCGGACTGGTGCAGGACGAGCAGGCTGGAGCTTTTTTACCCGACGATCTGCTGGCACCTGCAGCTGCGCCTGTTCCTGCGTCTGTTTCCGATCCTGGAGTTGCGCGATAGAAACGATTCCTAGGTCTCAAAGCGAGATCTGGGCCACCCGCCACCCTTGCATCGTTCTTTGATGCAAGGGTGGAAGTCCACGAACCTCAACCAGCCGTCTCCCGATCCTGAAATTTCCCGTAGAATTATCGCGAATCATAGTTCACACATACAAATGTGTGATAAGCTACACACGGAAAGGAGCGCATCGATGGCGACAAATCTAGCCCTCGACGACAGACTGATCGATGAGGCGCGGCGAATCGGAGTTCACGTGACCAAGAAGGAAGCTGTGACCGCCGCATTGCAGGAATATATCCAGCGGCGCAAGCAGATAGAAATTCTGAAGCTTTTTGGGACGATTGACTACGATCCGGCCTACGACTACAAAAAAACGCGCCAGCTTGACCAGATTGAGGTCGAATTGTGAAGGTTCTGGTCGATGCTTGCGTCTGGTCGCTTTCCCTGCGGCGCAAAGATCCGGCTGCGTTGAACGGGGAAGAGCAGCGGATGGTGGCTTTGCTCGGCGATGCGATTCAAGACGGGCGCGTAGCCATCGTTGGCCCCATCCGGCAGGAAGTTCTCTCTGGAATCAAAGAGATCGCTCAATTTGAAAGATTGAGAAGGGCGCTCGAAGCCTTTCCCGACACGCCGATGGCCACGCCGCACTACGAGGAGGCGGCGCGCTTTTTCAATCTCTGTCGCAGTCGTGGAGTCGAGTGCGGCGCGGTTGATATTCTGCTTTGCGCCGTCGCATCCCGCGAGCGCTGGAGCATCTTAACCACCGACGGCGGCCTGAAACGCTGCATTGAAGCCCTGCGCGCCGAGGGAGTCTTACGCTGAGGCATTGCGCGGGTACACCAGGCTTGGATATTCAAACAGAATCTCAACTCACGCCATAGGATTCTTGGACCGCAGTTCGGCGATGATCTCGGCGGCGGCTTGACGGGCCTGGTCGGCTCTGTCCGGCGGGAAGCTGATGGCGCCGACGCGGGCGTGGCCGCCGCCGCCGTAGCGCTCGCAGATGGCCGCCAGATTGGTCATCCGGGCCGGGTCGGCCTTGGTCCAGGGATTCGAGCCGACCGAGACCTTGGTGCGGAAGCCGGAGCTGGAGAGGCCAATCGAGTAGGTCGCGTGAGGATGCAAGTAGTACGGGATGAACTTGTTGTAGCCCTCCTGCGGCTGGTCGGTGATGTCGAAGAAGATGGTTCCGTCGCGCTCCTCGGCGCGTGCGCGGATCAGCGCGATGGCCTGCTGGTGGCGTTCGAGCAGCGCGGGCAGCCGCTCGGCGACAAAGGGCTGACTGAGCAACTCGGCCAGCGGCATCTCGGTGAGCAGCGGAATCAGGCGCGGCACAAAGACATCGTCTTGCGCCGACTCGATGATCAGTGTCAGCTTCATTGCCGGGGCGGCCATCTCGACGGCGGCCTCCGGGCTTTCGTACTTGGCGCCGTCCACGATGTTGGCCCAGTGAATCAGCTCGGCCACCGGCTTGGTGTTGAAGCCGAAGAGCGTCTCGCCGATGTGCGCCAGGAAGCTGGTGCAGGAGGTGTAGTTGGGGTCAAAAAACTTGCGGCCGGGAGGGGGCGCGCTCTTCTGGTAGTCGAGAAAGTGCTGATGATCCGCCGGGGTGAGGAAGGCCGAGAGGTGATGGTCGAACCACCAGGTGATGCGCGGCGAGGCGGAGTACTTGAAATCGACGATGGCGTTTTCGTCGCCGGTGAAATCGCTCTCGTCAAAGAGCGCGCTGGCGCGGTGGACCAGGCCGTGGTACTGGTAGCTGGCACCGGCGGCGACGCACTCGCTGTGAAAGCGCGTAAAGAGCGAGGCGGAGCAAGCTCCGTCGAAGCATTTGTCGTGATAGAAGACCCGAACCTGCAAGGGAAGAACTCCTTTGTGCAAAGAAAAAAACAATAGGTGGAACTGTTTAGCATCAAGGCAGCGGGCGATTGTGTCAAGGGCGAGAAGCGCATTTTCTCGTTTTTCCGGCGGGCGCAACTGTCCGTTAGCGGACGGCGGGTTTCGATTCTGAACAGGCGGGCGGCCTTCCTCGCGCAGCTTTCGAGTTTTAAGCCATTTATAATCAACGTTTATTGGTTTGAGAAGTTTGGCCCCGCGACTGCTTACTCCACGGATAGGTTCTTCGGGAGATTTCATGCACACCTTGCTTCAAGATCTGCGTTACGCGCTGCGCCATTTGCGCCAGTCGCCGGGCTTCACACTGACGGTGGTGCTCACCTTGGCCATCGGCATCGGCGCCAACACCGCGGTCTTCAGCAGCATGGACGCCGTGGTCTTGCATCCGCTGGCCGTGCCGCAGTTGAACCGCGTGGTGACGGTTGCCGAGCAGCAGCAGCGCGGCGGCTATCAGCAGGTGGCGCTGGCCAACTTCGAGGACTGGAGCCGCCAAAGCCGTTCGTTTGAGAGCTTGGCGGTGCGCGCCACGGCCGATATGAGCCTGACCGGAGCAGGCGATGCCGCGCACGTGCGGACGGCGCTCACTTCGTCCAACTTTTTCACCGTTCTGCGCACCCAGGCGCTGCTGGGCCGTCTCTATGCGGAGAACGAATGCCAGTCCGGCCGCGATGCCGTGGCCGTTCTCAACTATGGCTTCTGGCAGAGGCGTTTTGGCGGCGATGCGGCGGTGCTGGGCCGCAAGATCGAGCTGGATCAGCGCGTCTACACGGTCATCGGCGTCATGCCGAAGACCATGCAGTACCCTTCGGACGCCGATCTTTATCTTCCCCTTGCGCCCACGCCGGCGCAGTCGGCCAACCGCGACGCACACGACTATCTGGTGACTGGCCGCCTGCGCGAAGGCGTCACTGTGAAGCAGGCTCAGGCGGAGATGCGCCTCATTGCCGAGCGCCTGGCTGCGGCCTATCCGGCAACCAACCTGGGGCGCTCGATCAAAGTTGAACCGCTGCTGGACGGCATCAACGGCGACCTGACGCCGCTCTACTACCGGCTGATCATGGGCGCTACGCTTTTTGTGCTGCTGGTGGTCTGCGCCAACGTGGCCAATCTGCAATTTGCCCGCGGCATTCAGCGGCGGCCAGAGATGGCCATGCGCACCGCTCTGGGTGCCAGCCGCTGGCGCATCCTGCGCCAATTGTTGACGGAAAACATTCTGCTGGGGCTGGTGGGCGCGGCGGGCGGCCTGCTCTTCGCCGCCGTTTATCTGCACATGATCCTTGTCACCATGCCCGATCGGGTGGCGCGTTACATGGCCGGCTGGTCCAACACCTCGCTGAACGGCCGGGTGCTGGCGTTTTCCCTGCTGCTGGCGCTGGGCGCGAGTTTGATTGCCGGCCTGGCCCCCGCGCTGCAAGCTCTGCGCCTCAACCTGGTGGAGCAACTGAAGGCTGGCTCGCGCGGAACCATCGGCTCCGTCCGCAGCCAGCGGCTCAGAAGCATCTTCGCCGTCGCGCAGATTTCGCTGGCCGTGGCGCTGGTTATCGGCGCGGCGCTCATCTCCAAGGGCATGAATGCGATGCTGCATCGCGCCGACGAATACCGTCCGGCCAAGATACTCACCTTCAATGTGAAACTGCCCCTCTCGCGCTACGACACGCCGCAAAAGCAGGCCGCCTGGTACGCTCAGAGCCTGGAAAAACTGCGCGCGCTGCCCGGTGTCACTCATGCCGAGGAAAGCACGGCGCTGCCCTATAGCGAAAATGGTTGGCTGCAAGATTGCGCGCTCGAGAATCGCCCCACGCTGCCCGGGAAGTTTCAAAGCGCGCTGCGCCTGACGGTGAGCGATGGCTACTTTGACGCCTTCCACATCCCCATCGCCTCCGGACGCGGCCTTGCCAGGAGCGATGCGCTGGGTTCGCTGCCGGTGGCCGTTGTCAGCCGCGGCTTTGCCGCCCGTTACTTCCCCGGCGAAGAGCCCATCGGCCATCGTATTCGCATGGGCGGGCCAAACAGCGAGGAACCTTGGTTGACGATCGTCGGCGTCGCTGCGGAGACTAGATATTCCACCTGGGACGATACTCTACAGCCGGCCGTCTACCTGAGCGCCGTGCAGATGCAGCCTCCCGGCACTACCTACGCGCTGATGACCGAGGGCGATCCGCTGGCCTTGGCTGCGCCGGCGCGCAAGGCGCTGGCTGGCCTGGACCCCGCCCTGCCGCTCGATGTCGTGATGAGCTACGAGCAATACGTGCATGAATTGTTGACCGGGCTGATGTACGCCGCCGCCATGCTGGGGGTGGATGCGCTCATCGCCCTGCTGCTGGCCGCCGTCGGCATCTTCGGCGTCATGGCCAACCTGGTGGGCGAGCGCACCCGCGAGATCGGCGTGCGCCTGACCATGGGCGCAAGGCGTGAAAACATCCTCAGCATGATTCTGAGCCGCGCCGCGCGTCTGACAGCGGCAGGCGTGGGCATTGGCCTGTTGCTGGCCTTCGCACTCGCCCACTTGGTTGCCAACCTTCTGGTTGGCGTCCGCCCGGACGATCCCGCCGTCTTCGCCTCAATTACCGTGGTCATTGTGGCCGTTGCGCTGGGTTCAAGCTGGCTTCCTGCCCGCCGCGCCGCGCGCATCGACCCCATGGCCGCACTGCGCGACGAGTAAAAAATCGGAAATTCCACTTGCTCGCCCGCATAATACGGTGTATTATCTTGTATTATGTCTACTCCACGCACCATCAGCTTTCGTATTGACTCGGAAAAAGTCGCCCAACTGGACCAGATCGCCCAAGCCATGGACCGCGACCGCAGCTACTTGTTGAATGAGGCGGTTCTGTCTTTTCTTAGTGAGCAACAAAGATATGTTGCCATGGTGGAAGAGGGGCTGGAGGATATTCGTTGCGGCAGGTACTTCACCGATGAAGAAGTGGGACTCATGATCGATGAGTGGGAGCGCGAGGCCCAAAGCAAAGTCCAATGAAGATTCACTGGTCCGCAGCCTCGATCAAGCATCTCCAGGAAATTACTGGCTACCTTAAGGGCGAAAGCGCCACGGGGACAATTTCCACCCGTCGGAGAATCCGAGAGACGGTGCAGCGGATTGCCCTGATGCCGTTCTCTGGACGCGCAGGCCGTCTGGAGGGAACGCGAGAAGCAGTAGTTCCCCGCACGCCCTTCATTGTTACTTACAAGGTCTCCGCGCAGGCGGTCGAGATTCTGGGCATCTGGCACGGCGCTCGCCAGTGGCCGGAGTCCTTTTAACAGGAACTTCCCAGCTCGCCGCCGCATAGAGTATCTTTCCAACAGTACACTTCTGTGCAGATTTCTGTTTTATTTTGAAGGAGGTTCCATGCCTGCCCCCGAAGATCCCACCGGCCACGAGATTCA
>Ga0224559_1001524_pt1 | contig 12645 bp, 16 predicted proteins | sample 714S33034metaG_FD_180676 | JGI IMG/M metagenome (GOLD analysis project Ga0224559, IMG submission 180676) | Peat soil microbial communities from Stordalen Mire, Sweden - 717 S3 30-34 | ecosystem: Environmental > Terrestrial > Soil > Wetlands > Peat | place: Sweden: Norrbotten County, Stordalen... | reverse complement strand
CAGCTGTAACGTAGTTGAGTATCTCACGTCTAGTTAGTACATGCTGACCTCGACTTGCAAGCTCTAAAACAGGCTTTATTTTGTCTCTAATCGACTCTTTACATACTAATTTAGTTGGACTATCCAGTGACCTTTTTATTTCTACAGATTCTTCCAAACCATGAATTTTAATAGTTGCTTTAATCAATGCATCCTTGGCCGAGTAATCAACATGGGGGCCGTGTTTTTTTAAATTGACGTCTTTGGTTCCCCTACCTTTCATACGGGATATCTGTCCTGTTAAAAGGAAATCAATTGCATCCACAACAGCACTTTTACCAGAGCCATTAGGGCCATATATAAGGAAATTTTCTCCATCAGGCTTAATTGAAAGGTTTCTAATCCCTCTGAAATTATGAATCTCAAGCTCAAGAAGTTTCATAATATAACCACCTAATCCTTTAGAAGAACAATGATATCATCAGAATTTATCAAACCCACCTTTGTCATGGATTCAATTTTTTCAACTAGTTCAGAGTTAAAATTAGGATTATCTCTAAGTTTTGACAATGTGTCCAACCAAACATCCTCTAAAACAGTTTTTGGAACTTTTAAGCTTTTTCCTATAATATTAACCCCCATTATATTTAGAAATAATCATTAAATGAATCTATTACTCTATATTAAATTTAGAGTGCATCTTTCTAATAAGTTTATATTTTGTAGATGATTTATTAAGGAAATTTTTAATATTTAGTTTTTGATTAAAAAATAAATAAATAAAAAGAAATAGAGCTGTGCATTTATTTTTAAAATAGTACAATGATTATTGTTAGATTTACATTTTAAAACTGTAATAGATGTTTAAAGTGTGAATGTAATATTTATAATGGTATGGATGAATAGATAGGCCTATAGAATAGTTTTATAGCAAAAAATATTTTTGTTCATGATGAAAAACAGATTATTGTGTCTAAATTATTAATTATCATGCTAACTTGTAGATTAAAGCCATTAATGGATTATTCTAAAGATTTAATGGTATTGCTTGGTAATTTTATATCTTAACAAGTAGGTAGGATAAGATTGGATAATATGTTTTTTTCCAAATATTGATTGTATAGGTTTAATTTAGAAGAAATATCAGCGGATATGGTTCAGTTAATGATAGTACAAATGATACCTTTTAAGAGTACTTTAAATTAAAAACAGAACTCTAAGGGGCTGTTTTTTTAGATTTTAAAACAAAACCTTTATAAGTGATCGTGAGGTTATCACTTAGTATCCTAAGTTCCCATGATATGGGATACTTTTAAGGATCGGAGGCGAAATAGTATGAAGAAAGAATTAATAGCGACATTTTGTGTACTTACCATATTGGCAAGTGCAGCACCAATATTTGCAGCGACACCAACAACTACAACTAATAAAACAGTTGTATTAACTCCAACGCAAATTACAAAATTAAATACAACACAGAAAGAATTAACTAATCTTTTAACTAAGATTGACACATTAAAAGCAAAGTACAACAACAACACCAAAGACAAAATATTACTTGTTGCATTAAATCATGATAAAAAACAAGCTAATAAACTCAACACAGAAATAACCAACTACCTCAAAAATCCAACAACACCAGCAAACAAACATATCTACAAGTTCAGTATACAAACCAAAGAATTACAGTGGGAAGTAGCAAATATTGCATACTTACTTAAAAAAGTTAACACACCGAAACCAATTCACCCTGTGTTACCTAGAAATCCAGTAACTAACGCAAGTGTTTAATTAATTCCTAAATACTTCAACTATGTTTAGGGGGTTAAACCCTCTAAACAAATTTTTATTTTAAATATACTTTTTAAAGTCTAAATTTATTCTTATTAACTACTATAAATTTTTTTTGAACAATAAAAAGTAGTAATTAGTTTTCCAAATACCATCTACTTTAATTTGAAATAACGCTCATGGTAAATTTATATATAAAATCCTGTAACTAATAGCATCGATTATTTGAAGATCTTTATTTCCTCTGTTTTCTGATTCTCCTAACCGCTACAAGTAAAATAATTATAGCCACAATACTTGCTGCATATAATATAAGAATACAGATACAGCTGAGTTTTGAGAATCAATATTTAATGCATATAAATAGCCATCATTGCCTCCAATGTAGGTCATATTTCCATAAGCAACTGGTGATGCAGTAGATGGTTTACTGAATATTATGTATCCTAGATTAAAATTCCATTCAATTTGACTACTGTATTTGTTTAAGATGTAAACATTTCCATTATCACATCCAAAAACAGTTCTATTTCAAGAAGTAACCGCAGTTGATTTTATGGGTGAACTCATATGTATTGGCCATGTGTTCACCACTCCAGGTATCTAAACAGGAAAACTGACCATTATCCCCGCCTATATATAGACTATTATAATTGTTGTCGATGGTGATAAGAAAAATCAAAGAAAAATCTAAATTCTCTTTGATTTTAAATTTTTTCTACTAATTCTTTTCCTTCACGAGTAAGCTCTATAAAGTGGCCATTAGCACTTGATCCACCATATTTGATATGTCTTTTATGTCTTAAATCTATAATACAGGATCTTAGAATAGGACATTTAATTTTTAATTTTTCTGCCAAGTCTCTTTCAGATATTGGTGCATTAGCTTTATTTACTAATTTTAAAATTTTGATCTCATATTCTTCCATTTAAATCAGGCTCCTATTTTTAGTCTAAACTTTCTTAATGCCAATATGTTACATGTAATAGGTTTAACATTAATTTATTTTATTCTAATTTTTTTTATTTGAATTAAAATTGACAAGAATAAAGTTAAATATAATTATATAATATGAAGATATTATATTTGTTTATTTGCAGGTCAAATTATGATTAATTGGTTATATAAAAACTGGGCTAGACTTTGTATTATCTTATCGATAATTGTTGTTGTTATTATTTTGTTAGTTGTTAAAACCAATAACATCCTTCTGTTTTTAATATGGATTCAGATTCCAATTTATTTATTACACCAGTTTGAAGAACATTCATGGCCTGGTGGCTTCAAGAAATTTGTTAATACAGAAATTTTCCATGTTGAAGTTGGAGAATATCCCTTAAATGATACTAATATTTTCTGGATAAATGTACCAATTATCTGGGTTTTGATGCCAATTTTTGCTTCTTTATCGTATATAAATCTATTTTTTGGTTTATGGATTCCCTATTTTGCAGTTTTTAATAGTTTAACTCATGTAATTGGAGCTGTTGTAAAACGTAAGTACAATCCAGGTCTTTTTGTGAGTCTTGTGTTGGGTATTCCAGTGGCCGTCTACACTTTATGGTTATTCTACAGTTTCGTAAATGTACCTTTAATAATTACATTATTATCCATACTTGCAGTACTCCTACTGCATCTGGCTATAATTATCCCGGCTGTCAGAAGATCTAAACTTGAAAAAAATAAAAATTAAGTAAATAACTTAATTTTTCCATATTCGTGGATAAGTAAATCTTTTTTTTCATTTCATTCAACTTGATGTATTTAAAGCCATTCCAGCCCACCATAAGGTGCTATAGTGCTGGTATTATCTTCCATTTGCCCATTTTGGGTTATTGTTACCAGTAATGAATCCCCACTTGCATCTTGTTTCATGATATCCAAGGAAATAACATTACCTGAATTTACATTGATAGTTTTTGAACCTGTACCTGAAACGGATTGGGTATTACCATCAGATATGATTGTACATTCCCATGTCCCAGGATAATGTACATTCACCTGATATATGGTGTTCCCAAGACTGTTAGAACTAACAGCTACTATAATACCAAATATTACAATTACTATCACAACTGCAATTACTTTTATTCCTAATTTTGAATTTTTATCTTACTCATTGGATCCTTTATTTATCTTATTTATTGGAGCTATTTCTGGATTTTCTTAATCAGGGCAAAAACCCACATCTCCAATATTTTTTCCGCACTCTGGACAATTTAACATTCTCCCTTAGTTTGTGCAACAAGGAAATTAACCCTAAAATCCAAACATATACTGGTATATGTTGGATTAATTTTTTTATCAACTTTATATGAATGATAAAAATTTGGGTATTAATTATCCATGCCGTTACATTGAACAAAACTACTAATAATCATTTTTTATCCATTTATGATGTGAATTTAAAGCTGTTTATTATTTGATTAAATGTAGAACTGTCCTGGTCATAATTATCAGTATTGTCTACTCCTACAAGTGCATAATATTGTGAACCTGGTGTTTTTTCAACTAATTCCATCTGTTGTGTTATCATTTTACCATCGTTTGATTGCCCTTGATAAACTATTTCATCTCCCGATAGTCCATCAACCATGTTATTTTGTTCTGATAAAATTGTATATCCATTGGCAGTCATCTGACTTTTAGAGCTTGAAGAATAAGCCGCTAAGGTTGTATATCCATATTTAGATTCATCATAAACACTAAAAGATGGATAATTTGAAAAACCAACTATTGCCATAATATTAGCAGTGTTAGGTAAAACATCCCAACTAGAAGGATACTGGAAATATATTACTCCATTGCTAAATGTTTTAAATTGAGAGTTACTAACTGGAACACTACTACTTGTTGAATTAACTGATTGATTAACGGAACTGTTAGTTACAGGTGCTGTTCCTATTTTATTCATCTCAATTAAAGCTCCTGCTGTTATTCCTAAACCTGCAACCAATATTATACAGACAATAATCAATATTTTAGTTGATTGGCCCATTCTTTCTTCTTTTTTTATTGATTCTCTTGGTAATCCGTCTCGAAAGCTAGTTTTAAGATTTACACCACAATTTTCGCAAAATGCAGCATCCATTTCGTTTTTATGTCCACATTTAGGGCATATCATAAGATTCAACTCCTATTAATAGTAATCATATACACTCACAGTCCAACTTGATAGAGAATTTGTTGTTGTGGTTAGATAGTAAGTTCCGGGACTACCAGTTACTACTATTGCTTTCTCCTTTTGTGAAATGGCTTCTGTTGCTGTCCAGTCTATACTACTGCTTGTTATGATATTATTATTAGAATCTGAAACATCAACTTGCATGGAGTTTGTATTATAATTTTGTTGTGGTGTGGCAGACATCACAATTTTAAATTGACTCCCCTGGGTAATGAAACTCCTCATATCATCTGATGTTCCTGTATAACTGGTTATTTCATGCCATGAAGCTTGATTTGTGATCTGTGTAGGTGATTGACTGACAGAGTCGGGATTTGAATTTGTTCCTCCACTTTTATTCATCTGCATTAATGCACCCGCTGTTATGCCTAATCCCGCAACTAAAATTATACAGACAATAATCAATATTTTAGTTGATTGGGCCATTCCCCCCTCCTTTCTCGGAGCTTTTCCGGGAATTACTCTTCTATAAGATGTTGATTTAATATTTGCACCACAGTTTTCACAGAAAGTTGCATCTTCATCATTTATATGGTCACAATTTTCACATTTCCCCATATCCTAATCCTCCATGTATTATTACCATTTTTAACCACCATGATAACGCTCTTAAAAACTTTATATATTTTTTATATAATATCCAAGACCTCCGCCTATTCCTCCAAAAAGGAAGACTAAAATTATTATACCAACACCTTCAATCAGATTAAGCCAGTCATATAAAAATCCTGTAGAATTTGTTGTATTTGTAGGGGTTAATGATGAGAAAGAGCCTAAAGCAGTTGTTAATGATGTTAAAATTCCAACAACCACAAATAGTAGTATTCCTAAAATAAAACCGCCAAGAACTAGTATAACCAGACTTAAAAAAAATCCATTAGTGTAACCTTCATTACTATTCTTACTACCTAAAACACCTGCTATAATAGAACCAAAAAATGCCATGGCAACAAGGATTATCCCAATATATATTGGTATGTAGTTAGATCCCGCGGTTATAATTCCACCAAATAAAAATGCACCTATAAATAAGATTATAATTGAAATAATTAACCCGATAAAAACTGATAATAAATTTATCTGATCATTCAACCTATTAATAATACTCTGTTGAAGTGTTAGAACTTTCCCGCATCTCTTACAAAATTGTGCATCTGACCTGTTATCAGATCCACATTTAGTACAATCCAAATTATATCCCCCCATTTTAAATAAAAATAATCGTTATAAACCCTATTTCCATCTAAGTGAAATAGTTTTTATTAAACAATAACACCACACCCTCTACTAACCCAGTTAATAACCTAAAAAATTCACAACCTCCTTTTGAAATAATTTAAACTGTGTAAAAAAATCTAGGAAAGTTATAAATTTCATAGAAATAGTTAATATAATTTGAAAAGCAGTGTATTGAACATAAACTAAATAAACATAATTATAATATAAAAAAACAGCTATAAAAATTCCTTTAAATCTTAAACAAAAACTAACAGTTTCGTCTTGAATATTTAACGATTTTTTAGGGATGAAATTAGTTATTGAGCATATAAATATGTCTAACTTTGATATTAACAATTTTAGACTTGTATTACTATCTTTTGAATTATATACTACTTTTTTTAACTTAAATAAAGACACACTTATACCCAATTTTGTATCAGTTATTGGCTAACCTTATACTTTCCTATTAATTGAAAATAAATATATCTTCTTTAGGTTTTATTAAAATAAGTCAAAAAAAAAATTAATTAATTTATATCTATATCCAATTTTTTATTATTTTACCAATGCTTCTCTAATTAATGCATATATTATAACCAGAGATGCCAGTACTCTTAGAAATATTACAGAAATATCTGAAGATGAAACTCCTAAAAGAATTTCAAGATATGAAACTGCAAATATACCGAATGCAAGGGCTAAATACAGGGCCAAAGCATATTGTTTAATTTTATAAACCCATAATCCTAAAAATAAGATTATAACTCCAAAAACTAGGTCTAAAATTGTTGTTGTATCAGCTGCCATCAGATCACCCATAAATCTTTTTTTAATAATAGTTTATTTAAATTTTATAAAACATTTTTTAATTCAATCCTAACTTTACATCAATTAGATTAAGTTATATATCTTTATAAACTTAATAATTCACGGAATAGAACAAAATTTCAAACTTGAATATGTTAGATCGTAAAAATATATCTATAAATTATATGGAGGGGCGTTAATGAAAATAGAAAACGGAATTATAATGCTTGAAGTATCATCCAATATACCAGGAATGTTTATACATCCCACAGTTATGTGGGATGATGAAAACATGATACTGATAGATGCAGGGTACAGTGGACAATACGATACCATTAGAGATGCATGTATTAATGAAGGTATTCATTTTGAGAATATAAATAAAATAATAATAACACATCAAGACCTTGATCATTTTGGAGGTCTTCCTGAAATTTTAGAAGCATCAAAAGATAAGATTGAGGTAATGGCACATGAAGATGATAAACCATACATCCAGGGTGAAAAGCCACTGGTACGGTTGAACTCAAATTTCCTAAATTCCATGCCTGAAGATAGACAAGAAATGGTCAAACAGATGTTTAAAAACTTCACACCCGTAGATGTGGACACCACACTATTAGATAATCAAGAGCTACCCTTTTGTGGTGGGATAACAGTTATCCACACTCCAGGGCACACACCAGGACATCTATGTCTTTACCATAAGAATAGTAAAACCCTCATTGTTGGTGATGCAATGAACGTCATGAATGGAAAGTTAATGGGACCCAGAAAGGAAATTTTAGAAGATGGTGATTATAAAATTGCATTGGATTCCCTTAAAAAACTTCTAAAATTTGATGTGAAGAATATTATAACCTATCATGGCGGTTTATACACCAATAAACCACATGAAAGCATCGAAAACTTGATAAAATAATTTTTTTTTATTTGAATATCTATTTTTTTTTTTTGATTAGCTGGTCTAAATCTAAAAAAGAGAAAAAATGGGATAAAATTTGGTTTTATGCTATTTTTATGTTGTAGTGAAACTGTAACTGCAGACTTTCAGAGGATCTCCTGCTAAATCGGTTACACTACCACTATGTAAGGTTATGGTGTATTTGGTTCCTTTACTCAAGGTTTTTGTGGGTTTTATTATTAGAGTATTGCCGCTGAGGTTTATTTTGATTGCTAATGATTTCCCTGCACTGTTGGTGAGTACAATATCTTTGTTTCCGGGTTTTATGGTTTCATTGAATTTTATTGTTATTGCTTGGTTGGTTGGGACCTTAACTGCACCGTTTTTAGGAGTTATTGATGTAACTGTAGGTATAACCATCCAAGGTGTTACAGTTACTTTACCATAAATCTCATTAGTTGATGGACCGTTATTGGATCCCCACCAGTTATGGGTAGCATTCATTGTACCGGTATTGTAAATAGCACCACCGTTTCCATAGATCCGATTGTAATTAACACTAACATTACTACCACTATTATAGATAGCACCACCCTGGTTAGCGTAGTTACCTGTTAAAATGTTGCTAATCATAGTCAAAGCACCACTATTGCTGATAGCACCACCCTCCTTTGCACTATTATATATGAACGTAGTGTTATTCACCGTTAAAATATCATTATTTTCAATAGCACCACCACTTGTAGCATTGTTACTTGCAAACGTACAACCGATCACGGTACACAAACTATTATCCTGGATTGCACCACCACTTACTGAAGTATTATTTTTGAAGGTACTACTTTTCACAGTTAAAATACCATCATCTTCGATAGCACCACCATAAGTGTTAATTGCACTGTTATCTGTAAATGAGCTGTTAATTACAGTTGCAGTACCCCCATCATCGATAGCACCACCATAATCATCAGATGCAATGTTTCCAGTGAGAATACCGTTATTTATGTTCATATTGCCCCAATTGGTGATAGCACCACCATATGTTGCCCTGTTTCCAGTGAAAATACTATTATTTACAGTCATAGTAGTAGTAAAATCATTGTAGATAGCGCCACCTGAATATGCTAAGTTATTTGTAAAAGTACTGTTATTTATTATTAATATGCCATAATTATGGACGGCACCGCCAAAACCATCAGTTGCATTGTTGCCTGTAAAAGTACTGCTATTTACAATCACACTACTCAAATTACCATCATTTTCGATAGCACCACCATACAAGGCGATATTATTTGTGAAAGTGCAGTTATTCACATTTAAACTAGCCCCCTCATTTTCAATGGCACCACCATAATCAGTTGCAATGTTATTTGTGAAGATACTGTTATTCACTGTCAAACTAAAATCATTGTTGATAGCACCGCCATAATTTGCTGTGTTACTTGTAAATTTACTATTATTTACTGTGAGAGTACCATCATTATTGATAGCACCACCATTTCCATTTGTGTTGGTTCCTTGTGTGAGGGTTAAATCATTGATATTGACTTTTATTCCATTGTTTATATGGAATATGTAAGTTCCAATGGTGTCTTGTATTATTGTACTGGTTTTACTTTGTCCTTGTATGGTCATGTTTTTGCTAATTGTAATATTGTTGTTGTTAGTCCCAGTGTACACTCCATTAGCTATACTTACTGTTCCGCCTGATGTTACTGTGTCAGTAGCGTTTTTTATTGAGGCTTTTGGCCCGTTTAAACCACCGGTATGTGTTGAATTTAAGCCGGTCCAACTATCATTTCCTGATGAACCATTAACATAAATAGTGTTTGCTGCTGCAACACTACTCATACTATAAGCAAAAATAAGCACAAGTCCAATTAGTGCAATTGCCAACATCATACTATTTTTCCCATATTTCATGTTAACTATGCGAAAGCTATTTTTTTCCATAAATACTCCACCACCCCTCCCCAACTTTTATGCACAATATTTAAATTATTAATAATATCATGATATTAATTATTATTTAGTATTATTAACAATTTTGATTCTTTACTAAATCATCCTCAGTTCATAAATATACGAATCTACTCACAATTATAAAAAAAAAATTGTAGATTTTTGAAGTTTTATTGGAATTTGAAACTATTGAGTATCATGTTAATTGTTTGTTGATTGTTGTCTGGTGTTGAAATCATGATGATGTAGATTGAATTATTTTTATTTAGGAATGTGAGCGAACCATAGTCTCCATTGGAGCTGTCTTTAATCACAAGTTGTGTGGCATTAATACCATCTACAGTTACTGTTTTATTTGAAATGTACTGATATTTAGATTGTATTATTGTTTTAAACTCTGATGCTAATGTCGAAGCTGATATATTAGATGATCCTGTATTTGCTTTTGCAACGGCCATTCCAGAATTATTTTTCCCTAATGTAACCAACACATCTCCTTCACTACCCAAATTCTGTAGACTACTATTATAATCAGTACTCCAGTTACCTGGATATTGGAAACTTATATTATTACCGGTATATGTTTTAGCCGATGATTGTGCTGTACAACCCGAAGCAGCTACAACCACCATGATCAATGCAATTATTGATATCCATTTTTTCATAATTTTTACTCCCCTCTTTATTCAATAAACCCCCAAATTGGACATTAAGTAATGACTCTTAAAATATTAATATAGAATGTTAATACTTAAATCTTACTAAATACACTTTAGCAAATATATTGAAAGTACCGAGAAAAAGATAACCAATAACAATGAATATTTTAAGTTATTATAATCAATTAGGCTTTAAAAATGAATTTCTAAAAAAAATAATTGAATTTTAAATAAATAAAAGAGATAAATAATCAACAAATTGTTAGGAATGTACTATAAAAAAAAATGTTTTGATCATTATTTATTATAGGATTGAGAAGAATTCACATATATCCTTGGCTAATAGTTCCGGTTCTTCCCATGCTGTGAAGTGCCCTCCTTTTGGCATTTTAGTCCAGTGTTTAACACGCAAGTGTCGTTCAGCATATTCTCTTGGAACGGATCCTAAAAGTATTTGAAGAGGGCAAAGCAGCTGGATTTTCGACATGCTCTCCTGGTTTAATTTGGGGTGTACTATGGCTATTTTCATAATATAAACGTACAGATGAGTCTGTGGTTTTGATGGTCCAGCAAATCATGATGTTGGTAAGTAACTCATCTTTTGTGAAACAATTTTCAATATTTCCATCACAATCTCCCCATTTGTGGAATTTTTCGATTATCCAAGCAGCCAAACCGATTGGTGAATCAGTCAACCCGTAAGAAAGTGTTGGTGGTTTGGTTGATTGGATCATGGTATAAGCACCTTCTTGCATGAACCATTGTTGGGCAGATCCAACTAATTTCTTTTCATTCTTTGTGATATCGGGTTGATATACATTTAATAAATAAAAGCCAGTATCTGTGAGAGGGATATATTCAATAATAAAGGATTTAGATTATACTTTTGTTTGATACTCCTTTAATAATTCAACGAAACGATCATATGACTCATCTACTCCACCTTTCATCCCGGTTTCAACCATTTCATCCCTATCTTCAACAGTGTGAAAAACATTAATATCTGTTACTTTGGTTTTACCATCTTTCTCCTCCATTTTTACTGTTTCAAGCAACACATGACCTGGCATACCTTCCCATTCCATTGTACGTGTTAAATTATAGGGTTGTACCTCATGATACACACCATGGAAAGCAAATTCATTACCTTCAGTATCATTTTGCACCACTCTCCAGGAACCTCCAGTTTTCACTTCCATCTTTTCTACCTTAGTTTTAAGTATTTTAGGTCCCCACCACTTAGGTAATAATTTTGGATCTGTATAAATTTTCCATACAAGATCACGGGGTGCATCAAATATTTGTGTGATGACAGTTGTTTGTGTCCCAGATTCAGCAGCGAAATCCACTTTAGACATAATATTTTTCAACTCCTTTTTTTAGAAAATCAAAAAAATATTCAGCTTAAATATTTCCTATTACAACTTAATACATTATAATATTGTCAACTTTTAATAAAAATATTTTGATAAAACACATGACAGATGAAATCCTTTATCAAATTTAATCAAAGATAGAATAATATTAAAAATGCTTTATATTTCTTATTTTAAATAATGAATTATGATTTATTTCTTCTTGATGCTAATCTACTAGTAATCATAGTTTTTGCACTTAAAAGGTCCTTATTTTCTTTTTGTGATCTATCAATTTTAATCTGTATTTGAAGCAATAATATTTCTAATTCTTCTGATTTACTATTATTTACTTCTTTTAAGAGTTCTTCTATATTCTTTTGGTTTTCGGTTGATTTCCAATATTCCATAAATGATCAATTCCATAATTCTTTTAATTTTTGATATTTTAATCCATAACCAATGCTATCCTAGTCAACCTTATATCTCATAAACATATAATACTTTAAGATTATATAAGTATTACTATTGTTATTAATTCATTTCCTCCCTTTTAGAAGGGGAGTATAAGACTAGTTAAATTTCTTATTTGTTCACCTTTTCCAAAACAAAGAACCGATTTGATATTAACTTCTTCTTTTATATCCTGACATTTTTTTTATGATTATAGTTAAATACTAAACTATTTATACTTAGCTGTGGAATATATTAATATGGCTAAATGGGGTAGAATTGGTATAAAACGGAAGATGTCTGCGGAGGATTTGGATCAGCAAATTAAA
>Ga0224559_1001521_pt1 | contig 12652 bp, 10 predicted proteins | sample 714S33034metaG_FD_180676 | JGI IMG/M metagenome (GOLD analysis project Ga0224559, IMG submission 180676) | Peat soil microbial communities from Stordalen Mire, Sweden - 717 S3 30-34 | ecosystem: Environmental > Terrestrial > Soil > Wetlands > Peat | place: Sweden: Norrbotten County, Stordalen... | reverse complement strand
TTCCGAATGCAGCAGCACCGGGCGGTTTGAAGCCAACTCCTGCAAGCCGACTCCGGGAGGCCTACTCCCATCTTTGGTACAGCATCACGAGCTTTCACTCGTGTTCGTGACACACTGCAAGAGGCTCTTTCACTTAAGAATCGGCGAAAACTGTCCGAACAACCGGGATCACCGCTCGAACAACCGGTCCCGGTGCGGAAGGCGTTTACAATAGCAACTGTGCAGCCAGAAAAATCTTCGCCCATCATTGTTGCCGAAGGCCTGACCAAGGTCTATGCGGCTGGCCGGCTTCAGGTCACCGCGGTGCGCGGCGTCTCGCTTTCCGTTGAACCAGGAGAGTTTGTGGCTATCGTTGGACCTTCGGGCTCCGGCAAATCCACGCTCTTTTACCTGCTGGGCGGGCTGACGCAGGCCACCTCAGGCCGCGTAATCATCGACGGCGTGGACTTTGCCCAGCTCAGCGACGCCGAGCGCACGCGGCTGCGCAAGCATCGCATCGGCTTCGTCTTCCAGAAGTTCAACCTGCTGCCGACGCTTTCGGCGATGGGCAACATCGAGATTGCGCACGCGGTGAGCGGCAGCAAAGAGCCGCTGGACCGCGTGTACCTGGACCACCTCAGCGATCTGCTCTCGATCAAGGGGCGCTTGCAGCACCGTCCGAGTGAGCTGAGCGGCGGCGAGCAGCAGCGCGTGGCCATTGCGCGGGCGATGATCTGCCGTCCGGCGATTGTGCTGGCCGACGAACCGACCGGCAACCTGGACACCAAAAGCTCGGACGCGGTGCTCTCCATGCTGGTGCGTTCGAACCGCGAGCTGGGCCAGACGACGCTGATGATTACGCATAATCCGGAAGCTGCCTCGATTGCCGGACGCATTCTGTATATGCGCGATGGCGAGATTGTGCGCGAGGAGAAGGGCAACGGGGCGGTAACGGCGCGCGCGGCGGCGGCGGTTTGACCGGATTTGGTTTCTGCCGGTATACTCATTCTTGTAACAAGCGGGAGTAGCTCAGTGGTAGAGCATTGCCTTGCCAAGGCAAGGGTCGCGAGTTCAAATCTCGTCTCCCGCTCCATTCCCCCCTCCGGCAGCCGCCGGGTTGGCTAGGGTGGTTTGGAACGATCCGCATAATGAAAGCAGCCCTGCCAAGGCGCGGTACCCAAGTGGTAAGGGAGAGGTCTGCAAAACCTTTATGCGCCGGTTCGATCCCGGCCCGCGCCTCCAATCTCTTCAACAACTTAGAGCAGACGAGCAATAGCGGCGAAATGGCCACTGTAGCGGAAACTGTAGCGACTCCCCATCTTTCTCACTGAATCCCTGATCCGTGGATAATTCCGCGGGGAAGTTTCTGAGGTCTTTGGAAGGCTGCGCGGAGTGCGTCGATGCGGGGTGCAAGAGGAGTTTCCCCTCTCATTTTTCTGCACCTGAGAGGTGATAAGCACGTTTAAGATAAGCGCATGATGCCGCTTAGCAGCCTTTAGCGAAAGTCGAAACTGCCAAAAACCTTCCCTCAGGGGCTAAAACCCTGCTGATTCTATGAGCTTTATCGGCACGACTGAAGTCGTGCCCTTTCAAAACTGATGCTTCGATTGAGTTTTTCCGCAGCCTGTAAAGCCCACCTTTATTATGAGCGTCTTGCGGCACGGCTAAAGCCGTTCCCTTTCAAAACAGGACTTCCACCACGGGCTGTCAGGGCTGCATTCTCAGGAACAGCCAGTTAGACCAGCTAGCGCGGAATGCGCCCGGAGCGGGCGGCCTCGCGCTTTTGCGCGCGCCAGCGCAGGCCGAGCCAGGCCAGGTAACCCAATTGGATGGCCCAAGTAATAGAGTAGGCAGCGACTAAGAACTGGTGGTCGAGAATAGCTTTGGTGTCCATCTTTCTCCTCGTCTTGGTTTTCATTCGTTGCTATTAGAGTATTCTTACCGTTCCTGCAGGGTTGATTTCGTGGTTTCCCACCCATTTCACAAAGAACGTGAAATGGATGGGGCACGGAACTTCCTTACATCATCGGTGAAAATGCTCTAAAGGATTGCGTCCAGGGCTGCCTGCGCTTCGGCCGCGGCAATCTTCTGCTGCTTGCGCTCGACGTGGTAGCGTAGCGCAAGGATCATCAGACCCCAGGCCAGCCATGCCAACACGTTCCAGTAAAAGGCTTTGGCTATTGCCGGGTCCAGGCCGGAGTCCTCGCCGCCGCCAAAGACCGGCGCGGGATGCTGCGTGCGCCACCAGCGCGTGGACATATAGACGATGGGCACATCCAGCGCGCCGAAGATGCCCAGCACGGCCGCCAGCGTCTGCATCTGCGGCCCGGCGGCAAAGCGGCGCAGCAGCAGGTAGCTGACGTAGATCAGCCAAAGCACGAGCGTGGTGGTCAGGCGGGCATCCCAGGTCCACCAAGTTCCGTGTCCCCAATCCCCACCGCCCCACCAGACGCGGTGACCCCACAAGGGGCCGGTGATGAGGCCGACGGTGCAGAAGATGACGCCCACCTCGGCACCGGCCAGGGCCCAGGCGTCGGCGGCCTGCGCCCGATCAGGATGGGTGCGCCGCAGAGCCAAAAATCCAATGGAGCCGGCGAAGCTGACGGCGAAGAAGAGGAAGGCGACCATGAACGAGGGCACGTGGTAGTAAAAGATGCGCTGCACCTCGTGCATGGTGGCTTCGTCGGGAGCCACATAAATGGCCTGGTAAAAGCCCCAGCCCATGAGGGCGACGGTGAGGAGCGCGTAGAGGCTGAAGGTGATTTTCTTCATGGGGAATCCTGATGGAACGATTTCAGTGTACGACGCCATTTGCGGTGGAGCAGCGGCCGTCGGCATCTTCGTGCGGGAAAAACGCGCGGCAGATAAATTATTGATGATGAATGCGGCGATTTAGGTTCACGGATTCCCAGGTCCGAAAATCCGGACCTGGGGTACCCATTTTCAATATGGCTAGAAATCTTATTCGTAAGCCAGCGCGTCGATGGGGTCTTTGCGGGCGGCCATCCAAGCCGGATAGAGCGCGCCGCAGATGGAGCTGACGAGGGCGATCCCTGCGCCTCGGGCGATCCACTGTGTGGTCAACTCGAAGCTGAAGCCGGGAAACTTCACCAGAAGAAATTCACGCACACCATAAGTTGTTGCAATTCCTACCAGCACGCCGACGACGGCCAGAACGATAGTTTCACGCAGCACTACGCCCACAATCGTCGCTCTGGAAGCGCCCATCGACTTGAGGATGCCGATTTCGCGGGTCCGCTCGAGCACGGCCGTGTACATGGTCTGAAAGATCACCAGAATGCCCACGATGATGGCAATGGTGATGACCACTTTCAACGCCAGATTGAAGCCGGGAATCTTGCTTGGCGTCATCTCTCCCAGCCATTCGTCGATCGTTTCAACCGGGTAGTCTTCCAAGCCGCGGGTTGCGTGAATCTCCTGAATCACGGCGTTTTCGTTGGCCGGATCGTCGCAGCGGATGTAGAAGAGCGAGGCCTTGCCGTCGTCGCCCATCAAATCACCCATCGTTTCAATAGGCAGCAGCTTGCGTCCGCCCTTGCCGTGCTCGACGATCCCCGCGATGCGGAAGGAGCGGCCCAGGATGGAAATCGGCTCGCCCACGTGGTGGCCGCCGTCCGCATTGGCGGCTATGTCGTCAATGATTGCGTCATTGGGTCCCTGAAACGGCCCGCCAGAGACGAAGACAAAGGGCTTCAGAGCGTCGAAGCTGGGATATTCAATGCCGTAAAGAATCTCAATCTTCGGCGTGGCATTGAATTTCTGAATCACCGGCGAGGCCACGGCCACATGGGGCAGCCGACGCAGTACATCGACCAACTTGGCGGACATTGGCGCTCCACTCACGCCCAAGAAGACGGACGAATTGGAAGGCCGCATCATCAGGTCGGCCCCAATGCCGTTGTTGCGGGTCTTCTGATCGTTCAGCATACCCATGAAGATGGCGACGATGGAGAGAATCATGACGACTTCGATGGCCACCGCCAGCACGCTGATGATCGAGCGGATGGGCCGGTGCAGCAGATTGGCGAAGATGAGCTTATTCATACCCGATTCAGGCTCCGAGACTATGAGGCTGGAAAACGCTGGAAAAACCCTCGCTTTCAAGGGTAACAGTTCCGGGCTGGCAGGCTGTTTGTTCTGATGCGGAGAGGAGTTCCATGGGACGGCGGCCTGGCTCAGGATCAGTCCTCCGCGTCGGCAACGAGGCTGCACAGCCCCTTCATGACCTGCTTCGCCACGGCGGTGATCTTCTGGGCTCCATCGGCAAACCAAAGACGCATGGTCAGGTCGAGGATGGTGAGAGTGAGTCCGGCAAGCAGCCGCGCAGTCAATTCATCTTTTCGGCCTTTCTTCATGCGGGCGGCAAAGGCTTGCGCAACATTCTCCTCGACCTCGGCTCTTCGAGACAGTTGAGCTTCGCGCGCCGCCGGACATTGAATCACAACCGCGATCACGTCCCGCGTGCGGGCAAAGGAAGCAACTTCGGCAGCGATCTCCAGCACGGCCATGCGGAGAACGCCGTAGGCATTGGCGGACTTCGGAGAGGCTTGGATGGCCGCGCTCAGCAAATCTCCGTAGTCCAGCATACTTTGACCCATCAAATCGTTCTTCGAGGCAAAATAGCGAAAGAAGGTTCGCTGGGAGACACCGGCAGCGGCCGCGATATCGTCCACGGTGGCTTGGTCAAAGCCTTTCTCACCAAAGAGATCAATCGCGGCGTTCCAGATCGCATCTTGCACGACCTGTTGCTTGCGCCGGAGTAGCATTTTGGAACTCGCAGTCAATCATCACTCCTTTGTTGACAGTATATGTTGACAATGGCAGTTTCTGCCACATACTATTCTCCTGTCAGATCTACTTCACGCTGGAAAGGCGTCCATTTTCATGATAAAGACGATGCTCCCTACCCTGCTGCTTTTTGTGGCAACCTCCGCCTTGGCGACGCCAACACCCAACCTGACCGGGCAATGGACGGTTCACAACAGCATTGCCGGTAATGAAAGCGATATGGCATGCAGCTTCGTTCAAACCGGCGCCAAGCTCACCGGCAGTTGCAAAGGCACGGACAAGGATCTTCAGATTACGGGCAGCATCGATGGAAACAAGGTGACCTGGAAGTATGACTCCGATTACAACGGCACCCCGATCACCCTCGTCTACACAGCTACCCTGGATGATTCCGGCAAGATAGTCGGCAGCGTCAATGTCGATCCCTTTGGCGTTACGGGCGATTTCACGGCTGTACCCTCCAAGGCAGCAGCCAAGTAGAATCAAACACGTAGAGGAAAGGAAGCTACCATGTTTGCAAAAAAAGAGATTGCGGCCTTCGTTGCTGCCGCGGTGATCGCCCTGGTTGCGGCGCCGCTTTGTTACGGCCAGTTCCCGAGCGGCCCGAAAAAGCCCACGGGGCCGTGGATGGACAAGACCCTGACGCCGGATCAGCGCGCCGAGCTTGTCGTAAAAGAGATGACGCTGGATGAAAAGATCCAGTTGGTTCACGGCGCGGGAATGCCCGGTCTGGGTACTGTCGATCCGGCGGCCGTCCGTTCCAACGGCGGCGGCGGATTTGTGCCCGGAATTGAACGGCTGGGATTGCCCGATCTGAATATGAACGACAGCTCCGTCGGCTCTGGCGGCGGCGCTCAAAAAGGCCGCTATTCGACGGCCATGCCTTCCTTCCTGGCGCTGGCCTCTTCCTGGAACAAATCCCTGGCGCATGATTTTGGCGCGCTGGTGGGCCGCGAACTGGCCGACCAAGGCTACAATATGTCGCTGGGCGGCGGCGTGGACATTGCGCGCGAGGCCCGCAACGGCCGCAACTTCGAGTACCTGGGCGAAGATCCGATCCTGGCCGGCAACCTGGTGGCCGCGTGGATTCAAGGGGCGCAATCGCAGGGCATCATTGGCGACATCAAGCATTATGCCGTCAACGACCAGGAGACGGGGCGCTATTTTGTCAACACGATTATTGACAAGCGAGCGATGCGCGAGACCGACCTGCTGGCCTTCGAGATTGGCGTCAAGCAGGGCAAGCCCGACATGGTGATGTGCTCCTATAACCTGATCAACGGCGACTGGGGCTGCGAGAACGACTACACGCTGAATCAGGTTCTCAAGAAGGAATGGGGCTTCCAGGGCTGGGTGGTCTCGGATTGGTTTGCCACGCACAGCACGGTGAAAGCTGCCTTGGCGGGGCTTGATATGGAACAGCCGACCAACCGCTATTTTGGGGCTGCTTTGAAGAAGGCGATTGAAAGCGGCGAGGTTCCGGTTGCGCGCCTGAATGATATGGTGCGGCGCATTGTACGGGCGGAGTTCTCCAGCGGCGTCTTTGACAATCCGCAGCCGACCAAGGCGCCGGATGTGCTGCTCGGATTCAAAGTGGCGCAGCGCGCGGCGGAAGAGTCCATGGTTCTGCTGAAGAACGCGCAAGACCAACTGCCGCTGAATGCCACGGCGCTCCAGTCGATTGCCGTGATCGGCGGTCATGCCGATGCGGGCGTGCTCTCCGGCGGCGGCTCGGCGCAGGTCGATCCGGCGGGCGGAAACGCCGTCCCCGATCCGAAATCCGAGCATGACATTCTCGCGGTCTTTACGCAGGTTGTCTTCCATCCCTCATCGCCGCTGAATGCGATCCGCGAGACAGCTCCCGCCATCAACGTCACCTATGATGCGGGCACTGATCTGGATGCCGCCGCCGCCGCCGCAAAGAAAGCGGATGTGGCCATCGTATTTGTCACGCAGCACACGCACGAAGGCGGCGATCTGGAAACGCTGGCCCTGCCGGACGGCCAAGACGCGCTGGTGCAAAAAGTTGCCGCCGCCAACCCGCACACCATCGTGGTCATCGAGAGCGGCGATCCCGTTCTGACGCCGTGGTCGAGCAAGGTGAGCGCCATTGTGGAAGCCTGGTACCCCGGAATCCGCGGCGGCGAAGCGCTGGCCAGCCTGCTCTTCGGAAAGGTCAACTTCTCCGGCAAGCTGGCCATCACATTCCCGGCCTCGGACGCCGATCTGCCCCACGCCTCGGTTTTTGCGCCTGTGGGAAAGAAGCCCGGCCCGATTGATGGGCTCCTGGGTCCGAAGCCGACCTTTCCCGCCGTTTATGACGAGGGCTTGAAGGTCGGCTACAAGTGGTTCGACGCCGAGAAGAAGACGCCCGCGTATCCCTTTGGATTCGGCCTCTCCTACACCACCTTCGCCTACTCTGATCTGAAGGCCACGGGCGGCGCATCGACCGAGGTCAGCTTCACGGTCCGCAATACCGGCAAGCGCGCAGGGCAGGAAGTCGCCCAGGTTTACCTCAGCCTTCCGGCCTCCGCCCAAGAGCCGCCCAAGCGCCTGATCGGATGGGAAAAGGTCGATCTTCAGCCCGGAGAAAGCAAGACCATAACGCTGAAAATTGATCCGTTGTATCTGTCGATCTTCGATGCCGCAACGGACCGATGGACAATCGTGCCCGGCGAGTACAAAGTGATGGTGGGTCCGTCCTCGGCCACGCTGCCGCTCACGGCTACAGTCAGTCTGAAAGGGTCAGGCCTGTAGAGCGCCTGGTTCGGATCAAGCTACGCTCTAGCGTTTTCGTTTTTACGGTAGACTTCCGTACACCATCCATTCCGCGTTTTTCTGCGGAATGGGTGAGAAGCCGATGGAATTTTGGATTACATTTCAGAAAACGGTCTAGGTTCTTTACGGCGGAACCAAGAATGATGTATCCCTCAGGGGCTAAAGCCCATATTCTTGCCTGCTTCCAGCGGCACGGCTGAAGCCGTGCCCTTTCAAAGCGGGACATAGCAACTTTGGCCCCGCTCTAGAAAGATCAAAGCCGGCTTGCGAAGAATTAAAAAAGTTCAATGGCGGGCCGGCTGTGGTCTTGATTGTTCTTGCCCCCGGTTGCTTGAACGTGGGTGACGGTTTGACTGGCCATTCTGTATTTGCATTTCTGTGCTTCCAGCATCTGGTTGAAGGTGGCATCAAACTTTCCGTCCCAAACAAAGTCGTATGCTTTTTCTGACATAAGCTGCATATGGCCGCTCATTTCCACCAGCGCCTCCTGTACGTGTTCCATTCTCTGCCGCATCACATCCTGGAACTGGATGTGACCCAGAGCCTGGGTCAGGCGCTCGACGCTCTCCGCGTAGTTCGCATCCACCTCAGTGATCACGTCCAGGAGCAGTTGTCCGTTTTTGGCGAACTCGGCCTGCATCCCGTTCAGATCGCCCACCAATTGACTCATGGCGCTGCTGGCTTCGTGCTCTTCCAGCGAGGCGCGGGATTCGGCCAATTCCTGCTCCACTTTCTTGCAGGTTGCCTGGATTTTCGTGGCAATGTCGGCGGCGGCTTTGGTGGAGTGCACGGCCAGCTTTCTGACCTCGAAGGCCACCACGGAGAAGCCCTTGCCGGCGCTGCCAGCGCGGGCTGCCTCGATCTCGGCATTCAGGGCCAGCAGATTGGTCTGCTGGGCGATGGAGGTGATGACTTTGATGAGCGGCGTGAGCGCGGCGACCTCGTTGGCCAGCCCGAGAATGCGCTCGAAGTTGTTCCTGAACTCATCAATCTGGGTCTCGAACTGCATATCGATGGCGGCGATGATCTGCTTGTTGTTTTCTACCCGGATGTGGGTGCTCTCCGTCAACTCCTTGCCGCTCTTGATGGAATCCGCAATACGCGCTCTTTGCTGGCCGGCCTTGGCGTTAAGAGTGCTGATCTGCTGGATGACCTGAATGACCTCGCGTTCGGATTCGGCCAGCGAATCGCCAATCTGGTCGTGCATCACGTCGATGTAGGGCTTGGAGTTTCTCATCTCCTCACCCATTGCCAGCCGCCGGACAAGAATGGCGTCGATCTCCTCCTTGCTCATCGTCCCAACTGCGCCCAGATCGGCAATGTCTTGGCGGGCCAAGATCCAGTTCATCCATTGTCCCACCAACACGGGAAGAACGAGGACGAAAAGAAATGCAAGGAAATTTTGGAGCTTGAATCCTGGAGGAACCGAGCCAAAGATATAGTGCTGCGAAAAAAAGAATAGAAGAATGCATGAAAGCTGGATTATTGTCTGAAAGATCAGGCGTCTGCGGACCTTGCACAGGCGCGACAGGCAACCGGACGCGGCCTCGCCTTCTTCAACTTTCTTGCTGGTGGTGAGCGCGGGAGAGTGGTTTCCCAGCCGTTGAAAAGTCGTTGACGCCATGCCCTTACGCTCCTGGCAAAACTTTTTTGATGACGCGAATCAGGTCGTCGCCCGAACATGGCTTGACGATCCATCCGGTGGCACCGGCGCGCTTGCCTTCGTCGCGCTTGGCGGCATCGCTCTCGGTGGTCAAGGTGAGGATGGGGATGAACTTGAAGCCCGGCAGCGCACGCACCTTGCCGATAAGCTCCAGCCCGCCCATGACCGGCATATTGATGTCGGTGACGATCAGATTGGGCTTGCATCCGGCCTTCAACTTCTCCAGCGCCGCTTGGCCGTTGTTGGCCGTCTCGACCTCAAAGCCGTTCATGGTCAGAGTGGTCTTGAGGCTCATCACCATGGTGATTGAATCATCCACAACGAGAATTTTCATTGCCATCTAGATTATCTCCGTACTTGCATCTCTTGACCTGGGGCGAACAGTCGCGTTTTCCTCGGTCCGGAACGCAAATCCCGAAGCGTCTCCCGCTGGAATCACCGGCACATCCCGTTCATCGGAGGAATCCGGCAGAAGATGAGGGGAGGCGGGAGGGCGCGTTTGATGCACAGTGCGTTCCATCCCCCGGCATACGCATAGCGCTCAAGGGTTTTTGCAAAAATCCCATTCAGCATCAGATTTTGTCTGGGCGTTTCATGACCTGAGGTTACTTGGATACGAGGAATTCCCGGAGTGGAAGGCGATTGTTTTTTCGGGAAATGAGAGAACGCTACATCATCCCACCGCCTGATTCTTGGATTTTATCGATCCCTTCGCCGGTAGAGTTCTCATAGGCGCCTCCTCACGGGTGGAGTGTGCCGGATCTTTGAGAGAGCCAAAGAACATCTGTGCGAATGTGACTTAACGATAGTTCCATGCGGTCCATGAGGATTGTGTTCGCAATTCAATTTCTCGAAAGCCGCGCAGGAGCCGAAGAGCATGGCGCGCAATGCGCATCGCGCGGAAGGGGCAGGGCATGGGAGTCACGCTGGAACAAAGTGAGACGCTGAATCTGCTTCGTCTGGAGGGGGCGGTCGGCATCGGCTGCGCGGCGGAGTTCAAGGGGCTTCTGGAGCAGGCGATTGGTTCCGGGCGCGAGGTGCGGGTCTCTCTGGAAGGCGCAACGGATCTGGACGTGACGGCGGTGCAGTTGCTCTGGGCTGCCGAGCGCAAGGCGAAGGGAGCTGGCGTGGGGTATTCGATTGCCAGCGCGCCGCCGGAGCAGGTTCTTGCCGCGCTGAGCGAGGCGGGGCTTCAGCAGTTCGTCTTTCCAGTGAGTGTCCAGTAAACAAGCGGGGTGGGTGGTTGTCGATGGCAAACAAGGCCGATCAGTTCAAACAGGCTTTCCGCGAGGAGGGCCGCGAGGTTCTTGTCGATCTCGAATCGGCCCTGCTGGAGTTGAATGACAACCGGGCCGACCAGGCGCTGGTGGGGCGGGTCTTCCGCGCTCTGCATACGCTCAAAGGGTCGGGGGCGATGTTCGGCTTCGAGGATATGGCCACCTTTACGCACAACCTGGAGACGGCCTTCGACGAGGTGCGCAATGGGCGGCTGCCGATCAGTTCGGAGCTGATTGACCTGACGCTCTCGGCGCTTGATCAGATCCGGGCAATGCTGGAAGAGGGCACGGAGGACGCGCTGGCGCCCGATCCGGCAGCCTGCGCGGAGATTCTGACCAAGGTGCGCCACCTGACCGGCAAGCCGGAGAAGAAAATCGCCAAGGAAAAGGCTGCTCTGGCCGTGAAGGAGACCGCGACAAACTCATCCGCGGACTCCGAGCCAAGTCCCAAGGACTCCTCGGACCCGGCGCGGGAGTGGTCAATCCACTTTGCTCCCGGCGCGGAGTTCATGCTGAACGGTGCCAACCCTCTACTGCTGCTGCATGAACTGAGTGGGCTGGGCGGCTTGGCGGTGCGGGCCAGCATGGCGGCGGTTCCTCCGCTGGCCGAGTTGGACCCGGAGCGCTGTTACATCAGTTGGGAGATGGTGCTCTCGACTGCTGCCGGACGCGATGCGATTCGCGATGTTTTCATCTTTGTCGAGGATGGCTGCGAGCTGGTCATTGAACCTATTTTGGAGGCGATTTCGGTTTCCGCGCCCTCTGCAACGGCGTCTGCGCCGGGAGCTTCAGCGGCTCTGAGCGCGGCTGAGCTGACGGCCCGCGCGCTGGAGGACAAGCGCGAAAAGCGCGGTGGCCGCCGCGAGCACGACGCGCCCGACAACGCTTCGAGCCTGCGTGTTCCCGCCGCCAAGCTGGACCTGTTTGTGAATCTGGTGGGCGAGCTGGTGACGGTGCAGGCGCGACTGAGCGAGATAGCCGCCAAGCGCGACGATCCCGAAGTCGCGGCGGTCTCCGAGGAGGTCGAGCGGCTGACCTCCTCGTTGCGCGAGAACTCGATGAACATCCGCATGATGCCCATTCGCGCCACCTTCGAGAAGTTCCGCCGCCTGGTGCATGATCTGGCGCGCGACCTGGGCAAGAATGTCGAGTTGACCATCGAGGGCGCGGATACCGAGTTGGACAAGACGGTGATTGACCAGTTGAGCGATCCGCTGATGCACCTGATCCGCAACAGCATGGACCACGGAATCGAGGGGCCCGCGCTGCGCGCCGAGCTTGGCAAGCCCCTGACCGCGACCATTCATCTCTCCGCGCGGCACTCCGGGGCCAGCGTGCTGATCGGGGTCTCGGACGACGGCGGCGGCATCAACGCCGAAGCAGTGCGCAGCCGCGCCATCGAGCGGGGGCTGACCAGCGAGGGCGCGCCGCTGAGTGAGCAGGAGATATTCGCCTTCATCTTCCAGCCTGGCTTCTCGACGGCCGCGCAGGTCACCGACGTGAGCGGGCGCGGCGTGGGGATGGATGTGGTGCGGCAGAGAGTGGACAGCTTGCGCGGGTCGATCGATGTGGCCAGCAAGGCCGGCGAGGGAACCACGGTGACGCTGCGCCTGCCGCTGACCCTGGCCATCATCGACGGGCTGCTGGTGAGCATTGGACTCGCCAGCTTTGTGGTTCCGCTGGCCAACGTGCTGGAGTGCATCGAGTTGACCCAAGCGGATGTGGAGCGGGCCAACGGCAAGCATATCGCCGAAGTGCGCGGGGAACTGGTTCCCTATATCCGCCTGCGTGAACACTTCGAGATTCGCAGCTCGCGGCCGGAGATAGAGCAGATCATGGTGGTCCAGACCGAGGCCGGGCGTTACGGCTTTGTGGTGGACCAGGTTCTGGGCAACTGCCAGACGGTGATCAAGAACCTGGGCCGCTTCTACCGGCACGTGCAGTTGGTCAGCGGGGCAACGATTCTGGGCGACGGAACGGTGGCGCTGATTCTCGATCCGGAGCGGCTGGCGCAGGACGCGGTGCGCTCCGCAACCCTTGGCGCGCGGCAGATTGGCGTACCCATCGGTGTGCGAACCGCGCTTGCCCAGGCGCGTGAACGGGGGGGGCAAGCAGGGCAACCACAAAGGAGTACAAGATGCAAGAA
>Ga0224559_1001520_pt1 | contig 12659 bp, 12 predicted proteins | sample 714S33034metaG_FD_180676 | JGI IMG/M metagenome (GOLD analysis project Ga0224559, IMG submission 180676) | Peat soil microbial communities from Stordalen Mire, Sweden - 717 S3 30-34 | ecosystem: Environmental > Terrestrial > Soil > Wetlands > Peat | place: Sweden: Norrbotten County, Stordalen... | reverse complement strand
CCCATATCATCAGCCGCTGAAGCTATTACAATAAAATTGCCGGAATTATCAACGAAATAGATACCTACAACCTGCTGGTCATCTTTTGTAAAACGGATGTTTTTAGTTGCAATAACATTCTCTATTATTTCTTTAGGCCAGCGTACAGTATTTTCTTTAATAAAAACAGGCTGATATTTATCATTATAAATACTGACTATTTCATTCGACAATGTTTGAGGGAATTTTTTAATTACTTCCTTAAAATTTTCTTTGGTCATATTATCTTCCCTGAAATAAAACTCTCCCACAATCATGGCTCTGTCCTCTAACTTATCATAAAAGCTAACTTTCCTTCTGCTATTTTCAAGCATATAAATACCAAATAATACAACAAACAGAACTACAGCAAATAGAAACGTAAATTGAAGAGAAAGTTTATTTTTTAGTTTCATGACTTTAATCTTTCAAAACGTATCCTGTCCCTATAACAGTATGAATATGTTTTTTTGAAAAGTCTTTATCTATCTTGCTTCTCAGGTAGTTGATATAAACATCAATAACATTGGTTCCCCGGTCAAAATTAATACCCCAGACACATTCCGCAATATAGGTTCTTGAAAGCACTCGTCCTTTATTTGCCATGAGCAATTCAAGCAAAGTGAATTCTTTTGCAGTCAGGGTTATTTCCTTGTTTTGTCTGAAAACTGTTTTTTGATAACAATCTATAACCAGATCTCCTGCAGTATATGTTTTACCAGGGATTGCTTCCATCTGCCTTCTTAAAAGAGCTTTGATCCTGGCAAGGAGTTCTTCGAAATGGAAAGGTTTTGTCAGATAATCGTCAGCCCCGCTTTCCAACCCTTCCACTTTGTCATTCACCGTGCCCAGGGCTGTAAGCATTAATATAGGCACTCCTTTTTTATACCTTCTTATATATTTACAAACTTCAAATCCATTGAAATTTGGCAGCATGACATCTAAAATGATAAGATCAAAGTCTTTTTCAATCCCTGTATTTATGCCGGTTCTCCCATCGAAAGCCGTAGTTATGTTATAGCCTTGCTCTTCAAGCCCCTTTTTGATAAACCCTGCTACTTTAGGTTCATCCTCAATAAGTAATATATTCATCTTATCAGTTTATCTGTGCGTCGGATAATATGGATATTCAGCTTAGAAACGTTTGTTTTCCTTGCACCTGCGGCTACTCCTTAATGTAAATTTATAACTTACCGTTACACCTGATAATGAGTACCAGTCATTATTACCATTCCCTCGCTGCATACCTGCTGTGTGATTCCTGGTAGGATCTGATAAAATCCCGGTAATATCATTTTGATTAATCGCCGGACCGTCAAGGTAATACGTCTTGCTGACATCGTCGATATATCCCGTAAAGGTTTTATGCATTTCCCAGAAGGCAGTGATTCCGATCCTTTTGCCCAGGCTTACTTTCACTCCTAATCCAAAAGGGAAACTCACCTGGTTCAGTGAATAGGGTTTCCGCCCCTCATAACCCACCTTCTGCCCTTCCGTACCCAGGGGTTGAAGTTTGTTACCACCTGACATCGGGTCGAAATGAAAATATCCTATTCCTGCGTAAATATAAGGTGTTATCCAGTTATACCGGCTCCCGGTAAAATAACTGAAGAAATTGAATTCTCCCGTCGCAGAAATGTCGGTTATCGGTGTTTCAAATTGCAGGTCCCGTCCCGGAAGGAAATTTGTCCCTTCTGAATTGCCTGTGACTTTCCCTCTTGTTCCCGATAACTTCACTGACCACCGGTCATCAATATTGTACCTTAAAATGGCGCCATAAGCAAGCTGGGCGTTCTTGAATTGAACATCCGGGTTCAGATCGCCAAGGTAATACGAATCCCCAAAATAAAGACCTCCCTCCATTTCCATTTGTGCGTTGACAGGCACAGTCAGGAAAAGACAAAAAAGGGGGAAAAACAAACCGGAAATAAGTTTCGTAATCAGACCAGGTCTATGCATGTACAGGGTCATGATTTGAAAAGGCATACACAGTTCTCTTTATTAATTGTTTAGAACGCAGAATTGTAAGTTTTATTGAACACACAGTCAAAAAGAAAATTTTTTCCTCCATCCTCCATCTTCCATTCTCCATCCTCCATCCTCCATTCTCTGACCTCCGACTTCCGCCCTCTGACCTCAATCATTGTCTACCTTAAAATCGTCGAAATCCGCTCTAATTCCTCATCCGAAAACTCTATCCTGTCAATTGCACGGTAATTTTCCTCGAGCTGTTCTAAAGAGCTGACACCAAACACAACAGAGGTGACCCTTTTATCTTTTAATACCCAGGCGATTGACATTTGGGCCAATGTTTGACCCCGTTCATCGGCTATCTGTTTTAACTTCCTGAGTTTTAAAACAGTATCCTCCGACAAGGAATCCTTTCTCAAAGTGCCATAATTCTTCGAGATCCTTGATTTCGCAGGAACAACACCCTCAAGATATTTTTCTGTCAACAGGCCCTGAGCCAAAGGCGAAAAAGCTATAAATCCAATCCCCAAATTTTCTATAAGGTCCAGGAGATCCTTCTCGACCCAGCGGTCGAGCATGGAATACCTTGCCTGGTGAATTAAACATGGCACCTTCAGTTCCTTTAACAACTCAGCGGCTCTCCTGGTATAAACGTGATCATAATTTGAAATACCAACATAAAGCGCTTTACCCTGCTGTACTATACTTGCAAGTGCCGACATGGTTTCTTCCAATGGGGTTTCGGGATCCGGACGGTGAGAATAGAATATATCGACATAATCCAGTTTCATTCGTTTTAAACTTTGGTCCAGGCTGGATATTAAATATTTACGCGATCCAAACTCACCATAAGGCCCTTCCCACATTCTATAACCCGCTTTTGTTGAAATGATCAGTTCATCACGGTACGATTTCAAATCCTCTTTCAATATTTTTCCGAAAGTCTCTTCAGCCGTTCCGGGGGGAGGTCCATAATTATTAGCCAGGTCAAAATGTGTAATACCCAGGTCAAAAGCCCGGTGTATCATCTTTCGTGAATTGTCAAAGACATCATCACTGCCAAAATTTTGCCATAGTCCTAATGACACAATTGGCAGAAGTACCCCGCTATTTCCGCAACGGTTGTACTTCATTCTGCTATACCGATCTTTATCAGCTATATACATAAAAAGTCCTTCTATATTGATAGGTCAAAATTAATAGATATCATCCCTGAATGCAAGTCTGAAATCACGTTTTGCACGTTATCCTTAACACTTGGATTGCTTATAGGTTTAAAAGATGCATTGATCCTATCGCATCACTTTGTTTTTGTGTAATCCCGGCTTCCGCTGCATAAATATTCCAGTTTGAAATGACCGATAATACTCTTTCAATGATCTCTTTAACTTTTTTAATGTTCATTAGTTTCCCAACATCTGACAAATCATTCCGGGTTATTTCTTCACGTTTCCCATTAATGGTCATCTGGTGCATCCGTAGCCATTTACTTGCGGGGTTATAAGCGTACGACAGATCATACGCCGGGGCTAAACTCCAATTTCCCTTGTTGTCCATTAAAAATGAAATATTCTTTGTGTGATCATCCATATTCCTGCTTATTACATTAAAAACCATCCGGATAAAAAGCTGTTCTGCATCACTATAAGCCAATTTCATTTGCCGGCTAGCCTGGAAAGCCTGTTCATATGAATAAGCACCTGGAATATTAAAATCAAAATGACACAACCCACATAATGTTTGCATATGAAGCTTCTGGTTGTTTTCGATACGGTCATAGCGTCTTGTCATAAAATGTGCCCTGCCACCTTCAGTCTTCAAAACTGATTCCATCATGTTTATGCCGCAATCAACAGCCATTTTATAATAGGCAAATTCAATCCGCCCATATCCTGCGGGATCGCCCAGCATTTCATTGGTTACACCATCTAATTTAAGCAGCCAGTGCGAGAAACCCGTTGGAGCTGTTACCTGACCTGACACCACTTCACCTGTTTTTTCATTATAGGCAATGATTGCCTTGGCCCGGGCTCCTCCGGCAGAAGTTCCGACAAGTAAAATTTCCTGTATTGCTTTTGCCGGATTGTTCATAAGATCAGCATTTAATCCTTCTTTTTGCTGCAGTGCCTCTTTAGCTAACCTCACTAATTCTTCTATTTCAAGAGGTTGTGCAGTATTTTTTCCACGTTTGATCATCGGTTCAAACTCCAATGCTCCCATCCCCCTGTTCCCTACATAACACAACTTTTCAACAGGGTTCATGCTATCTGCAGATCTTCCCTGGGTGGCGAGCCAGATGTCAATCAACGTATTTCCAAAATTATCAGGCAGAGAATCGGCGAGCAACCCGGGTAATCCATAATAGGTTTGAGTCGACAAAAACCGGAAGTCATATATTTTTGATTCCTGCACTGATTTCACGATCGGCATAGTAACCGGAGCCAGGTCCAGCCCTTGTTTCAGAAAAGCAGGATCAAATTCAAAACTGGCGTACCCTTCATCTTCCAACCATGCAACGGCTCCAACCAGTTGTCCCCATAGGTTGACTTTTGCTACTATCATGATGTACTTTCCTCTAAAGACTTATCTTCCGTAATTTTTTTCCCCGATGCCTTTTTCCGCATCAATCCTTCTTTTTTGGCCAATAATAATGGACTTATAGCCGGCAGTTCAGTCAGAAAATTTAAAATCTCTAACTTATCCAGTCCACGCAAAACCTGTATAAAACTGAGTAAGCTCGCTGCTCTTCCGTTTTCCATTTCACTTATGGTAGTACGAAATAGTCCTGCATTATCTCCTAGTTGCTGCTGCGTAATATTTTGTTGGAGACGAATACGTTTGATCAATTTTCCAATCTCGGTTACGATTGCCGGATCACTCATTGCGTACCAATTTATTTTGTTGCTTAGGAGATTCATAATACTCAATATATTTGTTTTATGATGCTTTATCGCAACAAATATACACAATAATTTAATAAAATCAAAATGTTACTTTTTGACTCTTTATCTCCTTACAGTCAGAAAAACCGTCGATCCCGGTACTATCGTAAGGATCCTCACCGGCCTCATCATTGGCGGCCCTCCCGGGTTTTTTCTTTGGAGTGTAGGATCAATATCTGTCAGGTACAACAGCTTTTCGACAAATAATGTCAGATACTCGGTATTCCCTTCGGGACGGTAATTAAATGCCAGCCCGTCGATAGGCATATCGCACGCGCCGTCTATCGTGCTTATGTAATAATGATCTCCTTCTAAAACAAGCATGATGCTGTTTGCAAGCGCATAAACCGCATAGGTCAGGGATGTTTTGCCGTTCGTTGTTTTAGTGGAATACTTTTTTGTACTATTGTCATAGGCTGGCCCATCATCTTTAATAAACTCAAGTGTAGTTGCCGTCGCCTTGAAGTCGAGCACAAGGGTGTCCTGGCCCCTGGCAACCCTGAGATGACCGGTGGTCGTTCCGTAGAATTTTCCGTGGTTGAACTTCTGGAAGATTGACCTGTTCTTGTTTGCCTCCCTGACATTTCCTTTGCTGTCTGGTGGTATCTTTCCAGTTTGTCCAAATGTATTGGTTAATCCTGGCATTATTATGAGAAAAATGAGAAAGAACCGTTTCATATTATATTACTTTGAAGGTTGAAAAATCTGGAAATTATAAGTTGTCTTTTTGAGATTAAAACGACCGACGCCCGAATCAGGTTGATCATGTACAAGTTAAGAACGATGCAATTTAGTCATAAACAATGGAACGAAAATGCACATCGTATTATTTTTTTATTATAATTTTGATTGAGTAACATAGAAGCATTAATATGCCATTGGGGAGAGATGTTTTACAGCATGCCTGTAAATATATGGTCCAGGAAACTGAGCAGATCCCAATGATGGTGAAAAAATGATAATTTTACAATAGAATTGGTTTTACCGCCTTGTTATATTATGGATTTGAATTACCTTATTATTCTTTGCTTCATACTGGGCTACCTTGCCATTGCTTTTGAACAGAAAATTGGCATTCATAAATCAGCGAGTGCCCTGCTGACCGGGGTTATATCATGGATCATTTTCGTTTCTTTTAACGGCAACAAGGATCTTGTAGGTGTCATTCTGTTGGAAAAACTTGGGAATATATCAGGATTATTATTTTTTTGCTTGGGGCGATGACGATCGTTGAGTTGATCGACGCACATGATGGATTTGAAGTTATTACCGACAGAATCAAGGTCCAAAGAAAGCGGAAACTCCTCTGGGTCATTAGTATTATTACATTTTTTCTTTCGGCCTTCATTAATAATCTGACTACTGCGATTGTAATGGTCTCCATTATCCGTAAGCTTGTCATAGATCAGAAAGACAGATGGATCTTTGCCGGGATGATCATCATTGCAGCCAATGCCGGGGGTGCCTGGTCACCTATCGGAGATGTCACAACTACAATGCTTTGGATGGGCAAGCAGGTTTCAGGTTTGATTATTGTCCTTCGTTTATTTGCCCCATCGTTATTTTCTTTGATAATACCCCTTATATTTTCTACATTCATGATCAGAGATGGGAAATTAAATTCCTTGAATCATCCAAAACAGGACGTATTGACTACTAAATTTGAACGTCGTTTTGTTTTTTTTAGCGGTATCATCCTATTACTCTCTATTCCTCTGTTTAGTGGCATTACTCATCTTCCTCCATATATGGGAATGCTTTTTGCCTTGGGTTTAATATGGTGTCTCACCGAAATGATTCATCGCGGAAAAGAAGAAAATTCAAAAGATTCGTTGAGCGTATCACAAGCTTTGAAGAATACGGATTCTCCTACCATCCTGTTTTTCCTCGGAATATTATTATGCATCTCTGCATTGGAATCCTCCGGTATCCTGGTACAATGTGCCGGTTTTCTTGCAACATATATTAGGGATCAACGGTTAATTGTTTTACTCATTGGTCTGATCTCCTCAATTGTTGATAATATACCGCTGATAGCGGCAGTGCAGGGGATGTATCCCTTAACGGTTATTCCGACCGATCATTTCTTCTGGGAATTCATCGCCTATGCCACAGGCACCGGTGGCAGCATTCTGATCATTGGTTCTGCAGCAGGTATTGCAGTGATGGGGATGGAGGGTATTAGCTTTTTCTGGTATATGAAAAAGTTTTCCATCCCTACATTGTTAGGGTTTCTTGCAGGAGCAACACTTATTATTTTGCAATCCATGATTTTCAAGTGATTCCCAGTCACTATCCCTCTTCTTTATAAAATCTTTATATCCTTAAGGAAATCCTTATAAAATACTTATAAGTTCCGTTGCACTTTTGTTCCGTCAAAAACCTATTTACTATGAATACAATCTTTTTAGTTGTGGCCCCCAGTACTTCACTTGGAGTTGACCCTCCGGCAGGGTACATAATCGGAATGTTAATAGGTCTGATTTTACTTGGATATCTTTTTTATTCACTTGTTGACCCGGACAAATATTCGGAAGATCGACAAAATAATAACGATTTGAAACTATGAAAACTAAATATATATTTTTTATGATCTGTTGCTTTTTGATTTCATTCTCGATCAAGGCACAGAAACCCGGCAATTCCCGGGATGATAAATTGATTGACCAGAAAGCGAAAGAAGGCGTTTATTTATCTGCTCAGGATTTTATGAACGGGATTATTTCGTATAGCCATACTATAACTGACAACAGTTATAAGTTTCGTTTGCATGATGTCTCCTTCGAATCTCCAATAAAAATAGTTACAGGAAATAAGGTCATCAAACTAAACAAAGATTCCGTTTTCGGATATCGTGATCAAAAGAATGTCTGTTATCGTCTCTACAATAAAAACGCTTATAAAATTCTTAACCCGGCAGAAAAAATTCTTTTATACAGTAATACATCAATAACAGGCGAGCCTAGAAACACACATCGTGTGACAAACTATTTTTTTAGTGAGAATGCAAACTCGCCCTTATACCCGCTTTCAAAATGGAACCTGAAAAGAGTTCTCTCAAAAGATGTTCCTTTTCAGATTCTTTTAGACACATATTTCCCTGGGGATAAAGATCTTATGGCTTATGACAGTTTAAATAAAAGGTTCTTCCTGAACCGGGTTTACGAACTGAATAAACAGGCCATTTGCAAAATGAATACTAATTAAAAAAACAAGATTATGAGAAAAGTTTTAACCCTTTTAATGACATGTATTTCAGTCATTAATTTGATTGCGCAAGATATCACGGTACCTGAAAAAGGTCCGTTCGATGGGATTGACCAGACCTGGCAGAATGGAAGTGACCGCAGGGATTCCTCCCTGTTTAGCAAATGGAAATATTTTATGCCCAGTATAATGATGGATGTAAACTATACTCATTCGTTTAACAATCCTAACGATAACACTGTCGTAGGGTCTACAGCTTTGGCTCGAGACAATGAAATTCAGCTTTCTTCATTAAATTTTGGGGGGGATTTTAGTTTTCAAAATGTCCGGGCACGATTTATGACCCAGTTTGGGACCCGTTCGATCGTTGTTCCACGAAATGATCTGAGCGTTTACCGTGGGCAGTATCAATTGGCCGATGCGTACAGATACATAAGTGAAGCCTACGTGGGTTATCATTTCAATAAATGGAATGGAATTAATGTTGATGCAGGAATGTTTATGTCGTACGTCGGTTTGAATTCTTATTACCAACCCGAAAATTGGGAGTACCAGGCATCATTTACTTCAGATAATACACCCTGGTTTTTTAATGGCATCCGTTTGCAATTATTTCCTTCAGGTCATTTGAAAATCGAAGGCTGGATCATTAACGGCTGGCAAAGTTACGGGTCATTCAACAGTATGCCGGGAGTCGGTGGGAATTTAACGTGGATGCCAAACAGTAACTTAAAGTTGTTGACGAATGATTATTATGGAACTGACGCGGCAGGCTTACCCGGCAGAAAACGTTTTCATTCAGATAACAGTTTACTTGTCAGATACCTGAATCATCCAAAATCAAAGGGAGTGAGCATGATGGCATTTTCACTGACCGGTGATATTGGCTGTGAAACAGGAGACGGTGTAGATGGATTCAAAAACGGGGATAGTGCCCAGGGACCTGCACAGTACTTCGCAAGTGCTATGGTTTACAACCGTATGTGGTTTATGAAAAACAAACTTGCATGGACGATTGGTGGCGGTTATATGACAAATCCCGGGAGATACCTGGTATTATTGCCTACAGGTCAGGCAAGCCCATTACCAAATCCCAATAATCCCACTCAAACTGAAGGAGCATTTCCATTCACAACAAACCCAGGTGATAAATTCCAGGGATGGGATTGTTCGACAAATTTTGATGTGATGCCCTGGCAATGCATTACCTTCCGCCTGGAATTTGTTCACAGGGAGTCAAATGTGCCCTATTTTGCTGGAAGTGGAGGTGTGACATCACCTACAGGTTATACAACGACTCCTTTACCTCCTAGCTGGAGACCTGACCTTGTTAAATCGGAAACCAGGATCATTGTTGCTTTGTTGTTCAGATTCTGATAATTATGACCCCACCCCCTAACCCCCTCCCCCAAGAGGGAGGGGGAATAGAGCGAAAAGATAATTTACGATTGTATATGCGATAATCTTTTGATTTATTAACAAGCATTTATTCATTAACCAATATTTTGAATAGGATCTGATGTTTATATTTGCACTATGCTTAACACTGAAAACATTATGAAAACTAAAATTGCAAAATCGTGTTTCCTTCTTGTGGCTGCACCTGCACATCCGGGCGCTGCTGCCTCTAATGGCGCTGTAAGTTATTTGATTGGCGGTATTGTAGCCCTGCTGATCATGGGCTATTTGGTATATACCTTATTAAGGCCCGAAAAATTTTAATGAGATGTGTTTTTATGACTTGTACTGAGAAATTATCTGGTTTAACACCTTAATGCGGGAAAAATATGAATGAAGTGATTCAAATTGTGCTTTTCATCATTGCTTTGGTTGCCCTGGCACCTTTGTTGGGCAAATACATGGCAAAGGTTTTCATGGGTGAAAACCATTTTATGCAGCCGGTTTTTGGCTGGCTTGAAAAATCAGTTTACCGGTTATCCGGTGTTAAAAGCGAAGAAGAGATGAACTGGAAGACCTATACTTACGGTGTCCTCCTTTTCAACCTGTTTGGCATGGTGTTTTTATTTCTTTTACAAATGCTCCAGGCATATTTACCGCTGAACACAGAAAAATTGCCAAATGTTTCGTGGCATCTCTCCTTTAATACGGCTACCAGTTTTATTACCAATACCAACTGGCAATCCTATAGCGGTGAAAATACCCTAAGTTACCTGGTCCAGATGGTGGGGCTGACCGTGCAGAATTTTGTAAGTGCAGCTACCGGTATTGCTGTTGTCCTGGCCCTGATACGTGGATTGACCAGGAAGACCACCCAAAATCTCGGCAATTTCTGGGCTGATATGACCCGAAGTGTGCTCTATGTTTTATTGCCATTAGCTATTATTTTTACCGTTGTGTTAGTTGGCCAGGGAGCCGTGCAAACATTTTCGCATTATGTAAATGCAACCAACTTGCAGGGAGCCCACCAGGTTATTCCTCTCGGCCCTGCCGCCTCGCAGATAGCCATCAAAGACCTTGGTACTAACGGAGGTGGATTTTTTGGTGCCAACAGTGCCCATCCATTCGAAAACCCGACCCCTTTCACAAACTTTTTAATAATGTTTTCACTCATTATTATTTCGGCGGGTTTAGTATTTACGTATGGCCATTATGCAAATTCAAACCGTCAGGCATGGGCGATATTTGTTACCATGTTTATCCTGTTTGCAGCGGGCCTTGCACTATCCCTTTGGGCCGAGTACGGTCATAACAATGTATTAAATATTGCGGGTAACATGGAAGGGAAGGAAACCCGCTTTGGCGTGATGAACAGTATTCTTTACTCTGTCACTACAACCGTAACCTCAAATGGTTCTGTAAACTGTATGCACGACAGCTTATCTCCCTTATCCGGTATGGTTGCCATGTTCAATATGATGCTGGGTGAAATAATATTCGGAGGCGTTGGCTCAGGATTGTATGGGATGGTCATTTTTATAATTCTTACCGTCTTTATTGCCGGACTTATGGTTGGCCGGACTCCTGAGTACCTGGGTAAGAAAGTAGAAGCTTTTGAAGTCAAAATGGCTATTTTGGGAATACTGGCGTCCAGTATTGTCATCAAATTGTTCTCGGCTATTGCCTGCTCGGTGCCTGCTGGTCTGGCAGGTCTCAATAATGCCGGGCCTCACGGACTTACAGAAATAATGTATACATTCAGTTCAGCAGCCGGTAATAATGGCAGCGCTTTTGGAGGACTCAACACAAACACCGTTTTTTATAATGTTATGATCGGAATCGGCATGCTAATAGGACGCTTTGGGGTTATCGTCCCGGTAATGGCTATCGCAGGAAGCATGGCAAAGAAAAAGATCACCCCGGTATCCTCGGGCACATTCAGGACCGACAACTCGTTGTTTGTCCTCTTGCTGTTAAGTGTGATCCTTATCGTTGGAGGTCTGACATTCTTCCCTCCGCTGGCTTTGGGCCCTATTGTTGAACATTTCTTAATGAATTTAGGTGTTGCTTATTAATTATTTCTAAGATGAACAGTACAGAAAAACGAAATATGAGTCGCTTGTTTACAAGGGAAATTGCGGTACGGGCAATAAAAGATTCCTTCATTAAATTGAATCCCGCCGTTTTGGTGAAAAATCCGGTTATTTTCATCGTCGGGATCGGTGCAGTGATGACAACAGGAGTTGTATTTGCCGATATTTTCAGTGGACATTTTTCAAACTTTAACTTTCAGGTTACAGTTTGGCTTTGGTTTACCGTATTATTTGCCAACTTTGCGGAAGCAGTGGCTGAAGGCCGGGGAAAGGCTCAGGCAGATAGTTTGCGAAAAAGTCGTACGCAGACAAAAGCCCGTAAGCTGGTTCATGATAAAGAGGAAATAGTCCTGGCAACTGATCTCAGAAAAGGTGATGTCATCGTTTGTTCCATTGACGATATTATCCCGGCAGACGGAGATGTGATTGAAGGAATTGCCAGCGTTGATGAATCAGCGATTACAGGTGAGTCAGCACCGGTTATCCGGGAGAGCGGTGGCGACCGTTGTGCTGTGACCGGCGGGACAAAAGTCATCAGCGACCGGATCGTTATCAAGGTGACCTCTGAACCGGGAAGTACATTCCTTGACCGCATGATTGCCTTGGTTGAAGGTGCTAAACGTCAGAAAACGCCCAACGAAATTGCCCTGATCATCCTGTTATCAGGTCTTACCATAATATTCCTGTTGGTGGTTGTTTGTATGCCTGCCTATTTTGGTTACAGTTTAAAAGCTTCAGGTGTATCCGCAGATCATAACCTGACATTGCCTGTTCTGATATCACTTCTTGTTTGCCTTATCCCGACGACAATCGGAGGTTTGCTGAGTGCAATAGGGATAAGCGGAATGGACAGGTTATTGCGCAAGAATGTGATTGCAACCAGCGGGAAAGCCATCGAAGCCGCCGGTGATACGGATGTTTTGCTACTCGATAAAACCGGAACAATAACCCTTGGCAACCGTATGGCAACCGATTTTATTCCCGCCGACAAGGTAACAATCGAAGAACTTGCAGATGCTGCCCAGCTTTC
>Ga0224559_1001518_pt1 | contig 12669 bp, 10 predicted proteins | sample 714S33034metaG_FD_180676 | JGI IMG/M metagenome (GOLD analysis project Ga0224559, IMG submission 180676) | Peat soil microbial communities from Stordalen Mire, Sweden - 717 S3 30-34 | ecosystem: Environmental > Terrestrial > Soil > Wetlands > Peat | place: Sweden: Norrbotten County, Stordalen... | reverse complement strand
AAAGAAGCGCTGGAAAAAGCCATCGCCGAAGCCCTCCGGCTAATCACTCCAGACAACGCAAAGGCATGGTTCAATCACTGCATCAACGGTCTACAGTAATTCCTAAAATGCTCTAGCTCTAGAGGCTCAACTGCGCCGCGACCGGGATTGGGGGGATTCTCCGAAAGATACGGCAGGAAGAAGTTCTGGCGACTACTCAAACCGCGGCTTGACTCTTATATCAAATAGACGAATAAATAGCGAATTACTTCTAACTCCTCAGCATAATTTGGCCACGGTGGCCAAATTATGCTGAAACTTACAGCCCTCGCCGTAGCGAGGGCCTGCTCAGATGCGCATGGGCATCAGCACGTAGCGGTATTTGTACTCGGCGTCGGGGTCTTCCGGGCGCATCTGGCCAGCCGATTGCGAGTCCTTGAACTCCAGGCGCACTTCGCCCTCGTTGCCCAGAGCCTTCAGAAAATCCAGAATGTAGCCAGAGTTGAAGCCTACGGCGATCGGATCGCTGGAATACGGCGTGTCGATGGTGTCTTCGCTCTCGCCGCTCTCGGCCGAGTTGGCGCTGATCTTCAGTTCGTTGCTCTCCAAGCGCATGCGGATGGCCCCGGAACGCTCGTCGGCAAACTGCGCCACGCGGCCGATGGCCGAGGAAAGCTCGCTCGAGCGGACGACGGCAAACTTGGTGTTGTCGCGCGGCATAACGGCCTCGAAATTGGGGAACTGGCCGGAGAGCTTGCGGGTGCTGAGGGTGCGATGGCCAATGCGGAAGAAGAGCGTGTGCTCGTCGTCGGCGAACTCGACCTTTTCAGCCTCGGAGACCGAAAGCAACTGTTGCAGCTCCTGGAGGGCCTTGCGAGGGATGAGGACGCGCTTCTCGCCGCTGATGCCTTCGAGGACTTCGTTGGGCTTTTCGACGTAGGCGAGCCGGTGGCCGTCGGTGGCCACCATGGCCAGCGACTCGGCCTTGATGACCAGCAGGGCGCCGTTGAGCGTGTAGCGCGACTCCTCGTTCGAGATAGCGAAGATGGTGCGGTTGATGAGCGTTTTCAGCACTACGGCGGAAATACTGGTGACGGCGACGGTGGGAAACTCTGGAACCTGTGGGTAGTTGGCGCGCGCCATACCGACCATCTTGGTGTTTGAACGGCCGGAGCGGATCTGCACCCAGTGGTTGTCGAGCAGCTTGATGGAAATTTCGCCCTCGGGCAGCAGCTTGATGTAGTCGTAGAGCTTGCGAGCGGGAATGGTGCAGGCGCCGGGCTTCTTCACCTTGACCGCGGCGCTGGTGCGGATGGCCTGGTCGAGGTCAGTGGCCGTGATGTTGAGCCGGTCGTCCTCGGCCTCGATGAGGAAATTGGAGAGAATCGGAATGGTGGTCTTGCGCTCGACCACGCTCTGCGTCGCGGTCAGCTCCCGGACTAGTTCCTGGCGGCTAACGGTAATCTCCATTGCTGCTCCCTGAACGGCCGGCTGCTCGACTTCTGTTTCCACGTTCGACATTAACCCACCCTCGCTTTACGGCTATAAAGAAATCCCAATTGAAGCAGATTGCTCGCTGGCCACACTGTACAACAACGGGCGGCCCGGCGGAAACGTCTTTCTTTCCTTCTTCTTGATTGTATTCACCTCAGCCTTTTCGTGCGCGTGGAAAACGAGTCGGTTCTCTGGATTCCAGGGACGATTGCCGCGAGACTCCAGCCTGGCTGCTAAGAATCTTTCTGCGGGCTGGCTTTGGTTTGGCTCCAGGCAGTCCTTCGGCTGCGCGGCGGCCGGATTACGGTGTGGTGACCGGCGGAGCTTTGGGGTTGGCGAAGGGGCGCGACGGTTAAGAGGAAATTACCGTAAAGAGAAAGAAAGAAGCTAGTAGTACCCGTAGTTGCGGACGGAAAAGTGGAAATATAGCTGAAGTGTCTTGTAAAGAAAGAGTTGCGAGGTGAGCGAGTTTTCTAAATCGGGACTGTGCAATTGAGGGCATTTGGAAATCAGGTTCCAAGGCAGGCAGTATCGCCACCACTTTCCCACGCCTTCCAGAGGCCACTCAAAAAGGCCTGTGCAAAGCTGCTGGTTTGTGTGTAAAGCGCGTTCGCAGCCGCGCAGGGAAGGCGGTTGCAGAGCACCGGCGATGCACAGCGAACCGGCCTTCCACAGCTTCCACAACGCTTGCATAGAGCGTGGAAAAGCAGGCTCCTCCAACCCATTTCCGGCTGCGGTAATTGGCTAAAGTTTTTCCCATTTTTGTATTTGACGCGGCGGAAGAATCGGCATCGGACGGAGCTTTGACTCTGAGGGCCGTAGACTTTTATGAGCAGGAGGGGTGCAGAATGGGGATCAATGTCGGCCGGCTCGAGGATCAACTGCTGTTGATGTCGGCCGAAAGAACGCCGGGGCGGGAGTTTTGCGAGGCCATCTCAGAGTTGGCGCGCACCGGCCGGTTTGCGCAGTTGCGAGATGTGCTTCCCGGCGTAGTGTACGACGAGCTTTGGGAGCGTTATCAGCAGGATGCGGGAGCCTTTGTGGCTGGGTGGCGAATGCTGGCGCAGGAAATGCGGCAGGGGTTTATCCAGCACGCGCGGCAGCGCCTGACGACCTTGACCCGGCTGCAACCGGCCGACAGCGGCTCAGCCACGCCAGCCTGGCAGGAGATTCAGCGCGCCCTGGACGGTGAGCAGAACGACTTGCTGCGCACCGCCATTGCGCTGGAACTGCTGGAGTTGATTGAGCCGGCCGTGCTGCGGGCCACACACCTGCGTGAGTGCGTGGTGGCCGCGCCGAGCTCTGAAGAGGCTGACCGCTACCTGGACGAGGCGACCCGCTGCTACTTTTTCGGAATGTTCACGGCCTGCGCGGTTATGTGCCGCTCGGTGCTCGAGGAAGCCATCAAACAGAAGCTTCCCCCGACGCTCACGCGGCTGCTGCGAACCCGCTATCGCAACACCGCGACCTTGGGCAATCTGCTGCATGAGGTGAACAATAACCTACAAATGACAGGCTTCGATGCGGATTTTCCGCGCGTGGCCAACATGGTGAACGACGTCGGCAGAAAAGCCGTGCACCAGGGGCTGCTCAGCGAGGATGAGGCCCGCGACTGTCTGCAAAACGCACGCCAAGCGCTCGAGCTGCTGCTGCGGAAGTGAGGCCCAGCCTGCGCCGCGGGGGATTGGGCTCTTATACTGAACTTTCCATGTCTTATGCGGCGGCAATCGAACAACTGAGCGCCATGGCGCCGGAGCTTTACACCCGCCCCGGCCAACCTCGGCGAAAATTCTCGCTCGACGAGGTTCGCATCCTGCTGGATGCGCTCGGCAATCCTCACCGACGCATTCGCTCCGTGTTGATTGCCGGAACGAACGGTAAGGGTTCAACGGCCTCCACGCTGGCCTCGATTCTGACCGCTTCGGGGGTGCGCGCTGGCCTCTACACCTCGCCACATCTGGAGCGAGTGAACGAGCGCATTCGCATTGGTGAGTCGGAGATTAGCGACGAGACCTTCGCCAGCCTCTATTTTCACGTTCAAGACACCGCGCGGGAGCTGGTGCGGGACGGCAAGCTGCCGCAGCTTCCCAGCTTCTTTGAGGTTTTGACCACTCAGGCGTTGCTCTACTTTGCCGAGGCCGAGGTCGAGCTGGCGGTGCTCGAAGTGGGGATGGGTGGCCGGCTGGACGCCACCAATGTCGTCGATCCGCTACTCTCGGTGATCACCGACATTTCGCTCGACCACACCGAATGGCTGGGTGCGACGATTGCCGCCATAGCGCGCGAGAAGGCCGGCATTCTGCGCCGTGGCGGGACGCTGATTACGCTCGCCCAGAATGCGGAGGTCAACCAAGTGCTGAGTGCAGCGACAGCCGAACTAGGGGCGCGCCAGGTGGACGCGGAGGCCTTCCTGTCGTCTGCCGGTGCGGGCACGGCTAGTTCCTATACAGTTCAGGCGCTGGGCGCGGCGGTCGAGGTCGCCTCCCCGCTCGCCGGCGCTCACCAGCAGCGGAATGTGGCGCTGGCCATTGCCGCCGCCGTCACGCTGGCCTCGGCGCACGGCCTTCCCATTACTCCAGAGGCGATCAGTGCGGGGATTCGGCAGACGCGCTGGCCTGGCCGGATGGAACATATTGCAAAAGGCGGCGTCGAGTGGATTTTGGACGTGGCGCACAATCCGGCCGGCGCTGAGGCACTGCGCGCGGGGCTTTCCGGGGTTTTGAGTGAGGATCGCCCGCGGCTGCTTGTCTTCAGTTGCCTGCGCGACAAGCCGGTCGGCGAAATGGCGCGGATTCTCTTCCCTTTTTTTGACCATGTAATTCTGGCGCCCATCCACTCGGCCCGTGCCGCCTCGATCGAGAGCCTGGAGGCCGCGGCCAGGGCGGTGGGAGCTTCAGCCCGCAGCGCTGGGTCGGTCCGCGAGGCCTTGCAACTGGCCCAGGAGGGCGCGCCCGGCGGGATGGTGGTCGTTTCCGGCTCGGTTTACCTGGTGGGCGAGGCGCGTTCGTTGCTTGGGTCTGAATCTGGAGGGATTAAATGAAAAGACAGCGTCCCAATCCGCTGCCCTGGATCTGTCGTTGGCGCACCACCCTCATCCAGAAGCCGCTCTTCGGGCTGTTCACGGCGCTCTGCGGCAGCCTGGCGCTGCTGGTCTCGTCGGTGGACAAAAAAGGCAACGCACAGCACCGCATTGCCCGCGTCTGGGCACGGGGCTGCATCTGGCTCTCCGGCTCCAGGCTCACGGTGTGCGGGCTGGAAAATCTGCGCGAGTTCCCGGTGGCCGTCTTCGCCTCCAACCACACCTCCTACATGGACACGCCGGTCATCTTCGCCTCGCTGCCGGTGCAATTCCGAATCCTGGCGAAGAAGGAACTCTGGCCCATCCCCTTCATAGGATGGTACTTGAACCGCTCCGGGCAGATTCCCATCGACACCGTCAACCCGCGCGCCACGCTCTCTAGCCTGGGCGTCGCCGCCAAGGCGCTGCGTTCCGGAATGCCGCTCTTTGTCTTTCCTGAGGGCAGCCGCACCCCTGACGGCGCATTGCAGCCTTTTCTCTCCGGCGCCGCCTACCTGGCCATTCGCGCGCAGCTTCCGTTGGTGCCCATTGCGCTCAGCGGCGTCTACGAGCTGCTGCCCATTCACACCCAGCACTTTTATCCCGGTGAGCTGACCTTGACCATCGGCGAACCGATCCTGACTGCCGGTATGACCATCCGGCAGACCGACGAACTCACCACGCGGCTGCGGGCCGCCATCGAGGCTCTGCTTCAGTCGTCTGGCCCGGAGGCCACGTCAGCGGTTGCGGATGAGGCTGTGGGCACAAGGGTTTAATGCACCGCTGCATTTCCCCCTATCGCATTTGCCGCTTCTGTGATTACACTATTGCTGCCATGTGCGTTCATATCGCTGTCCCCGAGCCCACCAGCAGTGATCCAGCCTACAACCAGCGCACTCTGCCGGCCTATCTCTCAGCCCTGCGTTCGGCTGGAGCAACCCCCATCATCGTCCCGCTGCATGAGCGGCAGGACCGCGTCGCCCGGCTGCTTGCCGGGGTGCAGGGAATCCTGCTGCCCGGCAGCCGTTACGACATTGACCCGCAAAGATACGGCGAAGATCCATCCCCCGATTGCCACGAATCCGACCCTGGGCGCACTGCGGTCGACGAACTGCTCCTCCAGGACGCCTTTGGCCTCTACAAGCCCATTCTGGCCATCTGCAACGGCGTGCAGAGCCTGAACGTCTGGCTGAACGGAACCTTGGTGCAGGATCTGAAGACGGCCGTCAACCACCGCCCCGGCCGCGATGTGGTCGCTGCTCACCCGGTGCGCATTGCCCCCGGTTCGAAGCTCGCCAGCCTGCTTCCGCGCGTCTTGGAGGAGGAGTTGCTGGTCAACTCCAGCCACCACCAGGCCATTCTCCATCCCGGAGACAATCTGCTGGTTTCTGCCGTCTCCCCGGCCGATGGTGTCATCGAGGCCGTCGAACTGGACTCGCCAGTGCACTTTGTCCTGGGAGTGCAATGGCATCCCGAGCGGACCTATGCCCACAGCGCCTTCTCCCGCGCCATCTTCGCGGCCTTTGTGCAGGCAGCCTCGGTCTGGGAGCCGCGCCGCATCGAGGAGTCGGTAGCCCCGGCCTGAACCAGCCAACTAGCCAACTAGTTCTTTGACCGCTTGTTGCTGTGCCACGCGTGGGTGCCCCAGGTCCCGATTATGGGACCTGGGATTGCGCGAACTCGAGATACAAAATCACACGGTCAGAAACCTAGCTAACCGGCTATAGATCCGTCCCAGAATATTAGAACGAAGTCGGGCGCCCTATCTTCGCCGAATCTTCGATAAAGGCTGTCATCCTGAGTGGGGCGCAGCGGAATCGGAGGGGACCTGCTTTTATTGGTGGTCCTCTTCAACCTGCGAAATCTGTGTGCCCCATCCTTGCGACGTTCTTGTTTTTGTCGCAAGGGTGGGATACCTCGAACCCCCACCGGCCTCGGTCATTAAGATAGAAAGCGTGAGTGAAGCCCCCAGTCCCCCCGCAACCCGCCTCAATGCCCTACTGGCCGAGGTCGGCCTGGCCCCGTTGGACGCAGCGAAGTCTGCGGCCTTTGAGGATTACCTTTCGCTGCTTCTTCGCTGGAACGCCCGCGTCAACCTGACCGCCATCCGCGACGAGGAGGGCATTCTCCGCCGCCATTTTGTCGAGTCGATCGCCTGCGCCCGCGCTCTGCCCACCGAAATCCGCACCCTGCTTGACTTCGGCTCCGGAGGGGGCTTCCCCGGAATCCCCATCGCCCTCTGCCGTCCGGAGATCGCCGTCACCCTGGCCGAGTCGCAGGGCAAGAAGGCCGCCTTCCTCCGCGAGGCCGTCCGCGTCCTCGGCCTCAACGCCCAAGTCCACTCCGCCCGCGCCGAGGTACTCCGTACCGTTTTTGATTGCGTGACGTTGCGGGCGGTAGACAAGATGGAACTGGCTGTTCAAGCCGCCGCTCAACTAGTCCGCCCCGGCGGCTGGCTGGCGCTGCTAACCACCACCGCCGACCTCCCCGCCCTACATTCTGCCGCCGGAGCCGATTTCTCCTGGCCCGCCCCACTCCCCCAGCCCGGTGGTGATGGCCGCGTCCTGGCGTTGGGAGAGCGCAGCAGCGGATTCACTCCCGCATAGCCGACCATCCAGCCTGAACCCGTGAGAAAGCCCGATTGATTTTTCACTGAGCGCGAAGGCAACAACTGACGATCAGGTTCGCACGAATTATATGGGGATGCGTCGGCCGCAATGATTTAACATCTTGGTCATGTACAGGTATTGTCTTTTGTCACTTCTGCTATTTTCGACAGTTGCCCTTAGTGCGCAAAGTCCCTCGCCTAAGGATTGCGGCCTGAAATCACTCCAGACATGTGCTCTGCATGTTGTACAAGATGAAGTTGGAATCGTCACGGCTCCCTTTCATATGACGAGCTCCGATTTGCTCTGGATCGCTCCCTTCGGAGTGGGCACGGGAATTGCCATCGACAAAGACGCAGAAGCGATCAGTGCACTGGGGATAAATAAGGATCGAGAGGATAAGTTCAGGAGAATCTCCGATTATGGAGGACTCTATGGCCCGGCGGCTGCACTAGGGGTCGGATATATTGTTGGCAGCACAACGCACAATGATCATTTGCGTGAGACTGCAGTCCTGGCAGGAGAAGCAATGGCTGATTCCGAGATTCTCAATACTGGACTCGGATATGCGACGGATCGCCAGACTCCCAGGCAGGGCGATGGTACAGGGAGATTTTGGCCACATGGAACAAAGACATGGCCAGATGGACAATCTATGCCTTCTGATCACTCCATTTTGGTGTGGTCCTTCGCACATGTAGTTGCATCGCAATACAACGGCATTGCGACCAAAGCGTTGGTGTACTCCTTGGCGACGACGGTTTCTGCTTCGAGGGTGATTGCACGTGAGCACTTCCCCTCCGATGTCTTTGTGGGGGGAGCACTAGGCTACTTCATTGGTGGCTATGTTGTTCGTCGTCGCTCCACTGAAAGCAACTGGGATAAGGTCTCACTTTCACCGGTCGAGACGCCAAATGGAAAAGGGTTGCAGCTCTCCTATAATTTGGCACGCTGAATCTAAAACAGGGCGTGCCGCTGGGATGAGCCACAAGCCTACATTGCAGCGATAATTAATTGACGAGGCGTGCGCTCTCCGGCTCATTGCTCCTGAATTGAATGCCGGATCTGGAGATTGGCAGCCTCAGTTGTTGTCAGCAGGCCAATTCACCTATCCAGCATGAGCGGATTAGACCCGGAAACATCTATGTCGTCAGAAAAGATCCTCGATGGTTGCAAAATCTCTTCCCTGCGCAGGGAGCGATCCAGAAGGGTGTTGTAGATGAGGGCCCAATCTGTTGAGCTGCGGTCGAGTCAAGGACAATCTGGAGATTGATCCGATTAAGATGATGGACTTAACAGCTTGTTCCACGTGGAACACAGAAGCGGAATCCAGCCCAAATCAGCCAATTGTTTCACGTGGAACAGTTTCCGTGTTGGCTGGCACTCCACCAGTAGTTCCACGTGGAACATCCCACAAAATAATCCCAAAATGGGCGCAATTTCAGATTGGGCGCGAATCGAATCGTCCCAAAAAATAGTCGATTTTCTGCCCCCAAATCCCGGAAGTTTTCCACCGATCCACTCTTTTGTCACTGCTCCAGACGTGGCCGCGCTCCCGGACGCGAAACCCTTCTGCTGCAAGTGTTTGCCAGCTTTTCGCCTTGCTGTGTTTTGGAAGCTTTCCACAGTTCTGCGCGGTTATCCACAGCGCAAGTCGCTATCCTCAAACAGCACACTTCTTTACTCTTGAAAGCCATGGGCAAGATACTCGGCGTAGTCAATCAAAAGGGCGGTGTCGGCAAAACCACTACGGCCATCAACCTGGCCGCCTGCCTCGCTCTCGAAGGCCTCAAAGTCCTTCTGGTGGACTGCGACCCCCAGGCTAACTGCTCCTCCGGCCTCGGTTTTCAGCGCGATGACAACCGGCACTCCATTTATGACGTGCTGATGGGCGATGCCCCGGCCGAACAGGTGATTTTGCCCACCGAGATCGAGCTTTTGTCGCTTTTGCCCGGCTCGAAGAACCTGACCGGAGCCAATGTTGAGCTGGCCGCCGCCGAGGATCGCGCCCTGCGCCTGCGCCAGGCCCTCGAACCGGTGCAGGGAAGCTACGATCTGGTGGTTTTGGATTGCCCGCCGGCCCTCGACCTGCTCACGCTGAATGTGCTGGCTGCCGCCGAGACGCTGCTCGTGCCCATGCAGGCCGAGTACTTTGCCCTGGAGGGCATCTCGGAGCTGGTTTCGACGCTGGAACGGGTGCGCGCCGCCTTCAACCCCACGCTGACCATCGAAGGCGTCCTGCTGACCATGTACGACGACCGCACCAACCTGGCCCAGCAGGTTTCCGAGACGTTGCGCGAGTATTTCAAGGAGCGGCTCTTCCGCACCGTGATCCCCCGCAACGTGCGGTTGGCCGAGGCGCCCAGCCACGGCAAGCCCGTGGCCCTCTACGATCCCCGTTCGCGCGGATCCGAGGCCTACTTCGAGCTGGCCGGGGAGTTCATGGCGCGCAACGGCATCGAGAACCCCAAGCGGGCGGAGTGTAAACAGCCTGCCAGCCCCGCTCCGGCGAAGGCCGAGGTCCGGTTCTGGCCTTACTCCTGACGGTGGTGCGAATCGCAGCCGCCGTTCCAAACCAAGAGAGTCAGGCCAGACAAGACCGCCAATTCTGATTTTTTTACAAACAAAGTTCAAGAACGCCCGGCAGAACAGGCCGGACTAGAGGTTTTTTATCATGACCATTGCCGCCATCGACCCGAAACGCCGCGCCCTGGGCAAGGGCCTGGACTCTTTGCTGCCGCGCGTTTCCGTTGCTCCCAAGCCTTCTGCCGCCGAGACCGAAGGGGGCAAGCCGCGCGAGATTCCTATCGATCAGATCGACCGCAATCCCTTTCAAACCCGTTCCCAGGTGGACGAGGAGCAGTTGGGTGAACTGGCTGCGTCGATTACCGCCAATGGCGTGGTGCAGCCGATTCTTGTCCGCCCACAGGCCAATGGCCGTTTCCAGTTGATCGCCGGAGAGCGGCGCTGGCGGGCCTCGAAGCTGGCCGGCAAGGAGACGGTTCCGGCGATTCTGCGCCAGGTCTCCGACGAGCAGGCGATGGAGATCACCATCGTCGAGAATTTGCAGCGCGCCGACCTGAACGCCATGGAGCAGGCTCGCGCCTTTGAACGGCTTTCGCGCGAATTCCACATGACCCAGGAGCAGATCGCGGTGCGCACCGGCAAGGACCGCGCCACGGTGGCCAACTTTATGCGTTTATTGAAGTTGCCGCCCACGGTGCAGGTCCGAGTGGAGGCCGGTGAGCTAAGTTTTGGCCATGCGCGTGCGCTGCTGGCCTTCGAGCACGCCGAGGAGGTGGAAAAGGCAGCGCATCGGGTGGTTAACCTTTCGCTTTCTGTTCGCCAGACAGAGGCCTACGTGCAAAGCCTGCTGCATCCTGAGCGCGCCGCCAAAAAAGAACCCAACCCCGAGCCCCCGGTTGATCCCAATGTCCGCGAGGTTGAGGAGCGGTTGCAGCGCGCCCTGGGCCTGAAGGTCCATATTGAAGACCGCAAGGGTCGCGGCAAGGTCATCATTGAGTACGCGCGCCTGGAAGAGTTCGACACGCTGCTGGAGCAGTTGGCCGGGCAGCTGGCCGGCGAGTGAGGCAATTTGCACCGATGAAAGAGCTCGGGAGAGTTTTGGGTTGCGCGATTCTGCTGGCTTTGTGGCTGGCCGCTGCCGCCGCGCAGGCGCAGACGATCGACACGCTCGATTCGGCGTTACGCACACGCATTGATCGCATCGTGCAGCAAGTGCTCGAAGAGACTGGCGTGCCGTCGGCCTCGGTAGCCGTGGTCAAGGGCGGCAAACTGGCCTACACGCAGGCCTACGGTCAGGCGCGCCTGGGGACCGAAACCGCGCCCGCCCTCGCCGCCACGCCGCAAATGCGTTACTCAATCGGGTCGATCTCGAAGCAGTTCACTGCCGCGGCGATTTTGCTGCTCCAGGAAGAGGGCAAACTCTCGCTGGACGATCCGGTGGGCAAGTACATCCCCGGTTTGACGCGTGGCAACGAGGTCACCATACGGGAGGTTCTCTCGCACACCTCCGGCTACCAGGACTATTGGCCCGAGGATTACGTGATGACCCCGATGCTGAAGCCCGTGAGCGTGCAGCAGATTCTCGACACATGGGCTAAAAAGCCGCTGGATTTTGAGCCGGGAACCCAGTGGCAGTACTCGAACACCAACTTCGTCATCGCCGGCCGCATCGTCGAGCAGGTTTCCGGCGAGCCGCTGATGGACTTTCTTGCGCAGCGAGTTTTCCGCCCGCTGGGGATGCAGTCGGTGTGGAACTCGGACGAAACCAGCCTGACCCAGGCCGACGCCACGGCCTACTATCGCCATGCGCTTGGCCCCTTGCGCGTGGCTCCCCAGGAGGGCCGCGGCTGGATGTTCGCCGCCGGCGAGCTGGCCATGACGGCGCACGACTTAGCCCTGTGGGACCAGAGCCTGATCGCGCAAAAGCTCCTCAAACCTGAGAGCTACAAGCAGATGTTCACCGAGGTGAAGCTGAAGGGCGGCAAAGGAACGCACTACGGCCTGGGCGTCGAGGTGATGAGCCGCGACGGCCACCGCTCAATTGAGCACTCAGGCGAGGTCTCCGGCTTCGTCGCGGACAACGAGGTACTGGTGGACGACGGCGTGGCCGTTATCGCGCTCACCAATCAGGACGCGGTGGGCGCGGCCTCGCAGATTGTCCACTTGGCCGCCCCGGTGGTGGCCGGCTATCCGCCGATTGGCCCGGAAAAGCAGGCGCTGGCCATTTACCGCGACCTGCAACAGGGCCGCATTGGCCGCCTTCTTTTAGCTCCCAACCTGAGCGACTACTTCACCGCCGAGGCCTTGGCCGACTTCCAATCGAGCCTCGCGCCGCTGGGCGAGCCGCTCAGCTTCCGCCAGACCAGCACCGAGCTGCGCGGCGGCATGAGCTTCCGCAGCTTCGAGATTGTCTACCCCGGCAAGCGGCTCAGGCTCACCACCTACACCTATCCCGACGGTAAACTGGAGCAGTTCCTGATCGCTCCGGCGGAGTGACGGCCTTACCCACAAAAAACGAGCAGCTTCTTCAGGCGAAGAGGCTGCTCGTTTTCGTTTGCCTCAGATTACTTCTGAATCTGCGTCAGGTCGCGCACGGCGCCCCGCGCGGCGCTGGTCGTCAGGGCGGCATAGGCCTGGAGGGCCTTGGAAATCTTGCGCTGGCGTGAAACCGGCTTCCATGCGGATAAACCTTTTGCTTCCATCGCATTACGCCGTTTTAAAAGCTCCTCGTCCGAGAGGTTAACGCGCAGAATGCGCCGGGGAATATCGATTTCGAGGCGGTCGCCCTCTTCGACCAGCGCCAGTGCGCCGCCCTCTGCTGCTTCTGGGGAGATGTGACCAATCGAAAGCCCAGAAGACCCGCCGGAGAAGCGGCCATCGGTAATCAGCGCGCAGGCCTTGCCCAGTCCCTTGGATTTGAGGTAGCTCGTGGGGTAGAGCATCTCCTGCATTCCGGGCCCTCCCTTGGGGCCCTCGTAGCGGATCAGCACCACGTCGCCGGGAAGG
>Ga0224559_1001517_pt1 | contig 12672 bp, 9 predicted proteins | sample 714S33034metaG_FD_180676 | JGI IMG/M metagenome (GOLD analysis project Ga0224559, IMG submission 180676) | Peat soil microbial communities from Stordalen Mire, Sweden - 717 S3 30-34 | ecosystem: Environmental > Terrestrial > Soil > Wetlands > Peat | place: Sweden: Norrbotten County, Stordalen... | reverse complement strand
TTTCCATTTCCGCTTTTCTGCCACCCCGCGATGCGCGAACGGCGATCGACGCCGCGCGGCGCCGGCTGAGCCAAATCTTCAATATCGGCCGTCATGCTCCTGAACAATTTGGGCGCGGGCGGAAACAATGAAAGCCAATCATGACAGCCATTGAAACCACAGCCTTTCAGCGCCTCGAGGCCGAAGGCCGGCTATTGAAGCCGGCCCATAAGGCGCCGACCCACAGCGCCGGCCGTTTCGGCTTTCGCGGGGAAATCGCGTTGACGCTTGAGCCGCCGGTCAATCTGGAAGCGGCCTTCGCCACAGCCGAAGAGGGCGAGGCGGCGTTCTCGTTTCTCGCCGGATCGCTTTCGACCTACAAGCAGCTGCCCGCCCTGATGGAGACGCTCGGCGCCACCGTGAAGCCAGGCGGCAAATATTTCATCTATGTCAGCGATCTCGACCGCGCGTCGCGCTATCAGATCAGCTTCAACGGCGTCAGCTTCTACGTCCTGCCGATCGATGACACCTCGGTCTATAATGAGCTGATCGACTTTCTTTATCTCGACAAGACGAAAATGAAGAAATTCGACACGGCGAAAAAGATCGACGCCATCGCCGACGGCGCCGCCAAATATGAGCAGGCCTATGAGACGATTGACTACGAGGAAGGCCTGAAGCGCCTCTGATCCGCCGCTTTCTGGCGGAAGGCCGGCCGGCGCGAAGACGGGCGCGCGGCCGGCCCGCGAAGCCTCGCCGATAGCGGCCGGGAACCGGCGATCCCGACCGGCGGGAAACCCCTCGCGTGAACCATCCTTCGCGGCCTGCGTTGTCCCAAGGGCCTGCGGCTTTGGCCGCCAGCCGCGCCGACGCTGCGGCTACGGCTTGGCTCGCCTCCTTATCTTCGCCTCGTTATTTTGGGAAAAATCGGCAGCCGGCGAAAAAAGAGCGGGAGGTCGACCCCCTTGTCAGAGCGCTCGAACCAGTCTTCCGTCGAGAGCAGCGCGCCGCATCGCGAAGCGGCCGGGCGTGATCTTTTGCAAAAACGCCGCGTGCTCTGCGTCTTCCCGCATTATGTACCGTCCTTCGGCACGTTCGAATACGCCTATGCGCTGACGCCGCGCGTCCGGGCCTTCATGCCGCCGCAGGGCCTTCTCGTCATCGCCGCCGCGCTGCCGAGGCATTGGGAGGTGCGCTTCATCGATGAAAACATGGGCGCGGCGGGCGCGGATGATTTCGCCTGGGCCGACGCCGTCTTCGTCAGCGGCATGCATATCCAGCGCCGCCAGATGCAGGACATCTGCGCGCGCGCCCATGCGGCGGGCAAGCTCGCCGCGCTCGGCGGGCCTTCTGTTTCGGCCTGCCCGGAGCTTTATCCGGAGTTCGATTATCTGCATATCGGCGAACTCGGCGACGCGACCGATGCGCTGATCGGACTTATAGCGGCGAGCGTTGAGCGCCCCGCCCGGCAGATCGCGCTGGTGACGAAAGAGCGCCTCGCGCTCGCCGATTTTCCGGCGCCGGCCTACGAGCTCGCTGCGATCGACCGCTATTTCCTCGGCAGCATCCAGTTTTCGAGCGGCTGCCCCTACGCGTGCGAGTTCTGCGACATTCCAGGCCTCTACGGACGCGTGCCGCGCCTCAAGACGCCGGCGCAGGTCGTCGCCGAACTCGACAAGCTGCTCGCCTGCGGCGTCAATGGCTCGGTCTATTTCGTCGACGATAATTTCGTCGGCAACCGGCGCGCGCTGCGCGATCTGCTGCCGCATCTCGTCGAATGGCAAAAGCGCAATGGCTACGCCGTCAGCTTCTCCTGCGAGGCGACGCTCAACATCGCCCGCACGCCGGAAATTCTCGCGCTGATGCGCGAGGCCGCCTTCGACACGATTTTCTGCGGCATCGAGACGCCCGAGCCCGCGGCGCTCGAGGCCATTCAGAAATCTCACAACATGACGACGCCAATTCTCGATGCGGTGCGCGCCATCAATGATCAGGGCATCGAGGTCGTCACCGGCATCATCCTGGGGCTCGACACCGATACGCCGGAGACGGGCGCGCGCATCGTCGAATTCCTCGAGCGGTCGCACATTCCGCTGGCGACGATCAATCTGCTTCAGGCGCTGCCGCGAACGGCGCTTTGGGACCGCCTGCAATGCGAGGGGCGGCTTCTCGACGACGATCCTTCGCGCGAATCCAACGTCGATTTTCTGATGCCCTATGCGGATGTCCTCGCCATGTGGCGCGGCTGCATGGAGAAAGCCTACGATCCAAAGGCGCTGTTCGCCCGCTATGAGTACCAGATGCGGGCGACGCGACCGAACCGGCTAAGCCGGCCATGGAGCCGGCAGCGGCTGTCGCCGCGCAATATCCGCATGGGGCTCACCATGCTCGCGAAGCTGCTCTGGAGCGTCGGCTTTCGTGGCTCATACCGGCGGGCTTTCTGGACTTTCGCGCTGCCCCGGCTGCTGAGCTTCCGAATCGAGCGCGTCTTGAGCGTCGGGCTCGTCGCGCATCATCTCATCATGTTCGCGCGGGACGCCTGCTCGGGGCGAAGCAACGCCTCGCATTATTCGGCGAAGAGTCGCGGTCTCGAAATGGGGGCAGCGCTGCCGCGGCAATCCGCGGCGGAATAGCGGCGTTTGGTGTGGCGCTGGCACAACATGCGTCAAAATAGCGACGCGCGGGTGTCCCGTTATCTTTCGGCTTTACTGGGCCGCGCATCATTATAGTGGCGTCTAAGACCTTGCAATGCAAGAGGAACACGGCGTGACGCCATATCGGGACCAGAACCTGCTGCGATTGCGGGGCTTTTCTTGTGCGTTGCGTCCCATTGGTTGCGGGGGCTAGAAATTTGCACCTGATCTTTGAGGTGCAAGGCCGATGGGCGGAGCAAATTGCGATCCGCGACCGCACTCAGCGAAGCGCCCCACCCGGCGGAACCGGTGGCGCCCAGCCCGACGCGTTGCGCCCCTGCTACTGGCGTCCGGTTTTGCGGCACTCTCGGCGGCAAGCGCAAGAGCGGATTGCGTCGGTAACTGCGGGACTTTGGGCGCGAACGGCGTCGTCACGGCGCCGCCCAATGGCGCAAGCGCTTATCAGTTCGTTTCGACAAGCGGCGGGGTCACAGGCGGAGGAACACTTTCCTACCTTGGAACCCCGGTGCCTAGCAGCACCAACGGTTCGACGGTTACGTCATCGGCCTTCACCGTCAACCCCGGATCGGTGCTAAAATTCAGTTTCAACTTCGTAACATCCGATGGGGCGGGATACTCGGATTACGCTTGGGCGCAGCTGCGGACATCGACTGGCGCCGTCGTCGCGACGCTGGTCACAGCGCAGACCAAGGCGACGGGCGACATCATTCCAGCCACGGGGACGGGCTTTCCGCCTATATCAGGGACGCTGAACCCGGCCTCGGTTCCGATCATCGCTGGCGCGCCCGACTGGTCGCCGCTCGGCTCGTCCTCCGGCAAATGTTACGCCGCCGGCTGCGGCTATACGGGCTGGGTCAACGAGACCTACGACATCACGGCGGGAGGGACCTATGTCCTTGTTTTCGGCGTCTCGAATGTCGGCGATACATCGTTTGACACGGGCCTCGCCTATTCGGGTACGACGATCAACGGTCAACTGATCGGAGGCACCAATATCGACGCCGCCTCGTCTTTCTATCTCGCCAGCAATCTGGGTTTGACGGTGAATCCTGCGTTCACGGGCGGCACGCTGCGCATGGATCAGCCGGGCGCCACCTATGCGCAGAATTTCACGCTCGATGGCTCGACGACCAACACCATCGACGAATTTGGCAATAACTCGATTTTCACGGGCGTTTTCTCCGACTCCGCGCCGGGAACGCCCGGCAATATCGTCATCGCCAACAGCGGCGTCGGCGGTTCCGTTATGTTCCGAGGCGCCAACACCTATACGGGGACGACGACGATAGATGCCGGCGCCACGCTGATCATTGGCGGCGGCGGCTCGATAAATAATGCGAGCACGCTCACCAATTCCGGCGTGCTGCGGGTTGATGCGGGCGGCGCCGTCACGGTCGCGGAGATCGCCAACAACACGACCGGATCGATCGCCAATTTCGGCTCGGTCGCCGCCGCGCTGAACAATGCCGGGACCGTCACGAACGGGGGCGGCGACGTTGTGGGCGGCGGCGCGTGGACCGGCAATGTGCTGTCCAATACGGGCGCGATCTTCAACAGGGGAACCTGGACCGGGGACGTCGTATCGAACGCTGGCGGGATTTCAAATAGCGGAACCTGGAACGCGGCGAATTTCGCCAATGCCGCCGCTGGATCTGTGATCAACAGCGGGACTTTGAGCGCGACCGCCAGTTTCGCCAACGCTGGTTCTTTCAGCACTTCTGGCAGCCTGACGACGCCGCTGATCGGCAACACCGGAGCTTTCGAAAACTCCGGTGCGGTCAACGGCGCGGTGAATAACGCCGGATTGATCGACAATGGATTTGCGCCAACCGTCACCGCAGGGGCGGCGGCCGTTGCCGGCGTCTGGACCGGCGACGTCGTCGCCAATACAGGCGCGATCAATAACAGGGCGACCTGGAATGCGGCGAACATCTCCAATAGCGTCGGCGGCACTTTCACCTCCACAGGAGTCGTCGCCGCGACGACATCCTTCAACAACGCCGGAACCTTCAACGCCGAGGGATCTCTGACGACGCCGCTGATCAACAACACAGGCGTTTTCACCGTCACGGGGGTTCTCGACGGCGTCATCAACCACATCAACAATGGCGGGTCGCTCCACGTCGATGCAGCCGGCGTGCTGGTCGCGGGCGGAGTTACGAACAGCTTGGGCGGCGTGATCGTCAACAATGGCTCGCTGACCGACGTGCTGGACAATTCCGGCCTCGTCGTCAATAACGCGCTCTACACGGCGGACGTCAATAATTTCGCCACCGGCGTCATCGCGAATACGGGCGTATGGGTCGGCAGTCTGCTGTCGAATGCCGGAGCGATCGTCAACAACGGGACGTGGAACGCGGCGAGCTTCAACAATGGCTCTGGCGGATTCGTCACCACTTCGGGAACCCTGACGGCGACGACCGCCATCAACAATGCCGGCCTTTTCGACGCCGCCGGAAGCGTGACGGCGCCGCTCATCAACAATTCCGGCGTCTTCAGCGCCACTTTCGGGCCGCTCGGCGGCGTCATCGGGACATTCAACAATTCGGGAACGTTGAACCTCGTTGACGCCCAGACCAACGACACCTTCAGCGCGACCAGCTTCAACGGCCAGGGCGGCCGCCTCGCCGTCGACGTCAATCCATCCGGCAGCGCTTCGAGCCAGCGCAGCGACATATTGAAGGTGACCAATCTCAGCGGCCAGACGACGATCCTCATCAACGCGATCGGACCGGCCGGCCTCCTCAGCACGCCGATCCCGGTCATCGAAGCGACCAATGTCGCGCCGGGGACAACCGTCACGATTGGCAATCCCGCCGGCATCATCAATTACAGCCTGCTGAAATCTGGCGGGAACTATGATCTGGTCTCGTCGATCAACACCAGCGCCGTCTCTTCGACCCCGGCCGCGATCGGCGCCGTGGTCACTGCGCTCAACACCGGATTTTTCCAGAACGCCAGCGCCTTCATCTCGGAGCCGCCGGATCCCGGCCGGAACCAGTGGAACGGGGGCCCGTGGATCCGCGTCGCCCAAGGACAAAACGACATCGACTCGGTGACCGCCGCGCAAAATCCGACGGGAACCGGCACGGAGCCGTCGAAAGTCCGCGCAACCTTCGATGGTTTCCAGACCGGCGTCGATCTGGGTCTCGCCAATATCGAGGGCCTTGGCTGGAACGCCCATCTCGGCGTCACGGCCGGCCAGGTCAATATCCGCACCAACGACCTGCTCGTGAGCACGATCAGCAGCCAGACGCAGGTTCCATTCCTCGGCGTCTATGGCGCGGTGACGGGGCATAATTTCTTTGCCGACTTTGAAGTCCGCGAGGATTTCTACCTGATGAGCGCCTCCAATCCCTCGGCGTTCCTCAACGGCACGAGTCTTTACGGCGCGGCGCTGGCGGCCAATGGCGAGATCGGTTATCGCCTCAACCTGCCGTCGTCTTGGTTCATCGAGCCCTCGGCCGCCTTCATCTATTCCGCCCTGCACGAGAATTCGCTGCGCATGAACCTCGATGCGTCCGGCAGCGGCTACGGAACGCTCGTCTTCAACCCGTTCCTCAGCGCCATCGGGCGGGCGGGCGTGCGCGTTGGCACGACCTTCGTCTTCGACAATGTCGGGCTTGCGGTGCAGCCCTTCGCGACGGGCAGCCTCTGGCATGAATTCGAGGGCGACATCCAGACGACCTTCAAGCTGCCGGCGACCTCGGTTCCCGTCAGCGTCAGCCGGGTCGGAACCTTTGGCCAGATCAGCGGCGGCATTTCGGCGCAGGTTCTGCAAACCGGCTTGACCGGCTATCTGCGCGGCGACTATCGCACCGGCTCCAACATCAGCGGCTACGCCGTGGTCGCGGGGCTGCGCTATCAATTCTGATCGCGCGCGATCAGGCCTTTGGCTCGTTCTCCCGCGCGCGGCGCAGCTTCGCCCAATAGGCGAGGCGCTCGCGCAGATCGCGCTCGAAGCCGCGGCTCGACGGCGCATAGAGCTTCTGCCGCCCGAGCGCCTCCGGCCAGTAATCCTGGCCCGAAAAGGCGTCCGGCTGGTCATGGTCATAGGCGTAGTCCGCGCCATAGCCTTCGCTCTTCATCAGATTGGTTGGCGCGTTGAGGATGACTTTCGGCGGCATCAAGGAGCCGCGATCCTTGGCGAGGCGCATCGCGCTTTTGTAGGCGACATAGGCGGCGTTGGATTTCGGCGCCGTCGCGACATAGATCACCGCCTGCGCGATGGCCAGTTCTCCCTCGGGCGAGCCGAGAAAATCATAGGCGTCCTTGGCTGCGTTGGCGATGACGAGGGCCTGCGGATCGGCCAGGCCAATATCCTCCACCGCCATGCGCACGACGCGCCGTGCAATGAACAGCGGATCTTCGCCGGCATCCAGCATGCGGGCGAGATAATAGAGCGCGGCGTCGGGATCGGAGCCGCGCACCGTCTTGTGCAGGGCGCTGATCAGATTGTAGTGCCCCTCCTGCGCCTTGTCGTAGATCGGCGCGCGGCGCTGGACGATTTCGGCGAGAGCCGCCGCGTCGAAAATTTCGCCCGGGGCCGCCGCGCGCCAGACCTCTTCGGCCAGCGTCAGGGCGGCCCGGCCGTCGCCGTCGGCCATGCGAATGAGGGCCGCTCTGGCGCCTGCATCGAGCGGCAGGGACTTGCCTTCGAGCGCTTCGGCGCGGACCAGCATCTTCTCGATCGCGTCTTCGTCGAGGGCGCGAAAGGTCAGCACGCTGGCGCGGGACAGCAGAGCCGCGTTGAGTTCGAAGCTGGGGTTTTCGGTGGTGGCGCCGATGAGGGTGACGGCGCCATCCTCCATCACGGGCAGGAAACTGTCCTGCTGCGAGCGATTGAAGCGATGGACCTCATCGACGAAAAGCAGGGTGCCCTGGCCCGTCGCCCGTCGCGCCCTGGCCGCGTCGAAGATTTTTTTCAGCTCGGCGACGCCGGTGAAGATCGCCGAAATCTGCACGAAGGCGAAATTGGTCTCCTGCGCCAGCAGGCGGGCGACGGTGGTCTTGCCGGTGCCGGGCGGTCCCCAGAAAATCAGGCTGCCGAGCGAGCCCGAGGCGATGCGCCGCGTCAGCGCGCCTTCGGGGCCGACGAGATGATCCTGGCCGACGACCTCGGCCAGCGTTTTCGGGCGCAGCCGGTCGGCGAGCGGATGGGGCGCGCCCTTTTCGAGGCCAGCGGCGGCGAAGAGATCAGTCATGTTTGATCCATATGGCCGCCCCGGCCGGCTTTTGAAAGAACGTCCGGTTGGCGGAGGGACCGCGCCGGGCGGCGCGCGCCTAGCCGCCGATCACCGAGGTCATGACCTCGCCGCCGCGGCCGATGGTCAGTTTCCAGTAATTACGCGGGCGGCTCGTCGCGCGCTCGAGGTCGCGCGTGGTTTTGACCGTCACGTCATTGACGGCGAGGATCAGGTCGCCCTTTTGGAAATTCACGGCCGCCGCCGTCGATCCATCCTCGATCTCGCTGATGACGACGCCTTCGCTGGCGCCGCGCAGCGACATTTCCTCAATGACCGCGGGCGAGAGATTGACCACCGTCGCGCCGGCGAAGGGCGAGGCGCCGGCAAGCTTCACCGGATCGCGCGCGGGTATTTCCGCCGCCGGGATCAGCGTCAGCGCGACATTCATTGGCTTGCCATTGCGGATGATCGCAAGCGAGGCGGTCCCGCCGAGCGGCTTCGTGGCAATGCGATAGCCAAAGCTCTCCGGATCGTCGACGCTCTGGCCGTCGACGGCGGTGACGAGGTCGCCCTGCTTGACGCCCGCCTTCGCGGCCGGCCCGTCGCTGACGACATCGGCGACAAGTGCGCCGGAGGGCCGGTCGAGGCCAAGCGAATCGGCGATCTCGCGCGAAACGGCCTGAAGGCTCGCGCCGAACCAGGGCCGGCGCACCTTCTGGCCGGTCTTGGCGGCGGTGATGACGATCTTGACCATATTGACGGGGATGGCGAAGCCGATCCCGACCGAGTTGCCGGTCTGGGTGAAAATTGCGGAATTGATGCCGATCAGGCGGCCCTTCATGTCGATCAGGCCGCCGCCCGAATTGCCGGGATTGATCGCCGCGTCGGTCTGGACGAAAAATCCGGTGTCGGAAATACCGGCCTGCGTGCGCGCCACCGCCGAGACGATGCCATGCGTCACGGTCTGGCCGACGCCGAACGGATCGCCGATGGCGAGCACGATGTCGCCGACCTCAAGCGCGTCCGAATCGCCAAGCTCGACGACGGGAAAGGAGCCGCCGCCTTTCAGGCGCAGCACTGCGAGGTCGGTGCGCTGGTCGCGCAGCACGATGTCGGCGTCGAATTCCCGCTTGTCGGCAAGCGCGACCTTGACGTCCGTCATGCCCTCGATGACGTGACCATTGGTGACGACGAGGCCCGAAGCGTCGACGAGAACGCCGGAGCCGAGCGAGCGCGAGGTGGAGCCGCCGGGACGGCCGCCGCCGCCGAAAAAGCGCTGGAAAAAGGGATCGTCGATGAGGGGATTCTTCGGCCGCTTTTCGGTGCGCGAGGCATAGACATTGACGACGGCCGGCTGCGCTTTCTTGACGACGGGCGCGAAGGACAAAAGCGCCTCGCCGCTTGAAGCCGGCGCCTGCCGCGCGGGCTCCGCCGGCGCCGTCCCGGCGAGAGCGCCGAGCAGCAGCGCCGCGAGGCCGGCGCGACGGATCAGGCGCAACGCCGGATCGCGCGAAAGGAATGCTTTTGACGTCATGGATCGCTCCAGTGATCGAGCATCCGCAAGGCTCGGGCCAGCGCCGGCGAATGCCGGCGCGAAGCGCCTTAGAGCATATTCCGATCAGATTGAAACAATCTGACCGACAAGAATATGCTCAAGCTTTTGAATGCGGAGCAATTTCTTATCGACCGAATGATCCATTCGGTCGGAAAACGCTCTAGATCAGTTTGATCCCGGATTTAATCAATCCAAAATCATCGTGATCGATTGCTGAAAGTTCAGAGCGGCTTGCGGGCGGAAAAGCGGGGCCGCTTTTCCGCATTCCCGCGTCAGGCCGCGCTTTCCTCGTCCTGGCCGCCCTGGGCCGGGCCGGAATCCTTGCCCTTTGCTGTGATGTCGCGATCGACGAATTCGATCACGCCCATCGCGGCGTTGTCGCCATAGCGGAAGCCGGCCTTGAGGACGCGCGTATAGCCGCCCTGGCGATCCTTGTAGCGGGGGCCGAGGACGGCGAATAATTTGCCGACCAGCGCGACATCCTTGATCTGCGCGATGGCCTGGCGGCGCGCATGCAGATCGCCGCGCTTGGCGAGGGTGACGAGCTTCTCGACGACGGGGCGCAGATCCTTGGCCTTGGGCAAGGTCGTGACGATCTGTTCGTGCTTGATCAGCGCCTGGCACATATTGGCGAACATCGCCTTGCGATGCTCATGCGTGCGGCCGAAGCGGCGGTGTGCGTTGCCGTGATACATTGGCTGTCTCCATTATTTTGCGGCCGCCGTGCCAAGGTACGGCCGCTCGTTTTCATCTCGCCCGCGAGGCGGGCGAGCATTCTGGTCGAATGGTCTAGTAGTGCTCTTCGAACCTTTTGGCGAGTTCGTCGATGTTTTCCGGCGGCCAGCCCGTGACCTCCATGCCGAGATGCAGGCCCATCTGGGCGAGCACTTCCTTGATTTCGTTCAGCGACTTGCGGCCGAAATTCGGCGTGCGCAGCATTTCGCCTTCGCTCTTCTGGATGAGGTCGCCGATATAGACGATATTGTCGTTCTTCAGGCAATTGGCCGAACGCACCGACAGTTCCAGTTCGTCGACCTTCTTGAGCAGCGCCGGGTTGAAGGCGAGCTCGGGGATGGAAGGCGTCAGCTCGACGCGGCGCGGCTCCTCGAAATTGACGAAGACATTGAGCTGGTCCTGCAGGATGCGGGCGGCGAAAGCCACTGCGTCCTCGGGCGTCAGCGCGCCATTGGTCTCGACCTGCAGGGTCAGCTTGTCGAGGTCGAGGTTCTGTCCCTCGCGGGTGTTCTCGACGCGATAGCTGACCTTCTTCACCGGCGAGTAGAGGCTGTCGATCGGAATGAGGCCGATCGGCGCGTCTTCGGCGCGGTTGCGGTCCGCCGCGACATAGCCCTTGCCGGTGTTGACGGTGAATTCCATCCGGATCTCGGCGCCTTCGTCGAGCGTGCAGATGACGAGGCCGGGGTTCAGGATCGCGATGTCGCCCGTCGTCTGGATGTCGCCGGCGGTGACCTTGCCGGGTCCCTGCTTCTTCAGGATCATGCGCTTGGGGCCATCGCCCGGCATCTTGATCGCGATGTCCTTGATGTTCAGCACGATGTCGGTCACGTCCTCGCGGACGCCCGGGATCGAGGAGAATTCATGCAGGACGCCGTCGATATGGACGGAGGTGATCGCCGCGCCCTGAAGCGACGACAATAGGATCCGGCGCAGCGAATTGCCGAGCGTGAGGCCGAAGCCAAGCTCGAGCGGACCGGCGACGATGGTCGCAAAGCGCTTCGGATCATCGCCCGAGATGATTTCGAGCTTGTTCGGTTTGGTGAGCTCTTGCCAATTTTTTTGGATCACGAAAGAGCCTCTCTGACGGTTGCGGCGCCGTCGGGCGCCCGGACAAATTTCTGAATAATGGCGGGTCCAGCTTCGCTTTCCCGCATATGCTTCGAGCGAAGCGGGCTCCGCTTCGCTCGAAAATGCTGTTTCGCTCGCCGCCTCAGACGCGCCGGCGCTTACGCGGGCGGCAGCCATTATGCGGGATCGGCGTCACGTCGCGAATGGAGGTCACGGTGAAGCCCGCGGCCTGCAGCGCGCGCAGCGCGGATTCACGGCCCGAACCCGGACCCGAAACCTCGACCTCAAGCGTGCGCATGCCATGTTCGGCGGCCTTGCGGGCGCAATCCTCGGCCGCCATCTGCGCGGCGTAGGGCGTCGATTTGCGCGAGCCCTTGAAACCCATCGTGCCGGCGGAGGACCACGAAATCGTGTTGCCCTGGGCGTCGGTGATGGTGATCATCGTATTGTTGAACGTCGAATTCACGTGGGCGACGCCCGAGACGATGTTCTTGCGTTCGCGGCGGCGTACGCGGGTAGCTTCCTTGGCCATATTTACTTTACCTTCAGGCGCGCCCGTAATGCCAGGCGCTCGGGTTGCGATCGATTGACGCCGCCGTCCATTGGCGACGCGCCGGATCGATCAGTTGGGTTTTATAAACCGGCGAAAGCGCGCCCGGAGCCCTGGGCTCCAGCCGCGCCGCCTGGCCGGTTCGTTCCGTCTTACTTCTTCTTGCCGGCGATCGGCTTGGCCTTGCCCTTGCGGGTGCGGGCGTTGGTGTGCGTGCGCTGGCCGCGTACGGGCAGCTGACGCCGATGGCGCAGGCCGCGGTAGCAGCCAAGGTCCATCAGTCGCTTGATGTTGATGGCGACTTCGCGGCGAAGATCGCCTTCGACCATATAGTCGCGGTCAATCGTCTCGCGGATCTGCAGCACTTCGGCGTCGGTCAGTTCGGCGACGCGGCGCTCGGCCGGGATATTCACCTTGGCGCAAAGCTCCTCGGCCTTTTTCGGGCCGATGCCGTGGATATATTGAAGGGCGATGACGACCCGTTTATTGGTCGGTATGTTGACGCCAGCTATACGTGCCAAATCCAGTCTCCATTTGGGCCGCGCGGTCAATGGCGCGGCGGTTGATTTATTTATCCGCGTCCGGTGGAGGCCGGCCCTTGCGGAAAGTCTGACGAATGTTTGCTGAAGCCAATATACATTTGGCCCCGAAACGGTCGTTTCAGGCTGGAAAGGCTGTGCATAACTGGCGCTGCGCTCCGAGTCAACTGAAAGATGGCCCTATGATGGCTCCTCGATCACGAGGCGTTTGGGTCGAATCGGCCTGAACGCCAAGACGTGATCGGTTCCCAAAGTTAAGCGCCAGGAGGCGGGCCGCGCGCGGCCGGCGCCTAGGGGGCGGGAAAAGGATGAAACAGCAGGGGAATCGGGTGAAGGCTTCAAGCGGCGATGAGGCTTGCGAGAAAATCGTCGTCCCAGCCGGCGGTTTTGCGCTTTAGGCGTT
>Ga0224559_1001516_pt1 | contig 12673 bp, 14 predicted proteins | sample 714S33034metaG_FD_180676 | JGI IMG/M metagenome (GOLD analysis project Ga0224559, IMG submission 180676) | Peat soil microbial communities from Stordalen Mire, Sweden - 717 S3 30-34 | ecosystem: Environmental > Terrestrial > Soil > Wetlands > Peat | place: Sweden: Norrbotten County, Stordalen... | reverse complement strand
AAGGGCGCAGCAGGGCTTCTTCGCCATCGAGCGCACCTGCCCGCATTGCCACGGGCGCGGCGACATCATCGACGATCCGTGCCAGCCCTGCGGCGGCACCGGCCATGTGACGCGCGAACGCAGCCTCTCGGTCAATATCCCGCAAGGCGTCGAGGACGGCACGCGGATCAGGCTCGGCGGCGAGGGCGAAGCGGGATCCCGGGGCGGTCCCGCGGGCGATCTCTACATTTTCGTATCGACCAAGCCACATCCCTTTTTCCAGCGCGACGGCGCGGATCTCTTCTGCCGCGTGCCGATTTCGATGGTGCAGGCGGCGCTCGGCGGCGAGGTCGATGTGCATACGCTTGGCGGCGGCGCGGCCAAGGTCAAGATTCCGGAAGGGACGCAATCCGGCCGAAAGGTCAAGCTGAAGCACAAGGGCATGCCGGTGCTGCGCTCGCGTGAGGTCGGCGATCTTTACATCGAGGTCAATGTCGAAACGCCGCAGAACCTCACCAAGCGGCAGCGCGAGCTTCTGGCCGAATTCGAGTCCGAATCATCCAACAAGACGCATCCGGAGGCTTCCGGGTTCTTCGCGCGGATGAAAGACTTTTTCGAAAATCTCAGCGGCGCCTGACGGTCGGGACGCGCAGCGCTTTCGCTCGCTTGACGGTTTCGTCTTTGTCGCTATTTTCGCGCTGATATTCTGGGGCGGCCCGGTCGCTTCAACACCCAGAATGCGAGGAGCCTTCATGTTCAGCGATCCCTCGCCCTCAAAACCCCACGCTCAGATGGACGATAAAATCGCCGACGAGGGGCGCTTCCTGCGTTCCTGGCTCGAAGATCCGCTCCGCGTCGGCGCCGTATCGCCTTCGGGCCGCGCGCTCGCCCGCATGATGGCGCGCTATGTCGATCCCCAGGCGCCGGGTCCGGTCATCGAGCTTGGCCCAGGAACGGGCTCCGTGACGCGGGCGCTTCTGGAGCGCGGCGTCGCCCCCGAGCGACTGTTCCTTATCGAATTCGACCCCAATTTCTGCAAGCTGCTCAAGGAGCGCTTTCCCGGCGTGAATGTCATCGAGGGCGACGCCTATGCGTTCCGCTCCCTCATTGAGGCCCGCACCAGAGAGCCGGCCGCCGCCGTCGTCTCGAGCCTGCCGCTGCTCGTGAAACCCGAGACGCAAAGGCTCGATCTGCTTGCCGACGCCTTCGCCTGCATGAGGCCGGAAGGCGTCTTCATCCAGTTCACCTATGGCCCGGCCTCGCCAATGCCGCGCTTCAAGCCGTTCGGGCCGACTTTCCGCGCCGAACGCTCGCCGCAGGTCTGGCTCAATATTCCGCCTGCCAGCGTCTGGGTCTATCAAGCGGCGCTGGCCCACTCGCCGCCGCAGGAGGCCGCCCGGCCCAATCCGGCGCAGGCGTTTTTCGAGCGGCTGCGGCGCGGCGCCGAAAAAATCCAGATCAATCTCAAGCCGCCGCGACCGTGAGTGAAGGCCCGGCAGCCATGATAAGAACGCCGGCGCGCGAAGCAGCCTCGCGCGAAACGCTTATCGTTGCGCTGGATTTCCCGACTGTCGCCGAAGCAAGGGCGATGGTTGATGCGCTGGGGGACAGCGTCTCATTCTACAAGATCGGCATGGAACTCGCCTATGGCGGCGGCCTGCCTTTCGCGCAGGAACTGATCGGCTCGGGCAAGGAGGTCTTTCTCGACCTCAAGTTGCATGACATTCCAACGACGGTCGAGAAGGCTTGCGCCAATGTCGCGCGGCTTGGCGCGCGCTATCTCACTGTGCACGCCTATCCACAGACGATGGCGGCGGCGGCTCGGGGCGCGGCGGGGTCCGGGCTCAAAATCCTCGGCGTCACTGTACTCACCTCCTGCGATGACGCCGATCTCAAGGAGGCCGGCTTCGCCTTCGGCGTCGAGGCGCTTGTCGCGCGCCGCGCGGGTCAGGCGCGCGCTGCCGGCATTGATGGATTGATCCTCTCCGCCGCCGAGCTGGAGCCTGTGCGGCGCGTCGTCGGGCCGGACCTGATCCTCGTGACGCCGGGCATCAGGCCGGCAGGCGCGGAAGTCGGGGACCAGAAGCGGCCCGCGACGCCCGCCGCGGCGATTCGGGCGGGAGCCGCTCACCTCGTCGTCGGACGTCCGATCACGCAAGCCGAGGATCCCCGCGCCGCGGCCGAAGCGATCCTTACGGAAATCGCCAGCATTTGAAGTAGCGCGCTTACGATCTCGGTTTTCGAATGGCGTCGGCGATGACGATCGGCTTCGGGATCAGGCCGAGCGCGAGAAAAACGTCTGCGATCTTTTGCTGCTCCGCGATGACCTTCGCGTCGATCGGCTGCACGCCATAGGATTGCCGCTGCAGCGCGAGGGCGAGAATCGGCGCTGGAATCCCGGTGAGCGGACTGACCACTTCGGCGACGGCGGCCGGATTCTTCTCGGCCCATTTGTCGACCTCCGCGATCGCGTCGACGAAGGCGTCGACGGCCTGCGGATTTTGAGCGCTATATTTCCCGGTGGCCAGATAGAATTGATTGTTTGGAACGAGGCCTTCGCCTGTCGCAAGCGTGCGGCCGCCTGTCGCCGCCTCCGCCGCGGCGAGATAGGGATCCCAGATCACCCAGGCGTCGACGGCGCCCTTTTCGAAAGCGGCGCGGGCGTCGGCGGGGGGCAGGAAAACCGTTTGGATGTCGGTATAGGCGAGCCCGGCCGCTTCAAGCGCCCGCACCAGCAGATAATGCACGTTGGAGCCCTTGTTCAACGCGACTTTCTTGCCCTTGAGATCCGCTACTGTCTTGATCGTGCTCGTCTTCGGCACGAGGATCGCCTCGCCGCGCGGCGAGGCCGGCTCATTTGCGACATAGACGAGATCGACGCCGGCGGCCTGCGAGAATATTGGCGGCGTTTCGCCGGTCGTGCCGACGTCGATGGCGCCGGCGTTCAGCGCTTCCAGCAAGGCGGGGCCGGAGGCGAATTCGCTCCAGGTCACGTCATAGCCGAGGGGCTTCAGCTTTTCTTCGAGCGCGCCCTTGGATTTCACGAGGATCAGCGTCCCGTATTTCTGGTAGCCGACCCGGATGGTCTTGTCGCCGGCGTCTGCTGCGCCGGGAGGCGCCGCTACGGCGAAGAGGAGGCCGAGCAATAAGGCGGCGGCGCGCAAGGGGCGATGCAGCGCGAGCTTCGACAAGGTTTTCCCGAGCGTCATGGACCTGCCATCAGTTTAGCTTCACTATGGATAATACATACTAATTCGCCGCGGCGGTCCATCGCCAAAACCCGATCTCGGCCGCGACAGAATGTGATAGGGAACGCCGATGGGCGCCCGATCGGGATGGTTTTGTATTGATTCAATCCAAAATCATCGTGGTCGATTTCAAAATTTTAAGTGCGGGACTTGGAGAACTGGTTCGGGCTTTGCCGTCCAGTTCAAGGGAGAATTGTTTGATGAGCGACATGAGGCTGGTCGTCGCCGGCGCAGCCGGCCGGATGGGCCGCGCCCTGATTCAGATCATTCAGGAGACGCCAGGAGCGGTGCTTACCGGCGCGATCGCGCGGCCTGGCTCGGCCGCGATCGGGCAGGACGCCGGACGTTTGGCCGGATGCGGCGAGACGGGGGTGGCGATCACCGCCGACGCCCTGGGCGCGATCGTCGGCGCCGATGGCATTCTGGATTTCACCACGCCGCAAACGACGGTGGCGCTGGCGACCCTCGCGGCGCAGGCGCGGATCGTCCATGTCATCGGCACCACTGGCCTTCAGCCGGATGATTTCGCGCGCCTCGAGGCGGCAGCGCGCCACGCGGTCGTGGTGCACTCCGGCAATATGAGCTTTGGCGTCAATCTTCTGGCCGCGCTCGTCGAGAAGGCTGCGCGCGCATTAGGGCCCGATTTCGATATTGAAATCGTCGAGATGCACCATCGCGCCAAGGTCGACGCGCCGTCCGGCACCGCCCTGCTCCTCGGCGCCGCGGCGGCCAAGGGCCGCGCGATCGATCTTGCTGGCAATTCCGTGCGATCCCGCGATGGGCATACCGGTGCGCGGCCGCAGGGGGCGATCGGTTTCGCTTCCTTGCGCGGCGGCTCGGTGGTCGGCGATCACCGGGTCATTTTCGCAGGAGCCGGCGAAAGGCTCGAACTTGCCCATGTCGCGGAAGACCGCAGCATTTTCGCGCGGGGCGCCGTCAAGGCTGTGCTTTGGGGGCAGGGCCGCGATCCGGGCCTCTATTCGATGGCCGACGTGCTCGGACTCGCTGGCTGACCCAGCCGCTTGGGTATTTTAGCCTTTTTTCCTCACGCGAACCGGGAACGGTTTCCCTCGAAGATGTTCTGGAAAAGGGCGCTAATTTCCATGATAAGATCGAGCGCTTATCTGTATATAGATTTATATAGTTCAATTGATCCCAGTCAAGGCGTCCATGCTTGACGATGCTAAAAAATTGGCCGCGCTCTCAACAAGTAGAGCGCGGCCCGCTAGCGAGCTTCCCGGGGGCCTTTGGGAAGTTCGTATGACAGTTTGGCGACATTCGTGTCGCCTGTCTAGTCACGTTTTGGCGCTGCTCGCAACGCCCATGCGCAAGACTGTGTGATGATCAGCCGAATGGGAAAGATCGAGACGCGTCATCAGGCCAAGGGCGATGGCGGCGCCGGCCATTACTAGAATAAGGATGAGCGAGACCTGCAACTGCCGCCGCGCCGCCTGCAAATCATAGCTGCGGACGAATCCGGCATCGCGTCTGTGGTCGAAATGATTGGCGATGGACATGGCGCAGCTCCCAAGCCCCGTATAGGCGCGCATTCGTTAAGACTTGCTTTGTCGATTCATATTTTAACCAACTTCTAACGTCGCTTTGGTCCGGCGCCTGTGCGGAACCGCACCAGCGCGCGTCTTGAGTCATGAGGCCCTCGCTCACTGCTGGCGTTGCGGCGGTTGCTCTCGCGCGGCTGGAATTCTAAGGTCCGGCTCTCATTCCTTCACGATTTCCCGACGGAGCCCTCCATGTCGTTCATCGCCGACGCGCTTTTGCGCGTGAAACCTTCCGCCACAATCGCGGTGACGCAGAAGGCGCGCGATTTGAAGAATGCGGGGCGGGACATTATTTCGCTGTCCGTCGGGGAGCCGGACTTCGATACGCCGGACAATGTGAAGGAGGCGGCGATCGCAGCTATCCGGCGCGGCGAGACGAAATACACCCCCGTCGCTGGCATCCCGCCCCTGCGGGAGGCGATCGCGGCGAAATTCAAGCGCGAGAACGGCCTCGCCTACAAACCCGCGCAAACCATCGTCGGAACAGGCGGCAAGCACATCCTGTTCAACGCCTTCCTCGCGACGGTCAATCCGGGCGATGAAGTGATCATTCCTGCGCCCTATTGGGTCAGCTATCCGGATATGGTGCTGATCGCCGGTGGAAAGCCCGTTCCCGTCGAAACGAAGATCGAGCATCGCTTCAAGCTGCAGCCGGAGGCGCTGGAGCGGGCGATCACGCCGAAAACGAAATGGCTGCTGCTGAACTCGCCCTCGAATCCATCGGGAGCGGCTTATTCCCATGCTGAACTCAAGGCCCTGACCGATGTGCTCCTGCGCCACCCGCAGGTCTGGGTTCTGACCGACGATATTTACGAGCATCTCGTCTATGGCGATTTCGCCTTCGCGACGCCGGCGCAAGTCGAGCCCGCTCTCATCGACCGTACGCTGACCATGAACGGCGTGTCGAAATCCTACGCCATGACCGGCTGGCGCATCGGCTACGCCGCCGGTCCGCTCGAACTCATCAAGGCGATGGAGATGCTGCAGGGGCAGCAGACCTCGGGCGCCTGCTCGATTGCGCAATGGGCCTCCGTCGAGGCGCTGAACGGCCCGCAGGATTTCATCGCCGAACGCCGCAGGATCTTCGAGGAAAGGCGCGATCTCGTCGTTTCGATGCTGAATCAGGCGAAATTCCTGCGTTGCCCGCAGCCGGAAGGCGCCTTTTACGTCTATCCGTCCTGCGCGGAGGCGATTGGCAAGCGCGCGCCGGACGGCAAATTGATCGAATCCGACGAGGATTTCGTCTCTGCCCTTCTGGACAGCGAAGGAGTCGCCGTCGTGCAGGGTTCGGCCTTTGGCCTTGGACCGAATTTCCGCATCTCCTACGCCACCTCGACCTCGGTGCTGGAGGACGCCTGCGCAAAAATCCAGCGCTTTTGCGCGAGTCTTGGGTGAGTATGTCGCGGCCGGCGTGGCCCTAAAAGCGATTGTGCGATGGCGCGAACTCTGGTTTCGTGCGGCAATCCATGCTTGACCGGGTCGGCCGGCGATTGGAGCCTCCATGTTAAGGGATGATTCAGGCGATGGCGGGCGCAGGCCCTCGCGAAATGTACTGGGACAGCCGCTGGCGAACTGCTCCAGCGATCCGCTGACCGGGTTTTTCCGCAATGGCTGCTGCGATACGGCCGCCGAGGACCTCGGCAGCCACACGGTCTGCATTGTGGCGACCGAGGCGTTTCTGGCTTTCTCCAAATCGCGCGGCAATGATCTGTCGACGCCGCTGCCAGCCTTCGGTTTTCCCGGGCTCAAGCCAGGCGATCGCTGGTGCCTTTGCGCGCCGCGCTGGCAGGAGGCCTTCGAGGCCGACGCCGCGCCGCGCGTCGTGCTGCAGGCGACCCATGAGGGTGCGCTCGCCCACTGCGCGCTCCCCGATCTGAAGCGCTATGCGATGGATTTATCGTGAACTGAGGGCGGGGGACCGAAGGCCAGAATCTCGCGCGTATAGGTCTCGTTGACCTCCGCGAAGGGGCGCCGATCATCGCCATAGACAAGGGCGCGGTGCTGAAAAAGCCGCCATGGAATTGTGAGTTCGGCGTCCGGCTGGTCCTGCGCACCGGCCGCGTCGTCGGGGCGCCAGAGAACCTCCACCGCGAAAGTCTCCCGAACGGGATTCAAATCCAGCACCGCGCGGCCGAATGGCGTATCGGTCGTGGCGAGAATCTCGCGGATTTCGGCGGTAAGCCGGCCCGGCACATACCAGTTCTCGGCTTCGGAGAGGACGCGCTCGCCACAGGCGAGTTCGACGCGGCGATAGACGACGCGCTCGCGCCGGCCGACCGCCAGCCGCTCGCGCTGCGCCGCGGACGCCGGCTTGTCGACCCCGACGACGCGCCGCGCGCGGATCGAAGCTTCGCCCACCAACAGGCGCTCAAGGCTCCACTGCTCGAGAGTCGAGGTCGCACTGTGCGAAGCCAGCAGCCGCGCATTCAAAGTCTGCAGCAAAGCGAAGGCCTGCGCCTGCGCTGTCGGCAGCGACGACGCAGATGGTCGCGCCGGGCGTTCGCCTGCCGATTTCGCCGCGTCCTTCCGGCCGAGCATCAATCCCCCGTGAGTGGTCATGCGCGTCCCGCCCGCGGCCGCAGTCCATGTTAAACATCTCTCACCCGTTTGCCCATGCGGCCTTGCGCCCGGGCGCCCGGAGGCCGGCTTTGTGGACTTTGGGGGATGGAAAAGCTACACCTTCAGCTCGACCGCAGATTGTGTCCCGATCTCACCAGCCGCCCGCCATTCGCCCGCGGCGCTTCCCGGTTCGCCAAGCATGTTCCAAAAACTCTATCGGTGGACCCTGACTCTCGCGGAGAGCCGGCATGCGCCGCTGGCGCTGGGCCTCATCGCATTCGCCGAAAGCTCCTTCTTTCCTGTGCCGCCGGACGCGATTTTGGTGCCGATGTCGGTCGCGCGGCCAAAAAGCGCCTGGACCTATGCGCTGATCTGCACCGTCGGCTCGGTCGCCGGCGCGCTGCTCGGCTATGCGATCGGCGCGCTGCTGTTCGATACGATCGGCAAATGGCTCATCGATCTTTACGGTTATGGCGCACGCGTCGATGAAATGCGGGCGCTCTACGCCAAATGGGGCTGGGCCGTCATTCTTATCAAGGGGCTGACGCCCATTCCATTTAAGCTGGTCACCATCACCAGCGGACTCTTGAGCTATAATCTTCCGCTATTTGTCCTGCTCTGCACGCTGACGCGGGGCGCTCGATTCTTCGCGCTCGCCCTGCTGCTCAAATATTACGGCGAGCCGATCAGGGATCTGCTCGACAAATATTTCGGCTGGTTCCTGCTCGTGCTTCTCGTCGTCATTGTGCTCGGTTTCTGGATCGCAACGCATGTCCTTTGAACGCATTTTGGAAGCTCTGACGCCTTTCCGCATCGCGCTCGCGATCATCGTCCTCGCGACGGCGACGATCGCCGGCGCGTGGATTTTTCAATCGCTTGGCTATATTCCGTGCGAGCTCTGTTACAAGGAGCGCATCCCCTATTATGTCGGCATTGCGCTCGCCGCGCTGACTCTCGCTCTTTCCCGGCGCGGCGGGAAAAACCTCATGGCGGCGAGTTTCGCGTTGATTTCCTTAATCTTTGCTGTTGGCTCAGTCTTGGGCGCCTATCATTCAGGCGTCGAGTACCATCTCTGGCCCGGGCCGAGCGATTGCACTGGCCCGCTCGATCACGCCGGCTCTATCAATGATTTTCTGAATCAGTTGAAAACCGTGCGCGTGGTGCGTTGCGACGAAGTCGAGCTTCGCGTTTTCGGCGTGTCGCTCGCGGTTTGGAACACTGCGATCGCGGCTTTCCTGGCGGGGCTTTCGGCGCTCGCCGCGGCGCTTACGCTCCGGCCGCCAGCAGCGCCCGCGCGCGGAGCTTCTCCGTCTCGCTCTTGAGCTGGCCGCAGGCGGCGAGGATGTCGCGCCCGCGCGGCGTCCGCACAGGGCTGGCGTAGCCGGCGTTGAAGACGATGTCGGAGAAGGCGCCGATCGTCGCATCGTCCGAACATTCGAAGGACGTTCCGGGCCACGGGTTGAACGGGATCAGATTGATCTTGGCCGGGACGCCCTTCAGCAGGCGGACCAGTTCCCGCGCGTCGGCCGGCGAATCATTGATTCCCTTCAGCATCACATATTCGAAGGTGATCCGCCGCGCATTGGAAGCGCCGGGATAGGTCCGGCAGGCCTGCAAAAGCTCGGCGATCGGGTATTTCTTGTTGAGCGGCACCAGCTTGTCGCGCAGCTCGTCGCGCACGGCGTGGAGCGAGATGGCGAGCATCGCGCCCGTCTCGGCCCCAAGTTCGCTCAGGCGCGGAACGACGCCGGCCGTCGAGACGGTGACGCGGCGCCTCGACAGGGACAGTCCGTCGCCGTCGGAAAGCACGCCGAGCGCATCGCGGACATTGTCGAAATTATAGAGCGGCTCGCCCATGCCCATGAAGACGACATTCGAGATCGCGCGCATGTCAGCGTTTGGGGTGAGCCCTTCGGCCGGCCGCGCGCCGCCGGGAAAATCGCCAAGTTTATCGCGCGCAATAAGAACCTGCGAAATTATCTCTTGCGCCGTTAAATTGCGTACAAATTGTTGCGTGCCGGTGTGGCAGAAGGCGCAGGTCAATGTGCAGCCGACCTGGCTGGAGACGCAGAGCGTGCCGCGATCCTCCTCCGGAATATAGACGCATTCGACCTCGGCGCCGGGGTCCTTCGCGTGGGTGGAGGCGAGCCTGATCAGCCATTTCCGCGTGCCGTCGCTGGACAGCTGCTCGGTCACGATCTGCGGCCTCGACAGCGTGAAGCGCTCCTTCAGCCGGGCGCGAAAAACTTTGCTTACGTTCAACATGTCGTCGAAGGACGAAACGCCCTGATGATAGATCCAATGCCAGAGCTGCGCCGTGCGCATGCGGATTTCGCGTTCGGGCGCGCCGATCTCGGCGAGGGCGGCGGCAAGCTTCTGACGCGTTGCGCCAGCGAGCGAGCGCGGCAGCGCGTCCGCGAGCGGCGGAAGGGAATCTGGAAAAGTGGGCGTGTTCATCGCCCCTTCATATCATGACGGGCAGAATTCTCCACAAGGTCCCGCACCGACGTCTTGAGTGGTCGCAAAAGCGACGCGCGCCGGGCGCATTGATTTGGCCCGCACGCGCTGGAGGAACTCTTTATGCCACGCTTTTTTCTCAAGGCGCTCCGCCGCCTCGCTTTGCTGGCCGCTCTCGCGCAGCTTCTGGCGCCCATCGCAGGCGCGCGGGCGCAGGATATACTTACCTTAAAAGACACGCTGCCCTCCATCACGACGACGGGGCGGGCGAGCGTCGAGGTCGTCCCGAACATTGCGATTCTTTCGCTTGGCATCGAAACCGAGCGGCCAAAAGCCGCTGACGCCGCCAATGACAACGCCAAGGCGACAGCGGCCGTGGTCGCCGACATCAAGGCGGAGGGGATCGACGCGCGAGACATCGCGACTCTCGGCGTCACACTTGAGCCCGTTTACGACGAGACGACGGACGCCAACGGGCGCGTCGTCAAACGGACCTTGCGCGGCTATCAGGCGCGCAACGATCTCAGCGTCAAGGTGAGGCGGATCGACCAGGCCGGCGCGCTGGCGCAGCAATGGATCGCCAAGGGCGCCAACGCCTTCGGGGGAGTCGAATTCGACTACGACCAGAAGGAGGCAAAGTACGACGCGCTGCGCGGCGACGCCGTTCGCGACGCCCTGCGCAAGGCGACCTCCTACACCAACGGGCTCCAGATCCGGCTCGGTCGCGTCCTTTCGATCGTCTCGCCCGGCGGATATAATTCCCGCCCCGGCGGCGCCGCGACGATGAGCGCGCGCGCCGCGCCGAAACGAGCCGAGAGCGTCGCGATTCCAATCGAGCCCGGCGTGCAGACGCTGAGCGTCGAGGTCGAGGTCAGCTGGGAGCTGGCGCAGTGATCGCGATAGGTCCGGATCGACGCGTTTCCCCGGAAAACGCGCTTGTTTCCCAGTCAATCCAGCGTCAAATCCAGCGATTCCAGTCGAATGAGCGTGGAATTGCGATGGCGGAGCAGGGATCGGACGGCATGGTCATTCCGGCGCGGGCTTTACGCCCTTCAGCGCGTCTTCGAGCCGCATCGTCGCCGAGCCGGGCCGCAGCGGCTTTTGCTGGCTCTCATGCGGCGCCCAGCCCGACACGAAGATCAGCTCGAATGTCGCGCGCACGCGCCCGTCCGGATCGCTGAAGCGCTCCGCGTAAATTTCCGCCGCGCGCAGGAACAATCGGCGCGGCGCGGGCTTGCGCAGGCGCGCGACAAGCGCATTGGTCGCGCCCATCGCGCGCAGATCCGCCATCAGGGCGAACATGTCGCGGTAGCGCACCGTCAGCGGCTCGCTGTCGGCGACGGGCAGGGCGAGACCCGCCCTTTGCAGCAGGCCGCCCATGTCCCGGACGTCGGCGAAAGGCGCGACGCGCGGGCTGATCCCGCCGCAAATCTCGGTCTCCGCGGCGCCAAGCGCGCTGCGCAATTCCTTCAGCGTGGAGCCGCCGAGCAGGCAGCCGAGGAACAAGCCATCCGGCTTTAGAATGCGCCGGATCTGGATCAGCGCGCCGGGCAGATCATTGACCAGATGCAGGCTCAGCGCCGAAATGGCGAGATCGAAACGCGCCGCGGCGAAGGGCAGGGCCTCCTCGTCGCCGACGACGGCAAGAGCGGGACGAGGAAAAGTGGTATCCGCTTTTCCGCTCGCGTCCCGCGCCAGATCAAACCGCGCCGCGCCGCCGATAAGCTGCGCCAGCGGCGCCAGACGGACGATGCGCCGTCCCTCCCGCGCCAGCCGCGCGGAAAGCTGCGGCGAGGCGGAGCCGATTTCGACGACGTCGGCGAAATCGCGCTTGATCAGGCTCAGGCGCTCGCAGAGGTCGTCCGCCGCCGCGCGCAGCAGGAAATCCTCGCCGCCGGCCGCGTTTGCGCGCAAAAGCCTGCGGCGGATCAGGGCGCGGTCGAAAATCAGGCTCGGCGAATTCACGCGCGTCTCCGGCTTGCGGTCGCAGTCATCCTATAGGAAACCGGCGCGCGCAATCATCCGCTCGGCCACCGATTTTTAAGGCTATTGCGCTGCGAAAACATACTGGATCATTTCTTCGCCTCCACTATATTGGCCCGGCGCCGCGCCCCAGGCGCGAGCGTTCTCACGATGTTCCAAGGGTTTCCATGAACAAGGTTTTCCCCGACGCCAAATCCGCCCTGGCGGGCGCCGTCAAGGACGGCATGACCCTGATGTGCGGCGGCTTTGGCCTGTGCGGCATTCCGACCGAGCTGATTCATGCGCTGCGCGATTCCGGCGCCAAGGATCTGACGGTCATCTCGAATAACGCCGGCGTCGATGGCGCGGGGCTCGGGCTTCTCCTCGAAACCCGGCAGATCAAAAAGATGGTCTCGTCCTATGTCGGCGAGAACAAGCTTTTCGAGCAGCTTTATCTCTCCGGCGAGCTGGAGCTTGAATTCAATCCGCAGGGCACGCTGGCCGAGCGCATTCGCGCCGGCGGCGCCGGCATCCCCGCCTTCTTCACGCGGACGGGCGTCGGCACCATCATCGCGGAGGGCAAGGAGACGCGCGAATTCGACGGCGCAACCTATGTCATGGAGCGCGGCCTCTTCGCCGATATTTCCCTCGTGCATGCCTGGAAGGGCGATGCGGAGGGCAATCTCGTCTTCCGCAAGACGGCGCGCAATTTCAATCCGATGATGGCGACCGCCGCGCGCCTGACCATCGCCGAGGTCGAGCATCTCGTGCCCGCCGGCGAGATCGACCCTGATTCCATCCACACGCCGGGCATTTTCGTGCAGCGCATCATTCATGCGCCGGATGTCGAGAAGCTCATCGAAAAACGCACCACGCGCCCGCGCGCCGCAGCCTGAAACTTCGAGGAAA
>Ga0224559_1001513_pt1 | contig 12679 bp, 21 predicted proteins | sample 714S33034metaG_FD_180676 | JGI IMG/M metagenome (GOLD analysis project Ga0224559, IMG submission 180676) | Peat soil microbial communities from Stordalen Mire, Sweden - 717 S3 30-34 | ecosystem: Environmental > Terrestrial > Soil > Wetlands > Peat | place: Sweden: Norrbotten County, Stordalen... | reverse complement strand
TCACACAAACAGAATTGATCCTGATTGACAAGGTCAACAGTGGCATCCTTGACTATGACAGCATTGATCACCTTCGTGACAAGCTCTACGAATACTTTCAAGAAGATATGCCGTACGGTACCAGAAAATGCCGTGATGGAGATCCTGATGTTTGGATCGCTGATCACCTTTGTGATTTGTTAACACGAGAACCTGGCTATACCAATCCGCTATTCGAAGCCCTCGACAAGTAGTCCTTCTATTCCCCTCTCATAAATAGCATCGTGAAGTTCTATTGGAGGGTGTCATGAACCATGTGTCTTACCTTAAGAAGCTTGAGCGCCAGCTAGCCGCCTCACAGAAAACCATCAACGACCTGCTTCAAGAGCTGTATGAAGTTAGGCAACAACTTAAGCAGACAAATCCCAATGACAGTAGACAAGCAACCGCCTAAACCCGAAGACCTAGCCTGGGCCAAAGAAAAGCTAAAGGATGTAGTCTTCAGCAGCGTGCTCAACATCAAGCTATTTCAGACTGGGATCTGTGCTAAGCTGACTTGTGAGATGAATGCTCAAGAGCTTGCTCGATACAATGAGCTGATTCAAAGCATGCATATCGTCAAGTAGTTTACTTTTTGTCCTGATTGTGTTACAATGTCTACATGGACGTCGACATTGATCTTGGGCAGTTTAACTCTTCAAACATCTTTCCAGACTCAACTCGAGCTTCAGTGGTAAAGGATGAGAAGCTGACGCCTCATCCTTGTGGTGTCTACTTTCAAGATATTGCAACTGATCCTATCTCAGGTCTTGCTGCGATACCTTATGAAGCTGCTGAACGAGCAGGTTACTTTAAGGTAGACTTTCTTCATATTCATGTCTATGATCACTTTACTTCAAGAGAAGAGATCAAGGAGTTGCTTAAGCATGATCCTGATTGGGGTCTCCTTGAGATCCCATCAGTAGTTGCACAACTGTTCCAGGTCTCGAAGCATTATGACTTGATTTCCTTGATCAAGCCTACCTCAATCATGGAGCTTGCTGATTGTTTAGCACTGATCAGGCCTCAGAAAAGATATCTGAAGGACCTGTACCTGAGAAACTGTGCGGAGGCAAGAAAGCTGTTATATGCTAAGGAACAAGGCTCTGATGCATACAGCTTCAAGAAGGCCCATGCATATTCGTACTCTATGGTGATAGTTTTGCAACTCCACCTGATAAAAGGTGGCATAAAGCTGACATAAAGTTGTTTACTTCTTGGTGTAGCTGTGATACAATTACTCTATCGAAACTGAAGGAGAATATCATGAGCGACCAAGATAGAAACATAGGTAAAGAATTAGATCAATATGCGGCAAAGGTTATGATCTTCTCTATTCTTGCTAACTCAAACCACCCGGTCATCGTGGTTTTTCGGCTGATCATGTTGTTCTTCTGTATCATTGCACTTATCGCTCTGTACAGAGCAGGAGTTCTTCAACTATATTTCGATGCATTGTATGGTATTGCAGCATCTTTAGTAGTACATGTGCTTTGGCCCTTGATAGTTTACGCTTTTACGGGAAGTTAATTCATGACGATCACAATACCAGACTGGATGTTCATCACCATATTTTCGATCTGGGTCCTACAGATAATCACAAATACTTACCGATCTCGGCTACACGCTAAAGCATGGGAAGCTGAGAGCACCAAGCTCTTGCTGGAGTACCGTCGGCATGGTAAGACTGAAAAACTTGATGAAGCTTTGGTAGTCTTCTTTCATGAGGTTGACAAGATCAAGCCTTAAACTTGATCTCAATGTTCTCTGGCAGCTTCATGACCTTCCTACGCTTTACCTTGGTCTTCTCATTCATGTTGTAGACGAAGAGCTTGCCAATGATGCGAGAAGTAGAGTTGATGTTGAAGGTCTTCAAGGCCTTTCTCACGATGTCACCCTTACCAAGCTTTGCAAACTCAAAGGACAGTGGGTACCGATCAGAGGCTGAGTAGAACCACTTGGTTGCCACGCTCAGAAACCATTCTTGATCGATCCCTTCTGCAGCAAGCGTGTCAAGCACGTAAGCTTGGATCTCAGTCTCAACCAGGTTCTCAATGATGGTCAAGTACTTAACCTTCTTATGCTCGATCAAGGTTAGGAATAAGAGGTTCTGGTTGTCCTCAAGGGTCTCAAATACAAGCGGCGGGGATTTCGACATGGTCATCTTTCCTATGATTTGTGTAGGTATTTATTGGGCCTCCAGGTGACAAAACTTGTTTACTTCTTGACAAGAGTGTGATACAATGGCTCAACTTAAAGGAGATCGAACATGTTGGGATATCTGTGGAGGCTGATTATAAGGAAGGTTTTCAAGCTGTGAGCACCAGTGGACGATCATCAAGAATGGTAACATCACTCAAGATGACGTTATATGTGGAGAGTGGTACGATCTTCAATGCGTTATATGTGGTGATGTAAAACGAAAGAACCATACAGCATGAACAAGCTCTTTAGTTGCCTCTACGGCAGCAAATTATACGGAACCTCAACCCCAACTTCTGACATTGATTGGAAGCACATTGTGCTGCCTGAGCTAAATGATCTCTTGCTTTGCAAGAAGATTGAGAACAAGGTAAAGAAGACAAATGTTGAGAAGAACGTTCGCAACTCTGCCGATGATGTTGATGAAGAGTTCATCCCACTTCAAGTATTCGCTCGGCACTTCGTCGAAGGTCAGACCTACGCGATCGAGCTGGCCTTTGCGATCGATGGACATCATGCTCTACAGACAGTATATGATCATCCACGTGGTATAGTTAGCATTGTAGATGGAAAGCAAAAGCTCCACATAAATGGAGATCCAGCTCATTGGTTGTCAACTCCTTACTTTGTTGACTTCGTACAAGAACTTCGCACGAAATTCTTGACCTCCAACATCAAGACCATGATGGGCTACGTAGTGAACCAAGCATCACTTTACTCCTTCAAGGGTGAGCGATTAAACGCTACTTGTGAGCTGATTGAGATCATGAATACAGTAAGCATGAACTACAATTCCGAGCAGTATGAGGACTTTACCTTAAACAATGCATGGAATTCTCATGTTAAGTTTCAGGAGGACATTGAAGACCTTGCTATCAAATATCCGAAGTACTTCCGTAAGGATGTATATGATGTAGGTGGCGGAGTGATGAAGCTTTGCTTTGTCATCCTTGAGAAGACCTTGCCATTCACCAATAGCTTAAGCCAAACCTTCAAGGTATTACATGCCTTGAAAAGTAAGTATGGTTCACGTGTTGATCAGGCCTCTGAGAGCAACGTTGACTGGAAGGCGACCATGCATGCCTTGCGCATCGTAGATGAGGGTATCGAGCTGCTCTCTACCAAGAAGATCGCACTACCATTCAATCAAGAATATGTTGACCGGCTGTTGTCAATCAAGCGTGGTGAGCTGCCACTTGACCCAATCAAGGAAGAGCTGAGCTCCAAGCTGGACCAGCTAAAAGATCTTGAAAAGGCAACCGACCTACCGACCTGCAATGCTGAGTTCCTGAAGGAGTTCGACATTTGGTTGACTGGTTGGTTGCGTAAGTTTTACGACCTATAAAGGAGAAGTATATGAGTATTTGTCAAAGCTGTAAGAGTGACCGCATCGCCAGGGTTCAAGGAAAGTGTAGCGACATGTGTAGCGCCTCGATTGGTGATCATGAAAAGGAAGGTGAAGTACCAGGTGACATGGAGATCGGTCATGGTGACTACATTGACGTTACCTTCTGTGCCGACTGTGGGCAGATCCAAGGTGTCTTCCCATTGCCACCAACCGAGCTTGAAGTCGGAGTTGAAGACGACCTAACAGAGACCTCAGAATACTAAGACCTTCTCGTGCATACGATCTTCGAAAACTTAACCGCTATCAGTAGGATGGGTGAGCTGTTGCCACCTGAGTTTCATGACCTGATCGAGGAGCTTGAAGCGGAGCTGTGTATCGCAGTAACTGCCTTCGACGCCAATGTAGGTATCATCGTAACAGATGCTTCTGGTATGATTGAGCGTGTGAACGCTACTTTTGTGAAGCAGACTGGCTACTCAATCGAAGAGGTGATTGGTAACCATTCAAGGCTCCTTAAGTCAGGTTGTCAAGATGAAGAGTTCTATAAGAACATGTGGAATTCTATCCTTGTAAGTGGTGAATGGGAAGGTGAGATCTGGGATCGTCGCAAGGACGGAGACATCTACCCAAAATTCTTGACCATCAGAGCTATCAAGGACAAGGCAGGGAACATCAAGCATTACGTTGGCACCCACATTGATCTATCTGAGAGCAAGGCTGCTGAAAAGTTCATCAAGAACTTAGCGTTCTATGACCCACTTACTCAGCTACCAAATCGTAGGTTGCTACAAGATCGACTACAGCAAGCATTGGTTTCCAGCAAGCGTTATCACAGCTCAGGGGCTTTGTTGTTCATCGACCTTGATAACTTCAAGTCAATCAATGACACGCTTGGCCACCTGGTTGGTGACATATTGCTACAACAGGTGGCCCGCCGGCTAGAAGCTTGTGTTAGAGAAGGAGACACAGTCGCACGCTTTGGTGGGGATGAGTTTGTGATCATCCTTGAAGAGCTGCATCATGATGAGATCGAGGCCGCCGCACAAGCTGAACACATCTGCAAGAAGATCTTGTCACTGCTCAGCCAACCTTATCGCTTAGCTGACAAAGAAAGCCACAACACTCCAAGCATCGGGATCGCAATGTTTAGCGCCAACCACTCTCCAGTGATCAATGAGCTGTTTAAGCAGGCTGACATTGCCATGTACCAGTCAAAGCGAGCTGGAAGAAATACTCTGATGTTTTTCGATCCGCAGATGCAAGAGACCATCAATGCTCATGTAGAGCTTGAGGGTCAACTACACCAGGCCATCGAGCTGAAACAATTCACGCTTGCCTACCAGCTGCAAGTCAACCAAGCTGGAGCACCTGTTGGTGCTGAAGCGCTGATCCGTTGGCAGCACCCTATCCGTGGGATCATCTCACCAAGTCAGTTTATACAGCTAGCTGAAGAGACCAAGCTGATCTTGCCTATCGGGTGCTGGGTGCTTGAGACCGCTTGTGAACAGTTAAAGTGCTGGGAGGTTGATGACCTGACAAAGAACTTGGTCATCTCAGTGAATGTGAGCGCAAAGCAATTTCATCAAGGTGACTTTGTGCAGCAGGTAAGCTCGATCATCAAAAAGCATGGAGCTGATCCTAAGCTGTTGAAGCTAGAACTTACAGAAAGTATGTTGATCAATAACATCGATAGCATCATCAACACGATGAGCCAGCTGTCAGACCTTGGGGTTCAACTATCATTGGATGATTTTGGTACTGGTTACTCCTCGCTACAATACCTGAAGCGACTTCCATTGCACCAGCTCAAGATCGATCAGTCTTTTATCCATGATCTCGCTTACAGTGATAGTGACAAGGCAATCGTCAGGACCATCATTGCTTTAGCTAAGGGGCTAAAGCTGGATGTCATCGCTGAAGGTGTAGAAACTGAAGATCAACGTAAATTCCTCATTGAGGCTGGTTGTACACACTTCCAAGGTTATCTCTTCAGCCGCCCAGTTTCAATCGAAAATCTCAAAAGATTGCTCGCCTGAGCGTAAGTTCTTCACAAAGTCGTTTACAACTTGCGTCATTTGTAGTATAATCACCCTATCGAAACTGATTAAGAAAGGTGGTAGGTAAATCAAATGACCGCAACAACTTCTAAATCTTCTGTAGTTCATGAAGCAACTGGCGTTAATCAAGAAGTTCTGTTGAAAGACGCAAAAACTCTTGGTATCGCTGGCCAACTTGGTAATTATCTTTGTGATCTCAGCGTTTACCAACTTGGTGCAATCTGCGGAGAACTTCAACGTCACAACCCTCACCCGTATCCTAAGAAGTCTAACTTCACCACATATGTTGCTTATGGTAATGGTAAGGTGATTGCTGAAAAGTTGACCGCTGAAAAAGTTCGCGCTCTCATCAATATCAGAAAGGCTGATGGTAAGACAACCTTGTCAGAAGAAGTTCTTGACGATGTTGCCTACTATGCAGCAAAAGAAGCCTATGAAACTTATGAAGCGATGGTTCGTCAAACCTTCATCTGGGGCATGTTCTACATTGAAGATGTTCTTGACAACGACAAGGCCCACAAAGCATTCAACTTGGCTTGGGATCATGGTCACTCGGCTGGTTATGCTGAAGTTGCTAGCTATTTCAGTGATTACGTTGAGCTGATCAAGTAAAGGAGACTGACATGTTATACACAGTTGCTGAAGTTGCACGACACATAAAGGTGCCAGAAGCTGACTTGGTAGACTTTGCCATCTCACGAGACATCAAGTACAAGATCTTCATTGAGCACGGCGAAGCAAAAGTTATTAGCCGTTATGTCAACGAGCTGGTAGCCGACTTTAAGCGCGAACAAGCTGAAGATCGTGAGGTCTCAAATGGCTAGTGCTCGAGACTTTACCTTGACAAATCATGCGATTAAGCGGCTTCGTGAGCGCGATGAAAACTTTCCAAAGCTGGTTGACAACATCACCTCAACGTCGCTTAAGCTGAAGGCTACCTATGACTATGTCGCTCAGTCTACTGAGGAGAAGAGCTTCCTAAACAACTCCATCTTCATGACCAAGCTTGGTGAGAAGTATGGCTTCGACCGGCGCTACTATCTATTTGTTCGTGATGATCTTGTATTTGTTGGGGTCTCAGGTGATCAAGGTAACGCGATCGTTACTGTGTTGAAGAAATCAGAACACTACTTGTACCACGTTCGTGAAACTGTGAAGAAGTTCGAGAAGCGACCGAAGAAGATGGTCATGGTCGAAGAGCCGATGCACCGTAAAAGCCGTGGATGCGGAACTAGGAGATATGGAAAATGATCAAGCTAATCGCAAGATACTTTGTGAAGCAAGCGTGCCGTAAGGCTTGCGATGGTGACATCAAGGACTACTATGAGCTGCAATCCTTGATGTTCACTGAGATAAAAGCATGTGATACCGAGTCCAATGATAGCACGATCTACTCATGGATGCATGAAGAATTTGTACTGGCATCACAATGTCTTAAGCATGTGTCAAAGACATTGAGACCATGAACAACCTTCACCGTCATTATCGGATCGCGCAGAAACAAGGTTTCTCGTTGATCATGAAGTCTTCAAGATCTTCTACTGAGCATTTTGTCATCTACTCAAGGCCTAATGACCTACACCACCCAAGGCTCGGTGTTAGCGTTCCTAAGCGGATCATTAAGCTGTCATCAGACAGAAACATGGTCAAGCGGCTGGTCAGAGAATGCTTCAGGCAGTTCAAGATCACCCAAAACAAGGACATTGTAGTTCATTGTCGCAAGGAGTTTCTTAAGCAAGAACGAGCTTCAACAAGAGCCGAGCTTGAGAAAACACTAAAGTCGTTTACATCTACATGAGACTGTGATACAATCACCCTATCAAATCAAGGAACCTCAAGCCATGGCAAAAACATTCGCAGATGCGATCCTCTCAGCTGAGCAGATCTCCACCAAGAAAGAAAAGTTCGAAGCCCTGTCAGGGTTGGATGATGATGGTGTAAGGTTGTTGCTTGAAACTGAAAACCCTTATCGAGTATTTGGTATTCGCAAGTGGGACAAGCCTCAATTATATGGTACCTTGAATGGCCTTGGCGGTACCTTTGCACTATTCTTTGGTTTACTTGATCAGCTTGCTGACAGAACATTGACAGGAAATGCTGCTAAGGTGGCAGTTACTGCAGTCCTCGGAATGTATGATGAACGTACTGCCTCAGTGCTCTCAAGGGTCTTGCTTAAGGACCTGAAGTGTGGTGGTAATGCTAACACCTTCGAGAAGGTCTACCCACAGCTAAAGATCCCTGGCATGGACCTAATGCTCTGTGGTAAGATCGAACACCTCAAGAACGAAGCTGGTGAGATTGTCTACCCAACCTATTACTGGAAGTTTCCTTGCCTTGGTGAGGTAAAGTATGATGGCATGAGGTTGATCGCTTTAGTGGAGAATGGTGGGGTAGAATATCTCTCTCGCTCTGGTAAGCCTGCTACTCAGTGGGATGGTTTGTTCGATGATGAGCTGGTCAAGCTTGAAAAGCAAGTTGGCTGCCCAATCGTGGTTGATGGTGAGGCCTTGTCAATCGAAGGTTTTGCAGCAACTGCTAAGGCTAAGGGCTCCAAGAACGACAAGTCAAGCATGAGGTACTTTACCTTCGACTACATGACGCTCGACCAGTGGAAGGCTCAAACATGTCCAGTTGATCAAGAAGAACGGTCTGATACCTTGGCAGCTATGATCAAGCTCCTGAACCTTACCAAGATCATCAAGTCAACCTCACGACTGCTGAAAAACATGGATGAGGCTAAGGCTTTCTACACCGAAGTTATCGAGCTTGGCCTACCTGGTCAAGATGAAGGTCTCATCATCAAGGATCTTCATGGCAAGTATGAGTGGAACTCAAAGAAGCGTACCTTGACCTGGGCCAAATGGAAGCCAGTCATTGACGTAGATGTCAAGATCGTTGACGCTTATGAAGGTAAGGAAGGCACCAAGAATGAAGGTCGCCTTGGAGGCTTCATCGTTGAAGGCGAAGATGAGAATGGCAACAAGATCCGTTCACGATGCGGTGGCTTCAAGGTAAATTCGAAGAAGTTTAAGGACTGGATCGTGGTCCTGGCTAAGGCTAACGCGATCAAGCTGGAAGAGATCTATGACAGTGGAATTTCCAAGGATGAGTTCTTCAGAACCTACGCTTGGAACAACCTGGACAAGTTCATCGGTCAGACTTGTATGATCGAGACCCAAGAGCTGTCGAAGGCTGAAGGCTCAGAAACCTTTGCGCTGCGTTTCCCACAGTTCATCTGCTGCAGGTACGACAAATGACCATTAAACTTTTAGTGGTGCTGATTGTGATGTGGCTTATCTATGATGAGTTCGATGATAACGACTTCATATGACCTTGATCGCTAATCCTTGCTACGCTTCAGATAAGGCTGAGCATGCCTTGAACATCATCAAGCGCTTTGCAAAGGATGCCTACACTCCTGAGCAAAAGGCTTGGGTGATTGACCAGATAACTCGAGCACTGACAAGTTGCCCAATGGTGATCAAGCCTGTGACTACCAGCCGAGGTGAAAACCTGGAGTTCGAGCTACAAGGTGAGTGTAATGAGTACCTGGTCATCACGAATGACCCAAGGTGGGACAGAGGTATTCCGGTATGACGCTCATCCTTCCTTCTCTATTGGCCTCAATTAAGGACGGAACTCCTAAGCAAGAATGTAAGGGTAAGGTCTATCGTGTTCGTGAGTACAGCTTCTTTCGTAAGATTGGTATTATAACGTTTCAACGTGAGTATGTACCAATGAAGAAGCTGAGCTGTCCAGGTTGTGAACGCTGTGAATATCTTACAGAAGACATGAACGAAAGTGACTTCAAGGTTATTCATGGCGGAGATCATGGTGATCTGGTACGACTAACAATCACGAATGAAAAGCACGACTGGGAAACCGGTTACATTGACACTTGGGATCTTGAGTTTGTAAAGGTAAACACATGAAGACACTGAACATCTATTGGCTGGCTATCAAGTATTGGTTTCAAGGCGACAACTGGACCGATACAAAGATCTATGCAACTCGACTTGTGAATGGTTTCAGATGATTGACACCTCTGGCGATGACTTGCTAAAGATCCCTCAGGACAAGCCTGAGCAGCTCTTCTCAAGTGATCCTGAGGAGGCTAAGCGGCTGCACCGTAAGCTTGTCTCCAAGTGGCACCCTGACCAGAACCCTACGGTTGATGAGCGGGTGATGGCGCATGTCAATGTACTATATGAGCTTGCGGTCTTTAGGATTGCTACTGACACCTGGGTGATCCCAGGAGCTATCACCTTCAAGACTGTTGATGGTAAGAAGTTTCAGCTCAAGTATCGGTCCCACCGTCAGTTCGAGCTTGGCGACATCTACGTTGGAGATAACTTAGTCGCTTACTCTTTGTTCAAGGACAATGAGGACCTGTACAAGAACGCTAAGAGCGTCATGAAAAACTTCAAGTTTGCTGATGACAAGATGAAGGACGAGATCAAGAAGTTGTTGCCTGAGATTAAGTCAGAGCTGGAAACTGATGATCGGCTGGTAATGCTGATCAAGAAGACACCTGACCAGCTACTATTGAGCGATGTACTTGATCATTACAAGAAATCAGGTTCGATCATAGGATCAACTCTTACAACATCTACTATAATTACCGCAATAAACTCTAAGCATGTTGCTTGGATGGTCTCTCGACTGTTCAACCTGGCCTGCTACTTGAAGTACTCGAAGCTGGTCCACTCAGGGATTACGCTTGACAGTTGTTTTGTTTCACCTGAATTTCACACAGTCTCGCTGCTTGGTGGCTGGTGGTATGCGTCAGAGGTTGGCAAGCAGCTTAAAGCGCTTCCAGCGATCGCGGTAGAGTTTGCACCACAGGCAGTGCTTGACAAACAGTTAGCAGATCCATTGATTGACCTTGAGCTGGTGAGAGCAGCTGGAAGAGAGCTGCTTGGAGACAAAGTAGGCTCGAAGCTGATCATGAATAAGAACTTACCAGCACCGATGGTGAACTGGTTGAGAGAGCCGGCTAAAGGTGATGCTTATGAAGAGTTCAATGTATGGCAGAACAAGATCTTGGTAGACAGCTTTGGACCTCGACGGTATGTAGAGCTGAAGCTGTCAGCTGAAGACATTTATGGAAACAATACCGCAGTTTAACGAATTTAAGGAGAATTTCTATGGGAGCTGGGAGCTTTAGCACAAAAGACTGGGACACGTACCGCACTTCCACAGTTGGTAAGTCAACAGATGCAATTTTCACAACTAAGGGTGCCGCCAAGTCTTCTTTGGACCCTAATGGCGTTGTAGTTCGTGAGTCACGGGACTCGGTAGACAATCCTCAGTCAACTGCGATCATCGTAGGCATCGATGTTACCGGTTCAATGGGTATGATCGCTGACACGCTGGCCAGAGAAGGGCTTGGAGTTCTCTTCACTGAGATCCTGGACCGCAAGCCAGTCACTGACCCTCACCTGATGTTCATGGCGATCGGAGACGCTTATGCTGACAGGAACCCACTGCAGGTATCGCAGTTCGAGGCTGACAACCGCATCATCCCACAGCTCACCGATATCTACCTTGAAAAAGGCGGTGGCGGTAACCAATTCGAGTCATATGACCTGCCATGGTACTTTGCGGCTCATCACACATCGTTGGACTGCTTCGAAAAGCGTGCTAAGAAGGGCTACCTCTTTACCGTTGGTGATGAGAACCCTCCACCTGGTATCACTGCAGCTCAGATCACCAAGATCTTTGGCGACAGCCAGGCTCAAGGCATGAGCTCAGCTGAGCTGCTTGTGATGGTGCAGCGTACCTACCATGTTTTCCACTTAGTGGTTGAGGAAGGTGATTTTTGCCGACATGGTTCACAGCCGGTTATTGACAAGTGGAGATCGCTGCTTGGCCAGAACGTGTTAGCGTTGTCAGACTACACCAAGCTGTCTGAGGTCATCGTGTCAGCGATCCAAGTGATCGAAGGCGCTGACAAGGTTGCTGTAGCCAGCAGCTGGTCAGGTTCTACCTCATTGGTCGTTGCCAAGGCATTGTCAGGCATGGAGATCGTGCCAGCTGGTGTCAAGGCTAAAGGTGTTGTAAGGTTCAACAAGTGAATGTAGGTTGCCGCGTCATGCTGATTGGTGGCGATGGGTTTATGCCACCAATGGGCTCGACTGGAAATATCATTGAAGGTCCTCTTTGGGACCTTTATGATGAGCAAGGTGAACCAGACTATAATGTGATCTTCGAAGGGCACCCTTGTCCGATAGACGATGAGAGCTGGAACTGCTTGCACAGCTGGTTGATCCCACTCAATGACAAGCCTGAAGTAACAATAAACGAGATAGAGAAAGAAGCATGCACATGACAACAGTAATCAACTTGATGGGTGCACCTGGTGCAGGCAAGTCTACGTTAGCGGCAGGACTGTTCGCTGAGATGAAGCGTCGGTATCTGTCAGTAGAACTTGTCACTGAATATGCCAAGGACCTGACCTATGACGGCCACCGTTCAGAGAATATGGACCAGCTCGCAGTCTTTGCTGAGCAGCACCGTAGGATCGCTCGACTGGTTGGCAAGGTTGATTATGTCATCTCTGACAGCCCACTGTTCTTGTCAGCCTACTATTCCACCAAGACTGATTATCCTAAGAGCTTCACTCATTTTGTCTTGGACATCGCTGCACGCTACAAGAACATGAACTTCTTGGTCACAAGAAACCACCGGTATGACCCTAACGGTCGGTCTCAAGACGAAGACGGAGCGAACAAGATCCACCAAGAGCTGATCGATTTTATGGGCGGGTGGGACCTCAATTATGAGGAGATCTTGGCTGGTGATGCTCAACCTTTAGCGCTCTTCAACAAGCTTTTCTCACCAAAGTTTATCCTGAACTCATAAAGTCATTTACTTCTTGACGCTGGTGTGATATAATGACACCGTTAAAAGGAGACACATTATGACTACAAAGAGAAACAACTCTATCAAGGCCTTCCTAAGGAAGGAAGAACATGAAGAGCAGGTAAGGCTGGCCTATGAATATATCAAGAGTGGAGATTACGCCAAGTTCTATTACGATAAGGTTAAAAGC
>Ga0224559_1001511_pt1 | contig 12683 bp, 29 predicted proteins | sample 714S33034metaG_FD_180676 | JGI IMG/M metagenome (GOLD analysis project Ga0224559, IMG submission 180676) | Peat soil microbial communities from Stordalen Mire, Sweden - 717 S3 30-34 | ecosystem: Environmental > Terrestrial > Soil > Wetlands > Peat | place: Sweden: Norrbotten County, Stordalen... | reverse complement strand
TGGATTCCAATCGGCGTTCATCCCGCAGTCCTCATCTCGATCACCGACGAGTTCTACGTGTGGCTGAACCCAAATGGGTTGTTCCACGCGCTCGTGGATGACACTTTCTCGTCCCCCGCAAGAGCCCGCATGCCGCGGGTTGTTCCACGCGTCGTCGGAGAACATAGATGAAACCAGGTGATCTAATTGAATGGGTGTATAAATCTGATTCTCAACCCGTCGATGAGGATGCCGAACTCTGGTCGACACCGATGCAACGTTGGATTCCCATCGGCGTTCGACCTGCCATCCTCGTTTCGATCACCAACGAATTCTACATGTGGTTGACGCTTGAGGGGTTGTTCCACGCGCGCGTGGATGACACCAGCGCAGTCGCCGTGAGCGCCTTGGTCATCGAGGTTGTTCCACGCGCGCGTGGATGACACGATGACGGCTACCTCCGTCGTTCCACCTCCGATGGTTATTCCACGCGACTTATCGGAGAACATCGATGAAACCTGGCGATCTAATTGAGTGGGTACATGAATATGATTCTCAACATGTTCATAAAGATGCCAAACTTTGGTCGACGCCGATGCAACGTTGGGTTCCCATTGGTGTTCATCCCATGATGCTCATTTCAATCACTGACGAGTTTTATTTTTGGCTGACGCTTGAGGGCCTGCTCCTCGCGCGCGTTGATGACGCTTCTTCGAGGTTGACCGTCGGCACCCGATACTGGGTTGTTCCACGCATTATTGGAGAACATAGATGAAACCAGGTGACCTCATCGAGTGGGTGTATATATCTAATTCTCAACCCGTTGATGTGAATGAGAAACTCTGGTCAACGCCGATGAATCGTTGGATTCCTATCGGTGTTCATCCCGCCGTCCTCATCTCGATCACCGATGAGTTCTACGTGTGGCTGACGCCTGAGGGGTTGTTCCGCGCGTGTGTAGATAATACCGGGACGCTATCGGAGCGGATGGACCTCTGGATGGTTGTTCCGCGCGCACGTGGATGGCACGTGGTTGTTACACTTGCATGCGGATGACGCTCACAGTACGAATTCATGGTTCGGGTGGAGCTTGGTTTGTTCACTTTGCAAATAAAAGATTGCGTTACGTGGATGGTTTCGACCCCATGAACGGTGATCGTTCATCGCCCTCGTGATCACCACGGAGCGCCTTCATGCGAAGAAAGGTGTTCATGCCACCCTCAAGCGAAGGCGCTCCACGAGTGAACGATCGCTTCGTCTGTGGTAAAATTGAAGCACGATGATAGATCCAAACACGTGCTCAATCTGCTTTCCAACAATTCACAAGTTGAATAACGTGAAGATCGTAGTTGAACGTCGAGAAGAAGACTTTACGAACGACAACAAGCCTCGTGGCGTTGGCACGGTGGTCTATCACAAGTGTGGCAATCCGGCGATTCAACACATCGATGATTTCGTCGATCCAAGCAATCCAAAGACGCGGTTCACGTTACACAGGTGTTCGATACACGTAAAGAGAACATGAAACAGATTGTACCTGGAACGCTTGTTACTATAAGCAATTCACGAACGTTATGGACAGAACAAGTAAATCATGGCGGCAAAAATGAAATTGCGAGGTTTGCTCAAGACGAAGAGGTTTTTCTCGTGCTTGAAATGATTCCATTGCCCTCGGGTAACATTGATCTTCGATTGTTGGCATCATTTGATGCAATCGTTTGTTGGCGCGTCCTGCTCGGCCCGCCTCTTGGCGATAATAATATCAAAGCGATAGAATAACGTTTTCAGAAACAACAACAAGAAAGAACAAAAAGCAATGTGTCATGATCACATCATCAATGTTTACGAAATGGTGGTTTATGTGACAGTCGCTCTAGGAACGTTAACGTTTTTTAGTTTTGTTATATGGACTACATGCAAAGATTGAAGGATGCTTCTTCACTTCACTTGAACGTTGAACTTTCCGTTTGGTAGCTGAACGAGCGAACATTCCAAAGTGTTCGCTGCGTTCTTTCCATTCGACTTCACGCGAACTCTGAACGCATTGCCTCCCGTCCAATTGATCGATTCGATCCTTGGTTGTGGTTGAGGTTTGCTCGTGGTGACAACGTTCTTTACGGGCTTTGGAACGGGAGGAACGATGCTGTGCACGAACACTACCGGCGGTGAAGATGAACCAGTGATTGGTTGAACGTTGACGACGGCGATCGTTCCAGAAATGGGAACCATCTTCGATGGATCAATTGAGAGCACGTTCACTGAACTCGAGATTGGCATTGTTTCTGACATGGTGATGAGAACTCTTTCCTTGAGATCGTAACTATTGTAACCTTCGTGCGTGCAGAACTCGTCGATCGTATGCAACTTACGCATCGCAAATGATAAGGTCAAATTTGAACATGGAATATCCACATGAGCGTGGTTCAATCGTGATGTTTCGAGATGAAACATTATATGTGAGGCATAGAATAAGATTGTATAACAATTATCCACACGATGACGTTATCTCGCGCGAAACCATTATTGAAATTAACAAACATGATGTTATTTTTATTATTGATATTTTCAATATATCAAACTCGAGTGAGAATTATCTAGATCGATTTTACGTACGTGTCTACATTCCTTCAAATGGATCAAGCGGTTGGATGTACGATGATTTGAACACTGAAACAGGCGGTCCATACCTGGTCTCGATATGAAAATCGATCGTGAAATCTTCAAGATAGGTTCGATCGTTAGTTTCAACTGCAACGTCGGGTTGTATCCCGCTGATTCAATCAGTTTTCCTCATTTCATAGCCCTACCACACGAACTTGCGTTGATTTTAAACGTCATTGAACATGCTTCCTCTGTACACAGTTTTTACGTATTGTTACAACGCAACATTAGATTAGGGTGGATACCATTCGAGCCGAACGACGATTATAGAATGAAGTTGATCACACGGTGAAAACAACGTTCTATGTATGGTAATGTGTAGCACATGTTTTTTGATGACGAACTTAATTGTTTACGCGTTGGTGATTTGCTCACCCATGATCACTTAAATAACAACAAAATAAGTGCAACATTACTTCATCTTGATGATGACACAATTTATCGAATCGTTGAAAAAGATGAAGTAATGTTTTTATTGTTTATGACGCTCGATGATGCGTTTTTCTTAGCAAAAGATGGCATATATAAAATGCGGTTGTGGTATGTTCGTCGTTTGACGAGGATCGTTTCATGATGAACGACGATACGCTTCCATTTAACGTTGGTGACGTTGTAACGTTACGGTCCAAAATTCGCTTGTTTTAAGTTCAAACATCGATCTTGCCAAAGATAATGGAATCATTTTGCAAAATGACATTGCAATTGTTCTCAACATTGTAAAAAGCGACGTGATTAAAAATCTAAGTTTCAGTAGTTTTACGCCAGTTTACGTACGTTTGTTTGTTGCTTCGAATTGTACGATTGGTTGGGCATTTGATAATTTTTCAGATTCAAGGTCAGGTTCGTACTTCAAGAAGGTCATTGATTGATGAGCCAGTTCAAGGTTGGTAACCATGCCATACGTTCAAACGGACTCATCTCTGGCGACCTGATCGTCGGCGTGGGCCTCTCACACTCGGTCTGGGCGATGCCACCCGATGATGGCGATGAGTGGTTGTCATCACAAATTTATGAACGTGCTTGGAGGCCGAATGAGATTGGGTTCGTCATTTGCACCGGTGAACGCCATCACAACATCGTTCTTCAAGTTCTCATTTTAGATGAAAAAAGAAACGATGCTTCTTTGCTATGGATTTATACGCCGCGACCAGAATGGTTGATGATCGTGCAACATGCGTAAACAATGTCCTTGTGTAGGTAACGTGTGTCATTTGCTCTATCATAGAGTTGCTTTGCTCAAGCACAACAAATTTATACGCATGCTTGAGAAAGATGAAGTTGTGTTCATCATTGACGTAAAAAGAAACATTGATTCATATCATTTTGTTGTTGTTTTATTGGTCAATGAACAAACGTACGATGCATTTATTGATGAAGATTTAATCGAGGTGATCGCTCAGTGAAACTGACGTTGCGTTGATAAAACGTGGATAGATGATACGTAATGAGAACGCCAATCGATGTAGGTTCTTTGTGCTTTTTTAGAGCAGGATCAATTCCCGTGTGGAAGTCGCCACGCGATCCTTGGCCCGTTGGACGTGAGCTTCAGAACGATAACGTTTTCTTGGTGTTGAATGTTCAAAAAACGACGTATAACAGCGAACGATGGTTCAAGGTGTTCACCGGTGACCAACGCGTGGTGTGGATTCGCATTGAACCAAGTTCTTTAACAAACGTTGTCGACGTTGAAGGCACTGGTTCGTCGATCGCAATCAAAAGGTAGATGCATGAAAACATCATCAATTCGTCCAGGAACGCTCATCGTTTGTTTCTCATCAAGCTACATTACTTTGTGGTGTTCCGCACAGCATGAAGATGTTAATGTTACTAATTTTTTAACATTTAATCCCAATGAACTTGCTCTCGTTTTAGAGATAGTTAAAAATTCATATTGTAGCACGTGCATAAAAATCATAAAGGTTGATGGTTGTTGTGGATGGATACATATGTATTCATCAAACCAAGACCTTATTATGCAATTATTACAGGAGCTGTGATGATTAAACGCGGACAACTAATAAGGTTTGCTTGTGGGTCTAACTGGAACCATGCAACGTACAGTTCAATGGAGTGTCAATCGAGGATTGAATCTTACAACGTAAGTCATAACACGATAATGATCGTGCTTGAAATAATAAATGAAAACAATAACACACAATGGGCCCGTTTCAAAGTTTTAACGAGCGATCAAATGGTTGTTTGGATGTTTGACCGACTAATTTGGTTTGAACAAGTGCAGTGAAACTGTGAAACGAACGATATTATGATAGTTCAACAATGACAAACAACACGACCACAGCGAATATAACCCAAAACTACGCTGACTATGATGTATACGACTACGACACCGACGAGCTCCTGCTCGAAGGAGTGCCCTCACATGGCCTAGTTGATGCTAGCCTGGCATGCGCGCCCGGAGGCGCGGTATCCGCCTATCTCGCTGATGGCACGTGGCACCACGTGCGACAGGACGATGAGACCCTATTACAGGGTCAGGGACACGACGTCCGGACAGTGTACTGCTACTGCGACCTCAATCCGCGTCGGGCACGTCGCCTGTAATGGTATTCGAACAAGGAGACACACAATGTGCAATGAAAAGTGTTGGACGCGCGCCGATTGTCCCGTGTGTGGACGTGAACTGCCACCAAGAGGAAGGTCGGTGCCATTAGAAATGAGTCTAGCGACGTCACAGTGCTGTGAAAACGCTGTGAGTGATGACGGCTACGCGCGCCACCTATGGGACATTCACGATTCAGACCGAGCCTACGTTGATCCAGAAGGTTGGAAGATCCACGTCGCCGGTTGCAAGAACTGCAAAAACGAAAGTGATGAACGCAACGAATCGTGAAACGCATTGAACAAAGCTTCAACGTTGGTGACATCATCAAGTTGAACAATGGTGTTTTAACGATGTTTGTTGATATGTCGTTGGTGTTGTTTGACAATCCATATCGCTTTAGAGTAAAGGACGGTGCCAAGAGCGTTGGTAAACTACAAGCAAATGATATTGCACTCATTGTGCAGTGCATTTATACACCGGAAAGCGATCCTTTATCTGGCGAAGAATTGATGATGCCACGTTATAAGTTGTTAACGTCAAAAACGTTTGTTGGATGGATAGACGTTAGCGATGACCTAGAAAAATTGATTTCACGAGCGTACAGTGAAGAATGAACCTAGGTTCGTGCCCGGAGACTTGATAAAGTCAACGCCTAAGTTTGCAACGTTGTTGTACAAGAAGCTTGGTGGATCAAAGGCTGGATTTCGTCTTATCATGGGTGAAGAATGTTTTATTGTTGTCTCGTGTGTTAAAACGGATTTACAACAACCATTGTGGTTGTTTACAAATGAATGGTTGTACTTCGTCATCAACCTCGACGCAACGATAATAGGATGGATTTATATTACCACCAACCATGATTGTTTGATCGTGAAGGTGTAAGGATGAACGACAAATACTATGTTCCTGGCGATCTCATAAAAATTTGTGAAAATTGTTTTAAAAATTTATGGACAGCGCCAGCGTGGGCTTCAACATCAATACACATTAAAATGTTGAAAAATGAATGTTTGTTCATTATTTCGCATTATTGCTTGTCGCAATATTCAGGTGCAATTCAAAGCTATTTTGTTCTTACAACACAAGGTGACGTTGGGTACGTTGACATGGATGTTAACAATGAAAATTATGAAAAAATAAACGCATAAATGATCATCAATTTATATTGTGACATTGGATGAAAGAACGAAAGCGTTCGGTGTAAGCGACGTTGCGATCGTTGTATACTGTTGAATATGGACAAGAATGAGTGGTCGATCTATAACAATGAAGAATATTACTGCATGTGCAGTTCTTGTGGAACCATACACGTAAGTCGTTTAGATCGGGACTCCGATTCCATGATTTCAATGAAAGCGTGTCCTAAGTGTAGTTCAACGTTAGTAAGTAAAATACGTCGTATAACCCGATTTGGAAATGAATTTGATTATTAATCATCAACGTGAATCCTGAACAAACAAGAAGGAAAAGATCAAGTGCATAACATCAAATCGCTCATCAACGATCAAATCTTCATCGAATTCGTGTTGCTCATCGGCGTTGCGTTGTTCTTTTGGAGGATGACGCTTGCTATGCGGGGATGGTGATGCTCATTGCGTGGGCATGTGCACCCGCGTTCATGGCAAGCGTGTTGTTCGTTTTAACGGTGATGGTGATTAAAGGAAACGTAAGACAATGAATGTGCAAACGTGTGCATCTGCAACGTGGAAATTTTTGACCCTTAGCGTCGTCAAGCGCTCAATTATTACTATAACAATACTTTGTTATATCTTTATTCTGATTTATCTTTCGATCACTTATAAGAAAAACCAAAGTTACAATAAACCAACTGGGAATCTCGTGAGTGTGAGTGACACCGTCATCGTTCAGCGCCTCGCAACGTGGGTCAACGACGTTGGAAGCACGTGTCACATCGACGTGCCTTACACGCTGTCATGTTCAACGTGTGAATGGAAAGAACACAAAGAATACGTAACGTGTAACAACCACGATGGCAAATAGCAACGATGATGTAATATATGAGATCGGTGTCCTCGTTAGAGTTGACAGCATTCCGAATGCACTCGTTTATCTTAACGAAAACATGTTGTCCTTTAAAAACCGAATGCTTATTAAGTTTGGGTCAATTGGCATCGTGTTAAAAGACAACTCATCGGTGATAGAAGATTCATACTGCGTGATGTTTGTAGAACCACTAATTGTTTGTTACTTGTTTAAAAGTTGCTTGCGTCAGGTGTTATAACACCGTGTCAAAAAAGCAAGAGCAAACGTTCAACGTTCAAGTTGGCCAGCTATGGCGAGCAACGCCGCACTGCGTGCGTAGCGAAATCGGTGTGATTTCAACCAGTGATATCACAAAAATCCTGCGCGTGAAATCAAATGAATTGTTATTCATCGTCAAACTTAACAATGAAGAAATTGGTGACATTGGTATTATAACTTCGCCACGCGTAAAGTTTCACCTTACATTGATGAATTCAAGCATGCTTGTCTGGATTTCTGAACTACACTTCAAAAGACGTTGTTTCAGGCTCGTTTCACCGTGATTTGATTCGCGCATACACAAGGAATCCCGACGATCCATTTACGGGCGATACGTCACCACGTGCGCAAAACGTCACCGTGCCCGTTTCAGACGATAGCGGCCACGGCCAACAAACGGACATCGCCTTCGAAGATAGCACTCGTCCAGCAACCTGCACCTGCAACACTGGGAACCCGTCGTTCGTCTGAATCATTGTACACGAGGCCAGGAATAGCGGTATGATGCAGGCTATGATCGTCGATAACGCCTTCCTCATTGAAGTACGTATCATCGATGATCACATTCAACAGGAGAAGCGCGATGCAGGTTCATGAAAACCCGTTCTTTTGGACGATACTCATCGGTCTTATCACGTTGTTGTGCTTGGAATACCGATACCGGCATCGACGGCCCACGGTTTGACAGCCAATCGTCCCGCGTTCGTTGAATGGATGAACCTACCCTCTACGAATCGATGACGTAGGAAGCACACCAACGTCTCTTGCGAACGGGTCCTGACCAACGTATGGAGGATCTATCTTGTACTTGCCAACGGGACCTAAGCAGTCCTCAGGCGATACCTTTGGATCACGTAGGTGATCAGGAAGAGCGTCGTCGTCGCCAACAGTGTCCATTGCCTTCGCAGTCAACGCACCGATCTGTTCGCGAGCATTGATGTCGGGCGATAGCACGTTGCGACCGTACGGTTGTCCGGGAAACGAACCATTCGAACCGACTTCATTGATTAAAATGACTTCACGAATGATGCTACGCAGAGCACGTAACCTGATCTTCACATAGTAAGTAGGTGCTTGAACGAAGCGGATTGTTGTTGTACAATTCTCACATGCCTCAGTCACCAAGCTCGCCATTCATCGTTTCAGGCACCGTTACGCAATGGTCAAGCACCGGTCCGTTGGCGACTGGTTCAGTTGCGATGCTGAATGCACACGCCGTGTCAATGCAACCGTTTATGTGCACGTTATTGACAGTGACAGGTAGCTCTTATCAGGACGTTTCTTTAAGCATTCGTGGTTTGCGGCAACAACCTCCGCCATCAAGCGATTTTACGTTGCTCGTTTCTAAACCACGTGGAGTGAAGGTTGCAGCGAAGGGAACGTTTAAGTGAGCAGAGACATCATCATAGGTGATCTTCACGGGTGCTTAGAAGAAACGAAGGCGTTGCTTGATAAGTGCAAGGTGATGCCCGGTGACCGCATCTTCTTCGTCGGTGACTTGGTTGATAGGGGACCCAACAGCGCGGGCTGCGTTGACCTCGTGATGGAGATCGAGAAAAAACAAGGCATACGTTCGTGCGTTCTAGGCAACCATGAAAGCAAACACATCGAGCACGAGCACGAGTTCAGGAACACCAACACGTTCAGCAGACCTTTACCTCACACACACGTCGTGACGCGGGGACAGCTTAGACCTGAGCACTACGCTTGGTTCGAGAGCATGCCTCTCTACATCAGATTACCAGAACACAATGCTATCATCGTTCACGCAGGTGTCTTTCCATACGTTCCCATCGAAGCGCAGAACTCGCATCACCTGTTGCACATTCAATCGATATGTCCATGGAACACGGACGATTATGGAAACATCGCTTGGAACACGACGACGTTGTGGCCGAGCAAGGTTCCTGCAAACGAACGCGATCGCTGGATGTTTTGGACTAACTTTTGGAACGGACCTGAATTGGTCGTGTTTGGTCACAGCGTGTTCGACAGGCCGTTGGTGACGGAACACCTTGCAGGAATCGATGGCGGTGCAGTCTTCGGTATGAAGTTGCACGCGTTCGTGCTGCCGGAGAGGACGATGTTTCAACGTTCAGCTAACGTTCGCTGTTTTACGTTCCTTCACGCGACGTATTGATTTCCTTGCTCATCCATTCACGTTTCTTTTCCGCGCGCGCTTTCGCCATGGCGACCTGTTCAGGCGTTGCAACGCCGACGGTGTTTTCCAACCATCTATCATATAGCATTTCTTGTGAGAAACCCTCGGGATGTCTCATGTTGACCCACGTGCCGGAATCATCCACGCGTATTCCCGTGAGTTTCTCAACCTGTTCGTGGCCACGCGTATCTCGAGTAACGTACCACTCGCCCACGTTTGCATCGCCGTGAGATGTTTCGCTGTTGCGCGAAGCTTCCTTCACGAGCCTACGTAGTTCGCCAATCGTTGTTTTCATGACGATTACTTATCCTTTTCGTCGTTCGTTCTGTGCATGAACACCATTGTTGCAGCGAACATCCATAACACGACAGTCATCCTCGTGGATGCATCATCACCCAACGTGTTTAAAACAATTAGCGTTATCGCTGCTCCAAACAACAAGTAAACAATAAAATTCATATGAGATCATCATACACCCATTGAACTAAAAGATTCACCGCGTAATCGTTGCTACGATCTCCACACGACCCTACCCCGAGAGAGGTCATAGGGCGACACTTCAATACGTACGCTGTCACCAACTAGCAAACGAATTCTGTTTTTTCGTAGCTTTCCACCCAACGTACACAGTACGGTGTGTTCAGCGGTGCATTTTACCTTAAACAACGTTCCAGGAAGCGCTTCATCTACGACGCCATTTAGCTCCAGGCGATCCTGCCTCTCCTCCTCGCCTGTCTGAAACCCTTGTTCCTGGTTGTCCCTTGCTTTGCTCTTCATAATCGTCGTTGTCTCTTTTCTTTTCTAGTTCATCATCCTCGCCACCACCCAAACCAGGGGGTGGATCCACCAACGATGCCTCTCGATCACGGTCTCCGGCGCTTACGCCGCCTGCCATGAAGAATCCAGCCTCGTGCCTCAACGTGTCATCCACGCCGAACTCTCGAAGCACGTATCTCTTGAGTTCACCGATCGTTATCCTCATTCATCTACGTATTCAGTGAAGGGCATTGTTTATTTCAATGGATGCTTCTTTGCAACATCATCGATGTTCTCGCTCACGGTGTCAACTTGCATCTTGACGATCGATGATAACATCATAGAGTTTACGACGTCACGACACAGCACGAAGGCGAGCCATACCAAAGGAAACAAAATCGATGTTTTAAATAACAACATCAGCGTGATGACGACAAAATTGAGCATTGCTTCGTTACGTACGTTATTTGAGGCCTTCGCCTTAGTTTCTAGTTCACGTAGTTCACCGAACAAAATGCCCAATCGCAGTCCTTCTTCGTTCGTCACGCTTGACCAGTCAACGTTGCTTGATTCAACGACGTCAACGAGGACCGAATCGTGTTTATTCTTCTTCATCATCGTTCCTTTTGTTCGGTGTTTCATCGTAGACGACAGCGTCTAGTGATAGAAACGTCACCGCGACGGAGACTGCGTTCTTCAATGCAGTGCGCGTTACCTTGACCGGGTCTATCACTCCCGTCGTGACTAGATCACAGTACTCCCCCGTTGCAGCGTTGTATCCGTATCCATCAATCGCTATGGGCGCCAACGAGTTGGCTCGCTCTAGTTCGGCGATGATGACGCCAGGCGTCTGACCAGCATTGGAAACGATGCGACGTAACGGCGATGTGCATGCATCAAGCAACGCATTGCAACCCATGAATTCGTTGGGATCTGCGCTTGATTTCACGTTTTCCAGTTGAGCTCTCACGGACCTGACCGCATTGAACAAAGCCATGCCACCGCCAGGCACGATGCCTTCTTCAATGGCAGCCTTCGTCGCATTCAATGCGTCCTCGATGCGGAACTTTCGTTCGTTCATCTCTATTTCTGTCGTACCACCGACCTTGATGATGGCAACGCCTGATGCCAACCTAGCAGCACGCATGCGAAGCTTCGTCGCATCATCCTGAGCCAACGTGACATCCTCTAGCTGCTTTCTGAGCTCTGCAACGTGATCCTGAACGGCTTGCATCGTCGAACCCGATCCAACGATCGTCGTTGATTTTGCATCTGTTATGAAACGCTTGCACGTGCCCAACTTATCGAACGTTACGTTATCGAACGTTAACCCAGTCGCGCTCGACACGAGCGTTGCTCCGACGAGAACGCACATGTCCGCGAGCAGTTCGTGCCTGTGTTGTCCGTAGCCTGGTGCCTTGATTGCCACGACGGGAAGCTGCGATTTGACGCGGTTGAGAACGAGACCAGAAAGCGCTTCGCCTTCAAAATCATCTGCAACAATGAGCAACGGACGCTGAGCGCGCTTGCACTGCTCGAGTATTTTGATGAGTTCATTGAACGTCACGATCTTTTTGTCCGTTATGAGAACTTGCGCATTTTCATACACTGCTCGCATGCGCTCTGGATCGGTGACGAAGTACGGACTTACGTACCCTCGATCGACCTGCATTCCCTCTGCAACGTCCAACGAGGTCATCATTCCCTTGGCATCCTCAACGGTGATCACGCCGTCTCGACCAACCTTATCCATCGCTTGAGCGATCAGGTCGCCGATTTGTTTATCGCCGTTCGCGCTTATGGTGCCGATCTGTGAAACCTCATCGGATGAGATGACCTGCTTCGCCAACCTCTTTACCTCGGCATCGATCAATGTCGCCGCGGCTTCAATTCCACGACACACTGAGAGGCTAGAATAGCCTGCCTCGACCAACCTCAATCCTCCTTCAATGAGTGAGGCCGTGAGCACGGTGGACGTTGTGGTGCCATCTCCTGCAACGTCGTTCGTCTGTCCCGCCGCTTCGGTGATCAGCTCTGCACCCATCCGTTCAACGGGATCATTGAGCTTCAAAGATCGAGCGACGGTGACGCCATCACGTGTGACGAGGGGAGATTTGCCTTGTCGTTGTATAATAACCGCGTGACCCTTTGGACCAAGCGTAGCCGACACACAGTCTGCCGCGATCTTGATTCCTTTGAACAATCGTTTACGTGCGTCGGATGCAAATTCTATTCCTGTTACGTGCTCTTCCTGCATGGAAGCAATTGTACAACGTATCACGAATCTTTGGTAACATTGAC
>Ga0224559_1001506_pt1 | contig 12711 bp, 11 predicted proteins | sample 714S33034metaG_FD_180676 | JGI IMG/M metagenome (GOLD analysis project Ga0224559, IMG submission 180676) | Peat soil microbial communities from Stordalen Mire, Sweden - 717 S3 30-34 | ecosystem: Environmental > Terrestrial > Soil > Wetlands > Peat | place: Sweden: Norrbotten County, Stordalen... | reverse complement strand
TTTTGGATGCCGCCCCCGAGGTGCGGGGTTTGCGCCGCTACGATCAACTTGGTCCTAAACCAACCCTCCAGCCCGAAGAGGTAATTCGCGACCTGCGCGCCCGCGACGAACGCGACCGCAATCGCGCCGATTCACCGCTGAAACCAGCTCCAGACGCCATTTTGATCGATTCGACCAACCTGACATTGGAAGAAGTTGTAGCAGCAGCCGAGGCTATTGTGACCTCAAAGCTGGTACATGCCTGAGACAAAGAACTCATGAGCGCGGTCTACACGCGGTTGCAGAACAGCCGAGGCGTCTGTAGATTAGTAATTGCTTGGAACGGGTCCCGGAGTTTCAGTCGGGGTTGAAGTTTTGCTGTAAATGATCTTCTTTGTCCCGTTCTCGCAACTGCCCATTACCTTACCCACTGCGTCTTTGTTCTTCGCCACGATTTCCAGCGTGTATCCATTTACCCCATGTGCTTCCAATTTCTTAGTGATCTCTGCCTTCAAAACCTCACAAGGCTTTGGCGCATGCGCAGAAGCCAACACCAGCGCGATATACGACAGGGCAAACAACGCTACGATTCTCATGTATGATCTCCTTCGCTTGGATAACAAGATGAATTTCGGGCAAAGACTAGCTCATTCGGGATGCCGTGGTAAATCTTGGGTTTGCAGCCTGCAACCAACCTCCGAGAACCGTGAAATCTGGTTCTGCGTAAGTAGTCTGGGGGCTCAACCCCTAGCGTTGCGAGGACAATACCTCGGATATAGGAGTTTTATATGCAAACGAAATGCGCATTTTCTATGGACTTTTCAACATTTCCTGTGAAATAGTAACCAGCAAGCGTACCCCTGCTAGACGGAGTTGTTACATCTATCGGCAGATAGTCTGTGTCTATGTTCATCTCTCCCCCTGTTTAGCTCGGGATTTTCCCCGGGGTTCAACGAAATCGGGAGGCTAGATGGCAATCTATTGCCGCGTTTGTGGTTTTTCTAGTTTCCGCACATCGCGTTTTCACTTTCAAATATCAGACCTTTTGCACTTGCTGCTCTTGTGTTTGCCGGTGCGCTGCTCGAATTGTGACGAGCGAGCCTTTACCTCCATCAAGCAGTTTCTCGACGTGCGTCGTTCGCGTAAAGCGCATCGCAGGATAAATAAAAACATAAATCGCTCCGGCCAGCCCAAAAACTAACTCTGATCCCTCTCATCCCAACCACTAACCTAAGCACTCACCAGCAGGCCGAAGCGTACGCGTAACCACCCTCTTCGGGACCGGCTTTGTTGCATCCTCCCCCAAGCCGCTCCGAAATGCGATAGGCTCATAGATGTATGGAAATTTCCTGCAAACGCTGCCATCAGGCAATCCTCGCTGAAAATTGCTACTGTCCTGCTTGCGGCCTGCCTCAATTGGTGTATGCGGCAGACACTCCCCTCGGACAAACTCAGCCAGAGCGCTGGGACGAGGAGATACGGGATGCAGACAGCGTCGATTGGAAGCCGGCACTGAACGCAGCATTGAAGCTGGCGATTCCGGCAGGGTTGCTATGCAGTGGATATCCGCTGGTGGGCATTTTTGGCCTCGTGTGGATGGCGGCGGCAGGAGCCTGGACGGTGGTGCTTTACCAGCGCAGCCAGCGATTGACATGGATCACCTTTGGGGCTGGCGCCCGTATCGGCCTGGTCACCGGCTTATTAGGCGCATGGATCGCAGCGGCAGCCCTGAGCGTTCTGCTTTTCGCTATGCGTTTCTTTTTTCACCAGGGCAAAGTCTTCGACGATTTCTGGCAGATTCAGGTAAGCGATAAAGTCAGCCAGCAGTGGGCAGCATCTGGCCTGGACGCTCCAACGATTCTTGCTGCTAAAGCAATGCTTAATTCTCCCGAGGGGCGTGGCGGTGTGACCCTCAGCGTCATCGCTTTTCTCGTCCTGGCTCTGGTGGCCTTTTCTGCCGTCGGCGGAGCGCTGGGAGCGCGACTGATGGGCCGCACAAAACAACCGGAACTCTAAACAATGTTTCTTCGTTGCGATCTGGTTCCACCGGTCCCGCAACCGTCTGATTACGGCCCTGCAAAATCCTCTGATTCCCCTTTAATTCTCCAAAACTTGCTCCACAGGAGCAAACCCTCGTATCATCCTGCGAGAGGCTGGCTGCGACAGCCAGGCACGAAAAACCCATGAGTGAAGCCAAAAGCAAACCTGCCCTGCACATCAAAGGCAGGCTGATGTCCGCCTCCGAGGTCGAGCGCACGCTTGTGCGCCTGGCCCACGAGATTGTTGAAAAGAGCAATGGCAGCACGGACTTGGCCCTAGTTGGCATCAAGCGTCGTGGCGTTCCACTGGCCGAACGGCTGGGCAAGCTGATCTCCGGCATCGAGAAGCGTCCGGTTTCTACAGGCGTTCTTGATATTCAGTTCTACCGCGATGACCTGTCGACCACAGGAATTCGGCCGGTGGTCACTCCTGGCGCCATCGGCATCGATATTGAGGGTCGCGATGTGGTCATCTGCGACGATGTGCTCTACACCGGCCGCACCGTCCGGGCCGCGCTCGATGCCCTTTTCGATCACGGCCGACCACGCCGCGTGCAACTCGCCGTACTTATCGACCGCGGCCATCGCGAGCTGCCCATCGAGGCTACATATATCGGGAGGCATGTGCCCACTAGCAGCCGCGAGATTATCGAGGTCAAGTTCCAGGAAGTCGATAGCGACGAGCAGGTTCTGCTTGTCGAAAGGGTAGACTAGATCTCTCGTAGGTCATTCGGCGTGTGCCAACCGCGAGTAAGCGGTCGTGGCTGTGGTTTTTCTCGTCTTTGGTCTCTCTTGATTCCTCTCTGCGCGAGTCGCGCTTTAGCGATTTCCAGAATTCTTTTTGACTGGATCGAGGAAACTGCGGCGTACGCTTAGAGCCTCCGCAAGCCAAGGATTTGATAGCTGGTGAGCTGGCTCTTACGTGCATACACTAGCTTGTTGTTGCCCTCCGGGCGGGTAGAAAGAAGGATATAGGCCTGGCTCTACGAAATAATAGATGGAGTTGTAGACCAATTGATGCGAAACTCCTATATCCAGCCCCGCACGGCATAGTAGATGATCTTAATGGATTCACCCACCATGATTTCGAAGGCGGAAAATCGCCCGGGCCAATGTTCGGTGGAGTGAAGCACATCAGGAACTGCCATGGGTGAGACTTCAATGCCCAGCTTGCGAAATACGCGCAGCGCCCTGTACATGTGAAAGTCGCTGGTGAGCAAAACCCTTTTGCCTGGTATCCCGTGGATCAGGTGCGCCGTTTCAAGTCCGTTGTCGCGGGTACTCCGGGATTGCCACTCGGCAACTATGGCCTCGCGTGGAATCCCTACACCGAGCAAGTAGTTGACAATGCCCGGACCGCCGCCACCGCTGATGACGATCTTCTTGAAACCTCCGGTTTGCCACGCATAGAGCGCCTGACGTGCGCGCCAGTAAGACGAGTAAGAGATACCACCACCATTTTCTTCGTCGCTCGCGGCGCTGAGCAAAATGAGAACTTCGCCCTTTGGCTGTTCAATTGGGCCAGAGTATGCCTTTACCCACCAAGTGACGATGGGAGTGGAAAGCACCAGTAGAGTGATGAGTCCAATGACCGCAAGCAGGCGATTAATCCATTGGCCGGCTTTATTCAGAATTCTCATGTGCGGGCTTCCTTCCGGCATTACGACCATCTAACGGGAATGGCTCCTTATTTTATAGGCAGATACGAGCAATTCGAAGACTTCGTTCAGTTCACCCGCGACTGTCTTCCAGCTTCGGCTCCAGTGAGCCGAGATAACGCCGGCATCCCAACTTCTTTCAAGGACCGATACAAGACCTTGAGCCAACGCGCCAGAGTCTCCAGGAGGCACGAGGCATCCGCAATCTTCGCTCAATATCTCCGGGATGCCTCCTACATTTGTAGCGACGACAGGCCGGCCGCTGGCAAGCGCCTCTAGCACCACGTTAGGGCATCCTTCCATGTAACTTGGCAAGGTGACCAGATCGGATGCCGCCATCCATACGGCAACATCGTCGAAGGAGCAACTGGGTAGCGCGTGGATATAGCCGGCAGCGTTTTTTGCTTGAATGACGCTATCAATCAATGATCTATCCGGTCCCGCCCCGATCAGATATACATGCAGGTTAGGACGATGCGGACGAAGCGAAACCGCTGCCTCGACAAGTTCTCGAAGGCCTTTCTTCACATCCATACGCCCAATGTAAACAACAGCTTCCGTAGTCGGGTCGATATTGAGTTTGCGTCTTGCCTCAAGACGATCCTTGACATGGAATACAGAGGGGTCGCATCCATTGATAATGGCTCGCGTCTTCTCGGCCAGGGCTCCCATGGCGAGTGCTTTGTTGCGTAAATCGTTGCTCACTGTAATCAAAAAATCGGCTTTTCGCAGAACGGTGCGCGTGTGCATTGCGGATATAGGATCGCCGATCTTGTTGATGTCGGATCCAATGCTCATGGCAACGACAGGAACCGCGAGCGCCTTGCCAATCCTGAGAGCGGCATAACCATCCGGATAAAGAAAGATGCTAAAAATCAAGTCGGGCGCAAAGGCGCCCACGTGAGGAAGCAGCGCGCGGGCGGCCATCCATCCGTTGAACGGACGAGATAGCAAGGGTAATGCGGAATAGTCGAAGTAGTTTGCCCTCACATCAGGTGGGCTATAGGAGGTGTCAAGCTTACTGTAACTCCTGCTCCGCGGCTTGAGCATAGAGGGATAACTTGCATTGGGGTAGAAAACCTGAACATCGTTCTCGCGGGCGAGCACACGCAACGTCTGATAAGCCGACCGGCCCTGCCAAGGCTCCGCCGAGCTGGGGAAATACCGCGTGACAACAGCAATCTTCATCGTTCAACCTTTGCCATAACTCAGTTAGAGAGAATCCGGTTGTTCTCAAGGATTGCTTCAAATTCGCGGCCCACAGCCTCCCATGAAAGTTCACTTTGAGCGCGCTCAAGCGCCTTATGTGCGATTGAGCGCCTGGCTGCATCATCAGAAAGCAAGCGAACGCAAGCCGCGGCAAAGTCACGCGGATCGTCAGCAATGACAATGTCCTCGCCTTCTATATATTGCAGTCCCTCCGCGCCCACTGTCGTGGAGACAACTGGAACCCCTGCTGCCATGGATTCATATATCTTCATTCGAGTCCCTCCGCCAATACGGATGGGCACAACTGAAATCTTCGACCCCCATAGGTAAGGCCGCACATCTTCAACTTTTCCGGTGATGCATATGCCGTCGAGCCCCTCCGCAGCCTTGAGTATTCTCGCGTCGGGCGAGCGTCCCGCGATGGTGAAAGTCACGCCGGGTATCTGTTTGCGGATTAAAGGAAGCACCTCCAGGAGAAAATACACCACCGCATCCACGTTTTGCAGCGCGTCCACGGATCCGCAAAAAACGATGTCAGAAGTCTGAGAAACGGCGCTTCGGGGCGCAAAGTATTCCACATCGACGCCAGTCGCAACACTGGTGACGTTCTCAATTCCAAACATGCTTTTCATTCTCGATGCGTCAATCTCTGAAACAGCGATTACATGCTTCGCCATCCGGCATATCTTTCTCTCATAAGCCTCCGTCTTTCTGGCCTGCATTTCAAAAAAGAGCTTCTCCAGGAGATTGCGGCTGTGCTTGATGTGCCGTTGCCATATTGTCGTTTCAACATTGTGCTGAAAAAGCACGCACTGCCCCAGGTCTGTCAGATTCGGGGCGGAAGACAGAAAGTCGCAGACAATGGAATCGTAATGCTCGGTGGCAATTAAGGCGTCAATTTCTTGTCTGAGCTTTTTTGACGAATAACGAAACACCGCCAACGGTATTGGGTTAACAATGCTGCTAGCAAGCTGGGGAATAATCTTAAGAGACCTTCTGCTGGGCGCGGAATGCTCCGCGTAAATGTAGCGGCTTGAGTATTCCGAGCTTCTTTGCAGGCCCTCAAGATTTAGGGAATCATTGAGCGCGGCGAAATGAATCTCATGGCGCTTGTGCAGCTCCTTCAGCGTACCGAGGGTGCGAATCTGACCGCCGCGGTTGGTAGGGTGCAGAAAATAGGGGCAAACCCATAGAATCTTCATCGTTGCGATTTGACTCCTAGGCAGAGTATTGACGGAGCGGATACATTATCGACATCTACAAACACATGATAAACTACCTTCGAATGAGGTTGAGTCGAACGGCATGAATAGTAAGCAAAACGTAATCGTAATGGGTCTGGGATACGTTGGCTGCGTGAGTGCCGCGTGTCTGGCTGAAGTCGGACACAACGTGCTAGGGGTTGACCGCGACATCAATAAAGTTGAAGCAGTTCGGAAAGCTCAATCGCCATTTTTCGAGGCAGGGCTGGATAGTGTTATCCAAAGAAATGTTGCCCAGGGACGTTTAAAAGCTGGTCCGCTCGATGAAAATGCTCTTGCCTCGGCAGACGTTGTCATGCTTTGCGTCGGCACTCCTTCGCAAGCAAATGGAAATATCGACCTCAGCCATTTGCGGCGGGTATGTGATGACATCTCGGTACTCCTTCGCCCCCGAACAAGGCGTTTGATTATCACGGTGCGCAGCACTGTCTTTCCAGGGACATGTGAAACCCTTCTTGAGACTGTTTTCGCCCACAGAGAGGAAGTTGACATAGTCTCCAATCCGGAGTTTCTCCGGGAAGGCACTGCTGTGAAGGATTTCATGGAGCCATCTCTATTGGTGGTTGGTGGAAGCTCAGACGAAGCCGCGCAGCGTGTGGCCGGCTTATATGCCGACCTTCCGGGTCAAGTTTCCATTGTCTCCTTGCGCACTGCTGAAATGATCAAGTACACCTGCAATGCCTTTCATGCAGTAAAGATCGGATTCGCTAACGAGATCGGTTCGCTCGCCTCCAGCCTTGGTGTTGACCCCGAGCAGGTGATGGCCACTATGTGCCAGGACACAAAACTGAATATCTCTTCGACTTACCTCAAGCCCGGCTTCGCGTTCGGCGGATCATGCCTGCCCAAAGACCTGCGTGCCCTTACCTTCCGCGCCTCCAGGCTCGACCTCAAACTGCCGCTGCTGGAGTCTGTTCTTCCAGCCAACGACGAGCATCTCAAGCGCAGCATTCGAGAAGTGCTCGAGCTGCCGGCTAACAAAATCGGCATCTTTGGCCTTGCCTTCAAGGAAGATACAGATGACCTTCGTGAAAGCCCGGTAATTACGGTGATCGAGCATCTAATAGGCAAAGGCAGGGCGGTGAAAATCCATGATCCGCACATCCAGCTTGGCGATATATACGGCAGCAATCTCAGCTTCGTGGTTTCAGCGCTGCCTCATATCGGCAGGCTGTTGACGCGCAGCCTCGATGAGTTGATCTCGTCCTCTGACGCTCTGGTGATCGCGCAAAAACCTGCGCCAGCCGCCCTGGCTAAAATGACTGCCAGCGGCTTGCCAATCCTCGACCTTACCAGGCTCTCGCTCAAAGCCACCAGAACAACCACCTAAGGACTCTGATCTCCGATTCGCGCTCACTTGGCCTTCAACCAGTCCTGGTTGAGCATTATGGCCATAACTTGGCGGGCGCGCGTCAAATGCCTCCAACTTATGTGACCGGACTTGAGTGCATACCACGTCTTGATAGCGTAACCTTTTCGCAACGAGCGGCGAACATTCCGCTCGGAAACCCCAGGTAAATTCATCGCTATTTCCCTGACGTCGCCAATGTGTTTTGATTCGAGCAACAACCCAAACTTTAGGGCGGTCTTCCAAAGATGAGATCCCGGATAAGGCGTTGCCACCTGCCACGACATATAGTTGATTAGCTTTTCACGCAATAGGTGTCGCGCAAATTTAAATGACTTATCCACCTCGGCCGGCGTCTCGTTGGCAAGTTGTCCGCCCTCTTCCCAGGCATGGTATAGCATAAGGAAGCCGAATACCTTGATTCCCTCATTCTGAAATATTCGGCAAGCGTTGACCACCTGATCGAGTTCAATGCGCTTCTTAAGGCCGTCAATCGTGCGCTGGTTCCCGCTTTCCACGCCGATGTGAACCATCCACAGGTTCATCTTCCGAAACTCGTGCGCCAACTCCTCGTTGACCTTGTCGGCGCGTACGTTGCACTGAAAATACAGATCGCTGTGCCCAAGATTCTGAAGTGCCAGCGCAACCTCCACCGGCCACTTGAGATTCACGTTGAATTCGTCCGCGCTCAGGTAAATCTCGCGGACGCCACGCTGGTACAACTGCTCGACTTCCTCGGCAATTGACTGAGCCCCGCGCAGCCGTACCCACGGCTTGCTCTCTTTCCAGATCGGATTGGAACAGAACCAGCAATCGAACGGGCACCCCCGGCTCACCACAATATAAGTCTGAGGTTGGGCGCGATGAAGGTGCATCCCTTTGTACTTGGCAAAGTCGATAAGGTCCCAGGCCGGAACTGGGATGGAATCCAGATTCTTGATGGGTGGGCGTTTTTCGGTACGGAAAGGCAAGCCATCGAGCCTGAAGGCTATGCCCGCAATCTCTTCCAGGGGTTTCCCCTGTCCGGCATAGTGAGCCACAACATCGCAGAACGCATTCTCGCCTTCACCAATGACGCAAATATCGACTGTGGTCTCCCTTATTTCCTGCTCCCACGCGGCCGTTGGATGCGCGCCGCCCGCGATAATCGGAAGTTTCGGAAATCGCTCGCGCACAGCCGCGATCGTTTGGTGCGCGAGCGGGGAAGTGAATGAAGCGTAGGACAACCCATAGAGGTCCGGCTGGATACGCTCTATTGCATCGAGATGGCCCGCCAGGTCATACTGACTTTCCAAATATTCAACGCTGATGTCAGAACCGGAAAATCGTTCTCTCGCGCTGCTGATCAAATAAAGAATCCCCATATTGGGGTACGCAGCATCATAATGACTTTCGCGTTGTGGCGGATCGGCTAACAAAACTTTCACTGCAGCCTCCTTGCGTGGAACTATAGTTTTAGTTGTCTAAAGTAGTACCTCTATAAAGCGGGATAATTTTAGCACATGCCGCCTGGTACATCTGCCAGGCAGTTGCCCAGTGAATCTCAATGCCTCTTCGCTCTGCCTCTTCCGCAAGCCAGCCATATAGGTTGCCAAGCCCTTCGTTCAGCAGAGGTTCAAGATTCATCTCCGGCGCGCCGTGGGCATAAAGCTTGAGAAAGAGATCGTCCCCAATAGTGGGAGCCAGATCGAACCATTTGCACACCCGCGACGGGGTCGGCATATTATTACCAGCTATCTCCCCGGATTCCAGGCGCGGCATCAGCCGTTCGCCAAAACGCAAACCGAGCGGACCAGTGATCATAAGCAGATCGCCACGTTTGCCGCCGCCAACGGTCGCTTCAATTCCATAATCAAAGGACCTTGGACTGTTATCAGGATTGTTCGTGCACCAGTATATCTGGTTTACCAAGCGCCCCTGAGTAGCCGAGGGGGCTGAAGGCATAGTGAAATCCGCGTAGCATCCCAGATCGCGCAGCAAGGCAATCTCCCCCGCAAGACCGCAATACTGGCCATTCGGAAGCGAATTATCCAACGCCCAATTGCCATGTACGAAGCCGAAAACAGTGCGGCCGTCCTCCTCATGGAGCAGGCCATGGTCGTCCCTCAGTCGGCAGCAATACTCTGTGACTTTCCGAATAAAAGCATCGCGTTGCTCTCTGTCGTGATGCAGATGTACTTCCACGTCGCCGACGCCCAGTCGCACAATCTCCGCTATACCATCTAGAAGATCGCGCCGGTACTCTTCTTGCGGGTAAAAAAAGCTGTACTGAGGGCGCTGGCCTGCCGCGTCCCGTGGCGCGTCATCGGCAATGCGCGGCCACTTCTCTCGCCACCTCCCCACGCACTCATGCGCGGTTTCCCGAGATGCGCCCCTGCCCAGAGGCTCATAGTGATCGGTGATGGTAACCCAGGCACGCTTCGGCTTTGCCGGCCGTATGCTCTTCCGCATGCGGTCCTTCAGATAGGGAACAAGCCAGATTTCAGCGTGTCGAGGGAGCTTCATGGAATCGATTGGTCCTTACAATGTTGCCTCAGTATATACAAGGCATATTCACCATAGTATCAACATGTTTGAGTATCGATGACGCTCCTCTTGCCTGTCAAAACCTGCAGAATCGTCGAGGATGTCGACTTATTATTGATATTTGAAGGATGATGAATTGCGGCCAAAACAAAAAGTCTAAAGTATTAAGCATGTTTACTTTTACTTTATATGCCACACTCAACTCTTGCGAACAGAGAAGTACGTATTAGTTCGGTTACTGTCGCCTCCGCGGCTTTCCCTGCCTGTTTTGACAATAGATATTATCTGGCCGTCTGCGTTATCCTGTGTATGACAATCCCCTTCGTCGGTCAGTCGTACTATGGGCTTTGCTCTAAGCGTTCTCTATCTCGTTACGGACTACCTTACGCCGACTACCCTTTTCGGGCCACTCGCGCCTTTTCGTATTGAGCTGATTCTTGCGGTACTTATTGTCTTTGTTTCCCTGCCTGTGCTACCGAAATCGTTCCTCTTCAAGACACCGCAATCTCTGGCTTTAATCGGCTTGGCATTCGCGGTTTTTTTGTCCGTGCTAATCGGGGCGCATTGGGCTTGGGGTGGCGTGCTGGCATTTCTGGGATTTATTCCGAATGCATTTGCCTACTTTCTTGTATGTTTGCACTGCAACACTAAAAAGAAGTTTCAGGTTCTGGTTCTCATGATGCTGTTCGTCTGCCTGTTTGTAATTGCTAACGGGGCTTTCGATCTTTTTCATGGAGTTCCGGCGGGCGGCCCCTCCATTTCAGAAACCACGGGGGATGTCTATACAAATCTATGGAACATGCAGCACCATTACCTTTTGGCACAGGCGAGCAGCACGGGTGAGTGGGTTTACCGGCTAAGGGGATTGGGAGAGATTAACGACCCGAATGACTTTGGTCAGATGATCGTCTGCACAATCCCACTCGCTTTCATCTTCTGGCGCCCGAAGAGGAGCTTCAGAAACCTCCTGCTTGTGATACTACCGGTGTGCGTGCTCCTGTACGGAGCGTATTTGACTCACTCGCGTGGTGTTTTGCTAGCATTGGCGGCAGTGGCGGTTGTGGCGGCGCGGCGGCGCGTTGGAACACTGCCATCATTGCTGCTGACGGGCGTGTTGTTTGTTGGCGCAATGACCATGAATTTTACGGGCGGCCGGGATATCTCCGCCAGTTCTGGAACGGACCGCACTGTTCTTTGGGGCGAGGGACTGCAGTTATTTAAGGCTCATCCATTGTTCGGAGTAGGCACTAGCAGCATGGCGGATTATACCGACACCCACAAAACCGCGCACAACTCTGTCGCAGTCTGCGCGGCAGAACTTGGCCTCTTCGGGTTGTTCTTCTGGTCTCTCTTCCTGTTTCCCACGGTGAGGGATGCTCTGGCGCTAGCTTCTCCGGCGAAGGTGAGTGAGGGAGCGCCAATTGCTCCCGAGGAAGAACTCTTTCCGCTGGCAGCTAGAAGGATTGAGGTCGTCGACAAGGCGGATATCGATCGCCTGGGACGTTTGCTGGTTTTGTCGCTCACTGGCTTTCTGGTTACAGCATGGTTTCTCTCGCGCGCCTATGTCATGACCTTCTTCCTGTTGGGCGGCATGGTTGAGGTGGTCTTCCAATTGGCTCTGCAGCGAGGGATGATTGCTCCCCGCATGAGACTGGGGCGTGTGCTTTCTTATTCCGGCGTATTGACAGTCTCGCTGGTGCTTATGTTGTATGTCGTGGTACGTATTCTCAACATCCTGCATTGATACAAACCTCGAACAACTCATCGAGGTCAACGCCAGAATAGAGAACAAACCCGTACTGACGGAGATTCAGGCAGCCTGAATGAAGATTGCGCATGTAATTGACAGCATGGAAGTCGGCGGCGCCGAGACGCTCGTCGCGCAGATGTGCCGGGTGCAGCGGGAACAGGGCCACGACCCTTGCGTCTATACTGTGGCGACTCTTGGCCCGCTGGGCGAGCGGATGCGGGCGGAAGGATTCGCCGTACGGGCGAACGTGGGCAGGCACCTGCCAGCCGCCGCGCAAAGCTTCTTCCACATCTTCAAAGAGTCGCATCCCGACGTGGTCCATCTTCATAACCCAACGCCAACCGTCTATGCGGCCATAGCTGCCCGAATAGCTGGCGTGCCGAGCATTGTTTCAACAAGGCACAGCCTCGTGGCCCCGCCGCGCAGGCTGGTCGTGGAGTTGAAGTATGGGCTTGCGGCTACCTGTTGCGACTGGATCGCCGGTATCTGTGATGCAACCGTAAATAATTTGAAGAGCCTTCACAGCGTTCCGGCGCGTAAGATCGTGCGCGTATACAACGGTGCGGACCCGATCGCACGCGCGGCACAAGAGCAATGTCCGCCGAAGATTGGCTTTACTCTGGTTTACGTTGGCCGACTTGAGCCGGTAAAGAATCACGCGCTGCTGCTGAGTGCTTTTCGAGTTGCGCTTCAGTCCATGCCAGGGTTGCAATTGTGGATGGTAGGCGATGGCAGCGAACGCAAAACTCTGGAGAGCATGGCCAGGGAACTGGGCATCGCCGGGAAAGTGAGATTCTGGGGACAGCAACTCAACGTAGCGCCGTTCTTCTCCGCTGCCGACGCCTTCATCATGTCGTCGAAGTCAGAGGGATTGCCCATGTCTTTGTTACAGGCATTTTCACTTGGGTTGCCGGCAATCGTAACGGATGTGGGCGGAATG
>Ga0224559_1001505_pt1 | contig 12712 bp, 9 predicted proteins | sample 714S33034metaG_FD_180676 | JGI IMG/M metagenome (GOLD analysis project Ga0224559, IMG submission 180676) | Peat soil microbial communities from Stordalen Mire, Sweden - 717 S3 30-34 | ecosystem: Environmental > Terrestrial > Soil > Wetlands > Peat | place: Sweden: Norrbotten County, Stordalen... | reverse complement strand
ACTATCGAGCGGTTGTTAGCTGCCTCCATAGACCAATCCAACAGATGCACCCCTTCTACGCGCATCGCAGCCACAATGGCCCTGACACGCCGGGGATCCGTACCTTCGGAAAAATTCGGTACGCATTCGACCAGCAACTCGCTCAATTTATCCTTCACGCAATCACCACCCCTGCGGCAAAGACATGCGCAGGAGTCTTGGTTATTTCCAAAAGGTGTAACCTGCTTGCACTTGGATGCTGGCATTGACGCCGGGGTTGCGGTCGCCCAGTGAGGCTGAGGAGATATGCACAGCGTTCACACCCACGTCGATCGAGCGCTTGGCGCTGGTGAAGTAGTGAAAGCCCACGCCGCCCTGCGGAGCAAAGTTCCATACACTGGTTGATCCATCGACAGGGAAAGCCAGCGTACCCGAATAACTCGGCGGAAATTGGCGGGTCGTGTAGATAAGCCCGCCCGCGCCCTGAAACCATGGCTGAACACGTCGCGACCGGGTTAAGAAGTTCCAGCGAAAAATAACTGGCGTTAGGCTAATTCCCCTATAGGTGCCGCCGCTCACCGGCAAAATGCAACTGACAGATCCGCCACCTGGCTCGAGACACGAATAGGTCGCTGTGTGCGGGGCAGGAGTGTAAGCCTGCCAGAGCGGCATGAGATTGGCGCCAAATTCGAACTGGCCAGTCAGAGGGCCGGCGCGGAGGACCGGGGTAAGAGGCTTTGCCAGCTGAAATCCAGCCGAGAGAAATTTGTAGTCCGAGCGGTCGCCAACACCGAAACCTCCGTTGACAAATGGACCGTACTCCCAGCTCTTGGCGTTGCGGACTTGAGCTACTGGGTTAGCCGCTGCCGGACTGGCGCCCGCAGTTGGACCGTTGGAAGTTTCAGCGGAGGCGAACATACTTCCGGCCACCAGCACAAAGGCAAAAAGCTTCGCTATTCGGGTCAACGTTCTTCCTTTCCCTGATAAAAATTTCTGAGTCACCATAAAAAGGCCGCCACAACCGGGCGGCCTCAATGTTGCCTGCCCGGCCAGAAATTATCCGGCTGCTTCTTCCATCTGTTCGGCGTCCATGTCGAAGTTCGAATAGACATCCTGCGTGTCGTCGCAGTCTTCCAGCACTTCTAGCAGACGGATCATCTGGCTGGCCTCTTTGCCTTCCAGCTTGGTGTAGGTTGAAGCGACCATGGTCACTTCGCACATCACCGTGGGAATGCCGGCAGCCTTGACCGCCGCGGCAACGGCCTCGTGATCGGCCGGATCGGATATGATTTCCCAGGTATCGCCTTCGTCGTTCAGGTCTTCTCCGCCATGCTCGAGCACGATGTCCATCAATTGCTCTTCCGTGGCCGCATCCTTTTCGATTGCGATTAGCCCCTTTTTGTGAAACATGAAGCGAACCGAGCCGGACTCGCCCAGATTGCCGCCATTTTTTGCAAAAGCGTGGCGGATCTCGCTCACCGCACGGTTGCGATTGTCGGTCAGCACATCCACAATGATGGCCACCCCGCCAGGACCGTAGCCCTCGAACTTGATCTCCTCGTAGTTGACGCCTTCCAATTCGCCAGTGCCGCGCTGGATGGCGCGCTTGATGTTCTCCTGCGGCATATTTTCCGCTTTGGCTGCCAAAACAGCGGTGCGAAGCCGTGGGTTGCCGTCAGGATCACCGCCGCCACCCTTGGCGGAAATGGTGATTTCTCTGATCAGGCGGGTGAATATCTTGCCGCGCTTGGCATCCAGCGCGCCCTTCTTGTGCTTGATTGTGGCCCATTTCGAATGGCCGGACATGAGAACCTCAACAGTAGTAAAAATGGTGGCGCAGCAAGCGCCTGACCTTGTGAGTATATCATTGGCAACGCACGTTAAATCGCCTTATTGCCAGGAACGCGTCAAGGCCGCTAGGCCGGAGTTCAGCTGCCCCGGCCTGGGTGCTTTGCCGCAGCCGTAAAGCTGGTAGTCTAAGGGCATGACATTCGTGGTCCAGCCATCCCTGGTTTGAACCTCGGCTGCAATACCTGCCCAGCATGATTGATATCCATCACCATCTGCTCTACGGAATCGACGACGGCGCACCCGACCTGGACACCTCCTTGGCCATGGCGCGGGAGGCAGCGTCCGAAGGGGTTACCCACATCGTTTGCTCTCCGCACGCCAGCGAGCGCCATCCCTATAAGACCCAGCTGATCGAGGAGCGTTTCGCGGAGCTGAGCGCGCTATTGAAGGGCCAGATGGATTTGAGCTTGGGATGCGACTTCCATGTGACTGCGACGAATGTCACTGAGGCCGCCGCCAACCCCTTGCGCTACTCGATCGGCGGCAAGGGATACCTTCTGGTCGAGTTCGCCAGCACATCGATTCCCCCGCAGGTAAACGATGCGCTGACGCAACTCCAGTCGGCGGGTTATACACTCATCATCACCCATCCGGAGCGGTATCAGGCAGTACTGGGTCAGCCAGAGAGGCTGGCCGAGTGGTTGCGCAATGGATGCCTGATTCAGGTAACTATCAGCTCGTTATATGGTCGCTTCGGCAAATCGGCCGAGGCCTTCTCCAATGAGCTGCTGGAACGCAACTGGATTCACTTTCTAGCCAGCGACGCGCACAACCTTACCGGACGGCCACCGCACCTGAAGAAGGGTTATGACTACGTGGCCCAAAGGGCTGGCGAGGAGACAGCGCGACGGCTTTGTTTGACCAATCCGCAAGCCGCCGTTGATGGCGCGCCCTGGCCGGAGCAGCCAGAGCCCATTGGGCTTTTGGAACATTTGCCGTTGAAGTTCCGCGCAAATAAATTTGCCGCGCCATCTGCCAGAAGCGCTTATACAGCCCTAGGAAACAACTCTCCAAAATACAGCAAACCTGGCTTCTTCAAGCGCATTTTCTCCAGTAGCCCAAAAGACTAGACAGACTTAAAGCGGGTTGCTGGTGCCCTGCATCTGATGTAGATTCATCAAGCCAGAGGAGTTCCGGTCACAGCTCTACAACCCCAACCCACCATCTACGATTAAAACCTGTCCGGTGACAAAGTGCGGCCCTGCGGCAAAGAAGAGTACTGCCTGGGACACGTCTTCCACGCTGCCGTTGCGCCGCATGGGCGTTTTAGCAGCAAAATGCGCTGTTCGCCCGTTGTCGTCTCCGCTCAGTTCAATCCACCCAGGCGCTACGCAGTTGACGCTCACCTCGGGCGCAAAGGCCTTGGCCATTGCTTGGGTAAGCATGTGCAACGCGGCCTTGGAAGCGCAGTAGTGTGCATGACCAGCCCAGGCATGAACACCACCCAGTGACCCGATATTGACTATCCTGCCCTCGGCAGCTCGCAGATGGGCCAGTGCCTCGCGCGCCACAAGAAACGGCCCGCGCGCATTGGTCTCGAAGACTACATCCCACTGTTCAAGTGAAAGGCTGTCGAGAGGGGCGTATTCGAAGACGGCAGCGTTGTTCACTACAAGATCGAGCCGCCCAAAGCGCCCTACGGCGGCGACGACGGTGGCTCGCACTGAGGCTTCTGAGCGCACATCGCACTCGACCGCCAAAGCACGACGGCCTAAACTCTCAATCTCAAGAACGGTGTGCGCAGCCTCAGCATCAGAGGTGCGGAAGGTGATGGCCACATGTGCGCCGGCCTGTGCCAAAGCCAGTGCAATACCCCGACCAACGCGCCGCGCACCGCCCGTCACCAACGCAGATTTGCCGAGGAGGGGTTGGTTAATCATGGATAGCATTACCCCTTAAAACTTTAGCGATGCGAGCATGCTCTACCCTGCCGAAACCTTTACTTCGGCTGGGGCACGCCGTGCGCATCCGGAGAAGCAGGCTTGCTCGAAACCGAGGTCCCGCCACCTCGCAAGCCATCCGGGTGTTTCTTATAGATTGAATACTGCTCTCCGGGACGCTTCATACGGATATCGATGGCAATCTTGGCCTGATCGACATTGAAATCGTCTCCAAATGTCTGGAAGCCCTTGGCAATAATCTGCAGCCGTACCGTGTCGCCGATAGGCAGAACATCAATGACCGTCTTGCCATCCTCGTTGGTTTTCAGCTCCATATTGCCCTTATCCCTCTCACCCTGCATGGGATGAAAGATGACTGCGGCATTCTCGATTGGCTTGCCATCGATGTCGCGAACAACTGTGACCTCAATGCGCGAAGTGGGCGGAGGAGACTTATACTTCCGCCCGCGACCGGAATTGTTATGTTGAGCGTTAGCGATTAGAGGCAGCAGAACTAAACAAAACGCGGCCACGACAACACTGGAACGAAAATAAGAGCGGCATTGCATGAAGTCCATTGTAAATGGTCTACGCGAAGACAAAGAATTACTGCCGAATAGTTGCGATGGCGTTGAAATTCTGGAACCAACTCTTGTTGTCAGAAATGCACATCATTCTAGATAAGTTTCCAGTCATGCAATCTGAGCGCGTTACGCTCATATGTTCATTTCTGGGCTTGACAAAATATATAGGACTCTTTTAGTGTTAGCAATTGGAAGGCGAGAGTGCTAGCACATGGCTAGTATAAGTGCTCGGATGGGTCCACGGCCTGATCTTTATACCCGTAACCCACAGATTTCCAATTGATTATCACTAGTACCACTTAAATCCCGCGACAGGGCTCACCCCTGCCGCGCGTGAAGGAGAAGCGAAGCAATGGCATCAACATCTGTAGCAACAAAATTCACCCCGCTTCATGATCGCATCCTCGTCCGTCGTCTAGAGGAAGGCGAAACCATTCGTGGCGGTATCATCATCCCCGACAGCGCCAAAGAAAAGCCCCAGGAAGGCGAAGTGATCGCCGTCGGCAAGGGCAAATCCAACGACGAAGGCAAAGTCTTTCCCCTGGATGTGAAGGCAGGAGACAAGATTCTCTTCGGTAAGTACTCCGGCACAGAGATCAAGCTCGACGGCGAGGAGTTCCTGATTATGCGCGAGGAAGAAGTTCTCGGCATTGTCAAGAAGTAACTTACAGTGATAAGTGGTCAGCTTGGATCTAATCGGAAGATGCTGGCAATACTGAAAACTGAATCCAGACTACAGGTAACGGCTCATTTCCAACTGAACACTGATCACTGATCACTGTTCACTGACAATTGCTTTAAGGAGAGTTACAAAAATGGCTAAGCAGATTTTGCACGGTGAGGAATCCCGTCAGGCGATCCTGCGCGGCGTCAACACGCTGGCGGACGCCGTCAAGGCAACGCTCGGGCCCAAAGGCCGGAACGTGGTTATCGAAAAGAAGTTCGGATCGCCGACCATTACCAAGGACGGCGTAACAGTGGCCAAAGAGATTGAGCTGAAGGACCCGATGGAGAATGTCGGCGCCCAGCTTGTTAAGGAAGTAGCCTCCAAGACCTCGGATGTGGCTGGCGACGGCACCACGACCGCGACGGTTCTGGCACAGTCGATCTTCCGCGAAGGCGTGAAAACAGTTGCAGCTGGGGCTAACCCGACCGCTCTCAAACGTGGAATTGAGAAGGCCGTGGCCGTGATTATCGGCACGCGCGACAAGGAAGGCAAGTGGACGGACGGCGGCGCGTTGGGCAAGCTATCGAAGCCAGTCAATGAGGGCACAGTGGCCCAAGTGGGCGCAATCTCAGCCAACGGTGACCAGGAGATCGGCGACATTATTGCCGAAGCGGTCAAAGTTGTGGGCAAGGATGGCGTCATCACCATCGAAGAGTCGAAGACCATGCACACCGGCTTGGAAACGGTCGACGGAATGCAGTTTGACCGCGGCTACCTGAGCCCCTACTTCGTCACCGATGCCGAGCGGCTTGAAGTCGTTCTGGAAGAGCCCTACATCCTGATCTACGAGAAGAAGATCAGCGCTATGAAGGATCTCCTTCCCCTGCTGGAGCAGGTTGCCCGTGGCGGCAAGCCACTGTTGATTATCGCCGAGGATGTTGAAGGCGAGGCACTTGCCACTCTGGTTGTGAACAAACTGCGCGGAACCCTGAACGTGGCTGCCGTCAAGGCTCCTGGCTTCGGCGACCGTCGCAAGGCGATCCTGGGCGACATCGCGATTCTGACCGGCGGCAAGGCCATCACTGAGGATCTCGGCATCAAGCTGGAAGGCGTGAAGCTCGAGGATCTGGGCAAGGCCAAGCGCATCACCATCGACAAGGACAACACAACTATTGTTGACGGCGGCGGCAAGGCCTCTGAGATCGAAGGCCGCGTCAAGGAGATCCGCGCGCAGATCGAGAAGACCACCTCGGACTACGACAAGGAGAAGCTCCAGGAACGGCTGGCCAAACTGGTCGGCGGCGTGGCCATCATCAAGGTGGGCGCGGCAACCGAGACTGAGCTGAAAGAGAAGAAAGCTCGCGTTGAAGATGCACTGCACGCCACCCGCGCGGCAGTCGAGGAAGGCATCGTCCCCGGCGGCGGCGTGGCTCTGGTTCGCGCCATTCCCGCAGTCGACGCCCTGATCAAGACGCTCGAAGGCGATGAGAAGATCGGCGCTACTATCGTTCGCCGCTCGCTCGAAGAGCCTCTGCGCCAGATCGTCGCCAATGCCGGCGAAGAGGGTGCGGTTGTTGTGGCCAAGGTGCTTGAATCAAAGGACCCGCACTACGGCTACAACGCTCAGACCTCGGTCTTCGAGGACCTGGTCAAGGCCGGCGTCATTGACCCGACCAAGGTCACCCGGACTGCGTTGCAAAATGCAGCTTCCATCGCTGGTCTGTTGCTGACCACCGAAGCTCTGATTGTCGAGATTCCGGAGCCGAAGTCTGCCCCGGCCGGCGGCCACGGCGGCGGCATGGACGGCATGTACTAAGCCCCAGCACGGGAACAGTACCAAAAAGGCCTCCAGCTTCGGCTGGGGGCCTTTTGTTGCTCGATGGAATGAAGAGCGCTGTCAGGAAGATAGTGCTGCCACATTCGAGGAGGCAAAGGATGGCGAGGTTTCCGTGGTCTGGGGCCGCATCGAACGCAACCATCCAGCCGAGAGCCAGGAGTGCGGAATCGAAAACTCCGACCAGCCGCAATCCAGGCAAACCATGACATCGGGCGAAGGCGTCATGGGTGGGTGGCTTAAGGTGCGATGGATATTGCGGTAAAGCCGGATTTCAGCCGGAATGATAGACAAGGACGTAGACTGGCACTTCGAACAGACCATGTATACACCTCGATAACTAATACGTCAGAAAACGCAAAATCACAAAATCAGGAGATAGTCAACTCTACTTTGCTCACTACATGTGTTTCAACATCAATTGTGTAATATCAAAACAAATTGGTCCAAAATTAACATATTCTAGGAAAATTACTTTGACCGCATCGAATATGTTTTAAATGGTTTACAGGAAATACCCAATCGAACTATCAGTGCAAAAATCCGAAGGGCAAAAAAACGCGGCGGCCGAAGCCGCCGCGTTGTATAGGTTGAAGCAGCCTTAGAAGTTAATACGGGCGGTTAATTCAATTTGACGTGGTGTGTACAGGAAGCCCTGGCTGTTCGTGTTAGTGACAACTCCGAAGGTATTAAGCGACGGATTAACAGATCCCTGTCCCTGATAAGTCGCCGTGCCTCCCGAGATCGCATAGGCGGTGGTACCCATGCTGGTGACGTTCTGGTGGTTGGCAAGGTTGAAGATGTTGCACATGAGTTGCAAATTGCGTCCCTTTGCGAATGAAATCTGCTTCTGGAAGCGAACATCGTCGACCATGCGGCGAGGATACTTTCCTGTGTTGACCCCAATCGAAGGAATCAGATAGGAACCGTTGTCGGTGCCGCCAGATCCATTCCAGCCGCTGCCGATGGCCCCTGTCGTTTTCCCGCTGACGCCGATTGTATAGGGTAGGCCGTTTTGCATCTGAAAGCTGTCGTTCAGGCTCCAGTCGTTCGTCAGATACTTCACCCAATTGGTTGTGGGGAGGTTTGGGAAGTTATAGAGCGCGTAAGCTACGAACCTGCTTGGAACGTTGTAGGCAGAGTTCCCGTAGTTGGCGCGTGGATTGGAGAAGGGGTCGTACCAGGTGTTTGTCGCGCCGGTGGTATTTGCCGTCTGCGCAAAATCCAGAGCATGCGACCAAGTGTAATTGGCGTCGAACTGAATGCTCTTCAGCGAGCGATTAAGGACCTCGATCACAAACGCATTGTAGTTCGAATTGACATTGCTAATTTCCTCGGTAATGGCCTGGAAATTTGCGGCATTGGAACCGAATAGGGCTGTGTTGCCGTAGGCAGTGTAGGTCGGAACCGTGAAACTCGTTCCGTTCGGCAACGGGCCTTTCCCGGAGGCGTCGGAAACCGTAAATGTCTTGTTAGTGGTGGTCGGATTGAGGTTGAGGTTGAGATAATTGGGCAACTCGCGACCAAGAGCTCCCAGATAGCTAGCCTGAACGTAGGTGCCCTTTCCGAGGCTGTGCTGCACCATCAGGTCATACTCCTGCACGGTGGGGTTACGCATATTGGGCGCTAGGAAGTAAGAGGCTGGCTTGGCAGCGCCGCCTGCCGAGAGAACAGCTGGGAACTGCGGGGCGCCGGCAGTATTGGCGTTCCAGGTCGAAGTAAACTGACCGTTCGCGCTGCCGGTGTTCAGTCGCAGGTTGAGCAGGTTTCCGTTAGTGATGCGGCCATAATAGATGCCATAGCCGCCGCGGATAACCGTCTGGCCTTTGCCTGTAGCGTCATAAGAGAATCCAATGCGAGGTCCGAAGTTCATCTTGCTGCTGGGAGTATTGGTCAGGCCTGGATAAGCGTAGAAGTAGGAACCGCTGGTGGCGTTAACCGTTGTTAGATTATCGCTGGGTCCGGGGAGAGCCTCATAATCCCAGCGTAGGCCTAGTTCGAAGGTCAGGCGCGGAGAGAACTTCCAGTTATCCTGGGCGAAGATGCCAGTATCCATGGTAGCAATTTCAAAGATCGGGCTTCCGAATCCCTGTGTGAAGGACGAGTAGCAGGGATAGGATCCTGTAACACCAGCCGAGGAGTATGGACCAGCTGCGGTCGAGTCGCAGCCGAGTGTGCCCGTGGCTACGCCGTTCTGGTGGTTGCGCATATCGTTCATGTAGTTGCCGAGGTAGCTGTAACTGATGTAACCATTGCTCTCGTAGGTGTTGTTCAACTTGTCGTCGTTGTGAACCATGTCAACGCCGAACTTGAAGCTGTGATTGCCTTTGTTCCAGTAGAGAACATCGCCTACCTGCCACTTCTTCTCGTCGGGAAGAGCCTTGCGATAGGAGTAGTAGGGCGAGCCGAGATAAAAGGCTGTCGATGTCATCAGCGCAACTTCCGGAACATTTCCACCGGCAGTCAGGTTGTTTTTGGTATATGGGGTGAACGCCTGCTGACTTTCGTCATTCAGTTCACGGCCATACTGGAAGAGCAGTTCGTTGCCAATGTTGGTGGTTATGAGGCTGGTGAGTTTGGCCACGCCATAGTTCAGATGGACAAAATCATTGCCTTGTGTGTCCTGCGCATAGTTATCCACGGACGCGGTCTGAACACCGCCGGGCGAATCCCAGTTGAGGCGATGATAAAGCAAGCTCAGATGCTCTTTGGAGTTAATCTGCCAGTCCAGCTTGGGAGTGTTGATCTCCTGATAGCCCGCACGCGACACTTGCCCGATGTCCCCTGTTAGGGCCGTGATCGAGGTAGCCCAGTACGCAGCAGCGGTCGCGTAGGAAATTCCCTGGCGAGCAGCCAGAATGCAAGCGTAGCCGTCCTGAGTCGCCGTAGTTGTTGTGTCACCTGTTAGTTGTCCGGTAGTCGTGTTGCAGGCTGCCCCGGTGGGCAACGCAGTCACGGGAACGGTGTAGAAGGTCGCCGGCGATGCAGGGACTCCAACTACGGGGAAGATGCGGGAATGTTGATCGTATGTATAGATCCAGAACAGCTTGTCCTTGATGATCGCCCCACCAGCCGTAAATCCATAGATCTTGCGCAGATCCTCGGGCTTGATCACTGAGGAGACATAGGAGTTTGTTGAAGAATTAAAAGACGTGAGCTTGGAAAAATTGTTATAGGCGGCCCATTTGCTTTCGCGATCCCAGAAATAGGCCTGTCCGTGAAGCTGGTTGCTGCCACTGGATGTGACGGAAGTGATGACGCCGCCGGCGGCGCGGCCGTACTCAGCCGAATAAACGCCGGTATTGACTGCAAATTCGCGAACTGCGGCCGCCGAGGTTGAATAGGCCTCACGGGTGCGCCCGCGCTCTTCAGCATAATAAGCTTGGTTATCGTCAGCGCCGTCAATTTCAACGTTATTGAGAATTGGGCTAATACCGCGAACCGCGACCAGACCGAAGCCGTTCGAGTCTGATACGACGCCTGGAGTGGTCATGGCCAAACTGGACCAGCGGCGGTTGTTAATAGGAATTGATTGAAGCGCAGTCATATTCAGTGAAGCACTGAAGTCGGGCGATTCAAGGTTCAGCACAGGAGTCTGCTCGACAACCTCAACGGAGGACGAGGACGCGCCGACCGTCAGATGCGGCGTGATGCTGGAAACCTGGCCGACTGAAACAGTCACATTATCGGCGCGATAGGTGGTAAAGCCGGGCGCGGCAAAGGTCACCCTATAAGTGCCGGGCTCCAACAACGCAGCCTTGAAAAAACCGCTGGAGTCGCTGATGAGCTTGATTTCGGCATTGGTTCCCATGTTGTGGATGGTGACGGCTGCGCCGCTGACAACGGCCCCGGAGGGATCCAGAACTGTCCCGGCGATTGAGCCTTGAGTGGAAGTCTGCGCGTGTAGGGCAAATGTGCCCAAACACACAACCAGAGTGAGGATCATCAGGCAGAAAACGCTCTGACGGATTCGATTCGTGGTCATGATGGCTCTCCAAAATGAAACGGTTGTTGAGAATGCGCTGGGTTGGTGATCGGCAGCGCCCCTTTGTGAACGACTTGCCAAACGCGCATCGCGTTAAGCATAAGGAACTCTTTGCACCTTTGGTCCTCTCGTCTCTCGCGGGTGCTTGGCCGCTCCAGGGGGCGCCGCGGATGCAAGCTTCCCCATGAAGTAAAAGATACTAAACCGCAATGAACACCTTGTAAACGCCGAAATTGATGTAGCTTTTTAGATGCTGCGATTGGGGCCGTGACCAGCCAAGGCACTCTCCTATAAGTAGTTAGGGTGTCGTCACAGCCAAGCGACCGGTCTAAACACTCTTCTCTCATGCACTCCCGCGGGTTCGTCCTGAATATAGCTACACAGCGTTTGTTCAGTGTACATCCAGGCCCTTGGCCACACCTAAATGAAATGAGCGGCATTAAGCGGCTCACCAGGCAAATTCCTACTAATCAGGCGATTAACAACGACCTGCATCCAAGACGTAAGCCGTCCCTAGTTTCTGCGTTGCCCAGCCCTTTCTTCCAGAGCAAACAAATGATTCGTGGCAATAATGCGAGATTTTCCAAGGGTTCCCAGTATATCCTCCTGACAATCGCAGGGGCAACCGTGGAAAACGCGTCAGAAATTCGGGAGAGATGTGTCACAGGAGAAAGAAAAGGCGGCAGCCGAAGCCGCCGCCCCTAGAGCACCCCATTGCTCTGCTTCAGAAGTTGAACTTGGCAGAGATCTGGATTTGCCTCGGACCATACAACACGCTATTGGTTCCTGTCCTTACTCCGAAGGCGCCGGCTGGCGTTGAGGCGGAGTAGGGCGTAATGCAGCCGTTGAAGGTGGAACCGGCCGGAGCGGTTGCTACTGCGCAAGAAGTTGGTTTTGCCACAGTAGTTACAGCAGTATAGGTGGAGAATGAAGAGTTCACGCTGGAATCAATCGGATGGTTCATCAAGTTGAATGCCTCTCCGATGAATTGCATGGACATTTTGTTGTGAATGGGAATCTCGCGAGTGACTCGGAAGTCAATATTGCGGACGCCGGGCCCGGGTAGGCTGTTGCGCTGGATCTGTGGCGGACGGCCAGTAGTGGCCGCACCGGAGCCAGAGCTCATTGCGCCGCCGTATATGTTGCCGTCTGCGCCGCCGCTAATCGTGCCAGTCATGCTGGCAACAATTGGGAATCCAGTGGACTCAGTCGCGGTGCCAGAGAAGGTAAATCCATCCAAGCCTTGCTTCATCCAAGGATTGCTCTCGAGAATTGCCGGTTTCCAAAGCACGGTGCCAATAAAGCGCTCGCGCATGTCGATATCGGAGCGTCCGTATTCGCCCTTGATGTTGTTTGGGTCGAGGATTGGATTGCCACCATAGAAAGTGCCGAAAGCTCCCGACACCATGTCGTCATCCAATGCCTTGGCATAGGTGTAGTTGATCAGCACTTCAAGACCGTGATTGAAAGGCCTGCGAATCGTAGCCGCCATGGAGTGGTACCAGGAATTGGCAACGCTGAAGCCGGCGTTGATCGAGGTGAGGGTAGTGTTGATGCGGTCGGATGCCAGGTAGTAAGGAACGGTTACCATGCTGGTTGTTCCGTTGGGATAGGTGACGTTGAAAGAGCGGGTTCCGTGCGGAGTCTGACCCACCAAATTGGCATCGGTGAAGACCGGCAGACGAAGTCCACGCGATCCCACATAGCCCAGCGTGAGAGACATCTTTCCGGGTAAGGCCTGTTCAATAGCTAGTTCGAACTCGTGAACCAGTGGCGGGACAAACGCCGGGGACAGGCCATGGAAACTCTGCGCGCCCACCAAAGTGGGGCCGTTGACTGTGGGCGCCGTTCCACCCGTGGGATACAAAGCGCCCGACAAGGACGGACCCGTTGCGATGAATGGGATGTTGGGGAACGTAAGCGGAGCCGCGG